>Ga0073899_10003056_pt1 | contig 14972 bp, 15 predicted proteins | sample KloWWTmetaKNB5Ph_FD_88975 | JGI IMG/M metagenome (GOLD analysis project Ga0073899, IMG submission 88975) | Active sludge microbial communities from Klosterneuburg, Austria, studying microevolution and ecology of nitrifiers - Klosterneuburg... | ecosystem: Engineered > WWTP > Aerobic digester >...
CCTTCGCCTTTGGTCCCACGAATCGGGGTGAACCGATCTTCCGGGCGACCTGTCGAACCTGGAGGTGACGTCGCGCACGGGAACGGTTGCCGCGCGGCGGCGTGAACGCCAGGGAGGCGCCCATCGAACGCACCGCTTTCCCGCAGCGCCCGACATCGCGCCCGCTGGCTCTGGCGTTCGCGGGGCTCGTTTCCTGGCTGGCGATCGCGGCCGCCGTCCCGGTGGCCGCACCCGTGGTCACGCTGCGCATCCAGGGCGCCATCGGACCGGCCGTGGCCGACTACGTGGAGCGCAACATCGCCCGCGCGGCGGGCGAGGGCGCGCAGCTGGTGGTCCTGCAGATGGATACGCCGGGCGGGCTCGATTCCTCCATGCGCCAGATCGTGAAGGCGATGCTCGCCTCGCCCGTGCCGGTGGCGAGCTATGTCTCGCCGGGCGGGGCCCGCGCCGCGAGCGCGGGAACCTACATCCTCTACGCGAGCCACGTCGCCGCGATGGCCCCGGGCACGAACCTGGGCGCCGCGACTCCCGTGCAGATCGGCATCCTGCCCGGCTCGCCCGAGGCGAAGGAGCCGGCGCCCGCGCCCGCGGCGGCCGAACCCGGCCCCGAGGCCGGCCAGCCGCGCCCCGGCAGGGCAGGTCCGGATGCCGCACCGGGCAAGCCGGAATCGGAGACGGCATCGGGCAAGGCCGGCCAGTCCGCGGCAGCGAAGGACGCCGCCGCCGCGGGCGGCTCGGCGATGACGCGCAAGCAGGTGAGCGATGCCTCCGCCTATATCCGGGGCCTCGCGCAGCTTCGCGGACGCAACGTCGAGTGGGGCGAGAAGGCGGTGCGGGAGGCGGCGAGCCTCTCGGCGCAGGAGGCGCTCGCGAAGAACGTGATCGACCTCGTGGCCGACGACCTGCCGCAACTCCTCGCGCGGCTCGACGGCCGCGCGATCACGATTCACGGCGTCGCCCGGACGCTCGCCACGGCGGACGCCGCCGTCGTCGCGCGCGATCCGGACTGGCGCTCCCGCCTGCTCGCCGTCATCACCGACCCCGGCATCGCGCTGATCCTCATGATGATCGGCGTCTACGGCCTCTTCTTCGAGTTCACTTCGCCGGGCGTGGGCGTGCCCGGCGTGCTGGGCGGCATCTGCCTGCTGCTCGCGCTCTACGCGCTGAACCTCCTGCCGGTGAACTACGCGGGACTCGCCCTGATGCTTCTCGGCATCGCGTTCATGGTCTCGGAGGCGTTCCTGCCGGGGTTCGGCGTCCTCGGCACGGGCGGGGTCGTCGCCTTCGTGGCGGGCGCGCTCTTCCTCTTCGACACCGAGGTGCCCGGCTTCGGGATCCCGATCGCGCTCATCGTCACCGTCGCGGTGGCGAGCGCCCTGCTCATCGGCGCCGTGGGCGGCATGGCGTGGAAGGCGCGCGCGCGCGCGGTCGTCACCGGCGCCCAGGAGCTGATCGGCATGACCGCGCAGGTGCTGGAGGACACGTCCGGCGACGGCTGGGCGCGGCTGCACGGCGAGACCTGGCGCGTCGCCTCGGCGACACCGCTCTCGCGCGGGCAGCGGGTTCGCGTGCGCGCGCGACGGGGCCTCGTGCTCGAGGTCGTGCCCGAGGAAACGAAGTCAAAAGGAGAGTAGCCATGGGATTCGATCTCGGTTTCGGCGGCCTGGCCCTGGTGGTGCTGGCGCTGCTCGTCTCGATGTTCCGCGTGCTGCGGGAATACGAGCGCGGCGTGGTCTTCCAGCTCGGGCGCTTCTGGAAGGTGAAGGGCCCCGGGCTCGTGATCGTGGTGCCCGTGATCCAGCAGATGGTGCGGGTGGACCTTCGCACCGTCGTGCTCGACGTCCCCACCCAGGACGTGATCTCGCGCGACAACGTGTCGGTGAAGGTGAACGCGGTCGTCTACCTGCGCGTGGTGGACCCCGAGAAGGCCATCATCCAGGTCGAGGAGTTCCTGAACGCCACCAGCCAGCTCGCGCAGACCACGCTGCGCGCCGTGCTCGGCAAGCACGAACTGGACGAGATGCTCGCCGAGCGCGAGCGGCTCAATCTCGACATCCAGCAGGTGCTCGACGCCCAGACCGACGCCTGGGGCATCAAGGTCGCCAACGTCGAGATCAAGCACGTGGACCTCGACGAGTCCATGGTGCGCGCCATCGCGCGCCAGGCCGAGGCCGAGCGCGAGCGGCGCGCCAAGGTGATCCACGCCGAGGGCGAGCTGCAGGCCTCCGAGAAGCTCATGATGGCCGCCGAGATGCTCTCGCGGCAGCCGGGCGCCATGCAGCTTCGCTACATGCAGACCCTCGGCGCCATCGCGGGCGACAAGTCCTCGACCATCGTCTTCCCGCTGCCCATCGAGCTCTTCGAGGGCATGGCGGAACTGGGCAAGCGCGCCCTGGCGCCGCGAGCCTGAGCGGGCGGCGGGGCCCGTCCTTGCGGAAACTTGACGCATATCAAGGCCCGGCCTTTTAAGCTGCATATGCTGTGCACCTTATAGAAGGTGCATTTCATATCCAGCAATAGCCCGCCCCGCGGGCGAAAGGAAAGGCCGCCATGCAACCCACCCGAAACCTCTGGCGATGGCTCGCCGTCGTCTTCGTGCTGTCCTTCGCCGCCCTGGGCTGGCTGGGGCGCGAGATCTACCTCGCCGCCCCGCCCATCCCCACGGTGAAGACCGAGGCCGGCGCCACGCTCTTCACGAAGGAGCAGGTCCAGGACGGCCAGCGCGCCTGGCTCGCCGCCGGCGGCCAGCAGCTCGGCACCGTCTGGGGCCACGGCAGCTACGTGGCGCCGGACTGGTCGGCCGACTGGCTGCACCGCGAGGCCCTCGCGCTGCGCGAAATCTTCTCGCATCGCCTCTACCGCACCGGATTCGCCACGATCTCCGCGCACCACCAGGCTTCCGTGGACGCGCTGGTGAAGGCCGAGATGCGCAGGAACACCTACGACGCCGCCACCGACACGCTCGTCGTCGGCGCCGACCGGGCCGCGGCCATCGCCCAGGTCCAGGCGCACTACACGGGCCTCTTCGGCAAGGAAGCGTCCCTCGACAAGCTGCGCGAGCAGTACGCGATGATGCCCGACGCGCTCCCGCGCGCCGAGGACCGCCATGCGCTCGCCGGCTTCTTCTTCTGGTCGGCCTGGTCCGCCGCGACCGACCGCCCGGGCGAGGACGGGCTCTCCTACACGAGCAACTGGCCGCACAAGCCCATCGTCGGCAACACGCTGCCGGGCTCGGCCGCCATCTGGTCGATCGTGAGCATCGTGCTCCTCATCGCCGGCATCGCCGGCATGCTCTGGCTGCATTCGCGCAACCACGAGCCCGCGGACCCCGAGGCGCCGCCGAAGGACCCGCTCCTCGCGCTCTCCGCCACGCCCTCGATGAAGGCCGTGCGCAAGTACTTCTTCGTGGTGATCGGGCTGATCCTCGTGCAGATCGGCATGGGCGCGATCACCGCGCACTACGCGGTCGAGGGCCAGGCCTTCTTCGGACTGCCCCTCGGCGAGATCCTGCCCTACACCGTGAGCCGCACGATCCACACCCAGTTCGGCATCTTCTGGATCGCCACCGCCTGGCTCGCGACGGGCCTCTACATCGCCCCGCTCCTCTCCGGCCACGAGCCGAAGCTGCAGTCGCTCGGCGTGAACGCGCTCTTCTACGCCCTCCTCCTCATCGTCGTGGGCTCCACCGCGACGAGCTGGCTGGGAACGCTGCAGCGCCAGGGCTTCGAGTTCACCTTCTGGGTGGGCAACCAGGGGCTGGAATTCACCAGCATGGGCCGCGTGTGGCAGATCCTGCTCTTCGTGGGGCTCCTCTTCTGGCTCTACCTGATGGGCCGCGCCCTGTGGCCGGCGCTCAAGCGCCCGTCGGAGACGCGCGGCCTCATCGCGATGGTCTTTCTCTCCGCGGGATGCATCGGGCTCTTCTACTCGGCGTCCCTCACCTGGGGCCAGAGGACGCACTACGCGATGGTCGAGTACTGGCGCTGGTGGCTGGTGCACCTCTGGGTCGAGGGCTTCTTCGAGGTGTTCGCGACCGCCGTGGTGGCGCTCATCTTCACGCGCCTGGGGCTCATCCGCGCCTCCACCGCCAACAAGGCGATCGTGCTGGAGACCATCGTGTTCCTCTTCGGGGGCATCCTCGGGACGCTCCACCACCTCTACTGGACCGGCACGCCGACCTCGGTCATCGCCGTGGGCGCCGTGTTCTCGGCGCTGGAAGTGGTCCCGCTCGCGCTGATCGGGCTGGAGGGCTGGAAGACCTACCAGCGCTCGAAGGCCGCGCCCTGGGTTTCCGCCTACCGCTGGCCGATCCTGTGCTTCGTGGCGGTGGGCTTCTGGAACCTCGTGGGCGCAGGCCTCCTCGGCTTCGCGATCAACCCGCCCGCCTCGCTCTACTTCGTCCAGGGGCTCAACCTCACGCCGGCCCACGGCCACGCCGCGCTCTTCGGCGTCTACGGGATGCTCGGCATCGGGCTCATGCTCTTCTGCCTGCGCGGGCTCTTCGGCCCCACGCCCGCGGCCGACCGCTTCCTCGCGCCCGCCTTCTGGGGCCTGAACGCGGGGCTCGCGATGATGGTCTTCATGTCCCTGGTTCCGGCGGGCATCTACCAGGCCTGGGCGAGCCTCACCCACGGCCTGTGGTACGCGCGCTCGGCCGAGGTGATCCACTCGCCGCTCATGGAGACGCTCGTGTGGCTGCGCGTGCCGGGCGACATCGTGTTCGCGATCGGCGGCGTCTTCCTGGGCCTCTACGCGGTCGCCCTGCTGCGCCGGCCCGGCCGCGAGGCGCGCGAGGCGCAGGCCGCGGGCGGCATGCAGCCAACCTAAGCTGGATGTAGGATGCGGGTTATGCGGGCGCGCCGGATCCCCGGCGCGCCCGCCCCCTTCGAGAAAGCCGGAGCGCCATGCGCCTCACCACCTTCACCGACTACAGCCTGCGCGTCCTCATGTACGTGGCCGCGCACCCCGAGGGGCGCACCACCATCGCCGAGATCGCGCAGTCCTACGCCATCTCCGAGCACCACCTCACCAAGGTCGTGCACTTCCTCGGCAAGGAAGGCTATCTGGAGAACCTGCGCGGCCGCGGCGGCGGGCTCCTCCTCGCGAAGGCGCCGGCGGCGATCAACGTGGGGGAGGTGGTGCGCCTCACCGAAGGCGGCGACGTGCCGGCCGAATGCTTCCAGCGGGAATCGAACACCTGCGCCATCACCGCCGACTGCAAGCTGAAGTTCGTGCTCGCGGACGCGGTCGAGGCGTTCTACGCGGAGCTGCGAAAGTTCACGCTCGCCGACGTGGTGAAGAACCGCAAGGCGCTGGGCAGGGTCCTCTTCGCCGGAAGGGCGAGCATGCCCTCGCGCACCCGCGCGGCCCGCTAGCGGCCCGCGCGCCGCCTCAGGCGAGCAGGCGCCGCCGGAACAGCACCACCGCGATCGAGAAGCCCGCGATCCCGTAGGCGGCGAGCACGCCCGCGTGCAGCAGCACCGACTCGGGCCACTGCCCGAGGAAGAGCGGCCGGCCGATCGCGATCGCGTGCGTGAGCGGCAGCGCCGAGGACACGGCCTGCAGCCAGCCGGGCATGTTCGCGATCGGGTAGAAGACGCCCGAGAGGAGCATCTGCGGCGTGAGGAAGAGCGTGAACCAGTACATGAAGAAGTCGAAATTCCTCGCGAACGAGGTCATCACCAGGCCCATGCCGGCGAACGCGAGCCCGATCAGGAAGGCGAGCGGCACGATGAGCACCATGGTCCACGATTGCGACAGCCCCAGCGCGATCGCCACCAGCAGCACGGCCGTGCCCGAGAGCAGGCTCTTCGAGGCGGCCCACACCCACTCGGCGAGGAGCACGTCCTCCAGGCTCACCGGCGCGTTGAGGATCCCCTCCCAGGTGCGCTGCACGTGCATGCGCGCGAACCCCGAGTAGAGCGACTCGAACGAGGCCGAGAGCATCGTCGCGTAGCAGATCGTCCCGCCCGCGAGGAAGGCGATGTAGCGAACGCCGTTCACCTCCGGGATCATCGTGCCCATGCCCAGCCCGAAACCCAGGAGATAGAAGAGCGGCTCGACGATGTTGCCGAGCACGCTCTCGGCGGCGAGCTTGCGCCAGACCCGGTAGTTCCTGCGCCACACCGGGATCCACGCCCGGCTGAAGTCCGGCGCGGCGAAGAGGCTACGCGCCATCGCGCATCTCCCGGCCCGTGAGCTTGAGGAACAGGTCCTCCAGGTTCGCGCGGCGATGCAGGAACCGCAGCGCCGGAGCGCCCTTCAGGCTCTCGACCGCCGGCGCGGCGTCGCGCAGGTAGCAGAACGCGGTCTCGCCGTGCAGCTCGGCCCGCGCGGCGAGCCGCTTCCCGTGGGACTCGAACCACGCCAGCACGCCCTCGCCGTACACCTCGACCACCTCGGGCTCGATGTGCCGGTCGATCAGCTCGCGCGGCTCGCCCTGCGCGAGCATCCGGCCGTGGTCGATGATCGCGAGCCGGTCGCAGAGCCGCTCGGCCTCGTCCATGAAATGGGTCGTGAGGAGGATCGTCCGGCCTTCGCGCAGGAGCAGGCGGAGCTTCTCCCACATGAGGTGGCGGGCCTGCGGGTCGAGCCCCGTGGTGGGCTCGTCCAGGAAGAGCAGTTCCGGGTCGTTCACCAGCGCGCGGGCGAGCACGAGGCGGCGCTTCATGCCGCCGGAGAGCGCCTAGATGCGGGCATCGGCGCGGGTTTCCAGCGCGGCGAATTCCAGCAGCCTCGGCAGGCGCCCTTCGACCTGCGCGCGGGAGAGCCCGAAGTAGCTCCCGTAGACGAGCAGGTTCTCGCGCACGGTGAAGTCCGGGTCGAGGTTGTCGACCTGCGGCACCACGCCCACGCGGACGCGGCCCTCGCGCGCGGCCTGCGGCACGGGATGGCCCAGGAGCGCGATCTCGCCCTCGTCGGGAGACGCGAGCCCCAGCAGCATGCGCAGCGTCGTGGTCTTGCCCGCGCCGTTCGGGCCGAGGAGGCCGAAGCACTCGCCGCGCGCGAGCTCGAGGTCCAGGCCGTCGACCACGGCGCGGCCGTCGTAGCGCTTGCGCAGCCCGCGCGCCGAGAGGATGCCCGTCACCGCGGCGCGCGCCTACGCACCGGCGGGACGAACGAGGCGGCCCACGAGGTCCCGGATCACGTGGAGCTTGCGGTGGAAGAAGTGATCGGCGCCGGGGATCACGAGCACCGGGACGTCGCGCGCCTCGCCCCAGGCGAGCGAGTCGGCCAGGGGCACGGTGTCGTCGCGGTCGCCGTGCACGACGACGGTATTGGCCGGGCCGTGCCGCCCCGCCGCGCCGAGCCCCGGGTCGCCCGGGTCCGGCGGCTCGCCCAGTCCGTGGCCGGTGATGCGGCGCAGCGCCGGGGCCACCAGCACGAGCTGCGCGAATGGCGTTCGCGTGCTCGCGCGCAGCGCCACGCCGCCGCCGAAGGAAAATCCCGCCATCCACAGCGGAACCTCGCCCACCGTCCGCGCGGCGTGCGCGGCCACCTCGAGGAAATCGTCGGTCTCGCCGCGGCCCTCGTCGTGCGCGCCCTCGCTCGCGCCCACGCCGCGAAAGTTGAAGCGGAAGGTCGCGGCACCCGCCTGCACGAACGCCCGGGCAACGGTGGTCACCACCTTGTTTTCCATCGCTCCGCCGAAGAGCGGATGCGGGTGCGCCACGACCGCCACCGCGGCGGGATGGGCCGGGAGCGCATAGGCGATCTCGATCGCGCCGGCCGCGCCCTCGATGGTGGCGCGGTGCGTTTCCGCCTGGCTCAAATCCGCAGCCTTTCGACCACGCGGCCGTGCACCAGGTGCTCCTCGATGATCTCGTCGATGTCCGCCTGGTCGACGTACGTGTACCACGTGGCCTCGGGGTAGACCACGAGCACCGGGCCCTCCTCGCAGCGGTCCAGGCACCCGGCCTGGTTCACGCGCACCTTCCCCTCGCCCGCGAGGCCCATCGCCTTCACGCGGCCCTTGCAGTACTCGCGCATGGCCACGGCGTCGTGGTTGGCGCAGCACGCCTCGGGCGCGTCGCGTCGGTTCTGGCAGAAGAAGACGTGGTGCTTGTAGTGGCTCATGGGGGCTTTCGTGACGGGGGCGGTCATTGTAGCGGCTCGTCGCGGCGCCAGACGAAGAGCGCGATCAGCCACGCGAGTGCCAGCGCCGGCCAGGCCTCGTGGATCGCGCGCGTGAGCGTGGCGAAGGTCGCGAGCTGCCCGTAGGGCCAGCTGAAGAGACTCAGGAAATCGCCCAGGGCGCTGTAGGCGCCGAAGATCTTCGCGAAGAGCGCGCCGGCCAGCGTGAGGACGATGGCGAGGTAGATCCTCGCCGCCCGGCCCAGGGTGCGAAGCGGCAGGAAGAAGAGGAGCCCGGTCGCGAGTCCCGCCGCGCGGCCCTCCGACACCCAGCCCGCCGCCAGGTGGGGCTTCAGCATCACCGAGGTCGTGGCGAACTTGAACCACAGGGCCACCGTGAGCAGGAGCAGCGTCCAGCGCAGGGCCCCGCCCGGCCCCTTGAGGAGCACGGAAACGAAAAGGCCGAAGCCCGCGACCGCCAGCGAGACCGAGCCCGCGGTGACGAGGAACTCGCCCGGCTGGGGGGCGCCCTCCCCGCCGATGTTGCCGGCCTCGAAGAACGGCATCGCCGGGTTCAGCTGCGCGAGGAGCCAGAGTGCGACGAGGACCAGTCCCGCGTCGCCCCAGCCGCCCCCGGCGACCAGGCGCTCTCTCGCCTGCGCGAGGGGCCGGATCACCAGCTCGCGCATCGGCCCGGCGAAGACGAGCGTCCCGGCGAAGGCGCCCGCGGCGTTGGCGGCGATGTCGTAGCCGGAGGCGACGCGCGTGGCGATGAAGAGCTGCATCGCCTCCATCGCGAGGCTGAAGGCCGCGCACCACGCCACCGCCTTCGCCCGCGCGGCCCAGGGCGGATGGCGGGACAGGAGGAGCAGGCAGGCGAGCGCCCCCAGCGGCACGTAGGCGAGCGCGTTCAGCGCGAGGTCGAACTCCAGCACGATGCGCGGCCGCAGGAACACGCCCAGCGCGTCGGGCGCCGGCACGCGCAGCGGCCCGAACGGGTACAGGCTCGCGTAGGCGACGAGCAGCGCCCAGACGGCGAGCGCCCCGCGATGGCGTTCGGCGCTAGCCGGCAGGTTTCAACCCCTTGCGATAGGCGGCGGAGCGCTCGACGTAGTGCTCCGCGATCCAGGTGTTGTTGGCGATGTCCTTGTCGCTCATGTGGCGCACGACCTTGCCCGGCACGCCCATCACGAGCGAGCCGTCGGGGATGTGCTTGCCCTCGGGGACGAGGGCGCCGGCCGCGATGAGGCAATTCTTCCCGATGACGGCGCGGTTGAGGATGATCGCGCCGATGCCGACCAGGCTGTTCTCGCCGATGGTGCAGCCGTGCAGCATCACCAGGTGGCCGACGCTCACGTTGCGCCCGAGGACCACGGGAATCCCCAGGTCGGTGTGGATGACCGTGCCGTCCTGCACGTTCACGTTCTCGCCGATCGTGACGCCGTCGTTGTCGCCGCGGATGGTGACGCCCCACCACACGCTCGCGCCCCGCTTGAGGATGACGGAGCCGATGACGGCGGCGTTGGGGGCCACGAAGTTGTCGCCTTCGAGGACGGGCTTCCGGTCATCCAGTTCGTAGATCACGGTGGGCTCGCGGGGTCGGGAACCCCCATTCTGTCGCAACGGGGCCGGGTCCGCGAACCCGGCGGCGGCGTCACATCTGCCGGAAGAGGTGCGAGTAGATGCGCGAGACGGTGAGGCTCTCGTCCTTGCCCTTCACCTTCACGTGGGCCTGGCCGCGGAAGTCGCGGGTGACGCCGGCGATCGCGTTCACGTTCACGACCGTCGAGCGGTGGATCTGCCAGAACACCTCCGGGTCGAGCCCGTCCAGCAGTTCGCGGATGGGCGTCTTGATGAGGGCCTCGGCATCGGCCGTCACCACGCGCGTGTACTTCTCGTCGGACTGCAGGAACAGCACGTCGCCCACGGGGATGAGGCGCAGGCTCTGCCCGAAGCTCGCCTTGATCCACTGCAGCCGCTCCCGGCCCGGCCCGCGAAGCTGCGTGGCGAGCTGCGCGACGATCGACTGAAGATCGGGCGGCGGGCTGGAGAGCTTGCGCTTCAGGCGCTCCACGGAAGCGGCGAGCCGCTCGTCGGTGTAGGGCTTGAGGAGATAGTCGACCGCCCCCGTCTCGAAGGCCTGGATCGCGTACTCGTCGTAGGCGGTGACGAAGACCACGTGCGAGCGCCCGCCCACGTGCCTCGCCACTTCCACGCCCGTCATCTCCGGCATGCGGATGTCGAGGAACATGAAATCGGGGGCGCGATCCTCGAGGGCCTCGAGCGCCGCCGCGCCGTCCTCCACGGCGGCGATCACCTCGAGCTCGGGCCAGAGCTTCGAGAGCTTTGCCTGGAGCTGCGCGCGGAGGATCGGCTCGTCTTCCGCGATGATCGCCGTGGGGTTCGCCATGGCCGCGATTCTACCCGGCCGGCGGTTCGTCCTTCGCGGGCGGCGCGGGCGCCGGCCCGGCGGCGGCGTCGGTCCCGGCCATCATCACCGGCTCCACCTTCGGCGACGGCGCGGGCGCGGCGGCCTTCTTCTTGCGGAAGAGCCACCAGATGAGAAGGATCAGCAGCACCACCGGCGCGAGGGCCGGGGAGGCCGCGATCACGATCACCACCGGGATGAAGATCGCCAGGCCCACGATGAGCCATCCCAACCCGTAGACGACGGCGGCCACGATGGCGAGCACCAGCACGAGGACCGAGAAGGCGATGGCGATGCCCGCGGCGCCGAGCAGCGCGCCGCTCGGCCCGGTGAGGGTCTCGGTGCCCACCTGCACCGGCACGAGTCCCGTCAGCACGCCGAAGGCGCCCAGCCCCGCGACCACCGCCGCCACCACGACCAGCGCGACGAAGGTGAACGACAGGGCCTTCCGCCAGGTGCGCTCGACCGACCCCATGACGGAGAGCACCTTGCCCGTCGTGGTCTTCGGCGCGGCGCTTGCCGCCTCGGGGGCGATGCCGGCGAAGGAGCCCGCATCGGCCTGCGGCGATCCCGCGCCCGGCCGCAGCCCGTCCAGCGGCACCTCCAGGGTGGCGATGACGCCGCTCGGCGAGTTCGATTCCAGGGTGAGCTTCGCCGCGTCGCCGTAGAGCGCGGCCAGGCGCTTGCGGATGTTGGTGAGGCCCACGCCCTGGCCCACGGTCTCGCCGAAACCACGGCCGGTGTCGGAAACCACCAGCCGGAGCCGCCCGTCCCCGGCGTGGGCGGTGATGAGCACCGCGCCGCCTTCGCGCTGCGGCTCGAGCCCGTGCTGGATCGCGTTTTCCACGAGCGAGGGCAGCATGAGCGGCGGGAACGGCGTGGCGGTGAGGCTCTCGGGAACCGAGATGTCGAAGGCGAGGCGCTTGCCCATGCGCATCTGCAGGATGCTCAGGTAGGCGCGCACCAGCTCCAGCTCCTGCCCGACGGTGGACGACGCCTCGCGCATCTTCGGCAGCGCGTTGCGCAGGTACTGGATGAGGTGTCCCACCATGGTGTTGGCCCGGGCGGGGTCGACCTCGGTGAGGGCCTGCACGTTGGCGAGCGTGTTGTAGAGGAAATGCGGCTCGACCTGCGCCTGCAGCGCCTGGAGCTTCGCCTCCGTCACCTGCCGGCTCATGCGGTGGTATTCGGCTTCCTTGCGCTTCGCCTCGGCCACGCGCTGCGAGGCGCGCGAGCGGTCGATGAAGAACTTGGCGACCAGGGTGAGGATGAAGAGCGGGATGAAGAGCAGGACGAGGCCCGCGCCGATGCCGATCTTCTTCAGGTCGCCGCTCACGTTGCGGCGGATCTCCGCGCGCAGCTCGGGCGGCAGGGGGGGCGTGGGCGGCACCGGGGGCGAAACCTTCGGCCCGTCGTCCAGGTCGATCGTGATGGAGCCCGTGAGGCCCTTGCCCGGGCCGATCACGATGCCCTTGCGCTCCCCGGCATCGCCGGGAAGGGCCGCCTTCGCTTCCTCCTCGGCCTCCTGGGCGGACTTGAGCGAGCGCTCCAGGGCGCGCTTCACGCGGTCGTTCTCGACGCCGGCTTCGCGAAGCGCTTCCTCGGCGCTGCGCCGGGCGTCCTCGATGGCCGACGCCGCCTCCCGCGCGGCCTCGCGGGCCGTGTCGATCGCCTCGCGCTTGGCCCTGAGGACTTCGCGGCCCGCATCGCGCAGCTCCGCCCGGGCGCTGTCGATTTCCGCGAGCGCGCGATCGAGTTCCTCTCGGCTGGCGGCGTCCTTCGTGGCGCCGCGAATGGCGAGGATCGCGCTCCTCGCGATGTCCATGGCCCCCTCGGCAAAGGTGTTGTCGATCTCGCGCTTGATCGCCTTGGCCTCCTCGGGCGTGGCGCCTTCCCGGTGATACTCGATCATGTGGAAGGGCGTCACGAACAGGGCGAGGGACACGATGACGGCGAGGCCGCTGGCGATCAGCGCCCACCAGGGCGTGCGGTGCACGAGATTGGAAATGGGATTCATGGCCTTGGAGGTTCCTGCCGCCCCCGGACGATACCCGGAAGGGCTTCGCGGGTCAGTAGTCCTCGAGCACCGCGACCGCGGCGATGACGGCGGAAAGCATGAGCACGCCGAAGAAGACGACGATCGTGGACACCGACGGCCCGAGCGACTGGATGAACGACATGGTCCGGACTCCCTGTGGTTTGGGCCCGCCGGGAAGACGGGCCTCGATGCCGCCACCCTAGGCCCGGGCAGGCGCCGGGGCGAGGAGGAAGCGGCGCAATGCAGGAATCGGGGGCCGAAATGCAGGAATCGGGGACGGCTGGCGCCCCCCGGTCAAGGCGCGGCCGGGCCCCGGGGCGCCCCCGCCCCTACATCTGGCGGAACAGGTGGGTGAAATTGCGCGACACGAGGAGCGTCGCGCCGTGGCCCTTGAGGGCGATTTCCGCCTGGTCCTTGAGGCCGCGGCGGACCGAGGCGATGGCCTCCACGTTCACGATCGTGGCGCGGTGGACCTGCCAGAACTTCTCCGGGTCCAGTTCCCCGAGGAGCTCCCGGATGGGCTTGCGGATGAGCATCTCGGCCTCCGCCGTCACCACGCGGGTGTACTTCTCGTCGGACTGGAAAAAGAGGATCTCCTCCACGGGGATCATGCGCACGCTCTGCCCCACGCTCGCCTTGATCCAGCGCAGGTGCTCGCCGTTGCGCGGCGCGAGCCGCCCCGCGAGGCGCTCGACCAGCTCCTCCATCGCCGGCGGGGCGCCGCCGACGCGCTCGCGCAGCCGCTCGACCGTGTTGGCCAGCCGCTCCTCGTTGAACGGCTTGAGGACGTAGTCGATCGCGCCCTGCTCGAAGGCCTCGACCGCGTACTGGTCGAAGGCGGTCACGAAGACCACGTGGGCGCGCTTGCCGATCACCCGCGCGGCCTCCAGCCCGTTCACCCCGGGCATGTGGATGTCGAGGAAGAAGAGCCCCGGGGCATGGTCGGCGATCACCTGCTCGATGTCGCGGCCGTTCTCCATCTCCCGGACGATGGCGAGCTCGGGCCAGAGCCTCGCGAGCCGCGACCGGAGCTGCGCGCGAAGCAGCGGCTCGTCGTCGGCGATGACGGCGGTGGGGGCAGCGGCCATCGGGCGATCATGCCGTCGCCGGGCCCCCCCTGGCAACGGGGTCGGGCGCCGGCCCGTCGGCCGGGCCCGCCGCCTGCCCGGGCACCTCGATGGTGGCCACGACCCCGCGCGGCGCGTTTTCCTCGATCACCAGGCGCGCGCCCGGCCCGTAGAGGGTCTTCAGGCGCTCCCGGATGTTGGTGAGCCCGACGCCCGTGCCCTTCTTCACCGAGATGCCCTCGCCGGTGTCCGCCACGGACAGGCGAAGCGTGCCCGCCTCCTCGGCGGCGCGGATCGTCACCGTGCCGCACTCGCAGCAGGGATCGACGCCGTGCTTGATGGCGTTTTCCACGAGCGAGATCAGCATCATCGGCGGGAAGGGGCGCGCTCGCAGGGCCTCGGGCACCTCGAGCTCGTAGTCCAGGCGCGATCCCATGCGCATGCGGTGGATGTCGAGGAAGGCCCGCGCCATGTCCGTCTCGCGCCCGATGGTGGTCGCGTCCTCGCGCATCTGCGGCAGCGCCGCGCGAAGGTACTGGATCAGGCTCTCCAGCATGCGCGAGGCCGCGGCGGGATCGGTCTCCACCAGGTGCTGGACGTTCGCGAGCGTGTTGAAGAGGAAGTGCGGCTCGACCTGCGCCTGCATGAGGGCGAGCCGCGCCTGGAGCACGTTCTTCTCGAGCTGCGAGCGCTCGGCCTGGGCGCGCGCGAGCTCGGCCGCGTGGCGCGCCTCCCGCTGCCGCGTGTAGTAGATCCAGACCGCCCAGCAACCGAAGCCGATGCCCAGGCCCATGGTGATCAGCACGCCGAAGAAGCGCTCGCTGAACATCGTGGCGATGCCGCGGCCCTTCACGAGGCCCGCCAGCACCGTGCCGAGGAACGATCCCAGGATGATGGAGATCACCTGCGCCACCCAGGGCGGAAGGCGTCGCTGCGGGAGGTTCGTGGCCGCGGTGAAGAGCACCATGCTGGTGTAGCCCACGCACAGCGCGCTCACCAGGAGGTCGAGCCAGGTGTTGATGAAGAACCAGACCGACACCGACGCGACGAACACGCACAGCAGCGACACCACCAGCACGCGCCGCAGGGTCAGGCCTTCGAAGAGGGGCGCGTAGCGGTTCACGGGCGGGCGGGGCGGTTCATGGTCCGGCAGCGTATCAGGCAGGCGCGGCGCGCAGGCGGTCGCGCGGCTTCCATCGCTCGGCGATGCCGGGGCGCGGAGAGGGGGCGGGTACCCGGGGCCCGGCGGCGGCCGGAGGGCGCGCGGGCCCGGGTCCCTGGCGGGAACGCCAGGGCGCGTACATCGGTCGGTCGGGTCGGTTCACGGTTTTCCTCTTCCAGTTGCGGCAAGGCTAGCCGGCGCCTC
>Ga0073899_10003059_pt1 | contig 14968 bp, 11 predicted proteins | sample KloWWTmetaKNB5Ph_FD_88975 | JGI IMG/M metagenome (GOLD analysis project Ga0073899, IMG submission 88975) | Active sludge microbial communities from Klosterneuburg, Austria, studying microevolution and ecology of nitrifiers - Klosterneuburg... | ecosystem: Engineered > WWTP > Aerobic digester >...
AATGCTGCAGCCGGGCGCTGCCACGCGGTAGTGGCAGCCCAGGGCCAACTCCAGACCGCCGCCCATGGCCACACTGTGCATTGCTGCCACCACGGGCTTGGGTGAATTTTCGATCGCCAGGATCACTGAATTGAGATTGGGTTCCTGCATGGCACGGTCGGTGCCGAATTCCTTGATGTCGGCACCACCGGAAAACGCTGCACCGGCGCCCGTGACGACGATGGCCTTGACAGCAGCATCGGCATTGGCCTTGCCCAGGCCGTCCACGATGCCCTGGCGGGTGGACAAGCCCAGTCCGTTGACAGGCGGGTTGGTCATCGTGATCACGGCGATATTGCCGTGGACTTTGTATTCAGCGGTCATGCTGTTGTTCCTTGAAAAGTAGAAAAAGAACGGTCGTGCGATTTTTTTCATTGTAGAGAGTTCTGCGCGCTTTGCCAGTGGGGCTTTGTCTCGCCTGGGACAAAAGAAACGTTCAGTAGTCCCAATTTTCATGCCGTACCGGCAAGTTGTTCAGTTCATCCCGGTAGTGCTGCCACTTGGGCATGAACAGATTCATCACCGACACAAAACGGGCGTTGTGGCTGGGCTCAATCAAGTGCGCGAGTTCGTGCACCACGATGTACTCCAGGCACTCGGGTGGTTTCTTGGCCAGGTCAGTGTTCAGGCGGATGGCGCGGCTGGCGGGGTTGCAACTGCCCCACTTGGTTTTCATGCGCTGCACGAAGACCTTGGATGACTTCACGTTCATCAACGTCTCCCACTTTTTCAGCAGCGGCGGCACGGCCGTTTTGACTTGCTCCCGGTACCAAGCGTCCAAAAGTTCTTCGCGCCGCTCCGTAGTGGTACCGGGGCGCACCGACAGCACGATGCGGTTGTGCTGGCGGTCTATGCTGGGTGCGGCATCACGTTCCACCACTGTCAACAGATAGCGCTTGCCCCACAGGTAGTGGCTTTCGCGGTCGATGTAATCACGGGGCGCTTTACGCTCCTGCGCTTGGACTTTGCGTTGCTGGCCTTTGATCCATGGCAGCTTGGATATGGCAAATACTCGGATGGTGTCCAGCGCCATCTGTGCGGGCGCAGAAATGCGCACCCGGCCAGCCGGTGGGTACACGCTCAAGTGCACATGCTTGATGCGCTTTCTGAGCACATCGGCAGGAATGCCGCCGAGGTCGATGGTCTCCACCGTCAATACTCCTGCTGCGCGTAGATGATCAGAAATAAGCGCTCAACCTCATCCACATCCTTGAGCACGTCATACAGCGCCCGCTTGATCACCAGTTCCTTGGCCTGCACGCCGCGCCAACCATCCGGTCGGGCCAGCTTGACCGCGCTGTCGATCTTGAGCGCCAGCACCAATGCCTGGTCTTCTTCACTATCGGCATGGCCGTAGGGTGCTTCCGGTTCAGCCACTTTGTGGGCCTGCAGCACTGGCGAGTTCTTCACGTTGTTGAACACGGCCCGCTTGCCCGGAGAGTTCAGCTTGACCGGGGTGTCTTCAGCCTTGCCGGCCTGCACTTTGGTGGCAATGTCGGCAATGCGCTGCAGGTACTCTTCGTATTCGATGGCTCGGTCTTTGCGCAGCTTGATGAGTTCATGGAGCAGGGCCGACATTTTTTCAAAGTAGGCCGGGTCTGTCAGGCTCTCTTTGATGATCTTGCTGCGAACGTTGTTCTCAATGGTCTCGGCAATGGCCTGCTGGTTGCCCTGCATGTCGGCCAGCTTGTGGGCAATGGCATCGGCAATGCCGGTCTTCACGATCAGGTCGAGCAGGCCAATGCCATCAAACGGAGAAATCTTGCGTGGCTCGCTGGCTTCGATGTAGGTGTCGATCAGGTGCCGCATGTCCGCCTCAAAGGGCTTCAAATCCAGCGTCTCGCCGCTGGCCTTGCGGATGATCTCGCGGATAGCAAGGTAATGGTCCAGCTTGGCCTTGATGGCTTTGACATCGGCAGCGCTGTACCCAGCCGCAGCCATTTCATCGGCCACGTTGGCATAGGCGCGCAAGAGCGCCACCACGCCTTTGTAAAACGCCACGCGCTGCGGCTCGTGGGTTTTGAGGTCGTCGGCAATCTCGGTGTTGCCGCAGAAGTAATGGATGTGCTCCAGCTCGCCCTTGGGTGGCTGCACAGGCTCGCACAGCAAAAACAGGGCTTCCAGCGCAGCGTCCAGCCGCTCGCGGCCCAGCGTCAGCCGGTCTTGCAGCATCACCTCCGGGTCAACACCGCCCGCGCTGTGGTCGATTTCTGAGGTGTACACCGCAATGGCGTTTTCCACCTTCTTGAACAAGTCCTTGTAATCGACGATGTAGCCAAAGTCCTTGTCTTCACCGTCGAGCCGGTTGGTGCGGCAGATGGCTTGGAACAAGCCGTGGTCCTGCATGGATTTGTCGATGTACAAGTACGAGCACGGCGGCGCGTCAAAGCCGGTCAGCAGCTTGTCCACCACCACCAGCAAGCGCATGTTGGCCGGTTGTTTGATAAACAGCGCCTTGGCCTGGTCTTCGTAGGTTTCGGTTTTGGACTTGCCTGGTTTGGCCTGCACATTGGCCAGCAGGTCGGTATAGGTGTTGTAGATGAACTGCTTGTCGGTCTCGGTGTTGGCGCCAATCTCTTCCAGCGTCACATCCTTGGCCTGCGGGTTGTACGAGGTGATGACCGCGCACCGGCCTTTGAACAGCGTCTTCTGGAACAGCGTGAAGTATTTGCAAGCCTCGTAGATGCTGGAGGCCACCAAGATGGCGTTGCCCCGTTCGCTGGACAGGCGGGGCTTGGTGCTGAAGTCAAAAATAATGTCCGCCACCACCCGGTCCATGCGGGCTTTGGAACTGAGCACGTTTTGCATCGTGCCCCATTTCTTTTTCAGCTCTTCTTTTTGCCAGTCGTTCAGGGCTTTGGTTTTGGCTTCAAACCACTGGTCAATTTTGGCTTGTGAACCCAACGCCTGGTCAATGTCGCGGGCCTCGTACACCAAGTCCAGCACCACGCCATCTTCCACCGCCTCGCTGAATTTGTAGGTGTGGATGTAGCCGCCAAACACTTCGAGGCTGGTGGCCTTGTCCTTCTTGAGCAGGGGCGTGCCGGTAAAGCCAATGAACACCGCGTTGGGCATCAGCGCCTTCATTACGCGGTTGAGCTTGCCGCCTTGCGTGCGGTGGCATTCGTCCACAAACACAAACACCTCGCCCACCGTGGGGCTGGGCTGGGCCTGCAGGTCTTGGATGAAAGCGTCAAAGTCTGCATCGGCATTCTTGGCCGTCACGCCAAACTTGTGCACCAGCGAGCACAGCAGCCGGGGCGTGGCCTGGCCCAGCTGGCCCATCAAATCGCGCCCGCTGCTGGTGCGGCAAATGGCTTCGCCCGCATCGGTAAACACCCGCTCGATCTGTTTGTCCAGCTCATCGCGGTCGGTGATGATGACCACCCGCGCCTGGGGGTGGTTCTCCAGAATCCACTTGGCCAGCAGCACCATCAAAATGCTTTTGCCCGACCCCTGCGTATGCCACAGAATGCCGCCCTTGCGCTGGCGCACAAACTCTTGCGCGGCCTTGATGCCGAAATACTGGTGCACGCGAGGCAGCTTCTTGATGCCGCCGTCAAACAGCACAAAGTCGTGCATCAGTTCGATGATGCGGGCCTTGTTGCACATTTTCAGCAGGTACTTGTCGAGCTTGAAACGGCTGTTGTCGGCCTCGTCTTCCTTCCATTTTAGGAAGAACTCTTCTGGCGTGCCAACGGTGCCGTACTGCATGCCTTCAGAGTCATTGCCCGCCATGACCAACTGCACCGTGCTGAAGAACCCTGCGTTGAACTCAGGCTGCTGGTTCGACAGGTTTTGCCGGATGCCCAAACCAATGCTGCTTCGGCTGTTCTTGAGTTCCAGCACGCCCAGAGCGATGCCATTGACGTACAGCACCAAGTCAGGCCGCCGCTGCTGTTTACCTTTGAGGGTGACTTCTTCGGCAATGGCAAAGTGGTTGCGGGCAGGCGCCTTCCAGTTGATCAGGTGCACGGTTTCCGTCACCTTGCCCGCCTCGGTCTTCACCGGCACGCCATAGCGCAGCAACTGGTACACGGCCTGGTTGTTGCCGTACAGGCTGCGCTCGGGGTGGTTGGCCTCAAGGAGCAGCTTGTACAGCGCCGTGCTGATCTGCGCCGGGGTGTAGCCCGCGCCGGTCAGGTACTCGGTCAGCAAGCCCTCTTCGATGTTGCTGTTGCCCGCGCGGTCGGCCCAGTCGCCCAGGTAGCGGTAACCCAGCTCGTCGCAGAACAGTTTGACCACGCGGTTTTGCGTGGCGCGCTCGGGCTTGCCAATGTCGGTCATGTGGATGCTTTCTCCCTCACTGCGTCTGGTCGGTAGCCTGCGTCAAACCGCAGGCGTTGCTTGCAAGGTAGCTCAAACGAGTACCTCCCAGCGCCCGCCACGGTCTGCGCCCACGCGGCGAATCCAGCCTTTGGCCTTGAGTTTGGCAAGCTGGTACTTCACCCCGTCCTCGGTCAAATCACCGATCTGGGCGGCAATGTCCTTTCGGCTGGCCTGGGGCTGCGCCCGCAGAATTGCCAGTATTTTCTGGGTAGTGTTCTGGGTAGTTTCGCCCAGCGCTTCTTCCGGCGCCCCCGCCACTGCGGGTGGGAAGTGGAAAGTCACCCACAGCCCGCCGTGATCCAGGCTCAGTTCTGGCGCGGGTGCCCGCTGCACCGCGATGTGCGCCAGCGTGGGGATGAAGGCCTCCATGCGCTGCATGGATTCTTCGCTCATTGCGGATGCGGGTTTCATGGGGCTTATTGCAGAAAATATGTGCTCAAATGGCCTCTATCGCTTATCCATCAAACGCTAGCAGCTATCTTTTTCATAGCGAACGAATCCTGCCGGTCAACAGCTCTTGCATCATGCCCTGCTTGATCTGGCGGGCTTTGGCGAGCCGGGACTCCAACCCACATCAAACCAACTCCGCAATCAGCAACCCCTGCCTTTTCACCTCTGCCCAAACAAACGGGGCTTTTTTGCGCAAGAAATCGTTGGGCAAGGGTTCGCGCAAATACTCATCAATCCAGCGGACCCGCATTTCCCTGCAAAGTGGGTCGTCCAGCCCCAAACGCTTGATCGTCTGCCCTACTTGGGCGCGGGTAGCATCATCCAAATCGGGGTTTGGGAAAATGCGGCCCGTCGTCAGCTCTAGGCGAAACCAATCGGGCGACAATTCAAATGGGTCAAGCACGTCATCAAAGTCACGCTTGCGGCTGTTCATGGTGGAACAGGCCAGCCGGTAGTTGCTCCACTCGTAAGCCAGCCCAGCCAGTGACGACTTGGCAATGAAATGATCCACACTGATACCGCCCGTGCAACGCTCCACAAAAACGCACAGGTAGGCACAAACACCGTCATAGGCTTTGTGCAGTGCCGTCAGGCAATCACCGCGCCAATACGACGCAATGGTGGCCCCACCAGGTAACGTTTCATCCAGTGCATAGCCTTTGGCCTTCAAATGGGCCAGCCCTTTTGTACGGACTTGAGCGTCAAAAAAATCGGGTTCCGGTTGTGGTTGCACCGGGATCATGCCAACCACCCTTGTTTTTCGCCCACAAAACGCCAGCGTATCCAGAATGGGTCGGTGTCGCCCAACAGGCCACGCAATCGAGTATCGAGCGCCTTCGCACGCTCGTGATCAACGACGGATTCAGCCAGTAGGTCTGCGGCTTCTTGCAAGGCTTGCTCTGACTGAATCGACCGGGCGCTTGCCAAGTCAAACGCATCGCTGACCAACCAACGGCCTACTTCACCCAAACGAACGAAGGGGCGCTGCGTCAATGCAACAGTTGCCGGTACTTGCGAACTGGATGCCACCAAATCCAAGTCAAACCAAGCATCACGGATGGGGTCAAACTCGGGCTCCACCGATGCCATCACCAGCGGTGAATGTGTGACCGCCAGCAACTGCACTTCGGCTCCCACAATCAGTGACTGCATCACCTTGAGCAAAGCTGGGACGACCGTACGTTGCCACTGCGGGTGCAAGTGGGACTCCACCTCGTCCACCAAAAACACCGCTTGATTGGTGGTGGGCTCATCCAGCAGCTTGGCGGCTTGCTGGTGCTCGCTCCAGCACCACACCAAGAAATAAGCCAACGCCATGATGCGCCGCATACCAGACGAAGCGTGCAGCACCGCCACATCGTTGCCGTAGGGCATAGACAAGGTGGGCATGTCGCGCACATCGTCAGGGCTGATACGGGTCAGGTCACCGGGCACCAGAGGCTCTTGAGCCGAAGGGGACAACACACTCAGCACGGCTTTGAGGTGTTTGAACGTCTCGCCGCCCTCCCGTTGCCAACTGGCCCAGTCTCGAATCAAGCCGTTGCACAACCAGTTATCCGATTCACCGGGCAAGCCGTTCCAAACCTGTGCGGGGGTAAACACATAAGCCGGTGGGCGGTCTTGTACATCCACATCGTCTTTGGTGCGCCAGTAGTTGCGAGCAGGGTCCCATACGGCAAAACTGCCATCGGCCATGGCGTACACCACCAAGCCAGGGTTGGCTGGGCGGCCCGAGCGGCCTGTCCAAGCCTGTTCACGGCGTTGATAGGTGCTGAGGTAGTGCTCGTCTTTGCTTTTGCCGCTGAATGAAAAATCAATCGTTGCCTCGCCCGATTGACGCGGAATGGCCTTCTGACCTGCCGTGAGCAGCGGGTTGATTTCACCCGGCCACCTGCGCGTCATGGCCCACCAAGCGACGTCCAGCAAAAAGCTCTTGCCCAAGCCGTTGTCGCCGGTGATGAGATTTAGGCGAGGGCTCAGAGTCAGCTCCAGCGATGAAGCTGGACCAAGGTTGTGGAGTTTGAGGTGCTTGAGCATGGTCAGTTGCTTACCAACGCAGATGAGGCATCGCCCGGCTTGAAATCGAAGTTTTCGAGACAGCGGAAGTTATGGATGTACAGGCGTTCAATCATGTTGACTTTCAAATAGTAATTTCGATGAGATGTGATCAATCAGGAATCACATCCATGAAGTTTTCAGAAGAAATCGTGCATTTATCGAAATCGCCACCGCAGGTAACAAGCGTTCGTCCACCTCCAAACACCGATCTCGACAGGTCTTCAGTGCTTGGAGAGTGTTTGTGCGAGCACCACACAACTGTATCTGTCCTGCTGACGTGCTGCTGATGGCTCGAATCGACTTGTTTGCTAGCAACGCTACTGCAGGTGCTTTGATAGAAATCACAATGATTCATGTTGTCTCCTAAAAAGATAGATTGGATTCGATCAATCTGATGCGACCTGTTAGCAACTCTTGCATTATGCCCTGCTTGATCTTGCGTGCTTTGGCTAGCCGAGACTCAAGCGCGTCGAGTTCTTTATCCATGTCACTGAGGATGGTGGCGATGGCGGCTTGCTCAGAAACAACAGGCACAAGGAATACCAGTTCTTTGAATGTAGCCTTGGAAATAAGACTCGTTGCTGTCGTACCAGCGCTTGCTTGAAGGTACGGCTTATTGAGTTCGAATAAATAGTACAAAAATTCAGCACAGCTATCGCAATTGGGAACTACTGCGTTGATCTGTTGGTTGCAACCACCAATGGATTTGAGGATCGCGTTCTTCCCAATACTTGCAATACAGGTAACTAATACCGAATTGGCGGGTAGCACACGAATTTGTTTCAATCCCGCACTAGTAATGCTTCTTTCAGAAGTGAACATGTCCCTGGCTCTGGATATGTCTGTAGGTGTAATCCATGGAAAACCTTCCCCCCAAAAATCTCTGTTGTCGGTGCGAGGAGTTCCCCCAGTAACTATGTCGCCAAATTCTGCCACGCACTTTAACCCCCACTCGCCGCTAAACCCAGGCAGCCGCCGCTTGCCGGTGAGCAACTCCTGCATGGCGCCTAGTTTGATCTGGCGCTTTTTGGCGATGAGTTGATCCAGGGACTCGATGAGGACATCGGCATCGCTCAAGGCTTCGGCGATAGCTTCTTGTTCGACTACAGCTGTTGGTAATGGGATAGGCATCCGTGCAATCATCTCTCTGCGAACAGAATCAACTGATGACTTGGCTGTCATCTGCATGATTCGAGCATAGAAGTGGTTGCTGAAATAAAGAAAGAAAAAGTAACCGTTTACACCCTTATCAAAATCAGAAATGCGGTAAACGCGCTGATGAGCATCAAATTTTCCGTTGATATAGTGGAATACTTTTCCAGTGCCAACCCCATCGCCTGCAGTTAGCACGGCTTCACCGTCAAAGCAGTAACTATTTATGCGCTCTATCGTTTGAGAACGAACGAAGAACGGATATTGACCATCATCAATACGGTCCTGGGTATTGCGTGAGCCTGTCGTTATATGCGCAATACTTTCGATAGTGGCAATACGCCAATCTTCCGGTATTACGCCCACCTCAGTCTGCTTGTACCCAGCCTTCAGTTCCATACAAACCCCATCTTCGCCAGATGCTGGTTCACCTTGGCCTCCAGTGCCAGCGCAGGGGCACGGCACAATTTCAAGCAAAATCGACCTCTAGCCCTTGTGTAGCAAGCGCAAGAAGCTATCAAATCAATAGTATTCATGGGCTGGTTTCCCCGTCTTCTGGCTCGGTGGTGCGCAAGGTGTTTTCCAGTTCGCGCCGCAGTTCTTCCCGGTCGGGCAAATACAGCTGGTATTGCTGCACAAACAGTTGGCTGTTCATGCCGTAGGTGGCGTACTCCACCAGCAGCTCGTCTTTGTGGCGGCTGAGGATGATGCCGATGGGCGGCTGGTCGCCTGCGGTGTTTTCTTCGTTGGCAAAGTAGCCCAGGTACAGGTTCATTTGCCCAATGTCGTGGTGCTGCACATCGCCCAGCTTCAGGTCAATCAGCACAAAGCAGCGCAGGATGCGGTGGTAGAACACCAGATCCACCCGGTAATGCGTGTTGTTGATGGTGATGCGGTATTGCCGCCCCACAAAGGTGAAGCCCTTGCCCAGCTCCAGCAAAAAGGGCTGGAGGTGGTCGCACAGGGCGGTTTCCAATTGGGTTTCCGTGACGCGGTACGGCTCGGGGATTTTCAGAAACTCAAACACATACGGCTCGCGCAGCAGGTCGGCGGGTTGCGCCACCACCTGGCCTTGGGCGGCCAGTTGCAGCACGCCGGCCTTGTCTTTGCTGGCGGCCAGGCGCAGAAACAGGGCGCTTTCTTTTTGCCGCACCAGCTCGCGCACCGACCAGCGCTCGCGCAGGGTTTGCTGTTCGTAAAAGCCGCGCTCCAGGGGGTCGTCGATCTTCAGCAGCTCTACCCAGTGTGACCAGCTCAAAAAGTGCGACGCTGTCGCACCTTTTGGATAAGCCAGAAAAAACTGCCGGATGCGAATCAGGTTGCTACGGCTAAAACCTTTGCCGTGGCGCAGGCCTAGGTCGATGGCTAAGCGGTTGATCAGCGCCTTGCCATATTCGGCGCGGGTGTGGCCGCCTTGCTCAAATTCGACGATGTGCCGGCCCACTTGCCAATACGTTTGGGTAAGGTGCGCATTGACGGCCTGCACCGCCATGGCGCGGCCCTGGGTGTAGGTGTCGGAGATATGGCCCAGCAGTTGCTGGTAGCCAGCAGGGGTAGCCGACTTGGGCGCGGCGGGCTTCACAGCGCAAACCCCATCTTGGCCAGGTGGCCTTTGACCTTGGCTTCCAGTTCCGCCACACGGCGGGCCATTTGCGGCATGGGCGTGTCGTAGCGGTCTGCCAGTTCCTTCACCCGCTGCGTCAGCGCCTGGCTGATGCGGTCCATCTCGCCGTGGATGGCAGTGCTCAGCGCGGCCAGCCATTTGTCATCCACCACCAGCGTCTTGGTGTCCGCTTCGCTCAGTTGGGGGTAGTGGGCGTAGGCCTTGGCGTCCAGCGCCGCCTCGGCATCTTTCAGGTTTTTCTTCAGGTCGGCTTCTTCCTTGGCGAGCTTGAGCCAGCGGTTCAGCACTTCGGCTTCTTCCTTGGCATCTGCGTCGCCCTTGATCTCGCGCAGTCGGTCGGTCACGCTGGCCTTGTTGATCTTGTCAAACCCAGAAAACGCCGCATCGTCGCCGCTGTGCTCTTCTTCCAGTTCAGTGAGTTGGGCGGTGATGCTGTCGAGGCTGGCCGTCAACTCGTCAATGGCGGCTTGGTCTTGGGCGAAGTAGCGCGCCACGATCAGCGCCTTGGGCACCAGGTCGCAGGCCCAGCCCTTGTCCACGGTTTTGGTGACTTTGCCGTCCTTGTTCTTCTTGACCTCGATCACCCGGTAGGTTTGCGCCTTCCAGCCATCTGCGGCGATGAGGTAAGCGTCGTCCTGCAGGGTGGTGGCCCAATAGTCCATGAGGTGCTGGTACACCGCGTATTCGTCGATGAGCGGCTGGCCGGTGTAGTGGGCGAGCAGGTTTTCGGACAGTTCGGCAATGAGTTGCTTGGGGTGCAAGCCCGGCTGCAGGGCCTTGAGCGTGGGGGCGGCCTGCTGCCGCCAGTCGTCAAACAAGGCGTTCATGCGGCCAATGAAGGCGGCAAACTCTGCGTGCTGGTAGATGGTGGACTTGATGGCGCTTTTGTCCACCGCCAAAGCCAGGTAGCCTGGGCGCAGCGCCGCAAACAGCGACTGGCGCAGTTGCGGGCACACAGCCCAGTAGGGCTGCAGCGCATCCACATCGGCCGTGGGTATGCCGCCCTGCAGGTGACCTGCAATGTCTTGCAGGTCTTCGGCCACGCTGGCGTCGATGTAGCGCGGCAGGTTTAGGTTGAAGTCGTTTTTCTCGATTTCTTCAAAGCTCACCATACGTGCGAGCTTGGGTACGTCAGTCTGCTTGGTGAACACATCCACGATTTTGTGAATGTCTTGTTCGCGCAGCCGGTTCTTGGGGCCGTCTTTCATGTAGCCGCTGCTGGCGTCCACCATGAAGATGCCCTTGCGTGCACGGGCGCCCTCTTTGTCGATGACGATGATGCAGGCCGGGATACCAGTGCCATAGAACAAATTGGCAGGCAGGCCGATGATGCCCAAGATGTAGCCATGGCGGATCAGGTTCTTGCGAATGTCGGCCTCGGCGTTGCCACGGAACAGCACGCCGTGCGGCAAGATGCATGCGGCTTTGCCGGTGCTTTTGAGCGAGCGGATGATGTGCAGCAGGTAGGCAAAGTCGCCCTGTTTGGCAGGTGGCACGCCGAAGGTGTCAAACCGGCCATAGGGGTCGTGCAGCGGGTCGATGCCCGTGCTCCAGCGCTTGTCAGAAAACGGCGGGTTGGCCACCACGTAGTCAAAGGTTTTAAGCACGTCCTGGCCGTTCAAGTCGGCCTTGAACTTGGGGTCTGCCAACGTGTTGCCCTGGCGGATTTCGGCCGTGGGGTTGTCGTGCAGGATCATGTTCATGCGCGCCAGGCCGCTGGTAGCCGAGTCTTTTTCTTGACCGTAGAGCGTGACCTTGGCCGATGCTTCGTCGCCCACTTTCAGCAGAAGCGACCCGGAACCGCATGTCGGGTCGTACACCGTGGTGGCGCTGGTGGTGTGTGCGCCGCCAATGCCAATGATCTTGGCCATGATGCGGCTGACTTCGGCGGGGGTATAGAACTGGCCTTTGCTCTTACCACTTTCGGTGGCGAAGTGGCGCATCAGGTATTCATAGGCATCGCCCAGAATATCGTCGCCATCGGCGCGGTTCTTGGAGAAGTCCAGCGCCGGGTTTTCAAACGTGGCGATGAGGTTGGTGAGCCGGTCCACCATCTCTTTGCCGGTGCCGAGCTTGGTCGCGTCGTTGAAGTCTGGCATGTCGGCCAGCTTGTTGGCAGCGGCCAATGGACCGACGATGCGCTTGTTGATCTGGTCGCCAATGTCCGTGGTGCCCTTGAGTGCCACCATGTCGGCAAAGCTGGCACCGGGCGGAATGGTGATGGGGGCGAAGGGCTGACCGGCGTACTTGTCGCTGACGTATTTGATGAACAGCAGCACCAGCACATAGTCTTTGTACTGGCTCGCATCCATGCCGCCGCGCAGTTCGTCACACGATGACCAGAGAGAAGAGTAAAGCTCGGATTTTTTGATGGCCATGGGGTGTTGCTGAGGGGGTCGTAGGCACAGATTGTGGACGAGTTTGGCCCCGAAAATGGCAGCTGAATGCGCCCACCCGTACCCAGCGGACGTGCCGCCCCAAAATGCCAAACGCCCTGCGCACAGCACAGGGCGTTGGGGCCAGAATGCTGCTGGTCAGACCTCTAACCACTCCTTGCGCACATAGTTGTCGGCGCGCAGGCCATCGGGTGTGCCATCAAAAACAATGCTGCCATGGCCCATGACCAGGCAACGGTCGGAAATCTTCATGGCGATGGTGAGTTTTTGCTCAATCAACAGCACCGAGATGCCCTTGGCTTTGAGGGTTTGCAGGTACTGCCCCACCAGTTCCACGATTTTCGGCGCAAGACCCTCGGTGGGTTCATCAATGATGATGAGGTCGGGGTCTCCCATGAGGGTGCGGCACAGGGTGAGCATCTGCTGCTCTCCGCCCGACATCACTCCCGCCTGGATGTTGCGCCGCTCCTTGAGGCGCGGAAACATGTCGTACATGTCGTCAAACGACCAACGGCTGCCTTTGCCACTGCCTTTTTGCCCGAGCAGCAGGTTCTGCTGCACCGTGAGGTTAGGAAACACGTCCCGGCTCTCAGGCACATATCCCAGGCCCAGGTGGGCAATCTCGTAGGCTTTTTTGCCTTCCAGGCTTTTGCCCTTCCATTGCACGTCGCCTTCCCAGTTCACCAAACCCATGATGGCCTTGGCGGTGGTCGAGCGGCCTGAGCCATTGCGACCCAGCAAGGCCACGATCTCGCCCGGCTGCACGTCGAAGCTGACGCCGTGCAGTACATGGCTTTTGCCGTAATAAGCGTGAAGGTTGTTGATGTGCAGCATGTCAGTGTCCCTCCGCCTGTGCATCGGCAACGGCAGAGCCCAGGTAGGCCTCTTGTACGCGCGCATTGGCACGCACCTTGTCGGGTGTATCAAAGGCGATGACCTCGCCATATACCACCACAGCAATTCTGTCGGCCAAGCCGAACACCACGCCCATGTCGTGCTCTACGGTCAGCAAGGTGCGGCCTTCGGTCACTTCCTTGATGAGATGGATGAAACGCGTGGTCTCACTGAGGCTCATGCCCGCCGTGGGCTCGTCGAGCAAGATCACATTGGCGCCACCGGCAATGGTGATGCCGATCTCCAGTGCGCGCTGCTCGGCGTAGGTCAGGTTCACGGCCAGTGTGTCGCGCTTCTTGTCCAGCTTGATCATCTCCATGAGCTGGCGGGCACGGTCATTGGCATCGTCCAGCCGCGAGAGAAAACGCAGAAAGGTGTACTTGTAGCCCAGGCTCCAGAGCACTCCGCAGCGCAGGTTTTCAAAAACACTGAGGTTGGGGAAGATATTGGTGATCTGGAAGCTCCGCGAGAGCCCCATGCGGTTGATCTCGAAGGGCTTTTTGCCGTCGATGCGCTGCCCATTGAGCAACACCTCCCCACTGGTGGGCGCAAAGCGCCCGCTGATCAGGTTGAACAATGTGGACTTGCCCGCCCCATTGGGGCCGATGATGGCCACCCGCTCGCCTGCGACCACGGCCAAGTCTGCGCCGCGAATAATTTCCGTCTTGCCGAAGCTCTTGCGCAGGCCGCGCAGCTCCAATGCATAAGTAGCGTTTTGCGCCATGGTTACAGCGCCTCCCCACGCTTGATCTGGTGTTCAATTTCTTCCTGGATGGTTTCCCACTGGCCACGGAACTGGCGTCTGCACAGTTCAAACAGGCCCAGCCCCGTCACCAGCACAAACCCGGCGCCAAACCAGCTAGAAAACGCGTTGGCATTCAGCGTGGCACCCAGGTAAGACAGCTCTGGCCCCAGCGCTTCATTGAGCTGCAGGTGGTAGGTCATCTCGACCATGCAGGCTGCGCCCAACACGGCGACCAGCCCCGTACCAAACAGCGCCAGGTACGACGGCAAGAGGGCACGCAACTTGCCGTACTTGGCCAGGCGCAGGTTCATCATGATGAGACTGGCAACGCCGCCCGGCGCAAACATGACCATGAACAAGAACACCAGTCCCAGGTACAGCAGCCAGGCCTTGGACAGCTCGGACAGCAATACCGATGCAAACACCAGCAGCACCGCACCGATGATGGGCCCAAAGAAGAAGGTGGCCCCCCCCAGGAAGGTGAACAGCAGATAGCCGCCAGAGCGAATCACGCTCACGCTGTCCACCGCTGTGACGATCTCGAAGTTGATCGCCGTCAGTCCCCCGCCGATGCCCGCAAAGAACCCCGCAACGATGAACGCAAAATAGCGCACTCGTTGGGTGTTGTAGCCGATGAACTCGACGCGTTCCGGGTTGTCGCGCACGGCGTTCAACATGCGCCCCAGCGGGGTTCCCGTAAAGGCGAACATGGCGGCCGTGCAGACAAAGCAATACGCCGCAATCAGGTAATAGACCTGGATAGCAGGGCCAAAGCTGATACCCATGAAGGACTTGCCATACACACGGTCGGTCGTGATGCCTCCTTCGCCACCAAAGAACTCGGGGAACATCAGGGCCATTGAAGCCACCAGCTCACCAATACCCAAGGTAATCATGGCGAACGTAGTACCCGATTTTTTTGTGGTGACGAAGCCCAAAAGTATCGCAAACAGCATGCCGGCCAGTCCGCCAACCAGGGGAATCAGAACCAGCGGGATAGGCATGCTGCCCTTGCTGGCCAGGTTCATGGCATGGATCGCCAGGAACGAGCCCAGCCCGGTGTACACCGCATGCCCGAAGCTGAGCATGCCGCCCTGCCCCAGCAGGATGTTGTAGCTCAGGCAGATGATGATGAGGTAGCCGATTTGCGACAGCATAGTCAGCGCCAGGCTGCTGGAGAACACCAGCGGAGCGGCAATCAAGATCAGCGCAAACAGGCTCCAGATGACGATACGTCCAACGTTCCAGGGTTTGAACCGGTAGTACGAGGTGGCAGTGGAT
>Ga0073899_10003061_pt1 | contig 14966 bp, 14 predicted proteins | sample KloWWTmetaKNB5Ph_FD_88975 | JGI IMG/M metagenome (GOLD analysis project Ga0073899, IMG submission 88975) | Active sludge microbial communities from Klosterneuburg, Austria, studying microevolution and ecology of nitrifiers - Klosterneuburg... | ecosystem: Engineered > WWTP > Aerobic digester >...
CGCCGTGGTGACCGACGGTGCCGACGTGCCCTTTCCCTCCGCGACCAACGATTTGCATCATGAAGTCGAACTAGTGCTCGCGTTGCACTCCGGCGGCCGCAACCTCGACACTGCCGTCGCACGCGCCGCGATCTACGGTTATGCGGTCGGACTGGACCTGACGCGACGCGACTTGCAAGCCAAGGCCAAAGCCAAAGGCACACCTTGGGATACTGCGAAAGGCTTCGATGCATCGGCTCCGATCAGCGCGATCACCCCGGTTGCGATGATCGGCCATCCAGCCGCTGGCGAATTGCGTTTACAGGTCAACGGCCAAATTCGCCAGCATGCCAACATCGCGACGATGGTGATGGCACCCGCAGATATCCTCGCTTCCCTGTCAAACTTCTACGAATTGCGCGCCGGCGACCTGATTTTTACCGGCACACCGGCGGGCGTCGCCGCACTGCATCGCGGCGATACCTTCGTCGCCACCTTTCCCGGCCTCGCGGATCTACGCGGCCGTATCGTCTGACTAACAATTCAAGGAGATTTGAAGCATGGGCATGATGTCGGAATTCAAAGCCTTCGCAATGCGCGGCAATGTTGTCGATATGGCCGTCGGTGTGGTGATTGGTGCCGCCTTCGGCAAGATCGTCAGCGCCATGGTCGATAAGATGATCATGCCGATCATCGGCTATCTGACCTCGGGCCAGAACTTCTCGGAATTGGCATGGGCGCTCGGCGCCAACCCAGACGGCACGCCGGCCGTGAGCATCGGTTACGGCGCCTTCCTGCAATCGGGACTCGATTTCGTCATCGTCGCCTTCGCGCTGTTCTTGGCGATCAAGGGCATGAACAAACTCAAGAAAGCCGAGGAAGCGGCCCCCGCCGCGCCACCGGCACCCAGCGAGCAAGAAAAGCTGTTGACCGAAATCCGTGATTTGCTCAAACAACGCTGAGTGCCAGCAATGACACACCCGGTGGCGGTGGCGAACCACGGCGAAATCGAACACTGCGCATGCCAACGGCAGCAGGTAGAATGCCGAACGCCTGTTGCCAAACAGCCACATTAGTCTCATTCGGGAGAGCCGCCGGTGTTGCGGAAGCGTGTCGTTCCAGCCCTATGGGCGTTACTCACCTGCACTGCGTTGCAGGCGTCTACCAACGCGGCGATGAACGTCGATGCCGCCAAGTTGGCGGCGGTACCCGACCGTACGCGGCCGATCAACAGCGACATGGACCGCGCCGACACGCTTGGCGGTCGTCTATCGATCAGCTGGAATGATGACCTGCTGCATGACCTCGGCCTTGACCGCGTCGGTGCGCTGCGCGGCAAGGTGAATCAGGACCGCGAACTCCGCCGTTTCGAACTCGACGCCAAGACTGCGTTTGCGGTCGACGCGGTCGATTTGAATGTGCGCGGTCTCGCGGGTGGCGAGGGACGTTTGCTCGCAACCGAGCAATTCATGCTTCGCGGCGCACGTCTCAAATGGCAGGACCCGCACATCTTGGTGCGCCCCGGTGCAGAACCGCGTATCGACTTGGTCAGCGGCAATGGCGAGGCGTTGTTCTACATCGATCGGATCATGTACGAGTTTCTCGATCAGGGTCGCATCTTCAGTATCCGCAGCGCCGACATCCACATATCGACGTTACTGGCGAAGAAAATGCGCAATGCCGGCGCCGCCGACCAAGCAGTCGGCGAAATCAAAATGCAGGCACCGGTGCGGAACTGGATTGCGGCCAAAGTCATTCGTGCCGCTGGGGCACCGTATTGGCCAGGAATGGCGGTCACCGACCAGATCGGCGCGCCACTCGGCTCGACTTGGCAAGCTGATGTCTTCATGAAGGTGTTTTCGGCGTCCTATATGCGCTGCGGCACCTGCGACGCCAATAACCTGAACTGCAGCGCTGGCGGCTGCGACGGGCCGCTGAATCCAGGGCTCGGCAAGGTGGTTTTCGCGCCTAGTTCGACCCTGACCAACAATCGCAATCGCGGCAGTGCCCTCGTCACTGTGAACCGCATGAACGGCACGCCAGACCCACTCGGCACCAGTAGTGCCGTATACGCTGCCGATATTCCCTGGTACGACAAGTTCTCATCAGCACCGAACAACATCAACTTCAACTATCCGTATCAAGGCAACGATCAGCATCCCAACCTGATCTGGAGTCTGTATCGGCGAGATGCCGATGGCCGCATCACCCAGATCGGCCGCTCCGGCATGAAGCACGCATTCCTCACCACCAACGTCGCCGCAACGAACCCTGCAGACAGCTGCGGTACCGAAAACGGCGGGCACGTTCTCGGCCGTGCTTGCCAAGATACTTACGGCACCGGCAACAACGACAGCACGACTGACCTTGGCCCAACGCGCGAACTGCTGCCCGCCTTCGGCATCTGGGGCCGCTGCGGCTCGGTCTACGATCCGGACTGCAATGGCGTCCAAGATTCCCCGAGCGGAACCTTCAGCAATCGCATGCTGGTCGATGAAGTGGAATTGCCGGCTGCGAGCGGCGGCATCAGCTATTTGTTCGAGTCTTGGTACCTGGTGCGCGACGACATCAATATCTACAACACCATGGCCACCCGTGGCGTGGTGCCGAGCTGGAGCGGCAGTGCGTGGAGCATCAACAATGTCGACCAGAACTCGCCGGACGCTTTCGCGCTCGGCTCGGCGATCGATCGTTGGGTGCCCGACAATACCTCCACTGCGACCGCGGTTAATCAGGAACTGAAGGCGCCGCGCAGCATCGTGGCCGGTAGCACCGCCGGCGAATCGATCTATGAAGGCGGCCACGCCAAAGTGGCGGTCAAAGTCACCGATCTCGGTGACGGACACTGGCGCTACGACTACGTGGTGATGAACTTCGATTATGCGCGTTCGGCCACCACCGGCGTTGAATCGAGCCATACCTTGCGCGTACTGCGTAATCATGGTTTCCGTTCGTTTTCGGTAGCGCGTAATTTCAATGCCACGATTAGCGCCATCGTCTATGCCGATGGCGATGGCGTGCGGCAAGACTGGGCTTTGGTCGATGATGGCGAGAACCTCACTTGGACTGCGCCCAACGATGCCGCCAGCCTTGATTGGGGTGTGATGACACGCTTCAGCTTCGTCGCCGATATGCCGCCGAGCAGCGCAACCGTCACGCTGGGTGTCACCGAGCCAGGCGCGCCGGGTCAGTACACGGTCACCAGCCTCAGCGCTGGTATCCCCGGATTGATGTTCACGAATGGATTCGAGTAATTCGCCGGCACCCGCTGCACCGGACAAGGTGTCCGTCGTGAAGCACGTTCTCGTGTCGTTACTGCTGGCGATATCGGTGTGGGCGGCGACGTGGTTGCCGTCCAGTGCGGCAACCACGACCGGCACCGACTTCACGCCCCATGGCACCCAACCTGGGCTGCAATCGGTGTTGCAGTCGTCCGGTGATTGCTACGGCTGTCACGCCGGATTTTTTGGCACCCAGAAGCGCTTCATGCCGCACAGCACTTGGTCCGGCTCGATGATGGCGCATGCCGGCCGCGACCCACTGTTCTGGGCGGCGCTTGATGTCGCCAATCAAGACGTGCCGGGCGTCGGCGACTACTGCCTGCGCTGCCACAGCCCGGAAGGTTGGTTCGGCGGTCGCGTCGCCAAGAGCAGCACCGGCGCAGCGCTGAACGGTGCAAATGGCTGCCTGTTGACCGGCGACCACGACGATAACGACTACGCTGGCAACGACTACGCTGGCGTCGGCTGTCATCTCTGCCATCGCCAGCAGGAAGCTGCAGCATTGCCGGTCGGTGTTCGCCCCGACAGCGGCAATCTGTTTATCGATGACAGTAGCGACTGTAACGGTGACGCCGAACCCTGCCGAATCGGGCCGTATCGCTACCCAGAAGCGGGTATTTCGCCGCCGCCCCATGCCAACGCCTATTCCGCATTCGTCAAGCGTGGACAGTTCTGCGGCAGTTGCCACGATGTCAGTTCACCGGTCACCAGCAGCGGCCCGGCGCGCACGCTGATTGATGCCTTTGGCAACGACACCGGCATCGCGTTCCCCATCGAACGCACCGCGAGCGAATGGACCTACAGCGATTTCGGCGACACCTTGTTTGTGGACGGCTTCGCCGACGCCGAACCGGCGGGCGATGTCGCGCGCTTCGGTGAAACCTGCCAGTCCTGCCACATGCCGCAGAGTGTCGAACCGGAGACGATGGCCTGCCATCAGAATGACGAAGGCAGTCGCGTTGGCAATCTTGGCCGGCACGACTTGGTCGGCGCAAACGCTTGGGTGCTGGGTCTGATTCGTAACCTCTACGCGGGCATCAGCGGTTTGGCGCGGGAAAGCGAAATCGACTAGACCATCCAGCGCACGTTGGCGCTATTGACGGACAAAAGTGCGCAACTCGATGTCGCGCTCGACGCCTTTGCCGGCCCGGGCAGCGACCTCACCGCGCACGTGCGCGTCACTAATCAGACCGGGCATAAGTTGCCCACCGGCTATTCGGAAGGCCGCCGCATGTGGTTGAACGTGCAGGCGCGTGACGGCAATGGCGCGCTGATCTTCGAAAGCGGTGCTTACGACGCCAGCACCGGGGTGCTGGTGGAAGACGCGCAAGCGCGTGTCTACGAAGTGCAGCAGGGCATCTGGAACGCCGGCACCAACCACTGCGACATCCGTGACGGCAGTGCCCGCAAGATGTTCCATTTCGTGCTCAACAACTGCATCGCCAAGGACAATCGCATTCCGCCGCGCGGTTTTCGCGGCGGCAACAATCCGGAACTGCAACCGGTGGCGCACGTTTATCCGGAGACCAGCCTAGGCTCTGGTCGCTTGGTGAACTTTGACGATGTGACGCTGATCATCCCGATTGCGCCTGGCACAGTGACGCCCATCAGTGTCGACGTCCGTTTGCATCACCAAGTTGCCAGTCGGGACTACATCGAGTTCCTCAATAACGAAGCGATCGAACACGCTATCCCAAGCGAAAATCTGATGTGCCAACCGGCGCGCCCGCCGCTGGCCACCGGCCCACGCACACAGACGCGCGCGCAGTTCATGTTCGATCTCTGGGTCAACAACGGCCGCTCACCGCCGGTCGTCATGGAGCACCGCACGCTGACGACGCCCTGAGTGACGAACCGGGTGCAGGGCATGACCAATGCACCGCGGCAGTCATATGCTGCTCTGGCAGAATTGCGGTTCATCCTGATGGAGAACTGCGATGCGCCTACTTCCCGCCTGCTTCCTGATTGCTGCCGGATTCGCGCAGGCGCAAGCGCCGGTAGCGTCGTCGCCGATCGCCGAGACCGCCATCGCAACGGCGAAGCAACTGCGAGACAGCGCACTTGCGGGTAGCGGTGCCTACGCCATCACTGAATCGTTGACCACCGAAGTCGGTGCACGCATGGCCGGCAGCGAAGCCGATGCACGTGCCGTGCGCTGGGCCGAGGCGAAGTTCAAGGCACTTGGATTCGACCGCGTGACGCTTGAGCCGGTGACGATTCCGGTCTGGCGCCGCGGCACCGAATCTGCAGCGGTGACATCGCCGGCACCGCAGAAGTTGTCGCTACTGGCATTGGGCTGGTCCTCGGGTACGCCGAAGGGTGGTATCGAGGCCGAAGTCGTTCGCTTCGAGAACATCGACGCACTGAAAGCTGCGCCCGATGCCGCAGTCCAAGGCCGCATCGTGTTTGTGTCGCAGAAAATGACGCGTCGCCGTGACGGCGGCGGCTACGGCACCGCCGTTGGCGTGCGCGCACAAGCCGCCGAGATCGGTGGTCGCAAGGGTGCCGTTGCCGCGCTGATCCGCTCGATCGGTACCGACAATGACCGCTTTCCGCACACCGGTGGCGGCGTCTGGTTTGGACAGATCGCGCTCGATGCCGAACTGCGCAAGCGCGCGATCACGCTGTCCGATGGCAGTCTGATCGCGACGACGCTGGTGCCAGCGGCGGCGCTCAGCAATCCGGACGCGGACCAACTTGACCGCCTCGTCGCACTTGGCCAACCGGTGCGCATCAAGCTTGAACTGGACGTCGGTTATGTCGGCGAATACCACGGCCACAACGTCATCGGCGACCTCATTGGCCGCGAGCGCCCGGAAGAAATCGTATTGATCGGCGGCCATCTGGATTCCTGGGATCCGGGCACCGGTGCGATCGACGACGCCGCTGGCATCGCCATCACCATGGCCGCCGGTGCTGCAATCGCCAAGCTGCCGGAGCGCCCACGACGCACGCTGCGTGTGGTCGCATTCGCGGACGAGGAACAAGGCCTGTTCGGCGGCTATGCTTATGCCAAGGCCCATCCGGATGCCGCGCGTACGCACGTCGCGATTGCCGAATCCGATTTCGGCGCCGGGCTGATTTACCGCTTCGATTCGAACGTCGCCGCTGATGCACTACCGACAGTCAACGCCATCGGCCAAGTGCTGTATCCGCTCGACATCGAACGCGGCGGCAACGACGCCCGTGTCGGCAGCGACATCGGCCCGATCCACAAACTCGGTGTACCCGCGTTCGCGCTCAGCCAAGACGGCATCGACTATTTCGATTACCACCACACCGCCAACGACACGCTCGACAAGGTCGACGCCAAGAAACTCGACCAAAACGTCGCCGCCTACGTCGCGTTCGCGTATCTAGCGGCAGAAGCTGAACACAAAATCGAAGCGCCGAAGAAACCTTGAGATCTCTAGGCGTCCAGGTGCGGGCAAAATGTTTGGCGGCGTTAGGCAAGCCATCGCCCGCGGGTTGGTGCCGGAATCAGTACATCATTCCAGTTTCAAGCCGTGCGGCGTCGCTCATCATCGACTGGTTCCACGGCGGATCGAAGACGAGGTCGACGTCGGCTTCGTCGATGGCGGGTAGCAGTTCGATCTTGCTGCGCACGTCTTCGACCAGAATGTCGCCCATGCCGCAGCCGGGCGCGGTCAGGGTCATTTGGATTTCGGCGCGGCGTTTACCGTCTTCGCCTTTCGCAATGTCGCAGCGATAGACCAAGCCGAGTTCGACGATGTTGATTGGAATCTCCGGGTCGAAGCAGGTTCGTAACTGCGTCCACACCGCCTGCTCGATCTCGTCATCGCTGGCGTTGTCCGGCAGTTCCGGCAACGGCATCGGGTCTTTGCCGATCGCGTCGGCGTCCTCGTTGCGGATGCGGAACAGATTGCCTTCGACGAACACGGTAAAACTGCCGCCCAAGGCTTGGGTGATGTAACCGGTTTGACCCGCAGGCAGGTTCACGAGATCGCCCGAGGGCACCATGATGGCGGCGCAGTCGCGCTCGAAGCGGACCGGTTCACTGGTTTGCGAATAGCGGGACATAAAAGGTTCGGAGTCAGCCGGATCTAAAGTGTACCAAATCAGTCCCGTTTTGGCGTCGCTGTGCTCCAGCGCCTTTGCAAGGCCATGTCACAATGCCGCATGGCGTCCGCGTTCCAGCGTCTCATCCATTTGCTGATGCTGTTCCTGCTGCCGTTGTGCGCCGGTGCGCTGTGGTCGCTGGCCGCGCGTTTGCTGCATCGCGACCTGCCTTGGGCGGCACTGGCGATGCCGTTGGTCTTGCTGCTGCTACGCGGTCAACTGAACTTCCTGCCACCGCGCTTGCGTATTCCGCTGCACGCCTGCGCTGCCGTTATCGGTATCGCCTACGCTCATGTGTTGACCACCGGCGCGCGCGTGGCCGCGCAGTTCGGCTACGAACCAATGGAAACGCTGCAGACGATGGGCGCAGCGATGACCTGGGAGCTGATTTGTTTGCGCAGCAGCGCGACTGATATACTCGCAGTGGGCGCTGCGATTGCACTGGCGATGTCGCTCGGCGTCGACGCGCGTCAGCCACCGCAAACGATCACACCGCGATCGGGGCCTTGATCGACGGGTGTGATTGGTAGGCGTCGATGGTGATGTCGTCGAAGCGGAACGCATCAATCGCACGTACGCCGGGATTCAAGCGCAGACTCGGCAAAGACATCGGCGTGCGCGTCAGTTGCAAGCGCGCTTGTTCCAGATGATTGGCGTACAAGTGGGCATCGCCGAGGGTGTGCACGAAGTCACCGACTTCAAGCGAGCAAACCCGCGCGACCATGTGCGTGAGCAACGCATAGCTGGCGATATTGAAGGGCACGCCGAGAAATATGTCGGCGCTGCGCTGGTAGAGCTGACACGACAAACGGCCATTCGCGACATAAAACTGGAATAGCGCGTGGCACGGCGCCAGCGCCATCTGCGGAATGTCCGCGACGTTCCAAGCGCTGACGATCAGGCGACGCGAGTCGGGATCGCGACGGATGCGTTCGATGACTTCAGTGATCTGGTCGATGACGCGCCCATCGGGCGTCGCCCAACGCCGCCATTGCTTGCCGTAGATCGGGCCAAGATCGCCATTTGCATCGGCCCACTCATCCCAAATCGTGACCCCGTGCTCGCGCAAATAACCGACATCGGTCTCGCCTTTCAGGAACCACAGTAGTTCGTGGATGATCGAGCGCACATGCAGCTTCTTGGTGGTGACCAGCGGAAAGCCGGCACGCAGGTCGAAGCGCATCTGGTAACCGAAGACGCTGCGCGTACCGGTGCCGGTACGATCGCTCTTGTTCTCGCCGTGATCGAGCACGTGGCGGAGCAAGTCCAGATAGACCTGCATCACGCACCCCGACGACGATAGGCCAGAAACAACAGAACCAGACCCAGCGCGATCAGGGGCAGCGACAACAACTGACCGGTGGTCATCCAATCGAAGGCGACGTAGCCCATCTGTGCATCGGGTTCACGAACGAACTCGACGGCGAAACGTCCTAGCCCGTAGATCAACGCGAACATGCCGCTGGCGGCGTAGCGCGGCCGCTCGCGCCGCGTAAACCACAGCAGCACACCGAACAACACGACGCCTTCGAGGAAGGCCTGATACAGCTGCGACGGATGGCGCATCTGATGATTGAGCAATCCTTGCGCCGCCTGAGCCTTGATTTCTTCGATCGACAAACCGATCTGTCCGATCGACTTCGGGAAGATCACGCCCCAAGGCATATCGGTATGACGGCCCCACAACTCGCCGCCGATCCAGTTGCCGATACGCCCGAAGCCAAGCCCCGCAGGCACCAGCGGCGCGATGAAATCAATAGTGTCGAAGGCATGACGCTGATGCCGCCAAGACCAGAATGCGAGCGCCACCATCACGCCGACGAGTCCGCCATGAAACGACATGCCGCCTTCCCATACGCGAAACAGCGACAACGGATCGGCAGCCAGTTCGGCGCGTCCATAAACAAACATGTAGCCGATGCGGCCACCGATGATGACGCCCAGCATGCCTTCGAATATCAGGTCGGAAAACTGCTGCTCGCTGATTCCGAATCGCCCGGCGCGCACGCGCCTGCGTCCGATCCACAACGCCGCCGCGAGACCACACAGATACATGATGCCGTACCAGTGAATGGCCAGCGGCCCAACACTGAGAACGATTGGATCAATGTCATGAACGTAGGGCATGCCGGTCCTCGCTCATGACGGCAGCACGCGGCACACGTAGCCTTTCAGGTATTCAGTTTCCGGGATCGCCGGATGCACTGGATGGCAGGCCGATTGCTGCAAGCTGGCGAGCACCTGCACGCTGCGATCAAGATGGCGCGCGCCTTGGTTGATTGCATCGAGCAGCACACTGCGCGGCAGGTGATGGGAACACGAACATGCAATCAGTAGGCCATCACGTGAAAGCAACTGCATCGCCATTTCGTTGATACGGCGATAGGCGAGTCGGCCTTCGGCGAAATCCTTTTTGCGTTTGATAAACGCCGGCGGATCAACGATCACGACATCGAAACGCTCACGATTCTGGCGCAGTTCCTTGAGCAGATCGAAGGCATCGCCCTGCAGCGTTTTCACCTTGTCGGCGACTGCATTGTCGTGTGCGGCGCGATTCACCACGGCCAGCGCGGTTGCCGACGCATCGACGCAAACGACCTCGCTCGCGCCGGCCACTGCCGCACGCACACCCCAGCCCCCACCGTAGGAAAACACGTCGAGTACGCGCTTGCCCTGCACCAGCCTCGGCAGTCGATCACGGTTATCGCGCTGGTCGTAGAACCATCCGGTTTTCTGACTGTCTTTGGGGTCGATGCGGAAATGCACGCCGCCTTCGATGACATCGAGAAATTCAGGCCACTCGCCAATTGCACATTCGTCGTATTCGGGCAGGGCTTCGAGTTTGCGCACCGATCCGGCATTCTTCCAAATAAATGCACGCGGCTTGAATACCTTGGCGACCGCTTCGACGACCCATTCCTTCATTCGCTCCATGCCAAGCGTACCGATCTGGCCGACCAGCACATCGCCGAAGCGATCGATCACGAGTCCGGGCAAGCCGTCGGATTCGCCGAATACCAAGCGATAGTGCGGCGTGTCGTACAACTGCTCGCGCAACGCCAACGCCACATTGAGCCGATGCACGATCAACGACTTGTCGAGAGGATGGCGGGCACCGCGCTCGACCATGCGCGCACAAATCAACGCATTCGGATTGATGTAGCCAAGCCCAAGCACGCGCTCGGAAGCATCGACGATCGCGACCTGTTCACCCGGCTGGAATTCGGCGAGTGGCGAGCGCTTCACGTCGACCTCGTTCGAGAACACCCACAAGTGTCCTTGGCGCAGACGCGCATCCTCGCCGCGCTTCAGGAACAGGCCTGGTAATTCGGCGCCTTCGTCTTGCACAGTGTCGTCGTCAGTCGTGTTCATTGGCCGCCATCCTGTTGTTCGCGTCGGTCCGCTTTTTTCTGACGCCGACCCTTGGCGATCAAGTTCAGCGATTCGACACCGGCCGAGAATGCCATGCCGAAGTACAGGTAACCGCGCGGAATATGGAATTCAAGCCCATCGGCGACCAAGGCGATGCCGACCAAAATAATGAACGCCAGCGCCAACATCTTCACGGTCGGATGACGATCAATGAATTCGCCGACCGGGTCCGACGCCAACATCATCACCAGCACTGCCGCCACAATCGCGGTAGCCATCACCGGAACATTGTTGACCAAGCCAACCGCAGTAATGACTGAGTCAAGCGAGAACACGATGTCGATGATGGCGATCTGTGCGATCACGTAGCCGAATGCCACCGACGCACGCCCGCTCGGGCCATCGCCGCCATCACCTTCCACCGATTCGTGGATCTCCATCGTGCCCTTGACCAGCAAGAACAGACCGCCGCCGATGAGCACGAGGTCGCGCACTGACAGGTCCTGCCCCATCGCGCTAAACACCGGCGTGGTCATGCGCGCCAACCACGCCAGTGACATCAGCAGACCGATTCGGGTGACGCAGGCCAGCGCCAAGCCGAACTTGCGTGCTTTGGACCGACGCTCGGGCGGCAGCCGACTGACCGCGATCGAAATGAACACCAGATTGTCGACGCCAAGCACGATCTCAAGCGTGGCCAGCATCAACAGCGACAGCAGGCCTTCGGGGGTGAACAACACTTCCATTGATTCAGATCCAGCGCGGTACGAGCAGACAGCCCCACACCGCAAGCACGTTCAACATGGTGACGAACACGGCGGCGGAGCCCATGTCCTTGGCACGGCCAGCGAAGACCGCGAATTCGGGGCTGATCTTGTCGACGACCTGTTCGATCGCCGAGTTCAGCAGTTCTGCCGACAACACCAGCAGCAGCGAGCCAAACAACAGCACGCGCTCTAGCGGCGCCTGACCAAGCAAGAAGCTCAGCGGCGCCAACGGAATCATCAAATAGCACTCGAGCCGAAACGACGACTCGATCGTGAAGGCGGTGTGCAACCCCTTGAGCGACCACTGCATCGCCCGCCAGATCTTGCCCGGCCCGCGCGGAAACACACTGACTTCGTCAGCCATTCAGCGCACCCCACGCTTCGGCGCAGACCGGCGTAGGGCCGGCCCGGAACGGGCTTGCTGCGTGATCGACATCGGGGGGATCCACGGAAAATTCAACGCCTATCATGCCAAGGGCCAGTCCCGGCAACAAGTTGGCGCTGCCTGGACTTGCGATTTGTCGCATCATCCCCACCGTGATTGCGCTGTCTAACGGAGATTCCGACCATGTTCGATGCACAACGATTGCTCGGTCAGTTGCTGGGTGATGCCCTCGGTGGTGGCTTCGGCCACGGCAGAAAGCGCGGTGGCGGGCTGAGCTTCGGCACCAAGGCCCAGCTTGGCCTCGGCGCGCTCGGCGTGGCGATGGCCGCCTACGAGCACTACAACAGCCAGCGTGCGCCAACGGCCACATCCAGCGCAACCGCGCCGCCGCCGCCAGCGGTCATGGCCATGACCTCGGCACCGCCACCACCCCCCGCAGCATTCAATCTGGCGCAGTTAGCGCCCGCGCAAGCCGACGCCGTGCTGCTGGTGCAGGCGATGATCGCCGCCGCCGCGGCCGATGGCCGAGTCGATGCCAGCGAGCGCGAACGCGTGCTGGCACGTGCCAGCGCAGCCGGTGTCGATGCCGAAACTCGTGCATTCCTCGAAGCGGAGATGGCAGTGCCGAAAAGCGCCGACGCCATCGGCGCGATGACCCGCCCGGGTCTGACGCGCGAAGCCTATGCCGCAGCCGCACTGACGATCGACATCGATACCGAGTCCGAGCGACACTTTCTCAGCACACTGGGCAATGCGCTCGGACTCGCTGAAGACGAGCGCATCGCGATTCACGAGCAGATCGGGAGTTGAATTTCGACCGCGCCGGTCATTTCAGCAACGATGTCGCCAGCACTTTGGACTTGCCGCCGAGCACCCGCTCGGTAGCGGCGATGAATTTCAGTGTCGACACTTTGCGCATCACCTTGAGAATGCGCGTCACGTCGTCGATGTCCTTCGCATCATTGGTACGTGCACGAATCTCGGCATCGAGTTCGTGCAGCAGCACCACCGCACGCGCCGTGACTTCGGCGCTGGAGTGATCGGTGCGCAGTGATTTGGCACCACGCCCCCAATCGCGCAGGTTCTGGTAGACGCGTTCGCGACGCACATCGCTCATGCCACCGGCACGCCAGTTCAGCTCGATCGAATAGAACTCGGCCAAACCCTCGGCAATCCAGTCGGAGCGGTCTTCTCCGCTGATGCGCGTAACCACGTGGGTGAGTTCGTGAAACAAAGGACTGGTCCCGTTCTCGCTCACCAGCGGTCGCTGCGAATGGAAGAACAGTGAGTTCGGCGCAGACAGGCCGCCGCGCCACATCGGATCGCCGGCGCCGACGATCAGCACCTTGCGCGGCGTGCGTCCGAAGGCACTTTCGATCTCGGGCCAGACGAAACTGATCATGGTCAGCGCATCCATTCGATCGAGCGCGTCGCCTTTGGGGGCGCCAACGACAACCTCGGTCATGCCCGGCTTGTCGTATCGGGTTCCGACCTTGCCGGCGATGATCCAGCCGATCGGCCGATCGAAGCTGCGCTCCGGGTTATCGATTACAAAGCGGTTATTCGGCAGCCGTGGCCAACCTGTATCGACATTATTCCAGCCCGACGGCAGCACGAAGCCGAGGTGCGTGACCGCGACCGTGTTTTTCTTCATGCGTGCGGTGATGAACGGAATCACCTTGTCGCCACGGAACAGCGCCCAGTCGGGAGTCATGCGCGCGTCGAAACTGTCGCTACCGTGCTGGCGCGTAATGCGCACCCGATAGCTCAAGGTCGAACCGGCACCGGCTGGCGTCCAAACCGCCTTGCCGGTACTGACCGGCGCAAACTTTCCGGCGCTGACGGTGAAATCGCTGTAGCGGTTCGCATCGAATTTCAGCGAAATCCGCGTGACCCGTTCGCTGCCCTTGCCGAGTGCAATGTGAATGCGTGCCTGGTCCTGCTTCGGCAACAACTCGATCGTGTAATCCAGTGCGAAGGTTTTCTTGACTGGCGTCTGCGCCGGCACCCCGGAAGCGCAAAGGCCCAGCGCCAGCAGCAGGGAAATGATTCGAATCATGCGCGTTCTCATCAGGGTCACGGCCGGGATTGTGCCGCCCACAGCGCCGCAAACACAGCGAAGGCCGCCGAGACGTTCAGGCTCTCGACAGCACCACTGCCGGAAATGCCAACACGGAGATCGCAGCGTGCGACCAATGCATGGCTCATGCCGGCTTCTTCGGCGCCCATCACGAACACTGCACGCTTCGGCAGCGCTGCGGCAAACACGTCGTCGCCACCGCGCACAACCGTCGCAAGTAGTTGGAAATGATGGCGATGCAAGGCCGAGATCGCCGGCTCAGCGGCATCAATGCCGATCAGCGGGACGGCTTCGGCGCCGCCTTCCGCGACTCGACAAGCGGCACCGGACAGGCCGAGTCCGGCATCGCGTGGCAAGATCAATCCAGCACAACCGAAATGCGCTGCACTGCGCAGCATCGCACCGAGATTGTGCGGATTGCCGACGCCATCCAGCCATGCAAACCATGCCGACTGCTGCGGCGGGATCGCCGCGAGCACGTCATCCAGCACAAGCAAAGGCGCACGCAAAACTTCGAAGCAAACGCCCTCGTGATGTTGTGACTTGGTCAGCTTCTCCAACTCGTCGCCAGGCAGCAGCCGATAGCCAATGCGATTCGCGACGCAATGCGCGATCACGTCGCGCAACTGGCCAAGCCGATCCTTCTCCAAATACACCTTGCGGATCGCATCGCGCCGTCGTTGAAACACCGCAAGACAGGCATGTAGACCGAATACACGCAGTTCGCTGTGCCGTTGTTCACGACGAGGATGCAGCGGGCGAGGCGCGCGGTCGTAAGGATGGTCACGCATCAAAATCCTCCACCGGTTTTGAAACCACCACCGCCACCACCGAAGCCACCACCGCTTCGAAATCCACCGCCGGAACGAGTTCCGCTACCGCCGCCGAAACCGCCACTGCTGCGCCCGCTTCCGAAACCACCGCCGCCGCCACTGCTCGTGCGCGGCATTCGCGACATTGGCGGAATACGCACGCGATGATGGCGATTCACTTCTTCCCAAGCATCATTGAAGACGACGGCA
>Ga0073899_10003063_pt1 | contig 14959 bp, 6 predicted proteins | sample KloWWTmetaKNB5Ph_FD_88975 | JGI IMG/M metagenome (GOLD analysis project Ga0073899, IMG submission 88975) | Active sludge microbial communities from Klosterneuburg, Austria, studying microevolution and ecology of nitrifiers - Klosterneuburg... | ecosystem: Engineered > WWTP > Aerobic digester >...
ATTGCGCCAGAAGAAATTGGCTGTCGCGTCGTTGGCGACGTAGAGGTCCTGCCAGCCGTCACGATCGAGATCGGCGGCGGCGACGCCGAGCCCGGCCGCCGCTCTCCCGCCGATGCCGCTCGCCGCGCTCGCCTCCTCGAAGGTGCCGTCGCCGCGGTTGTGGAAGTAGAGGTCCGGCAGCGGGCGGTAGGAGAGCGGGCCGCAGTAGTCCGGCCGCGAGCTCGAGTCGAAGCAGGCGCGATCGAGCGCCGGGCTCCAGTCGACGTAGCGCGCGACGTAGAGGTCGAGCCAGCCGTCGCGGTCGGCGTCGAAAAAGGTCGCGCTGGTCGCCCAGCCGGTGACGGCGAGGCCGCGCGCCGCGCTCTCGTCGGCGAAGGTGCCGTCGCCGCGGTTGCGCCAGAGGGTGGCGCCGTCGAGCCGGGTCACCAGAAGATCGACATGCCCGTCGTTGTCGATGTCACCGGTGGCGACGCCCATGCCGTAGCCGTGCTCCGTCAGGCCGCTCCGCGCGGTGACGTCGACGAAGCGCGGGAGTCCATGCTCCGTTCCGCGATTGGCGTAGAGCACGGCGCCCAGCGACGAGGCTTCGGCAAGGGACGGCGGCGGATCGACAGGCTTGCCCTGGAGATCGAGGCGATTGCCCTGCAGCACCAGCAGATCGAGGTCATGGTCGCCGTCGTAGTCGAAGAGCGCGAGCCCCGGCGCCAACACCTCGGCGTCGTAGAGGCGGCCGGTCCGTCCGTTCCAGTGGCGGAAGTCGAGCCCGGCCGCGGCCGCGACCTCGACGAGGGGAGGGTCGGTGGCGAAGGCCGGCGATGCCGTCCACAGGGCGGCGCCCACCAGCGTCGCGGCGAGAGGCCCGCGCCGGCGGGCGTTCACGGCACGAGGATCTCGACGCCGCGCGCCTCGCCGAACTGCGCCATGAAGGCAGCGATGCTCGAGCCCAGCTGCGCCCGGGCCTCGCGCCGCTGCGCCGTCGCCACTGCGGCCTCGTCTGCCGGCGCCCAGGAGCGCAGCAGCACCAGCGCCAGGCCTTCGTAGTCGGCGCCCGTCGCGCCGCCGGACGAGGCGCGGGGGCGCTCGACCTTGGCGCCGTCGAGATGCGCCAGGGGCACCGGTCCGCCCCATTCGCCCGGCTGCAGCTTGCCTGCCGTCGCGGCGAGCAGCGGGTCGAGAGTCGCTAGATCGACCGCGTCGAGCGTGCGCAGGGCGACGCCCGCTTCGAGCGCAGGGAGTCCGGCGAAGGTCGGCGCGACGTCGGCGGAGCCGGCGAGTCGATCCGCCGCCCGGGCGGCGGTTGCCAGGCCGGTCGCGCGATCGCCGCGCGCGTCCACCACGGCCAGCTCGAGGTGAGCTCGCCGCCAGCGGGTGGGCTCTGCAGCGATCGCGGCGCGGATCGCTTCGGGTCGCGGGGCCTGCTCAGGATCGCGCAGGAAGGCGGCGTCGGCGAGGAGCCAGCTGCGCTGGCGCTCCTCGTCGACCAGGAAGCTCGCGCTGTGATCGAGGCCGGTGGCAACCGCGTGGGCGGCGAGCCGACTTTCCGGAGTGTCCTCCTGCCCGTTGGGTAGCGGCAGGTCGGCGACCGCGGTGCGCTCGCGCTCGACGAGCAGAAACTTGCGCACCAAGGGCTCGACCGCCGCGAGCGCCGGCAGCGGGCGCTCGCCGCGCCGCAGGACGCGCAGCGCGAAGAGCGCATTCGGCGAGGGCAGGGGGCCGGAGATCTCGCCGACCGGAAGCGTCGCGGCCGCCGCCGCGAGATCGCTCATCAGACTGCCGAGCGCCACCTGGGTGAAGCTGCCGTTGGCCGGCCCGGAGCGCTCCTTCTCTTCCGCTGCGACGGTGGCGAACGGCTCGCCCTGGGCGAGCCGGGCGAGCAGGCCGCGGAGTCGCTCGGCGCAAGCCGGGCGCGCGCTCGCCCGCAACGGGCAGCGGACGAAGAGGACGTCGATGTCGACCTCGGCGACCGGCGGCAGGATCTCCTGCGCGCGCGCGGACCAGGCGGCGGCAATCTCTTCCGGCGTCGGAGCGCTCGCGGGAGCGAGCGCGCTGCGCGCGAGCCCCGCCAGCTGGCGCGTCCGCCAGGCGGCGAGGTCGGTGAGGAAGGCCGGGTCGCGGTCGAGCCCCTGGGCGAGCGCGCGGGCCGACTCGATTTCGCGAAAGACCGCCTTGGCGACCTCGGTGCGGAGCCGGTCGCCGCCGGCGAGAAGCGCCGTGCCCTGGGGATCGTAGTGGTCGTGGAAACGGGCGAGCGTGAGCTCGCCGCCGCGCCAGCGGGCGATCAGCGGCGGGTCGGTAGCGAGGGTGGCGAGGGTGGCGAGAGCGGCGGAGGCGAGCGTCGCCCCGACAACGAAAAGGGCGGCCAGAGGCCGCCCTTTTGCGCACCGCTTGCAGGATCGCAGCGGAGTTCGGGCCAAGCTCAGTTGACCGAGAAGCCCTGCAGATCGACCGGCAGGCCGCCGTCACCGTCGACGGTGACCTCCCAGGCAACCAGGTTCCCAGTGTCGCCGGCCGCGCGGTCGCAGACAGCCAACGTCCAGGTTCCGGGGCTCGTGAGGCCGTCGTAGGCGTTCAGCGAAACATCCGGAGCACAGGTCGGCCCCGGCGCTGTTACGCAGTTCGTCCCGGTCCCGCAGTCGGCTGCTGCGCTGCACGGATTTGCCGCATCCGAGTCGAGGGTTGCGAAGAGGTTGTCGCCGGAAGTGTCCCAGTTGTTGATGACCTGAATGGTTCCACCCCCGCCGGAGTAGCTGAGCGCCGCCTGGATGTCGGAGCGCCAGGTCTGCGTGAACTCGACGCGGACGTTGACGTCGGAGATCGTGCCGGCTTCGACGAAGGCGATGATGTCGGAGATTCCTCCGGCGCCGTTGCCGCTGGTGTCATCGGTGCAGCCGTTGTCCGGAGCCACCGGGGCGTTCGGCGCGGAGCCGTGGGTCACCGCCGCCTGGGCAACCGGGCTCGCCAGGAGGGCGATGCCAAGCACTGCGAGCACAACCAAACGGATCTTCATCGATTTCTCCCTTTCGCCTGAGACGAGTTTCAGGCGGTCGATTCGAATTCTTGAGCGCGGACCGTAACAGGCCCTCCCCGGCCTGTCAATGCCCCGCCGCCGTCCGGGCCTGCTAGGCTCGCGAGCCGATGCCCGAAGGCCTCCTCCCTCCCGCCGGCGGCCCCGCGATGCCACCGGCCGGTTCGCCGGCGAAGCGGCGCTACGTGCCGGCGGTCGGGCCGCGGCTCGCAAAGCTGCTGTTCGCGGTCTTCGGCCTCTTCGCCCTGCTGGTCGTCGACTCGGTCTACCTGCTGGGGGTGCGCGGCCTCGAAGCGGCGACCGGGCAGACCTACCAGAACTGGTTCTACCTCATCCTCTTCCTGCTCCATCTCGTGCTCGGCGCGCTCCTGCTGCTGCCGGCGGTCGGCTTCGGTTGCGCTCACTGGTGGCGGGCGCGCAGCCGCCCGAATCGCCGCGCGGTGGCGGTCGGCTATGCGCTGTTCACCGCCGTCCTGCTGCTGCTCGCGAGCGGCGTCGTCCTGACGCGCCTCGAAGGGATCCTCGTGGTCAAGGACCCGGCCGTGCGCGCGATCGCCTGGTGGGTGCACGTCCTGGTGCCGGTCGCCGTCGCCTGGCTCTTCGTCCTCCACCGGCTGGCGGGCAAGCGGATCCGCTGGCGGGTCGGGCGGCGGTGGGCGGTGGTCGCAGCGCTCTTCGCCGGTGGGCTGCTGGTCGTCCAGGCGCAGGATCCGCGGCGCTGGAACATGTCCGGCCCGGCGAGCGGCGAGCGCTACTTTCTGCCGTCGCTGGCGCGGACCTCGACCGGCGGCTTCATCCCCGCCCGCGTCCTCGACAACAACGCCTACTGCGCCGAGTGCCACGCCGACACCCACAAGCGTTGGCAGAAGAGCGCCCATCGGTTCAGCTCGTTCAACAACCCGCCGTACCTGTTCTCGGTCCGCGAGACGCGCAAGGTCGCACTCGAGCGCGACGGCGACCTGCAGGCGGCGCGCTTCTGTGCCGGCTGCCACGATCCGGTGGTCTTCTTCTCCGGGCGCTTCGACGACCCGAAGTTCGACGACGAGAACGACCCCACCGCGAAGGCCGGACTGACCTGCACCGCCTGCCATGCGATCACCCACGTCAACTCGCCGCGCGGCAACTCCGATTACACCATCGAGGAGCCGCAGCATTATCCGTTCGCTTTCAGCGGCAACAAGGCCCTCGCCTGGGTCAATCGCCAGCTGATCAAGGCGAAGCCTGAGTTCCACAAGAAGACATTCCTCAAGCCGCTGCATCGCACGCCCGAGTTCTGCGGCGCCTGCCACAAGGTGCACCTCCCGCAGCAGCTCAACGGCTACAAGTGGCTGCGCGGCCAGAATCACTACGACTCGTTCCTGCTCTCGGGCGTCTCCGGCCACGGCGTCGCCGCCTTCTACTACCCGGAGAAGGCCGAGGCCAACTGCAACGGCTGTCACATGAAGCCGGTGCCCTCGACCGACTTCGGCGCCAAGTACCATGACGGCAAGACGCTGGCGATCCGCGACCATCTCTTCCCTTCGGCCAACACGGCGATCGCCAAACTTGCCGGCGAGCCGGAGTGGCCGGAAATCGTCAAGGAGCACGAACGCTTCAACGACGGCGTGGTGCGCGTCGACCTGTTCGGCGTCAAGGAGGGCGGCACGATCGACGGTCCGCTCACGGCGCCGCTCCGGCCGGCCGTCCCCACGCTGGTCCCCGGGCGGAGCTATCTCCTCGAGGCGGTCGTCCGGACGGTGAAACTCGGGCATCACTTCACCCAGGGTACGGTGGATTCGAACGAGGTCTGGCTCGAGGTCACCGCAGCCGCCGGCGACCGCCGGATCGGCAAGAGCGGCGGCCGGGCGGCGAGCGGCGAAGTCGATCCCTGGTCGCACTTCCTGAACGTCTGGATGCTGAACCGCGAAGGCCAGCGAATCGACCGCCGCAATGCGCAGGACATCTTCGTGCCGCTCTACGACCACCAGATTGGGCCAGGCGCGGCCGATGTCATCCACTATCGGCTGAACGTGCCGCTGGACCTGCGCGGGGAACTCACCGTGGAGGTGGCGCTGCGCTACCGCAAGTTCGACACGAAATACATGAAGATGGTCTATGGGCCGGAGTTCGTGAACGACCTGCCGGTCATGACCCTGGCGACCGACCGGGTCACTTTCCCACTGGGTGGAGGCGCGCTGGCGGGAAGTGCAGCGGCCGCAGGTGCAGCGCCCGGGAATGCGGCTTCGGCGATCCCCGAGTGGCAGCGCTGGAACGACTACGGCATCGCCCTGCTGCAGAAGGGCGGCAAGACGCGTGGCGAGCTCGCCGGCGCGGAGGAGGCGTTCGCCGAGGTCGAGCGGCTCGGGCGCCCCGACGGCCCGCTGAATCTGGCCCGGGTCTACCTCGCGCAGGGCGCGGTCGCCGATCGCGCGGTGGCGGCGCTGGCGCGCGCGGCGAAGTTCGATCCTCCGGCGCGTCCCTGGACGCTCGCCTGGCTGACGGCGCAGGTCGACAAGCAGAACGGCTACCTCGACGAGGCGATCGCCGGTCTCGAGGGGATCCTCGCCGCGACCGGCGGCGACCTGGAGACCAGGGGCTTCGACTTCTCGCGCGACTACCGCGTGCGCATCGAGCTCGGCGAGACCCTCGCCGAACGGGCGCGCCAGGAGCGCGGCCCGGCGCACGCCGCGGCGCGCGCGGCGTTTCTGCGGCGCGCGGTCGCGCAACTCGAGGCGGCGCTCCAGGGCGAGCCCGAGAACGCCGCGGCGCATTACAACCTCGCCCAGGTCCTCCAGGAGCTCGGCGACGCCGACGGCGCCCGCCGGCACTCGGAAGCCTTCGCGCGCTACCGTGTCGATGACAATGCGCGCGATCGCGCGGTGGCGATCGCGCGCGCCGCCGACCCGGCCGCCGACCACGCCGCCGAGGCGATCGTGCTGTACGACCTGGACCGGGCGGGGGCCTTCGAGCTTGCCGCCGGCGGGAGCGGCGGGGGCGGTCGATGAGCGCAGCCAGGCACCCCGGGAGCTCCGGCGATCGACTGCCGGGCGCGCCAAAGCCCGACGACGATCTCGCGCCGGTCGACGACACGGTCATCGGGCGCGCGGTTCGGCGTTCGCTCATCGTGCTGGCGGTCCTCGCCGTGGCGGGCGGGGGCGTCCTGCTCGTCGGTCAATGCCGCCCGCAAGGCGCCGCCGCGCGCCCGGTCGCTGGCGCGGCGCCGCGCGCCGGGGCCGCCGAGGCGTCCGTGCCGCGGAAGCTGCCGTTCTCGAACCAGACCGCTGCGGCGGGGATCGGGTTCGTGCATGCGACCGGCGCGACCGGCGAGAAGCTCCTCCCCGAGTCGATGGGCGGCGGAGTCGCCGCCTTCGACGCCGACGGCGACGGCGACAGCGACCTGCTGTTCGTCGACTCCGGCAGCTGGCCGTGGAGCGGCGGACCGCGGCCGGCGCTCCACCTCTATCGCAACGACATCAGCGACCGGAACCGCGACGTCTGGCGGTTCACCGACATCACCGCCGAGTCCGGCCTGGGGCGGGTGGCGCTCTACGGCATGGGCGTCGCGGTGGGCGACGTCGACGGCGACGCCCGGCCGGACCTCCTGGTGACGGCGGTGGGCGAGAACCGCCTGCTGCGCAATGTCGGTGGCAGAGGCGGCGGCGACGCCCGCTTCGTCGAGATGCCGCGCGCCGGCGTCGAGGGCGGCCGCGACGACTGGCACACCTGCGCGACCTTCTTCGACCTGGATCGCGACGGCGACCTCGACCTGTTCGTCTGCCGCTACGTGCGGTGGTCGCGGCAGATCGATCTCGACGTCGATTTCCGCCTCACCGGAGTCGGGCGCGCCTACGGCCCGCCGACCCACTACGAGGGGGCCGACTCGGCGCTCTACGAGAACGACGGGACGGGGAAGTTCGCCGACATCTCCGCCGCGGCGGGCGTGCGGGTCGGAAACCCGGCCACCGGCCGCCCAGTAGGGAAGGCGCTCGGCGTCGTGGCGCACGACGTCGACGGCGACTCGTGGACCGACCTCGTCGTCGCCAACGACACCACCGCGAACTTTCTCTTTCGCAACCGCGGCAACCGCACCTTCGAGGAGATCGGCACCGCCGCCGGACTCGCCTTCGATCGCATGGGTGCGGCGACCGGGGCGATGGGAATCGACGCCGGGGCCTTTCGCGATGCCGGCGAGCAGGCGATCGCGATCGGCAATTTCGCCAACGAGATGACCTCGTTCTACGTCAGCCAGGGAGAGGGGCTCCTCTGGGCCGACGAGGCGATCGCCGTCGGCATCGGCGCGCCGTCGCGCCGGGCGCTCACCTTCGGGTTGCTGTTCATCGACGCCGACCTCGACGGCCGACTCGACCTCGTCGCCGCGAACGGGCACCTCGAGAGCGCGATCGCGCGCGTCGATCCGAGCCAGAGCTACCTGCAGCCGGCGCAGCTGTTCTGGAACGCCGGCCCCGCGGCGCGGCAGACCTTCGCGGTGCTCGCCCAGGACGCCGTCGGGGATCTCGCCCGGCCGATCGCCGGACGCGGCCTGGTAGCGGCCGACTTCGACGGCGACGGCGATCCCGACCTCGTGTTGACCCAGGTCGGCGGCCCACCGCTCCTGCTGCGCAACGACCAGGCGACCGGGCATCACTGGTTGAAGGTACGGCTGGCCGACGGCCAGGGGAATCGCCTCGCTTACGGCGCCACGATCGAGCTCCGCGCCAACGGCACGAGCCAGCTCCGGACGATCACGGCGGCGCGCGGCTACCTGTCGCAGAGCGCGACCGTGGCGATCTTCGGCCTGGGAGATGCGACCGCCGTCGAAGGTCTCGTCGTGCGCTGGCCCGATGGCACGGTGCAGGAGGTCGGAGCGGCCGCGCTCCCCGCCGTCGACCGCACGCTCGTCGTCGAACGTTAGTCCCCCGGCGGCGCGCCCGGGAGCTCACCGTCGATCTCGCGCGTGAGCCATTCGTCGCGGTAGCGGACGAGCTCCGGCGTCTCCGGATAGTGCTCGTCGTCGCGCCAGGGATAGCCGCTCATGGCGCGAAACGGCAGCGGCTCCAGCCGTTCGCCGGCGAAGGTGTTGCGGTCGGCATCCTTGTCCCAGCCGTGGCTCTCGAGCAGGAGCGTGCGCCGGAAGCCGGCCGCCACGGGCGGCAGGCCGCTGCCGTCGAACTCGAGCGCCAGCTCGTCGCCGGGCGCGAGAATCGCGCTGCGATCGTCGGCCGCCGCCAAGAGCTCGCCGACCTCGCCGTAACGCGTGTACCGCCCCGGAAACGGCAGCCAGGGGGAGGTCGCGGAGACCTCGTCGTAGTCATAGGCGTGCGGTGCGTTGGGGGCGCGCCGGAAGAGGGCGGAGAAGCCGCGGTACCTGATCTCCGCGCGTGCCGCCGAGAGCGTCGCCACCGTCCTGGCCTCGCGGTCTGCGTCGCCGGCCGACGTCCAGGCGATCCGGTCCCAGGCGAGCCAGAGTGACGAGACGATGCGCAGCCGGCGTGCTCCGGGCGGCAGCGCCGGGGTGTCGACGACCATGGTCTTGGTCTTGCCGGGTGGCAGCCCGAGATCGGCGACCAGCACCTCCCACGAGCCCCCGCTCTCGACCTCGAGCCGCGGCGCGAGATACGGCAGGTCGGCGCGCTGCGCGACCGCCAGGTTGAGGCTGGCGTCGGACGGAAAGACCCAACCGTCGAGATGCAGGCGGATCGGCGCCGCCGGCGCCTCGTCGAGCTCGAAGGTGAAGGTCCAGCGTGAAGCGACGCCCTGGAACGGGCTGGTGGGATAGCCGGAGGCGTAGATCTCGTCGCGTGCCGCGATCTGGGCGGTGACCTCCGCTCCGTCGCCGTCCCAGGCGGCGGCGGGGGCGCGCAGCCCGCGGCTGGCGAGGACGCGCTCCGGTTGCGGCGGCGCGCCGGGGACGACCCGCAGGTTGCTCGCCACCTCGGCGTCGGCTGGAGCGTCGACGACCCACAGCCGCACCTGGTCGAACAGCGCCGCCTCCCAGAGCTCCTCGGTGAGCCGCAGGCGGTAGAACCCGGCCTCCGCGGTCAGTCCGTCGACGCGCACCAGCTCACCCGAATCCGGGGCTGCCCAGACGCCCGGGGCGACCGGCAGGCCGATCGGCGAATTCCACAACAGGTCGGTGACGAACGCGAAGCGCTCGCCGGTCCAGGCGTAGAGGAACGGGCAGCTGCCCTTGAGGACCTGCTCTTCGACGATGCGTTGGTCGCCCTGCGGCGCGATGCGGTTCTGCGGCACGCCGTTCGACCAGACTACGCGCAGCGCGTCGGTGCCCGAACGCGAGCCCAGGCCGAGGTGAGTGACTTCATCGTCGACTTCGCGGAACTGGTAGGCGGCGCCGCGCCGCAGCTCGAGCGTCGCGCCGAAGCCGAGGCGATCGTTCTTGCCGTTCCCCTGCTCGAGCCCGCGCAAGCGGACCGCCAGCCAGTGATTGCCGTTGCCACCCCGGTTCTCGAAGCGGGCGAGGCCGGACGGCCCGACCGCGGCGAGGTCGAGATCGCCGTCGCCGTCGAGGTCGGCGCTCGCGACTGCGCTGCGCGCACCCGGAGCGCCGGTCGTCGCCAGCACCTCGAGGCGCGGCGCCGCGAGCGCTCCGCGCAGGCCCAGGACGACGACGCCGCCGGGTCCGGCGAGCGCCAGATCGAGGCGGCCATCGTTGTCGGCATCGAAAGCGATCACGGCATCGAAACGCGCCGCTGGAACCCCGGCGAGCGCCCATGGCGTGAAGGTGCCACGCTCTCCCTGGAGCTCGTTGTGGAAGAGCCGCAGCCCTCCAGACCCGACGACCGCCAGATCGGGCCGTCCGTCGGAGTCGAGATCGGCGCTCGCCACGTCGAAGAGGGGCCCTGTTCCCGCCAGCTTTGCGGCGCCGGTGCGATCGGCGAAGCGCCCCTGGCGGAGGTTGTCGAGCCAGAAGAGGCCGCCGTCGCCGGCCGCGACGAGATCGGGATCGCCGTCACGGTCGAGGTCGCTCGCGAGCAGGCGCCGGACGCCGCCGAGCGCCAGGGTCGGCAACACCCTGGCGCCGAGGGCGACGAGCGGGTCGGGGGCCGCGGACCGCAGCAGCTCACCGCCCGGTGCCCCAGCGCCGGCGAGCGCCAGATCGAGATCCCCTTCGAGGTCGAAGTCGAGCGCCGCGAGCGCGCCGCCGCGGATCGCCGGCTCCGCGCCGGCCGCCGGCCAGGGGGTCAACCCCGGCGTCCCGGTGCGGAATCGGAGCGCGCCGGCAGGCCCGACGGCGACGAGATCGCTCCTTCCGTCCTGATCGAGATCCGCCACCTGCAGCGCGACCAGCCCGGAGGCCCGGCCGAGAATCTGCGGACGGAAGCCGGCGGCGGCGAGGCGGATTTCCAGCGCGACCGGGATTGTCGCGGAGGCTCCAGCCACAAGCCGCAGCAGATCCGGCCGCTGGTCGCCGTCGAGGTCGGTGGCGAGGAGGGTACGAGGGCCTGCGGGCGCGCCGCCGCCGGCCCTCGCTTCGACCACCGTGCCGGCGAACGCAACGGCGAGCGGCGGTCCGAACTCGTGTGCCGGCGGTTCGCGGGCGAAACGCTCGAGCGGAATCCCCAGGATGCCGCTCGAGAGCTCCCGGATTCCTTGCTGGAAGAGCGGCCCCGGGCGCAGCAGGTTCGCCAGTTGCAGCATCGGTACACGCGCCCGGGGCAGGTCGCTGGCCTCGAGCGCCGCGGTCAGCCGGTCGAGCGCCTCGAGCGCCGCATCCGGGGCCTCCCAGAGGAGCTCCCGGATACGCAGCGCCGCGGCCGTCGCGGCGCTGCGGTCATCGCGGGCGACCGCGCGCCGGCCGGCGCCGACCAGCACGACGAGATTGTCCGGGCGCAGGCGCGTGAGCCGGAGGAGCGCCGCGTCGACGGCGGCGTCGCCGGCCTCGCCGCCGAGCGCTTCGCCGTTGCGCAGGAGGGCGAACTGCAGATCGGCCCGGCCGGGCGCACCCGCCGCCGCGGCGCGGAAGAGCTCCAGCCCGGTTTCGAGATCACCGCTCGCGGCGGCGATCTCGGCATCGATGGCGACGAGGTCGGGCCGCGCGGGCGCGAGCGCAAGCGCCCGGGCGAGCGCGGCCCGCGCCTCTTCCAGACGAGCCTGGCGGAGCGCCGCGATCGCCAGGTTGGCGTGTGGCAGCGGGTCGTCCGGAACCCGCCGCGCGAGCTCGGCGAAGGTCGCAGCGGCGGCCGAGGGCTGCTCGTTCTCGAGCTCGGCGAGGCCTTTCTGGCGCAGGCTCAGGGCCGCTTCGTCGAGCGCTGCCGCCGCGACGGCCGGCAGGACGAGCGCGACGGCGAAGGCAAAGAGGGGCAGGCGAGGGTTTGAGACCATCGGAACCGGAGTCTACCGGCAGGCAGGGCCGGCGGCGCGAAGACGTCGATGCGCCGCCGTCTAGCCCGGATCCGTGCCGGCTAGGAGTCCGGAGGCTGATGTTCCGTCGTCGCGTGCGGCGGGCCGGCCTCTTCGTAGCCGGCCTCGACTCCGTCGAGCCCGAACTCGATGGTGCGGGTGACGAGCTCGTGCAGGTGGGGCTGCAGGGCCGCGGCGCGCGGATCGGCGGCCAGCACCTCGTAGAAGACCCTCTGAAAGGAGAGCAGTGCCGCGTCGAGCTCGTGATGGGGGATCCCCTGACGGGCGCGCCGCAGCGCGAGATCGTGGCAATAGGTGCGGAAGAAGCCGCGATGCCGTGTGCGCACCGACTGCGCCAGGTTGCGGAGGAACTGGCGGTGATTCCAGTCGTGCTCGCTCGAGCCGACGGTGGCGTAGTGCGGGAAGTGCACCGGATCGGCGACCAGGGCGCGCGTCGCCGCTTCGAAGAGCTCCTCTTCGTGCGCTTCGAAAAGGCGCAGGATCTGCACCTGCGCCGGCAGTTCGGCGATGTGCAGGGCCGCTTCGTTGCGGGCGGCCCAGGTACCCTGCTCGCTGTATTGATTTTCGATCAGGAACGGAATCCGCCGCGTGACCTCGAGGCGCGCGCGCGGCGTCCACCCGAGCCGCTCGTAGGTGTGGCTCGGATCGACCTCGAGGCGGCGATCGATCATCTTTGCCATCCAGGGGCGCTCGAACGGCCGGTCACCGGAGGCTTTGCCGACCAGATCGAGAAAGCGCAAGCCCAGCGTTGCGATCGGCTGCGGCGTGAAGATCGGGCGCAGCGGCCTCCCGCGGACGTAGGCGGTCACGGCGCGGAAGAGGTCGGCGTGCGAGGTCACCCGGTTCGGGCTCGCGATGAGGACCTCCGCCGGTTCGAGCTCCCGGCGCAGATCGAGCAGCCGCTCGAGGAAGGCGCCCGCATCGCGGACGTGGAGATAGGGCACGGCCGAGCGCCCGCGTCCGCCGAGAATGCGCGAGTTCCAGCCCTTCGACAGCCAGGTTCGCAGGAGCGAGAAGAGCGGGGCATACTCACACCAGTCCGAATACAGGGCGGCGAAGCGCACGATGGTGGTCGGAAAGCGCCGCTCCCCGCGCACGATCGCTTCGCCGGCGCGCTTGCTCTCGGCGTAGATGTGCGCGCCGTCGGGCGGGCTCGACTCGACGAGGATCTTCCCGGCGCGCGGAAATTCGCAGGCGGCGAGCGAGCTCGCGAAGACGAAACGCTCGAGTCCGAGTCCATCGCAGGCGTCGAGCAGCCGCCGCGTGCCGTCGACGTTGGTGCGCTGATAGTCGGGATGGCGTTCGCCGGTGAAGTCGTAGTGTGCGGCGAGGTGGACGAGAGCGGCGGCGCCGCCGTCCGCGCGCAGGCGGGTGAACAGCCACATCACCGCCGCGGCGTCAGTGAGATCGACCGCGTGCCAGGCAACATCGGGCCGGTGCGCCAGCGGCCCCGCAATCGGCGGGTCACGATCGACCGCCTCGATGCGCCACTTGCCGGCGAGCCGTTCGATCACCTGCTTGCCGAGGAATCCGGCCGCGCCGGTCAGCACGAGTCGCGGAAGCTGCCCCATCGCCTTGCGAGGTTATCCGGGGCGGCAGCCGGCTGCACCGTCCTCCCGGGTGGGCGGCGTTTCCACTCCTCGCGCTGGAGCGCCCTCTAACGCGAGTTGGCGGTGGGCCCGTCCGCCAGCGTCATCAGCCAGATGTCCGACTCGTCGGCGTTGTCGATCCAGGTGATTGTGCGGCCGTCGCGCGAGGCGGAGATGTTGGTGATGCGGTGGCCGGGCGGCACTGTGTCGAGCCGCCTGGGTTCGCCGCCGCGGATGCCCCCCAGCCAGAGCTCGCCGCCGGAGCCGAAGGCGAGGTGGTCGCGGTCGACGAAGGCGAGACTGTAGTCGATCTGGCTGCCGCGGCTCCAGGGCATCTTGCGGTAGGCGCGGTCGGCGAGCGACCAGACATGGATGTCGCCGACCTGGCCGGCGGTGACCGCCGAGCCGGCGACCAGGCCACCGTCGGGCGACCAGGCGATCGGCCAGAAGAGCACTCCGGGCGCGACCGGCGGCAACTCCTGCTTGACCGGCGAGCCGAACCCGGCGGCGAGGTCGAGGATCATCCCGCCCAAGTTGGTGTTGAAGGTGAGCAGCTTCGTCCCGTCGGGCGACCAGCGCGGGTTGGTAAATCCGCGTCCGACCGCGATCGGCTGGCGGCCGCCGCCGTCGGGGTGGATCACGTGGAGACTCGAGTCCCCTTGGTTGGTCTGGAAGGCGATCCAGTCGCCCGCCGGCGAAAAGGTACCCTGCCGGTTGCGCTCGTCGCCGGTGGTGAGCTGCCGGTAGCTGGTGCCGTCGGTGTGCACCAGGTGCAGGTGTTGCGGCAGGTCCTCGTTGGTGAAGACGATCCACTGGCCGTCGAACGACAGCTGCTGCTCACGGAGCTCGAACGAGCCGCTGAAGACCGGCGCCGGCGCGGCGGCGAGCTCCTGGCGCGCGGGATCGAACGCGGCGCGCACGATCTCGGTCTGGGCGTTGCGGTCGACGAAGACGATGCGGCGGCCGTCGGCGGAAAGGTCGAACGGTCCGGCCCAGCTCGACGGCGCGGTGAGCGGCTCGGGCGCGCCGCGTGGCTGGCCAGTCGCGCTGTCCACCGCCAGCCGCCAGAGGTTGAACGTGCCGCCGCGGGTCGACGCGAAGTAGAGCCAGCGACCGTCGTGCGAGTAGACCGGGGCCCAATCGATCGCCGGATCGTCGACGATCGAGACCGCGGCCGCTTTTGCGCTCTGGGAGCCGTCGGCGGCGACGCTCCAGAGGTCGCGTTGGAAGGTCTCGTCGCGCAGGCCCCAGAAGGCGATGCGCCGGCCGTCGGGCGACCAGGTCGGGGCCATCGCGTCGTGCTCGGTCAGGCGCCGGCGGGTGCCGGAATCGACCCTCACCGCCCAGAGCTCGCTGATCGAGTTGCGCGAAGTCGGCGGCCCGGTCCGTTCGGTGACGACCGCGAGCTCGGAGGCATTCGGCGACCAGGCCGGTGCATAGCCGAAGTCAGTGACGCGCCGGCTCGCCTCGCCGGTCGCCCCCATGACGAAGATGCCGCCGCCGCCGCAGTCCGAGCGGTAGGCGATCGAGCGCCCGTCGGGCGAGAAGGCCGGGTCCGTGTCGTCCTGCGCGCAATCGGCGGTGAGCGGAATCGGCTTCGCGCCGTCGATCCGCTGCAGGAAGAGATCGGCGTCGCCGCCGTCGCGCTTGACGAAGACGAAGCTCTCGCCGTCGGGGGCGAGGCTGGGGCTGCCCTCGCCGCCGGGCAGCTTGGTCAGCTGCCGGAAAGTGGGACGGAGAATCGCCGCCGCGGGTTCGGCGGGCCGGCGCAGGAACGTTGCCGCCAGACCGCCGGCGAGGGCCCCGAGGCCGATCAGCATGGCGGCCGCGACGAGGCGCCGGCCGGCCGGGCTCGCGGCGACGACCGGCGCGCGGCCGGACCGCTCGGAGGCCGAGCCACCGGAGGCCAGCGACCTGAGATCGAAAGCGAGATCGCGCGCCGACTGGAAGCGCTCGTCGGGGCGCTTCTCGAGGCAGTGCTGGAGGA
>Ga0073899_10003064_pt1 | contig 14958 bp, 17 predicted proteins | sample KloWWTmetaKNB5Ph_FD_88975 | JGI IMG/M metagenome (GOLD analysis project Ga0073899, IMG submission 88975) | Active sludge microbial communities from Klosterneuburg, Austria, studying microevolution and ecology of nitrifiers - Klosterneuburg... | ecosystem: Engineered > WWTP > Aerobic digester >...
CATCTGGACTCCCCACGTGCCTCGCAGAGCCTCGACCTCTGGAACGCTCGCCACCAGCCAGTCACTAGGGGTGCCGACGAGCCCAAGCTTGGCGACGCGCAGTCGGTGTGCAGCTTCAAGGAAGCTGATCGACTCCGCAAGCCGGGTCACAGCAGCCTCAGTTGGGGTGCCCAAGGCGCCGAGTTCGGCCGAATCGAGTGCGACGATCTCTCCTCGCCGCCCATCAAGTTGCAGCCGGGCCAAGATCTCCAATGCGGCCGGCAAACTGTTGTGGCCGGGGTGGGTGACCAGCACGACCGGCTCCCACAACGCCGCAGTTGATCGCTGCTCAACGACAGCCAAAGCCGCTGCTTCGGTGCCGCCCGTCGCTACAACAATCACGTGCGGCTCGGTGGGCTCCTGCGCAGGCGTCGTCGTACGTGAACCACCTAGTTTTGCCAAGACCTCACTGACCGGAGCGATCACAGTGTTGACCGTTTCAGCGTCATGGAGAGGTGAGGCAACGACTGAATATTTGAAGGTCATACCCCACTTCATCACAGCCCGTAGTGGGCTCTAACACCGGGAGGGGTTGGTCAAGAAGTCGGTGGCTAGTGATCCTCAGAGGCCGCGTTTCGTGCCTGGGCCAACAGCCACTCCCGCATCGACATGGGCTTCTCGGGAGGGGGCACCTGAGCCTCAATCCAGCCTTCAACTACACGAGTCGGATAGAGCGATGCGACCTCCTCGGGCTTGTCGGTGCGCTCGCCGGTGATCAACGAGAATCGCCAAAAGTGGCCGGGGCACGTCAACAATCCGTCGCGTACGACGCCGCCGGACAAAGCGATGTCGCGATGCGGGCAGCGATCGAGCATGGCCACAGGTGACCCGTCCTCTTGTAGAGCCACACACACCCGATCTCGGTCTTGGCCGCTGTCACCCACGAGCATCCCGACGGGCTGGTCGGGTGCCACTTGGTCCAGGGGGCACAGCCGAGTCCACTCACTCATCGTTGCCACCCCAATGCACGTGAAATGCGGGTTGCGGTGTCGAGCACTTGTCGAGTCATTGGCCCCAAGGATGCATCTCGACTCGGAATCGTGGCGGCGATGGAGACTGCTGCCACGACCCGGCCGTCACGGTCTCTGATGGCAGCGGCCACGGAGCACATGCCGACCTCGGATTCGTAGCGGTTCTCGGCGTACCCCTGCCGCTTGATCACTTCAAGTTCTTGCAGCAACCGAGACTTCGAGGTGATCGTGAAGGCGGTCTTGCGCACGAGGCGAAGCTGATCGACGATCGCTTCTCGATCTGGTGAAGGCAGGTGTGCCAGCAGCACCTTTCCAGTGGAGGTCGCGTGCACCGAGTTGCGCGAACCCACCTTGCGAAAGACCTGCATCGCACCCGGCCCTTCGCGGCGCTCCACATAAATGACGTCGCTCCCGTCGAGGATCGCGATGTGGATGGTGGCGTTGGTGGTGGCCCGCAATTGGTCGAGGGCTGCGGTTGAGGCTTGATGGAGTTTCTGGGCCGTCTCGGCCGAGGCCCCCAGGCTGCGCATGGTGTTGGTGAGCCGGAATAGCCCGGTGTCTTCGACCTTCTCCAACAACCCTTCGGCGACCAGCGTGGCCACGAGTCGATGCGCGGTCGATTTGCTGACCCCGATGCGGCGAGACAGCTGGCTCACCCCCAACTGGGTGTCGCCTCGGCCAAACTCCTTGAGCAACCTGACGGCGTTGGTCACCGAATTCAGCGTCTGGGTGCGCGCGCTCATCGACTTGCTCCCTCTTGGGCGTGCGCGATGAGCGATTTTGCCAACGACCCCGAATCCACTGGTGTGCCCGCCAACTCGGCGGCCAACAACTGCGCGGCACGGGTCAGCCCGAGTCGCTGGGCAATCACGAACTCTTCGACGATGGGTGCGCGCGCGACGTACAACCTGCGCAGCTGCGCTGCGTCGCGTACGTCGACCGCGTGCTCGTGAGCCAAAGCGACCCCGGCGTGCTGAGCGTGGTGTTCACCGAGCCCGCCGCCGACGCCGACCCGCAAGTGATAGATGACGTCGCCGATGCCGATGACCGAGCGCACGGCCTGCCCGTCCTCAAGACCACCCAGCATTGGCAGCAGGGAGGGGTCATAGAACCGCACGGTCCATGACAGCCCGCCGTGCCCGTCGTTCAACTCGACCTCCTGGCCAGTGGGCGCAGGGAGCCGGTCGGTGGTGGCGATCAGGTGGAGATCACGAGCCGCTGCGACGACCACCGTCAGTGGCGAACCAGCCAACAGCGGCATTGCGGCGCTTTCGCCGGGGGCCAGCAAGGTGGCTTGCGAAACGTAGGCGCGATGCACCCCCATCACGTAGTCAGCGAGCGCTTGCCGCATGGCTTCGGGGCCAGCAGCCGACCAGTCTGGATTCATCACACCTCATCTCAGCTCATCTGTGAGCCGGGACACGTAACAGCGTCCCGCATAGAGGTACTGTCTCTCGGCACCTTTGGTTAGGCAAGCCTATGTTCGGCCCATGACCAGCCTGCGCGACCCCGAAGCCGAGGTCGATCTTGCCGAGGGCACGCCTGCGGGCATGTTCCGAGAAGAGATGCCTTGGCGCCCTGCCGATGGTGCTCGTGTGGACCCCTCTGATTCACGAGCTGCCACGTTGCCAACCAAGCCCGGACGCCCAAGCGGCATCTTGCGATTGGCTCACGTCGACGTCACTGTGACCGACCTCGATCTCGCCACGGCCTACTACACCGGCGTCATCGGGATGCAAGAGGTTGCCCGCGACGACGACGCGGTTTACCTCAAGTGCTGGGACGAAGAAGACCACCACTCGCTGAAATTGCAGTACTCCCCACGAGTGGGTCTGGACCTGATGTCCTTCAAGGTCTATCACGCCGATGACCTCGACGAGTTGGAAAACAAGGTCGCCCGCTACGGCCTGCCGGTGCAGCGCATCAGCAAGGGCGAGGTGCTGGGGCAAGGCGAGTCGATCAGGTTCGGCACCCCCAGCGGTCAGACGATGGAACTCGTCGCCGACATCGAAAAGGTCGGCACCTCACGCGGGATGACCAACCCCAACATCCTCGAGGAGTACGGCGAGCATCTCGCGCTGGGCCAGATTGCCCCGCCCCGCATGGACCACATGCTGGTGACAGCCGAGGAAGTCGGTGAGGCCACCCAGTTCTACATGGACGTGCTGGGCTTCCGCATCACCGAGCAACTTCTCGACGGCAACGGGCACCAGATGGCCACCTGGATGGAGCGTTCGCACTCGCCTCACGACCTGGCGATCGTGCACGGACCCAACGGCGGGCTGCACCACTTCGCCTACTGGCTCGATGAGTGGGACCACGTGCGCGACGCGGCCGACATCTTGGCCTACAACGGCATCCAACTCGACGTCGGTCCCACGCGTCACGGCATCACCCGTGGCTCCACGATCTACTTCTTCGACCCGCTGGGCACCCGCAACGAGGTGTTCACCGGCGGTTATCGACCAGACCCTGACTTCCCCACGATCACGTGGACCGAAGACAACATCGGTCGGGCGGTCTTCTACTACGAAGGCCGACTCAACGACCGATTCATGCGAGTGCACACCTAAGCCGAAGGAGTCGACCGATGAGCATTTTGCGCCTGTCTCATGTGGAGTTGCGCGTGCCCGACCTGGAACTCGCGACGGCGTACTACGCCGAGGTGGTGGGCCTGGTTGAGACCGCCCGCGAACCCAACCGAGTGTTCTTCAAGTGTTGGGATGAGCACCAACACCACTCGTTGATCTTGACCCTGGAGCCCACCCACGGGTTGAACCACTTTGGCTTCAAGGTGACCGACGCGGCCGACCTCGACCACTACCAGCAGCGGCTCGAAGCCGAAGGTGTGGCAGTGCGGCGCTACGCCAAGGACGAGTAGGCCAACGGTCACGGTGAGGCGATTCGATTCGAACTGCCCGGCGGTCACCAAATGGAGTTGGTGCACGGCATGGCGCAGGTGGGCAACCTGCTTCCGCAGACCAACCCGCCCCCGCGCCCGATGGGTCTCGTCGGCATTGCCCCGCCGCGTTTGGACCACATCTTCTTGACCACCGAGGAGGTCGACACCGCCACGCGCTTCATGCGCGACGTGCTCGACTTCCGGATGACCGAGCAGGTGCTCGGAGATGACGGCTACCAGATCGCGACCTGGCTTGAGGTCTCCCACTCCTCGCACGACATCGCCTGGATCACTGGCCCCAACCATGGTTTGCACCACTTCGCCCACTGGGTTGATGGCTGGAACGACCTGCGCACGGCAGCCGATGTGTGCGCCTATCACGGGGTCAACATCGAGACGAACCCCACGCGTCACGGTGCCACCCGCGGTCAGTGCCTCTATTTCTTCGATCCGGTTGGCAACCGCAACGAGATGTTCACCGGCGGCTACTGGGCAGACCCAGATTCGGAGCCCATCACCTGGACCGAGGCCGAAATGGGACGGGCGATGTTCTATTACGACGGGGTCGTGAATCAGAAGTTCTTGACGGTGCACTCATGAGCACCCCCAACCCGGGCAACCAGCCGATCCCGCGCACCGAGCGGCCAGACGCGCCGGCGTACCTCACTCGTCACCAGCGCCGCAAAGAGCTTGAGCAAAACCCAGGCGCGACTCCCGAGCACGACGCTGACACGCCGCTCTACCTTCGTCGGTTCCGTGACCGGCAAGAGCAAGTGCATGCACTCGAAGCACCGATGCCGACCTTTGAGGGTCACGAGCTAGGCACCAGCCGGGCATGGGCTGAGGTCACCCGCACCCGCGAGATCATCCCCGAGCGGCGTGACCAGATGGCCAACGTCGTGTGCGACGTCTACCTGATTCGCCATGGCGAAACCCAGGGCTACTCCTCGGAGTCGGGGCTGACCCCGCTTGGCGCCTGGCAGGCACACCGTCGTGGGCAGGAGTTGGCCCGCCGCGTGCTCGATGGGCAGAAGGTCGAGATCGCCTGCGCCCCCACCAACCGCGCCCGGCAGACCGCCGAGCACGCGCGTCGTGGGTTGCTCGACAACATTCAACTTTTCGGCCGCGCCAACACCGAGGTTGGCGAACTCCATGACGACATGAACTTCCGCAACTTCGGGGTCGCCACTCCACAAGGGGTGCGCGATGTGACCTCGGCATTCCGGGTCTACCAGCGTGAGTTGGAAAAGTACGAGCGCATCGGTCTGGGTGAGCGACCCGGTTGGCTGGTCGAAGTCGACCGGTTCTGGGGCATCCAGCAAGGTGGCGGCGACCCGATCACCCACTGGCTGACCATGCCGATGCTCTATTTCGAACCCCCGGTCACCGCCGTACGCCGCTTTTGGCGCGGCATCGTCGAGCTCTATCAAAACACCCAAGCTCGGCACCTGCTCGTGGCGACGCACTCGGGTCCGATCCGGGCGTTTGCCACCACCGTCATGGGCTATGACCCGGGCGAGCCGTTCAACACCGAGTTTGTCCGCATCCGCATCATCGACGGCGGCGCGACCTGCTTGGTGATGTATCGCAACCGGGTGCAGGAGTTCCCCATCCCCGACCTCGCGGACTTGCCGCCCAACCTTGATCCCCGTTTTGAAAGTGAAGTAGATCCAGCCGATTTCACCAGTGAGGAGGTGTCGGTATGACGTCGACACCGCATGTGATCACCTTCGACACACTGACCCCAGAGCACCACGGCATCGTGGGAGGCAAGTGCGCCTCTTTGGGCATCATGAGTCAAGCCGGTCTGCCCGTGCCGCCTGGGTTTGCGGTCACGACGGCCTCCTACGAACACGCACGTGACACTGCCCCTGACTATGACGTGCTGACCGACTTGCTGCGCGTCGTCGAGGTGGGCGACACCACAGGTCTGGCCGTGGCCGCTGCCAAAGCTCGCGAGATGGTGGGCAACTGGGAGATCCCGGCCGCCGTACAAACTGCGATCCGGGAGATGTACGCCAAGCTTGAGGAATTGTGCGGCGTCAAGGACGTCCCAGTCGCGGTGCGATCCTCCGCCACTTCTGAAGACAGCCCAGATGCATCGTTCGCTGGCGAGCACGACACCTACCTGTGGGTGCGTGGCGCCGAAGAGGTGATCGAGAAGGTTCGCCTGTGTTGGGTGAGTCTGTTCACCGATCGTGCCGTCGCCTATCGCGAAGAGATGGGTTATGACCACCCCAAGGTCGAGATGGCAGTGGCGGTGCAAAAGATGGTGCACCCCCGGGCTGCCGGAGTCGCCTTCACCCTCGACCCGACCAACGGAGACCGCTCCAGCATCTGCATCGACGGCGCCTGGGGCTTTGGTGAGGGCGTGGTGTCTGGCGACGTCACCCCTGACAACTTCTTGGTCGACAAGGTGGTGTGGAACATCTCGCGCCGCACCATTTCACCTAAGGCCCACGCCTACCTGCTCGGCGACGACCGCATCGACCGCGTCGAACTCGATGAGGAGAAGGCCAACACTCCCTCGCTGACCGACGCCGAGATCGTGTCGATCGCCAAGTTGGCCCGCACCGCCGAGAAGCACTACGGCTTCCCACAAGACATCGAGTGGGCTGTCGATCAAGACCTTCCCGACGGGGAGAACGTCGTGTTGTTGCAGGCACGACCCGAGACGGTTTGGAGCAAGAAACCAACCACTGTGAACGCTGAAAAGGACCTGATGTCGAGCATCGTCGGCACGCTGGTCAACCCCTTGTACTCACGAAAGAGCAGCCAGTAGCTACGCACCCTCAGTGACGTTGCGGCTACCGGGAGTCGCAACGACAGGCATCACCATCACATCCGGCACCACCCAAAAAAATCCGGCATCTGCCGGGGAACACGGAGAAACATCATGGCCGATCGCTTCCCGAGTCCCTTTGACATCGAGGCACCGCAAGGCGCTGAGGGTTGGGAACAGCTTTACTCCTATTCGTCGCAGTTCCGCGAGAGTCGTCGTGACTACGAAGATGGCGGCTTCTGGTTCCGCGACGGAGTCCACTGGCCCGAGGTGCTCACGCCTTGGGATGCCTGCGTCTTTGAGACCGCGATTGCCTCCCTGGGGCAGTACAACACTCGTCACTACCTGGTGCCGCCGGCGTACGGCGTCGACTACCGCATCCTCAACGGCTACGTCTTCCTTTCACCTGTCCCGGCTCCGATGGAAGACATCGAAGGCCGCGTGCCTCACTTCATGGAGCGCGCTGGGTTCTACTTCGGCAACTGGGACCGGTTGTACGACGACTGGCTGGTCAAGATTCGCGCCCTCGTCGGTGAAATGACCGCTCTGGAGTTCAACGCACTGCCCGAAATGGAGCCCATGGAGGTCATCACCTCCGGCAAGGGCGCCGGGTCGGGTCGCGACCTGATGGCCGCCTACCACAAGCTGCTCGACTCCATCGTGACCTTGTGGCAGCACCACTTCGAGTTCCTCAACCTCGGCTACGCGGCCTACCTCGACTTCTTCGGGTTCTGCAAGGCCGCTTGGCCCAGCATCCCCGACTTGGCGATCGCCAAGATGGTCGCTGGCGTCGACGTGGACCTCTTCCGTCCCGACGACGAACTCAAGAGCCTGGCGCGCCTCGCGGTGTCCTCCGGCATCGCAGACCGCTTCGCCTCGGGTGACGTCGACACCACCTGCCAACTACTCAAGGCAGACGAGGCCGGGCAAGCCTGGATCGCGCAATGGGACAAGGCAGCAGAGCCGTGGTTCAACTTCTCCACCGGTTCGGGCTTCTACCACTCAGACAAGATCTGGATCCAAAACGTTGAAGTGCCCTTCGGCTACATCAACAACTACATCGCCAAGGTCCAAGACGGTCAGAGCCTGGACCGTCCGGTCGAAGCCCTGCACGCCGAGCGCGACCGGGTCGTGAGCGAATATCGCGACCTCCTCGACAGTGACGAGGACCGCGAGGCGTTTGACGCCAAGCTCGGCTTGTCGCGCGTGGTGTTCCCCTACGTCGAGAACCACAACTTCTACGTCGAGCACTGGGCCCACTCAGTGATCTGGCGCAAGATGCGTGACCTCGGCAAGATCTTCGTTGACGCCGGCTTCATTGGCGATGTCGAGGACGTCTTCATGCTCAAGAAGTACGAAGTCGCCGACGCGATCTACGACCTCTACTCAGGCTGGGCCGTCGGGGCACCTTCGGCTGGACCGGGGCACTGGCCAGGCATCGTGGAGTCGCGTCGCAAGACCCTTGACGCACTCAAGACTTGGGACTGCCCTCCCGCCCTCGGCATCCCGCCGGAGGTCGTCACCGAGCCCTTCACCGTCATGTTGTGGGGTATCACGTCCGACTCTGTGGCCTCGTGGCTCAACGCGGGTGATGAGTCTGGAGACGGCAGCCTGTCTGGCTTCGCCGCTTCACCGGGTCTCGTCGAAGGTCCCGCGCGCGTCATCTCGAGCGCCGATGAGATCGCTGATCTGCAAGATGGCGAAATCTTGGTGGCACCGCTGACCGCTCCGTCGTGGGCACCGGTGTTCGGCAAGGGCAGAACTCGCCGACGATGCCGTACTTGCCCGACGGGGTCTTGTAGACAGTCCAGTCTTCGCCGAACCACGTGGAGTGGCTGCACGGGTTCTACTTCGACTTTGTCGGTCAGGTTGAAGGCTTCGAGGCCCCCAAGTCGTTCCAGAAGAAGCACATGAAGGTCGCCTTCGACGAGTTCGAATACGGCATCATCAAGCGCCGCGTGCTCGAAGGCCACAGCGAATCCGACGACGACTGGGCTGTCGGCCACCCGCTGATGTTCCCCTACGGCATGCGCGTGGGCGGTCAGTGGATCGACCAGATGCAGATCCGGGTGCCGATCGACGACACCACGACTTGGAAGCTGTTCTACTCCCTGCACCACCCCGACGGCGGCACCTGGGAGAAGCAAGAGCGTCCCGTGGTTTACGACTACGCCTGGAAAGACGAGAACGGTGACTTCATCACCAACTACGTCGAAGGCCAAGACGTGATGGCATGGGTCTCACAAGGCGCGATCACCGACCGCACCCAAGAGCACCTAGGTCGCTCCGACCAAGGCGTGGCGATGCTTCGCAAGATGTTCAAAGAGGCCATGCAGGCTGTCGAAGACGGCGAAGACCCCCCAGGTGTGGTGCGTGAAAAGCACGACGTCATCCACTTGCCCTGCGAGCGCAACAAGTTCGGTGCAGGCACTGCCTTCACCGATCAGTGGATCAGCGGAGGGTCGATGAAGTTCTCGCCCATCGCCGAGGAACTCAAGGCGTTGCACCACGATGCCGCAGCCGTGCGCGAAGCAGCCGAATCGGCCACGTCTGGTGGCTGAGGCACATCCGGGGTGGCTGCAGACCCACAATCGTGAGGTTCCGCCGTACGACCCCACGATGCCGCACGATCCGCTTCGGTTGCCTCCAGTCACCGACTGGTTCGCACCCGACGCGGAGCGGCACCTGCTCGATAAGCCCAAGCACTGCCCCATGTGCGGACACTCACTCGAGCGCGGACTCACCTCAGAGTCGTGGGTCGCGCACGAGCGGGTTTTCCTCACCTGGTGTGCGGCGTGCAAGTGGACCGGCAACGTGGTGCTCTTCAAGCACGCGATCATCGAAGAGCCCGAGCATTGAGCCGACCCCCGGCGCTGATCCTCGACTTCGGCGGGCCGGTGTTGCTCACCCCTTTCGAGCTCATCGATGAGTTCCCCGGCACGCCCGCGCACGCGTTGCTGCATGGGCGCGGTCCGATGGCTCCTGAGGATGACCCCGACCAAGACTGGGTCGCGCTGCAAAGCGGGGAGTTAACCGAGCGGACCTATTGGAAGCATCGGGCCAAAGACTGGCGAGCACTCGGCGGGGGTGGTGAGCAGATCCGCGACATGATCGCTCACCTTTACGAACCTGCTCGTCCATCGTTGGTGCGGGCCGGAGCCTTGCAGTTGATCCACGACGCCAAAGTGGCTGGTCATGCGGTTGCGGTCCTCACCAACGATCTCAGCGCCTTCCACACCCAAGACTGGATCGACCAAATGCACGTGCTCGATGAGGTCGATGAACTCGTTGATGGATCAATCGAGGGCTATCTGAAGCCGGACCCCAGGCTGTATGAATTGATGAGCCAGCGACTGGGTGTGGCGTTGAGTGACATGGTGTTCATTGACGATCAAATGTCGAACATTCGTGGAGCAGAGGCTCTGGGGATTACCTCAGTGGTCTTCGATCCCCGCGATCCAGAGTCCGCATATGCCCAAGCCCGGCAGATGATGGGACTTGGCGTCTAGCAGGAGGTGCTTGCCATGGTGGAACAGCGTGAGTTGCGAGTGCAGCAGATGCGTTGGGAGTCCGATGGGGTGATTTCGCTTCGGTTGAGCCGAATCGAGACTTCAGACCCGTTGCCAGTGTGGGCACCCGGTGCGCACATCGACGTGTATGTGCCCGACGGCACGACCAGGCAGTACTCCCTGTGCGGTGATCCTGGTGACTTGTCGTACTACGAGATTGCGGTCCTGCGCGAACCTGAGTCGAGGGGCGGGTCGTCGTACATCCATGAGCAGTTGCGCACCGGCGACAGGCTGATGGTCACCCGACCCAAACAACACTTCAACCTCGAAGACGCGACCCACTACTCCCTGATCGCCGGCGGCATCGGCATCACCCCGATCATGACCTTTGGCGAACACCTAGCGCGCGAAGGCAAGTCGTTCTCGCTGACGTACGGCGGGCGCACCGCCGATGCCATGGCTTACCGAGCCCGCGTCGGTGCCCTCGGCGAGGCCGCCACATTTGTCGCCGAAGACGTCGACGGCCGCCCCGACTTGGCAGCCATCATCAACTCACTGCCAGAGGGTGGCTTGGTCTACGTCTGCGGACCCCTGCCCCTCCTGCGCGCCGTCGAGCACGCAGCCGAAGCCCGCTTTGGCCCCGAACAAGACGTCGTGCGCTTCGAACTCTTCTCGCGCGCCGGCATCGAGATCGAAGAAACCCCCGTCGTCGACGGCGAGACGTACGAACTCGTCTTGGCCAAATCAGGCCACACCCTGCGCCTCAAACCCGACGCCAACATCCTCGACGTGGTCAGCGCGCTGGGCATTGAAGTCGAAAACGACTGCCGCGACGGAATCTGTGGTTCGTGCACTACCAGGGTCCTTGGCGGCACCCGACCACCGCGACCTCGTGCTCACCAAGCGCGAACAGGCCGCGATGGACCAGATGCTGATCTGCTGCTCTCGGCCCACTTCGTCGAGGCTGGAGCTCGATCTTTAGGGGTGTGCTTGAGGGTTCGAGCTGACAGACTGCGACCGTGACTCCGGAGGAGCGGCTGCGGGAACTGGCATTGCGGCACGCCGCCTTTGCCTGGCTCGACGAGCAAAGAGCTGGCGGCAAAGAGACGTTCACTCAAGCTGAGACGAGCAAAGTCGTGCTCCTTGGTCAGCCGTTCCGGCTCATGGCCACCCAGCAGGGAATCTGGAAACCCCGGGAACTCTCCGCCGCGCTCGCCATTCGGACGGTCTACAGATCTGAAGGTTCGCCCCTCCCTTACGACGATGGAGTGGGTCAGGATGGGTTCTATCGATACAAGATGCGAGGCTCAGACCCGGATCATCACGAGAATCGGGCCCTTCGCAATGCGATGGCCCATCAGTTACCACTGATCTTGTGGCGCGGAGTTCAAGGTGGCGGATACAGCCCGTTGTATCCAATCTTTCTTCGAGAAGAGGAACGGGCGAGCCTCCAGTTCGTCGTCGATATCGACGCTGTCCCTCAGTTCGATCTCAACTGGCCTGCGGCCGACATCCAGGGCTCGTATCGACAGCAGCTCACCAAGATGCGCCTGCATCAACGCCCCTTCAGGGCCGCAGTGCTTCGGGCTTATCGAACCTCATGCGCGGTGTGCTCATTTCGCCACGGAGAACTCTTGGATGCTGCTCACATTCAAGAAGACAGTTCCGGTGGACGGCCCGTGGTTTCAAATGGCTTGGCCCTGTGCAAGATGCACCACGGGGCGTACGACCGCAAGATCCTTGGAATCACGCCCGACTACGAAGTGCGTGTCAACGAACAGGTCTTGCACGAAGTTGATGGGCCGATGCTCCGCCACGGAATCCAGGAGTTCCACGGGCAAAAGCTCATGGTGCTGCCGCAGCGCCGTTCAGACCGGCCGGACCGGACGTTGTTGGACGACCGATTCCAGTCGTTTCTTCAGGCCGGCTGATCAGGTGCGGGTGCGCGCCGTACGATGCGCGAAGATCGAGAATCGAGGGGTGCCCATGGACGAATTGAAGATGACCTGCCCATGTGGGGAGCGCATTGTGGGTGACGGTGAGGACGATCTGGTGGAGAAGGCCCAGGCCCATCTAGCTGAGCAGCACCCGGGGCGGGAGTATCACCGCAACGAGATCTTGTTCATGGCGTATCTGCAGTAGTGCATCGCTGATGCAGGAATTCATCGACTTTCTGGGCAAGCAAGCGCCCTATGACCGGCTTGAAGCCGATGATCTTGAACGTTTGGCGCGGGCAGTCGAGGTGGATTACTACCCGGCTGGGGCCACCATCGTCGAGGCAGATGGCCCGAAATTGAGCCATCTGTTTGTGATCCGCACCGGGCGTGCCGAAGTCGGTGATCGGGGCCGGGTGGTTGATGAACTTGGGCCCGGTGACACTTTCGGTCACATCTCGGTGCTCAGTGGATTGCCACCCGCGCTATCGGTAACTGCTACAGCCGACACGGTCTGTTATCGGATCCCCGATCCTCGTTCGATTCTGGCCAATCCCAAGGGCCTCACGTTCTCGCACTACGGCACGATGGTGGGGCGCAATCGGCTGCTCAACCTCAACCCTGATCGCGGCTCGCGACTGGTGAGCGACCTGATGCGCAGCCCGATTTGGTGCACCCCGCTCACGCCCATCCGTGAGGCAGCCGCCCGGATGACGAGCGAGAACCACTCCTGTGTTCTCTATCGCACCCCCGACGGTGTGGGGATCATGACCGACAGCGACTGTCGCAGTCAGGTCGCCACCGGTCAGGTGTCGATCGATGCACCGGTCAGCGCTATCGGCACGGCCAAGGTCGAGTCCGTCCCACACGACACCACCTCGGCCGAGGCGTTCGTTCGCATGGTGACTCGAGGGGTTCACCATCTCGTCGTCGAAGACGAGCAAGGAGAAGCGTTCGGGGTTACCCGCGTCGTGGATCTTTCCTCAGCCGACATCCGCGATCCCCTCATGGTGCGATCAGCTATTGATCGGGCCGACGACTTGGGTGCGCTGGCTGCGGCAGGGGCCCTGTTGCGGCCCAGCATCGTTGAGTTGTACGACGCAGGAGTACCCGCTCTTCGAGCCTCAGCGATCTTGGCCGCGATTGTCGAGGCAATGGCCGAGAAGTGTGTGGCGCTGGAGCCAGCCTTCGATTCTGAAACGGGATTGCCGCTCTCAGCGTCGTGGTTGGTGCTGGGCTCACTGGCCCGACGAGAGCCTCTGCCTCAATCAGACATCGACACCGGGTTGGTATGGGAGGCCCATGAGGAGGCGCTGAACGCCGAGCGTCCCAAGATCGTGCTCGATGCGGCAGAGCGAGTCATCACCGCACTGGAGCGCTGCGGATTGGAGCGGTGTCCCGATGGCGCCAACGCCTTCAACCCGCTTTTCAACCGTTCACGGTTCTCGTGGGAGGCAGCCATCAACCACTGGCTCACCCACCCCGACGGCGAGGGCTCGCTGCTGCTCTCCGCGATTGTCACTGACTCGCGCGCCATCACAGGACTCTCAATCGGCCGACGACTCGAGGGCTTCATCAAGGCTCAGACGGCCGGACATGACTACCTCTCCCACATGCTGCACGAAGCGCTAGCGAGTCGCCCACCGACGGGCTTTGTGCGCGACTTCGTGGTGGAAGCCGAGGGAGAGCACAAGGGTGAACTCAACTTGAAGAAGCGTGGACTCGCGCCAGTGGTGGGGATTGGACGCTGGATCGCGGTCGCCGCACGGTTGCCGATCTCGTCCACCCAAGAACGGCTGGAGTCGGGCGCACAGGCAGGCCTGTTGACCCGTGATGAGGCCGACACCTTGAAGGGGTCGCACGAAGAGATGTTTGAGTTGCTCTTCGAGCAAGAGATCGAGGCCTTACGTGAAGGCCGTGCACCCTCGACGTACCTCAATCCCCAACACCTCGACTCCCTTGCCCGCAGACACCTTCGGGAGTCCTTTCGCGCCATCGCCGCAGTGCAAAGCAACCTGGAGGCCCAGTGGGTTTCGCGGATGCGCTAAAGGCACGAGCAAAGCGGACCAAGCCCTGGGCTCGCGCTGAGGAGGTGCCCTGGCGGGGGGCGAGGTACGTCGTCGTCGACGTTGAGACCACGGGCCTTGACCTCGGGAAAGACGAGATCATCTCCATCGGAGCAGTCGAAGTCATTGACGGGCGAGTGAGCTCCGAGCACTTCTATCGAGTCGTGCACACCGAGCGCCCCATTTCCGTCGATGCGATCCGGATCCACTGCCTCACCCAAGAGGACCTCGTGGGGGCTCCAGCAGTTGGCGACGTACTCGCCGAATTGCGCGAGCTCGTCAGCGGCGCCGCGATCGTGGCGCACGCGGCCTGGGTCGAGCGGGCGTTCTTGAATAGGCAGTTGCGCATGGTCGGGGAGCGGGTTCCAGACCAATTGGTCGACACAGCCGCCCTAGCTCGGGCCCTGGATCTCGCGCCCGTAGGCCGGCAAGAACCCTCGCTCGAAGGATTGGCCAAGCACCTGAATTTGCCGGTTTACACCCCGCACCACGCGTTGATGGATGCGATCACGACTGCGGTGTTGTTCCTCGCGCTCGCCCATCGGCTTGAGGCCGTTCAGAGCGATCCGCTGACCCTTGATGGGCTGCTTGGTTTGTCGCAGCGCCACGGCAACTAGTGCACCAAGGTGGGACCTGCGCTCCTTCGCCCCCGACGCCGCACCGGCTGTGGTGGGCGAACTTCCCATGCAAAACTGACGCAACGCAGGTGAAGTTTCACATGGGAAGCGTCAGTTTCACCGGGTACCCGGTGAAAC
>Ga0073899_10003066_pt1 | contig 14945 bp, 12 predicted proteins | sample KloWWTmetaKNB5Ph_FD_88975 | JGI IMG/M metagenome (GOLD analysis project Ga0073899, IMG submission 88975) | Active sludge microbial communities from Klosterneuburg, Austria, studying microevolution and ecology of nitrifiers - Klosterneuburg... | ecosystem: Engineered > WWTP > Aerobic digester >...
CCTCGACGGCCGCGCGCCGCGGTCGACCCAGCCGGTAGCGCGCCGCGCGGTCCGGCGGCGCGCGCACCCGGGAGCCCCATGCGCAGGATCCTCATCGTCGACGACTCCCCGATCGCGCGGGCGGCGCTGCAAGGCACGCTCGAACGGTTCGGGTTCGAGATCGAGCAGGCCCGCGACGGGCAGGAGGCGCTGGCGCGGGCGGCGACCGAGGCCTGGGACCTGATCTTCCTCGACGTCGTGATGCCGATCCTCGACGGCGTCGGCGCGCTGCAGGCGCTGCGCGCGCGGGGCGATCAGACCCCGGTCGTGCTGGTGACCTCGGTGGCCAGCGCGGCGACGGTGTCGACGGCGCTCAAGCTCGGCGGCGTGTGCTACCTGGCCAAGCCGTTCAACCCGACACAGGTCGAGCGGGCCGCCCTGCACCTGCTGCGGGTCGCGCCGGGGGCGGTGCCGCCGCCGCCGCGGGTGCTGGTGCAGCGCGCCCCCGGTGGCCCCACGCCGCTGGCCGGCGCGTGGCCGGCCCACGTAGTCGTCGAGGTCGCGGCCACGTTGGCCGAGTCGCTCGATCGCGTCGAGGCGGCCCCGCCGTCGCTGGTGCTGCTCGACACCGGCCGCCCGCTCGACGAGGTCGACGCGATGGCCGGCGTGGTGCGGCAGGCCGCGCCGGCGGCGGGCATCTTCGCGCTCGCCGCCGAGGCGGCGCCCGACGGCCCGTGGGACGCGCTCGACGGCGTCCTGGCCGCGCCGCCCGATCCCGCACACGCCCAGCAGCACCTGTACCCGCTGTACGTGCGCCCGCTCGCCATCACCGAGGGCGAGGTCGTCCGGGTCGCCGGGCCCGGGCCGGCCGGCGTCGGCGCGGCCTACGGCGTGGCGCTCCGGCGCACCGTCGTCGACGCCTGCCGGCGCGCCGGGCTGGCCGACGCCCAGATCGACCTCCGCCGGGTGCCGCTGGCCGACGGCGCGCTGGTCGAGCTGATCGCCGACCTCGACGCGCGGCTGCGGGCCACCGGCGTCGCGCCGGCGTTCGTGCTCCCGGCCGCGGCGCGCGCGGCGATGCCGGCGGCGCTGGGACGCGCGCTGGTCGTGGCCGCGTAGCCGCCAGGCCGACGCGCGCGCGGCGGACGCGAGGCTCAGGGCGCGGTCGGCGTCGTCGGTGGGGGCGCGCCCGTCGTCGACGCCGCGCGCCCGCCGCCGCCCAGCAGCACCGCCGCGGTCGCGATCGCGGCGACCAGCACCACCGCGACCAGCGCCAGCGTGAGGCCGCGGCGGTTGCGGCGGCGGATGTGGGTCGGCTCCGACGGCGGCGAGATGATCGCCAGCGGCACCGCGGCGGGCGCCGCCACCTCGGCCGGGACCGGCCGGCGCCCCGAGTCGCTGATGCCGCCGACGGCGCGCGCGACCGCCACCGGCCCGGTGCCGAGGATGGTCTTCTGCGGCGTGTTCCACTCGTCGGTCGGCACCGGCATCGACCCGGTCGCGCGGGGCGGCGCCGCGGGGCGCGCCCCGACCGCGCCCGGCACCGGCGTCGGCGTGACCCGGGCGTGGGCGCCGGTGGTCGGCCCGGTCAGGAGCGCGTGGGGGCCGGTCATCGCGGCGGCGCCGAGGGGCGTCGGCGGCACGTCGAGCGACGCCGACACCCGCGCGGCCATCACCGGCATCGGCCCGGTCGCCGCCGGCGACGGCTCCGGCGGGCTGACCGGCAGCCGCGGCGTCGTGGTCGCGGCCTCGTCGACCGGCCGGATGCTGCGGGCCAGCGCGGCGGCCTCGAGGTGGCGGGCGGTGGCGATCGCCGCCGCGGGCGCGTCGGCGTCGGCGTCGGCGTCCGAGGCGGTGGCCTCGCGGATCTCGGGCTCGTCGGCGCCGTCGCGCCACACCTCGCGCAGGCACGCGGCGACGTCGGCGGCGGTCGCCACCGGGCCCAGCCGCGGCGCGTAGGCGGCCAGCGCCTGGCGGAACGCCTCGGCGGTCAGGTAGCGCTGGTCGGGATCGAGCGCCATCGCCTTGAGCAAGATGGCCTCGAGCTCCGGCGGGTAGCGCGGGTCGAACGAGGTCGGGGTGACGATGCGCCCCTTGACGATGCGATCCATCGTCTCGAAGTCGCTGTCGGTGCGGAAGCAGCGGCGCTGGGTGGTCAGCTCGTACAGCACGATGCCCAGCGCGAACACGTCGGTGCGGCGATCGATGCCCTTGCCCCGGCACTGCTCGGGGGACATGTACGCGAACTTGCCCTTGATGGTCCCCGACTGGGTCTCGGCGGCGCGGTTGTTGGCCTGGGCGATGCCGAAGTCGAGCAGCTTCACCTCGCCCTTCCACGACAGCATGATGTTCGACGGGGTCACGTCGCGGTGGACGATCTCCAGCCGGTCGCCGGTGGCGGCCTTGCGCTCGTGGGCGTGGTGCAGCCCGGCGGCCACCGCGGCGACGATGTGGACGCACACCGGCAGCGGCACCCGGTAGCCGATCGTCACCGCGCGCTCGAGCAGCGCCCGGACGGTGTCGCCGTCGATGTACTCCATCGCCAGGAAGTAGGTCTCGTCCTGGCGGCCGACCTCGAGCATCCCGGCGATGTTGGGGTGGTGCAAGGTCGCCGCCACCCGCGCCTCGTCGAGGAACATCTGCACGAACTTCTGATCGTGGCCGCGCTCGCGCGAGATGACCTTGACCACCACCTCCTCGGCGCCGTGCTTGGCCAGGTAGATCTCGGCCATGCCGCCGCTGGCGAGGTGGCGGACCACCTCGTAGCGGCCGAGACGCAGGCCGGCGGGGGCCGAAGCGGGACCCATTCGTCGGGAGCGTTTCACCCCGCGGCGCTAGGTGTCAAGGTATCGGCGGGGCGCCCGCCGTCGCCGGGGCGGCGACCGCGTGGGCGGCCGCGGCGTGGCCGGTCAGCGGTTCGGCCGCCGGCTCGATCTCGGCCCGGCCGCGGTCGGCCGGCGGCGGCAAGCGGAACACGCTGCGCAGCACCCAGCGCTTGCCCCGCCCGCCGAGGACCGCGAGGCCGTCGAACAGCGAGTAGAACACCGGGATGGCGATCAGCGTCAGCACCAGCGAGAAGGTCTGACCGCCGACGACGATGCCGGCGATGGCCTTGGAGAAGCCGGCGCCGATGCCCTTGCTGAGCACCAGCGGCATCATGCCGGCGACGAACGCGAACGTCGTCATCAAGATCGGGCGCAGCCGATCGCGGGCGGCGGCGACGATCGCGGCGTCGCGGCCCAGGCCCTTGGCCCGCAGCTGGATCGCGTGATCGATCTGGAGGATCGCGTTCTTCTTGACCACGCCGAACAAGACCAGCAGGCCGAGCATCGAGAAGATGTTGAGCTGGCCCTTGAACAGCACCACCGACAGGAACGCGAACGGCATCGTCAGCGGCAGCGCCAGCATGATCGTCAGCGGGTGCAGCCACGACTCGAACTGCGCGGCCAGCACCAGGTACATGAACAGGAACGACAGCATGAAGGCGAACAGGAAGGCCTTGCCGGTGCGCGCCATCTCCTTGCTGCGGCCGAACGGGCCGGCGGTGTAGCCGGGCGGCAGGTTGAGCCCCTTGATGGTCTTGTCCAGCTCGGCGACGATGTCGCCCTCGGCGTAGCCCGGCGCGACGTTGGCGATGATGGTGATGCTCTTGGCGCGGGCGGTGCGGGTGATCTGCGACGGCCCGGTGCCGGCGGCCTGGGTCACGACGTCGGTCAGCAGCACCAGGCCCAGCGCCGGGTTGCGCGACGGCACGGTGATCAGCCCGAGCAGCGACGGGTCGGTGCGGAAGCGCTCGTTGGCGCGCACCATCACGACGTAGCGGCTGCCCAGCTCCTCGTCGCCGGGCGCCTCGACGCCGCCCATCAGCACGCCCAGCGTCGAGGTGAGGTCGCCGGGGTCGACGCCGAGCGCCGCGGCGTGGTCGAGGTTGGGCACCAGCGTCCGCTCGGGCAGCGCCCCGGGGGCGCTCGAGTCGAGGTCGACCACGCCCGGGACGTCCTTCATGTGGGTCAGGATCCGCTCGGCGTAGACCTGCAGCCGATCGAGGTCGGGGCCGGTGATCAGGTACTGGATCATCGAGTTGCGCTGGCCGCCCAACGAGAAGTCGTTGACCAGCTCCACCGACACCTTGGCGTCGGCCGGCGCCAGCGGCAGCACCTCCTTGCGCACCTGATCCATGATCTCGGACTGGGTCCGGCTGCGGCTCACCGGATCGCTCAGGCGCACGTAGACGCCGGCGACGTTGGTGATCTTCTGGTCGTTGTCGGCCACCGTGGTGAGGGTGTGGGTGACCTCGGGGACCGCGCGGGTGGCGCGGGCCAGCCGCTCGGCGATCACGGTGGTGGCGTCGAGGCCGGTGCCCTCCTTGGTCTTGATGTAGATCTCGAAGTGCGCCTCGTCGTTGTCGGGCAGGAAGCCGAACCCGGCCTTCTTGCCGAGCGGGCCCGACGCCATCACCGCCGCGATCGACAGCAGCACCACCGCCAGCTTCATCCACCAGTGGCCCAGCACGAAGCGCAGGATGCGCTCGTAGCCGCGCTCGATCGGCTTGTAGCCGCCGTCGATGATCCGCTCGAGCACCGACTTCTTGCGGTGCTCGCCCGGCGGCGGCGGCAGCGGCAGCATGCGCGCCGCCATCATCGGGGTGATCGTGAACGACACCAGCATCGACACCGCGATCGCGAACGCCATCGTCAGGCCGAAGCTCATCAGGAACCGGCCGACGATGCCGTCCATGAACGCCACCGGCAGGAACACCGCCATCAGGGACAGCGTCGTGGCCAGCACCGCCAGGCTGATCTCCTTGGTCGCCTTGATCGCGGCGGGGAACGGCTTCTCGCCGTGCTCGTCGATGTGGCGGTAGATGTTCTCGAGCACGACGATCGCGTCGTCGATGACGATGCCGACCGCCAGCGCCAGCGCCAGGAGCGTCATCAGGTTCAGCGTGAAGCCGGCCATCCGCATCAGCGCGAAGGTGCCGATGATCGAGATCGGGATCGACACCGCGGCGATCACGGTCGAGCGCAGGCTGCCGAGGAACACCAGCACCACCACCGCGGCCAGGATCGCGCCCAGCACGAGGTGCTCGGTGACCTGATCGGCCGACGTGCGGATGACCTCGGAGTTGTCGCGGACCACCTCGAGCGTGACGCCCGGCGGCAGCGCGTCGGCGATCTCGGCGACCGCGGCCTTGGCCGCGTCGACCACCGCGACGGTGTTCGAGCCCGACTGCTTGCGCACCGCCAGCAGGATCGCCGGCGCGCCGTCGCGCATCGCGGCGCTCTCGGGGTCGGCGATCGTGTCGACGACGTCGGCGACGTCGCGCACCCGGATCGGGCCGTCGCCCATCTGCCGGACCACCAGGTCGCCGATGCCGCTGGCGCCCGGGCTGCGACACTCGATGCGCATCGTCGCGTTGTCGGGGCCTTGCTCGAAGCGGCCGGCGGGCAGGCTGGGCAGGCACACCGACAGCGCGCGCACCACCTCGAGCGCGGTGACCTTGGTGCCGGCCAGGCGGATCGGGTCGAGCGCCACCTCGATGCGGCGCTTCTGGCCGCCGACCACGCGGACCATGCCGACGCCGCTGACCCGCTCGAGCCGGGCCTTGACCTTGTCCTCCGCGATCCGGGTCAGCGCCGCCACCGGCAGGTCGCCCTTGACCGACAGCATCAGCACCGGCGACGCGTCGGGGTCGGCCTTCTGGATCTGCGGCGGGCGGATCGCCGTCGGCAGATCGCGGATCGTCGCGATGCGATCGCGGATCTCCTGGGCGGCGACGTCGGGGTCCTTCTCGAGCGCGAACTGGGCGAACACCAGCGACGCGCCCTCCGACGAGATCGACGACAAGGTCTCGATGCCGCTGACGGTGTTGACCGCGGCCTCGATCTTGTCGGTGACGTCGGACTCGACCGACGCCGGCGAGGCGCCGGGGTAGACGGTCGTGACCACCACCATCGGGAAGTCGATGCGGGGGAACTTGTCGACGCCGAGGCTGCGATAGCCGACCAGGCCGACCACGACGATGGTCAGCATCAGTACGGTGGCGAACACCGGCCGGCGGACCGAGATCTTGGAGAGGAAGTCCATGGCGGGGGCTTTCTCGCGCTACTTCGCGACCGCGACGCCGTCGACGACGCGGTCGAGGATGGCGCCCTTGGCGTCGACGATGGGGCTCGCGACCTGCTCGCCAGCGGCGGCGCCGCGGATCAGCGCGACCTTGGCGCCGGGCAGCTCGGGGCCGCGCTGCACGACGCGCTCCTCGAGGCGGCCGTTGACCACCGCGAGGACGCGCCAGGTGGTGCCGCGCTTGATCAGCGCGGCGGCGGGGACGATGGCCATCGGGGTCTGGCCGACCGTGATCGACGCCTCGGCGAACATGCCGGGGGTCAGGGTCGCGCCCGGCGCCAGCACCGCCTCGACGGTGAGCGACCGGGTCATCCGGCCGATCTCGGCGCCGATCCGCGTGACCTTGGCCGGGAAGGTCTTGCCGGGGAACGCCACCGCGGTGACCTCGACCGCCTGGTCGAGCGCGATCCGCGGCACGTAGGCCTCGGGCACCGACAGCTCGACCTTGAGCGGGTCGTCGTCGACCAGCGTCACCAGCCGCATGCCGGGGCCGACGTACTCGCCGGGCGAGACCCAGCGGCCGTCGACGCGGCCGGCGAACGGGGCGCGGACGACGCCGTCGGCGATCGACTTCGACACCAGCCCGAGCTGGGCCTTGGTGGCGGCGACGGTCTGGGCCGCGGCGGTGCAGCTGGTGATCTCGCGGTCGTACTGCGAGCGGGTGATCGCGCCCTTGTCGAGCAGCGCCTGGGCCCGCTTGCACTCCTCGGCCGCGAGCCGCTCCTGGGCCTGGGCGGCGCCGAGCTGGGCCCTGACCGACTGCGCCGACAGCGCCGCGCTCGAGGCGTCGAGCCGCACCAGCGGGTCGCCGAACTTGACGGTCGCGCCGCGCTCGACCAGCACCGCGACCACCCGGCCGGGCACGCTGGCCGCGACGTCGGACGACTCCTCGGCCGCGATCATGCCGGTCAGCGTGAGGCGGTCGGGCACGGGGCCGCTCTCGACCTTGGCCAGCCCGAGCTGGACCGGCGCCTCCGGGGCGGGGCCCTTGCCTTGCGCCGCCGACTTGGACGAGCAGGCGGCGGCGGCGAGGGCGAGGGCGAGGGCGAGGCGAGACATGGAGGCTCCTGGGAGGCGGTAGCGCGTGGCGATCGTGGCTCGGCTCATGGCACGTCCAGGCCGGCGGCGTGGCGCAGGCGCGACCACGCGACGCGGCGATCGATGAGGGCGTTGATCGCGGCCAGCCGCGCCTGGGTCAGCGCGCCCTCCGCGACGATCAGCTCGGTGGCGGTGGCGCGCTCGCTGGCGAGCAGGTCCTGGCGCACCCGGTAGCTCTCGGCGGCGGCGGCCAGCCCGCGCTGGCTGGTGGCGTAGGCGGCCTCGGCCAGGGTCAGCGCCGAGCGCGCCGTCGCGATCTGGCTCTCGATGCTCATCGCCAGGCCGCGGCGATCCTCGGCCAGGCCTCGGGCCTGCGCGTCGATCTCGGCGAGGTTGGGGTCGGCGTAGAGGAAGTCGTTGGGCGACCAGGTCACCTGCAGGCCGGCGGCCCAGCTGAGGTGGAACTCGTCGGGCGACGCGAAGTAGCGCTGGTTGGGCTGCTCGTAGTTGAGCTGGCCGAACAGGTTGACCTTGGGCAGCCGCTGGACCTTGGTGTCGGTGCGGTGGTGGGCCAGCCCCGCGGTGGCGGCGGCCAGCGCCTTGGCCTCGTAGCGGCGGCTCATCGCGGCCTGGACCATCGCGGCGTCGGCGTCGAGCGTCGGCACCTCGACCGCGGCGCGGATGTCGTCGCCGATCGTCAGCGGCTCGCCGGGCGCGGCGCCGATCAGGATGCGCAGCTGATCGGCGAGCACCGCGCTGGCCTGCTCGAGCTGCACCAGCGCGAGCTCGGCCTGGGCCTTGCCGGCCTCGAGCTGCAGCAGATCGGCCCGCGACGCGCGCTGCACCTCGACCAGCACCGCCAGCTGCGCGCGGGTGGCCTCGACCTGGGTCACCTGGCGCTGCGCGACCACCCGCGCCAGCGACGCCCGCACCCACTCGTAGTAGAGCTGCTCGGCCTGGGCGCCGGCGTCGAGCGCCGCGGCCTGGGTGCCGAACTCGGCGGCGCGCACCTGATCCTCGGCGGCCTTCTTGGCCGGGGGCAGGCGCATGATCAGATCGGTCAGCGGGACCGCGAGATCGTAGCCCAGGTGGAAGGCGTTGAGCTGGGCCTCGATCGCCGGCGCCGGCGGCGCGGCGAAGCGCAGGTCCGGCACGTCCGACAGCCGGGTGTACGACGCGCTGAGCTTCGAGATCGGCAGCAGCGCGATCTTGATGGTGCCGATGGTGGTCCGGGCGGCGTCGGCCGCCGCGCGCTTGCTGGCGGCCGCGGGGCTGTTGCGGGCCGCGCGCGCAGCGACGTCGTCGGCGGTCAGGCCACCGGGGCGGCCCAGGAGCGCGCCGATCTCGGCGTCGAACGCCGCCAGCGGATCGGTCGCAGGGGGCGTCGCGGGTTGCGCGACCGCGGACGAGAGCGCCGCGGTCAGGGTCGCCGCGACGAGGCAGGCTCGGAGCATGGCCGTGTGATGAAGCATCGACCGTGCCACGTTGCGCACGAAGTGCAGGCCGCGGCGCGGGGGCCTGGGACGGGGTGTCGGCCGCCGCTGTCGGGTTCCCGTACAGCCTCGACGGTGAACCGACGCCAGCGCGGGCCGATCCCCCGGCCCCGGCCCTCGCTGCTACGCTGCGGCCCATGGTCGCCCCGTCGCCCGACCCGGCGCAGCCAGTCCCGCTTGGCCCGGCCCTCGCAAGGACTGGCGCCGTGTGGCGCGGCACGCGCAACGAGCTCCTGCTGGTGACCGGACGCAAGAACGTCGCGTTCTCGGCGGCCGTGGGCGTGGTGGCGTCGGCGCTGGTCTCGTTCTTCCTGTGGCGCGCCCACTACCCGACCTGGCGCATCGTCGTGCCGGTCATCATGTTCGCGGGGATGGTGTCGCTCCAGGTCACGGTGCTGCGCTGGGCCGAGCGCCGGCGCACACGCGACGATCGCCCGTTCGTCCTCATGCACCTGACCTCGCAGCTCTACATGGTCGGGGTCACGACGATCACCGGCGGGCTGTACAGCCCGAACATGCCGGTGCTCGGCGTGTCGACGGCGCTGCCGATCATGTTCTTCGGGTCGAGCACGGTGTCGCGGTGGCTGACCGTCACCAGCGTCGCGCTGTTCGTCGCGATGGCGGCGATCCCGCGCGCCTACCTGGGGCCGGCCTTGCCCCACGAGCAGTACGCGACGGTCGCGGTGGTGTCGTTCGTGTGGGTCGCGCTGATCGTCAACACCTTCGTGCGCCGGGTCTACGAGGCGTCGATCCTGGCCAGCTCGACGGTCGACGCGCTGTCCGAGGAGCGGGTGGCGGTGGCCGCCGAGCAGATGTGCCGGCTGCAGTCGGTGGGCGCCAAGGTGGCCCACGAGCTCAAGAACCCGCTGGCGTCGGTCAAGGGCCTGGCCCAGCTGCTGGCCCGCAACGCCGGTGACCCGCGCACCCGCGAGCGGCTCGACGTCGTGCAGAGCGAGATCGCCCGGATGGAGACCATCCTCGGCGAGTACCTGTCGTTCTCGCGGCCGCTCGAGGATCTCAAGCCCGAGCCGATCGCGCTCGACGGCGTCGTCCGCGACGCGGCGGCGGTGGTGGCCGGGCGCGCCGAGCACCACGGCCTGGCGCTCGAGGTCGACACCGCGCCGGTGACGCTGGTCGCCGACGCCCGCCGCCTCAAGGAGGCGCTGCTCAACCTGCTGGCCAACGCGATCGAGGCGACGCCCAGCGGCGGCGCGATCCGCGTCCGCACCCGCAAGGACGCCGATGGCAGCGGCGTGATCGAGGTGATCGACACCGGCCGCGGCATCAAGCCCGACGAGCTGGCCCGGCTGGGCACGTCGTTCTTCACCACCCGCGACGGCGGCACCGGCCTCGGCGTCGTGCTGGCGTCGACGGTGGTGGCCCAGCACGGCGGGACGATCCGCTACGACAGCACGCCCGGCCGCGGCACGACGGTGACGGTGCGCCTGCCGACCGCGCCCGGGCCCGCGCTGGCCCAGCCGCTGTCCGCGGGGCACGCCGCGTGATCACGCCGGCGGTGCTGCTGGTCGACGACGAGCCCGGCGTGCTGTACACGCTGCGCGAGGTGCTGTCCGAGCGCGGGCACCGGGTGCTGACCGCCGCCTCGGGCGCGGCCGCGCTGCCGCAGCTCGACGACGCGGCGGTGGTGGTGACCGACCTGCAGATGCCGGGCATGACCGGCCTCGAGCTGATCGCCGCGATCACCGCGCGCGATCCCAGCCTGCCGGTGATCCTGCTCACCGCCCACGGCAGCGAGAGGGTCGCGGTGGCGGCGGTCAAGGCCGGCGCCTACGACTACCTGACCAAGCCGTTCGACATCGACGAGGTCGCGGTCGTCATCGAGCGCGCCCTCGAGGCCCGCGCGCTGCGGGTCGCCAACAAGACGCTGGCCGCCGAGCGGGCGCTGGGCCGGCGGATCATCGGCGACTCGCGGCCGATGCGGCGCCTGCTCGACGCCACCGCCCGGGTGGCCAGCCGCGACGTCACGGTGCTGGTGCGCGGCGAGACCGGCACCGGCAAGGAGTTCGTCGCCCACCTGCTGCACGCGCAGTCGGCCCGGGCCAGCCGGCCGCTGGTGCGCTTCAACTGCGCCGCGATCCCGGCCGACCTCGCCGAGGCCGAGCTGTTCGGCCACGTCAAGGGCGCGTTCACCGGCGCGGTCGGCGCGCGCCGCGGCTTCTTCGCCGAGGCCGACGGCGGCACGCTGGTGCTCGACGAGGTCGGCGAGCTGCCGCTGGCGGTGCAGGCCAAGCTCCTGCGCGCGCTGCAGGAGGGCGAGATCCAGCCGGTCGGCTCGGGGCGGGTCGAGAAGGTCGACGTGCGGGTGGTGGCGTCGACCAACCGCGATCTGGTGGCCGAGGCCAAGGCCGGCCACTTCCGCGAGGACCTGTACTACCGGCTGGCGGTGGTCGAGCTGATCGTCCCGCCGCTGCGCGATCGCCTCGACGACATCCCGGCGCTGGCCGCCGAGTTCGCGCGGCGCTACGGCGACAAGTTCGGGCTGCCGGCGCTGACCCTCGAGCCGGCGCTGGTCGCGGCGCTGGGCGCGGCGAGCTGGCCGGGTAACGTGCGCCAGCTCGAGAACACGATCGCCCGGCTGGCCGCGCTGGCCCACGACGCGACGCTCACCGCCGCCGACTTCCTCGAGCAGCGCGGCCACGAGGCGCCGGCGCTGGCGCCCGCCGCGGCGCCGAGCGACGACGAGCTGCCGGCCGAGGGCGGGCCGTCGTTGCGCGAGCAGGTCGAGGCGTTCGAGCGCGGGGTGATCGCCCGGGCGCTGGCGGCGACCGGCGGCAACCAGAGCGAGGCCGCGCGGCGACTGGGGACCAGCCGCGTGACGCTGATCGACAAGATCAAGAAGTACGGGCTGGGCGGCCGGTAGCCGATCGCGACCGTGGCCGTGTGGCCGGGGCGCTTACCGCGGGCGCGGGGTTCTGCGATGCTCGGGCGATGCGGTGCGTGGTCTCGATCGCGATCCTGGTGGTGCTGGGCGGGGCCGCGGGGCAGGCGGACGCCGAACCGCGGCTGAAGGTGAAGCACAAGCGCGACCTGCCGATCACGCTGATCGGCGGCGTGGTGTTCGGGCTGGCGGACACGGTCGGCAAGGACGCGCTGTCGCCGGCGCGCTGCCGCTGGTGCGTCAGCAACCCGGTCGATCGCGGGGTGCGCGACGGGCTGCGGTGGTCGTCGACCCACCGCGCCGATCAGCTGTCGAACCTGAGCGCGTACGTGGCGGTGCCGATCGCGACGTTCGGGACGGTGGCGCTGTTGACCACGCTCGACGGCCGCGAGGGCGAGCTGATCGACAACGGCGTCATCATCGCCGAGACCGCGGTGCTGGCGCTGGGGGTGAACTACACGGTCAAGGCGCTGGTCGGCCGCGAGCGCCCCGACGTGCACGCGCTGCCGCCCGGCGACAAGGCGTCGACGCCGGACCCGGCCGAGAACAACCTGTCGTTCTTCTCGGGCCACTCGACGCTGGCGATGACGCTGGCGGTGGCGGCCGGCACCACCGCGTCCTTGCGCGGCTACCGCCACGCCCGCTGGGTGTGGGCCACCGCGGTGCCGCTGGCCCTGGCCACCGGCTACCTGCGGATCGCCGCCGATCGCCACTGGGCCACCGACGTCGCCACCGGCTGGGCGTTCGGCGCCGCGTTCGGCGTCGGCGTGCCGTGGCTCTTGCACCGCACCGAGGCGCCGACGCCGACGCCGGTGCTCGGCCGCGCCGGCGGCGCCACCACCGTCGGCGTCGCGCTGGCCTGGTAGCTACTTCGCCAGCAGCTTGGCCGCGAGCATCGCGTGGTACGTGATCAGGATGTCGGCGCCGGCGCGGCGCATGCCGGTCAGCGTCTCGAGCACCGTGCGATCGCGATCGATCCAGCCGTTGGCGGCGGCGGCCTCGATCATCGCGTACTCGCCGCTGACGTTGTAGCAGGCGATCGGCAGGTTCACCTCGTCGGCGACGACCCGGATCACGTCGAGGTAGGCCAGCGCCGGCTTGACCATGACGATGTCGGCGCCCTCGCCGACGTCCATCGTGACCTCGCGCACCGCCTCGGCGGCGTTGGCCGGGTCCATCTGGTAGCCGCGGCGATCGCCGTGCTGCGGCGCGCTGTCGACCGCGTCGCGGAACGGGCCGTAGTAGGCCGAGGCGTACTTGGCCGAGTACGCCATGATCGCGGTCTTGGTGAAGCCCTCCTCGTCGAGCGACTCGCGGCACGCGCCGACGAAGCCGTCAGCATGCCCGACGGCGCGACGATGTCGACGCCGGCGCGCGCGTACGAGACCACCGTGCGGGCCAGGTTCTCGAGCGACGCGTCGTTGTCGAGCTCGCGCTCGTGGATCACGCCGCAGTGGCCGTGGTCGGTGTACTCGCAGAAGCAGGCGTCGGCGATCACGACCAGCTCGGGGCAGCGCTTCTTGATCGCCTTGATCGCGCGCTGGACCACGCCGTTGGCGGACCACGCCTCGGAGCCGACCGCGTCCTTCTTCTCGGGGATGCCGAACAGGATCACCGACGGGATGCCGGCGTCGTACGCGGCGGCGGCGGCGTCGACCGCCTTGTCGACCGACCACACGTGCTGGCCGGGCATCGACGAGATCGGCTTCTGCACGCCCTGGCCGGGCGCGCAGAACAGCGGGTAGCACAGGTTGTCGACGCTGAGCCGGGTCTCGCGCACCATGCGGCGCAGGCCCTCGGTGCGGCGGACGCGGCGGCCACGGTAGTCGGGGAAGTTCATCACCCGGGTGGATACACCGAGGCCAGGGCCGCCGCCATGCCCGCGGGGTCGGGTGTGGCGGCCACCGCCCGGGCCGGGGCGCCGTGGGCGGCCAGCGCCGTGGCGGTGGTGGGGCCGATCGCGACCAGCGGCGGGGCCCGGCCGAGTTCGACCAGCGCGGCCAGCGCCGCCACCTGCGACGGCGCGAACACCAGGCACGCGGCGGCGGTCGGCAGCGCGGCCAGGCCAGCGGCCAGCGCGGGATCGTCGGCCGGCCGCGGCGCCATGCGGTACGCGACGGCGGGGATGACGGTGGCGCCGGCGCCGGCCAGGATCGCCAGCGCGTCGTCGCGGCCGCCCTCGGCCCGGGGGGCCAGGAGCGTCGCGCCGGCCAGGCCGCGGGCGGCCAGGGCCTGGGCGGCGGCCACCCCGTCGTCGCCCACCGACTCGGCGACCAGGCCGGCGGCGCGGGCGGCGGCCGCGGTGCGGGCCCCGACGGTGAACGCCGGGGGCGGGGCGATGCCCAGGGTCTGCAACGCGGCGACCACGGGCGCCACCGCGCGAGCGCTGGCCAGCCACAGCGCGGTGAGGCCGGGCGTGGACACCGCCTCGAACAGCGCGATGACCTCGGTCGGTTCCGGAGGCTGCTCGGCCAGGAGCGGCAGGGCGATCACCTCGAACCGCGGCGCCAGCGCGCGGACGTAGGCCCCGAGCTCGTCAGGGTTTCGGGTGGCGACTACCCGCACGGGGACGACCGTACCAGGACCACTGACCCCAGTGGCTGCCATGGCCGCTCGACTAGCCATCGCCAGCGCGTGGATCCGCGCGGATCGTGGTCGATCGACGCTGGCGCGCGCCTTGCTCATGTTCAGAGCGTGAGCGCGCTTTCGTTGTTCGTCCTGCCGTGGATCGCCCTGGCGACGCCGACCGCAGCGCCGACCTGCGACCAGGCCGCGCACGTGACGGTGCAGGCGCCGGGTGGCTACGACGCGGTGCGCGTGGTCACCACGCCGGGCGCGCCGGGCGCCGCGGTGGTGGTGTCGGTGGCGGGCGGTGGTCGCTGGACCTCGTTCGCCGCGCGCGCGGGCGGGCCGTCGACCGTGCGCACCACCCCGGCCGCCGGCGGCGACCTGGTGATCGCCATCGAGCCCAGCCTCGAGGCCCCGGCCGCGGCGTGCGTCGAGCGGATCGAGCTGATCCTGGGCGGCGAGGTGGTGGCGCGGGTCGCGCCCTGACCGCCGTGGTAGCTTCCGCGCGATGCTCCGTGTCCTGCCGCTGATGCTGATCGCGGCCGCGTGCTCGCGGGCGCCGGCCCACTCGTCCGACGCCCCTGGCCCGGCCCATGGAACGGGGGCGTCGCCTGGGTCATCCTCGGCGCCGGTGCCCGCCGCGACCGTGCCGACCGCGACCATCACGCTGACCGGCGCCAGCGGCCCGGCGGTGGTCCACGCCGAGGTGGTGAAGTCCCGCGGCCGCGTCCAGAAGGGCCTGATGTACCGCAAGTTCCTGGCGCCCGACGCGGGGATGCTGTTCTTGATGGGCGACGAGGACGACCACCACTTCTGGATGCACAACACGCTGATCGCCCTCG
>Ga0073899_10003067_pt1 | contig 14941 bp, 12 predicted proteins | sample KloWWTmetaKNB5Ph_FD_88975 | JGI IMG/M metagenome (GOLD analysis project Ga0073899, IMG submission 88975) | Active sludge microbial communities from Klosterneuburg, Austria, studying microevolution and ecology of nitrifiers - Klosterneuburg... | ecosystem: Engineered > WWTP > Aerobic digester >...
AGCCGCGGCGCTCGATCGCGACAAAGCCCTCGTCGTCGCCGGGCGGCTCGAGCTCGCGGCGCCAGCGGAACAGCGCCGCGGGCGGCAGCAGCACCGGGTCGCGGCCGCGGACCAGCTCGGCGGGCTCGGGCTGCCGGCCGAGCCGCGCGTAGGCGCGCGCCGCGGCGTTGACCTGCGCGTCCTCGAGCGACGTGTCGAGCCACACCAGGCGCACGCTCGCCCCGTGGCGGCGGGCCGCGGCGATCACGTCGGCGCGCTGGGCCCGCGTCGGGTAGGTGTTGTCGAGCACGACGCGGGTCGCGCCCGCCGCCAGCGCGTCATCGAGCGCGCGCGCCAGCCTGGCCAGCGTGCCGCCGCGCTCGTCGCGGTTGAGCCGCGCGAAGCCGGCCTCGACCAGCGGCGCCACCGCCGTCGACTTGCCAGCGCCGGGCACGCCCATCACGACGACCACCTCGGCGGCGGCCGCCGGCACCGCCACCGTCGCTGGCGGCGCACGGTCGAGGAACGCGCGGTCGAGCACCGCCTGGGCCTCGTCGTCGAGCGCCAGCGCCGTCGCGGCGTCGATCGCCGTGGCCACCTGGGTCGCGCCGGGCAACGGCACCGCGCCGTGGGCCCGCAGCCACGCCAGCACCACCGCCGCCGGCGACGCGCCCAGCCGCGCCGCGGTGGCGGCCACCACGCCGTGCGCGAACAGCTTCGCCGCCGCGGCCGCGCCGCCGAACGGCCGGTGCGCCAGCACCTCGACGCCGCGCGCGCTGCACCACGCGACCAGCCCGCCGCGCAGCGCGTCGGTCTTGCGCGGCGACAGCTCGATCTCGATGGCGGCGATCGGCGCGATCGCCAGCGCCGCCTCGAGCTGCGCGCGCCCGACGTTGGCCAGCCCGACCGTCCCGACCACGCCGTCGGCGCGCAGCCGCGCCAGCGCCCGCGCGCTGGTGGCCAGCGGCACCTGCGGATCGATCGCGTGCAGGAGGTACAGGTCGATGCGCGGCAGCCGGCCCCGGCTGGCCGCCGCCGCCGCCGCCAGGTGCGTCGCGCGCCCGTCGGGCTGCCACCGCCCGCCCGGCCGCACCAGCCCGCCCTTGGTGACGATCCGCACCGCCGCCGTCGGCCGCGCCGCGCACGCCGCCGCCACCAGCCGCTCGTTGTGACCGCGATCGGCGTCGTCGAGCGCGTAGGCGTCGGCGGTGTCCAAGAGCGTCACGCCGTGATCGATCGCCGCCAGCAGCGCGGCGTGGGCGCGGCCGTCGTCCCGCGACGCAACCGTCGACAGCCGCATGCAACCCAGCCCGCGGATCATGGCGCCCGCGGGCGGTGCCGCCGCAGCCACGCCTCGGCGTCGGCCAGCTCGGCGGTCCAGCTGGGATCGCCGCGCCAGCGGGCCGCGGCCTGCTCGGCCAGCGCCACCGCCCGGGCCGGCTCGCGCCGGATCAACGCCTGGGCCAGCCCGTACTCGGCGGTCGCGAGGTAGCCGTCGTCGATGGTCGATCGGGCCATCCGGGCGCGGCCCTCCTCGAAGTAGCGCGCCGCCTCGGTGGTGTCGCCCTGGGTCAGCCGGGTGTCGCCGAGCCCGATGTACGCGTTGGCGACCAGCGCGTGGTCGTGACCGTAGGCGGCCTCGAGGATCGGCAACGTCGCGCGGATCCGCCGCTCGGCGTCGGCGCTGCGCCCGGCGGCCTGCAGCGCCACCGCCGCCTCGGACCAGCACACGGCCACGGTCAACGCCGCGTCGCCGACGTTGAACGCCTGGATCTCGCAGGCCCGCTCGGCGAGCGCCGCGGCGGCGCGCGGGTCGCGGTCGGTGACGATCGACGCCTCGGAGGCCAGCGCGTTGCCGTACAGATCGCTGCGCTCGCCGACCGTGGCCGCGAGCATCGCCTTCGCCGTGCGGATCTCGACCAGCGCCGCGTCGTCGTCGCCCGCCGCGTGCAGCACCTCGGCGAAGTTGAGGTGGGCGATCGCGCGGTCCGGGTGCCGCGCGTCGAGCACGCGGTCGGCCATGGCCACCGCCGCGCGGCCCTCGTCGACCGCGGCTGGATCCCCGACGTGGGCCAGGCAGATCGCCAGCCGACCGCGGAACAGCTGCTCTTGCGCCGGATCGCCGGCCTGCGCCGCCAGCGCGGCCAGCGCGCGGCGATAGGTGTCGACCGCCTGGGCGTACTCGCCGCGCTCCTCGAGCGCGAGCCCCAGCCCCTGGACGATCGCCGGCACCTGCTCGGGCGCCACGGTCTCGGCCTGGCGCAGCGCCGCGCGCAGCTCGGCCTCGCCGGCGGCGTGGTCGCCGGCGGCGATCCGCACCGTGCCGCGCGTGTAGCGCACGTGCACCTCGAGGTGCGGCGGGCGCCCCAGCCGGGTCAGCGCCGCGTCGGCGTAGCCGGCGTACTCCAGCCCGCGCTGCGGATCGCGCCCGTCCCAGGTGACGCTCTGGGCGAGCTGGGACCACGCGCTGGCGGCGATGTAGTCGGCGTGGACCCGCTCGGAGACCGCCGCGGCCCGCCGCAGGATCGCGGCGCCGGCGACCGAGTCGCCGCCGATGATCTCGATGCCACCTTGCAGGTACAGCACCTCGGCCTCGAGCGGCGGCCACCGGGTCGCGGCCACCGCCGCGGTCAGCGTGGCGGCCGCCGCCCGCGCCTCGGTGAAGCGGGCCGCGTCGCGCAGCGCCTCGGCCGCGATCGCGGCGACGCGGACGTCGGCCACCGCGCGCCGGGCCGCCGCGTCAGGGGGCCAGCGCGGCTCGACGGTCGACGCCCCCGGCGCGTGGCACAGCCGCGCGTCGGCGATCGTGAACGCGAACGCGTCGACGACGTCGCCCGCCACGCCGCCACGCGCCCCGAGCTCGGCGACCACCGCGTCGAGCTCCTGCTGGCGCGCGGCCAGGCACGCCAGCACCGGCGGCGTCGGGTGGGCGCGGCACGCCTCCTCGTGAGCGGTGACCAGCCGTTCGGCGCGCGCGCCCACGTCGGCCAGGGCGGCGTCGAGCGCCGTCGCGTCGCCCGGGCGCGTCGCCACCAGCGCGCCGCGCAGCCGGGCTCCGGTCAGCGGGCTCCAGGCGGCGCGCGCGCGCACGGCGCCGCGGGCGCACGGATCGTCGGCCGCGGTCGCCGGCGCGCGGGTCAGCGCCAGCGCGCCGACGGCGGTGACCGCGAGCAGCGCCAGGACCCCGGCCGCGGCCAGCGCGCGCGACCGCGGCCGCGGGGCCAGCGCGGCCAGCGCGGCGTCGACGCTCGCCGGTCGTCGCGCGGGCTCGGCGGCGATCATCGCGGTCAGCGCACGCCGGACCCGCCCCGGCACCCGGCCACCCGGCGCCCGGGCCGGCGGCGGGCCGGCGCCGCGCTCGATCGCCGCGCGCAGCTCGGCGGCGGTCCGCCCGGGGTACGGCCGCGCGCCGTACAGCGCCTCCCACAGCGTCACGCCGAGCGCGAAGACGTCGGCCCGCGCGTCGACGCGGGCGCCGTCGAGCTGCTCGGGGGCCATGTACGCCGGCGTGCCGATCGCGACGCCGGTGGTGGTCAGCTCCAGCGCGCCGTCGGGCCGGGCGCCGCCGCGCTCGCCGACCGCGTCGACCGCGCGCGCCACGCCGAAGTCGGTGACCACCACCCGCGCCGGCCGCGCGGCGGCGAGCGGGGCGAGCAGCACGTTGTCGGGCTTGAAGTCGCGGTGCACGACCCCGGCCTCGTGCGCCGCGGCCAGGCCACGCCCGGCCCGGCGCAGCACGTCGATCACGTCGGCGGCCGTGCGCGGCGCGTGCCGCAGCCACGCCGCGAGCGTGCCGCCGTCGATCAGCTCCATCGCCAGGTAGACGCGGCCGTCGGCATCGCCCACGTCGTGGACGGTGATGACCGCCGGATCGGTCACCCGCGCGAGCAGCCGCGACTCGCGCATCATCCGCGCGGCGAGCGCGGCGGCGTCGCCGGCGAGGTCCGGGCGCATGACCTTGACCGCGACCTGGCGCTCGAGCGCCTCGTCGCGGGCGGCGTACACCACGCCCATGCCGCCCGCGCCCAGCACCCGGGTCAGGCGGTAGCGGCCGATCACTTCGCCGATCGCCGGCGCCGCGCGCGCCGGCCGCGCTTCGCCGGCGGGCGTGCCGCGGGCCCGCACCAGCGCGACCACCGTGGCTCGGCAGTCCGGGCAGCCGTCGAGGTGGCACCCGAGCGCTGCCGCCTCGTCGGCGGGCAGCCCTCCGCCCAGGTGGGCGGCGAGCTCGGCGTGGCTGGGGCAGGCGGTCACGGCGCCGCGAGAATAGTCGACCACGCGTCGGTCGCCAGCGCGTTGGCGTCGCGGCGTGCGCTCGCGCATCGTCCGCGCCGCGGATGTGCGACTTCGCCCACCGGCCGGCATCTCCCCCGCGAAGGCCGCCCGTCGCGGCACCCCGGAGTCACCATGCAGCAGCGTTCGGTTGTGAAGCTCATCGTCCTGTCGATCATCACCCTCGGCATCTACGCGATCGTGTGGATGGTCTCGACCAAGAACGAGATGAACCAGAAGGGCGCCGGCATCCCCACGGCCTGGCTCGCGCTCGTGCCGATCGTGGGCTTCTGGTGGACCTGGCGGTACTGCGCCGGAGTCGAGCAGGTCACCGACGGGAAGACCTCGCAGGTGATGGCGTTCGTCGTGCTGGCGCTGCTCGGCGTAATCGGCATGGCGATCGTCCAGGACGCTTTCAACAAGACCACCTCTCACGGTACGATCTCGGCGGTGCGCGCCGCCTGAGCGCGCACGCAGCTGGCCACCTCGCAGGGAGTCGACATGTCCGTTTCTGTGTTTCGCCGCGCTGGGGCGCGCGGCCTGGGGATCTTTGCGCTGATCGTCGTGCCGCTCTGGCTCGGCCTCGGCACCGCGTTCGCACAGGGCGATGACCCGCCCGGCGACGATCCGCCCGCCGCGGGCGATGACCAGCCCGCCGCGGGCGATGACCAGCCCGCCGGCGATCAGCCCGCTGGCGACCAGCCCGCCGGCGACGACAAGCCCGGCGACGACCAGCCCGCTGGCGATCAGCCCGCCGGCGATCAGCCTGGTGACCAGCCCGGCGATCAGCCCGCCGGCGATCAGCCCGCTGGCGATCAGCCTGGTGACCAGCCCGGCGACCAGCCCGCCGGCGATCAGCCCGACACCGCCGACGACAAGCCCGCCGTCGACGACCACCCCGCGGGCGCGGTCGACGACCCTGGCATCCCTGGCGACGAGGACAGCCTCGCCGACGACCCGCCCGGCGACACCGACCCCAACCCCGCCGACACCTCCGACGATCAGGGCGCGTTCGATCCGTCAGACGACGAGCTCGAGGCCGCCGACGACGACGCCGCCGACGTCGCGGTGGTGATGGACGAGGACGGCGAGCGCTACATCGAGGCCGACTCCGACGGCGACGGCGTGGTCGAGCCCGACGAGCTCGCCGAGGAGAAGGAGTTCGACACCGCCTACGCCGACATCCCCAACGAGGTCACCGACGAGGCGCTCGACAAGCGCCCCGAGGACGCCGAGCTGATGCCGTCGATCACCGTCGAGCACTTCCGCAAGCTGGTGCAGCTGGCCAAGCGCAAGGTGCTGGCCCGCATGGAGGCCAAGATCGCCAAGAAGTCCGAGGCCCGCCTCAAGAAGATCGCCACGCTGATCTCGCTGTTCTCGCTGACCGGCTTCCTCTTGCTGTTCATGCCGTTCGGGCTCAACAAGAAGTACCCGGGCCAGATGGGCAACCTGTTCAAGTACTCGGGCCTGGCCGCGGTCACGTTCTTCGTGACGGTCAACCTGTTCGGCGCGATCGTCATCGGCATGCGCTCGGCGCAGGGCGCGGTCGGCAACCAGACCAACCCCCAGCTCAAGCTGGCCGCCGGGTTCTTCGACACGCTCGACCACAACGCCCCGCGCTACGTGAACATGGGCCGCGAGGTGTTCGCGCCGACGCTCGAGTCGCTCAACGGCAAGAGCGACGAGCAGCCGGCCGCGGTGCTCCTGGCCAACGGCCAGAAGGTCGTCAAGAAGGCGATGGTGTTCAAGACCATCGCCGGCTACTTCAAGAAGGTGAGCTTCATCTTCGGCATGCTGCCGGTGGTGCTGCTCGGCGTCACGATGATCCTGTTCATCCTGGCCATCAAGCCGACGCTGATGGAGATCATCAAGCTGCCGGCCACCGCGGCCAGCGGCACCAGCGGCGGCGGCGGCGTGGTCAAGCGCGCGATGCGCCGCATCGGCGGCGAGTTCGTCGCGACGCTGTGCACGCTCGGCGTGCTGATCGTGCTGTCGATGGTCGCCGGCTTCGTCATGGGCAAGGTCGTCGAGCCCATGCTCGACACGCTGATCACCTGCTTCGCCCGCGCGCTCGACTACCTGCAGTTCGTCGAGGACGCCTCGGCCGGCATGGTCGGGCTGATGCTGTTCAGCGTGATCCTGGCGCTGGTGTTCAACCTGCTGGTCGTGATCCTGTCGATGTCGTTCTTCCTCGGGCGCACCCAGAAGATCTTCCAGCAGCGGTGGAACGAGGGCGTGCCGCTGGCCGCCCACGCGCGGTGGTGGAAGTGGGGCATCCCGTCGGTGCTGCTGGCGCTCGCGCTGCCGCTGGTCTACCTGGCGATCGCCAAGGTCGCGGTGGCCGCGGTCGAGCGCAAGATCATGGCCTCGGCCACCGACGCCGAGAAGGTCAACTGGACGACGCTGCTGATGGCGACGCCGGCGCTCCTCGTGGTCGGCTTCCTGGTGGTGCTGTGGGCCGGCCGCGGCATGAAGGCGATGGGCTTCTTGGCCAAGTACAAGGTCAAGCTGGCGGCGGCGCCCGCCCCCGCCCCCGCCCCCGCCGCGGCGTGACGCTCACGCAGCGAACAGCTGCGACAGGCTGACGTCGAGCTGGCTCCGCACCAGCGCGCCGACCCGCTCGATCTCCGACGGCGTCAGCCCGAGGCGCTCGGTCAGGAGGCCGCGGGTCGCCGCGTGCAGCTCGTCCTTGGCGCGTTGCACCCAGCGGGCCGCGGTCGCGCGGTGGACGGCGTAGACCGCGCCGATCTCGTCGATCGACAGCCCCTCGGTGAAGTGCATCGCCAGCACCGCGCGCAGCCGCGGCTCGAGCGCCAGCGCCGCGTCGCGCAGCGCCGCCGCGAACGCGTCCGCGTGCTGGTGCTTGAGCAGGTCGAGCTCGGGGTTGCCGGTGGCGACCAGCGACAGCGCGCCGGCCCAGTCGTCGTCGGCGACCTCGCGCTTGCGGCCCTGGGCCCGGCGCATCATCAGCGCGGTGCGCACCGCCGCGACCGCGACCCACGCCCGCAGCGGCCCGCGCCCGGCGTAGTCGGCCAGCCGCGGGCTCCCGTCGCCGACCAGCAGGTGCGCGCGCACGCGCTGCTGGACCTCGTCGACGAACGCCGGCGATCGATCGATCGCGCGCACGCCATCGCTGGCCGGCCGCAGGACGCCGTCGTCGAAGCGGCGCAGCGCGATCGGATCTCCGGCCAGGCACGCCCACGCCAGGTACAGATCGGCGCCGTGCGCCTCGAGCGCCGCGACCTCGAGCGCGCCGGCCCGCGCCGCGAACGCCTCGGCCGCGAGCGTCACGCCAGGGTGCGCGGCGGCGCCAGCGGTGCGGGCGCGTTCGATCTGCTCGGCGTCAGCGACGCTCACCCCCGCCATATATCACCCGCGCCGGCCGACGTGGCGCCGGATCCGCGCGCCCGGCGCGCCTCAGAGCGGCACGCGCTCGCCGACCGGCTCGTCGTCGCCGCGATCCTCGCGGTCGCCGTAGCCCAGCTGGCCGCGGTCGTTGGCCCCCCAGCAGACCGCCTCGCCGCCCATCAGCACCGCGCAGGTGTGATCCCCGCCAGCGGCGATCGCGCGCGCCGGGCCGGGCAGCGGCACCAACCCGGCGCTCGCCGGAGGTCCGCTCCCGCCGACCGAGTTCTGGTTGCCGTAGCCGAGCTGGCCGCGCTCGTTGGCGCCCCAGCAGATCACGCCGCCGCCCTCGAGCAGCGCGCAGGTGTGGCGGTCGCCCGCGGCCAGCGCCAGCGCGAGGCCATCCAGGTCGATCGGCGCCTTGTCGGCCGGCGTGTTGGTGACGCCGATGTCGTCGGTGGTGCCGGTGCCGAGCCGACCGTCGAGCCCGCTGCCCCAGCACCGCACGAGATCGTCGACCTGGATGGCGCAGGTGTGGGCCGCGCCGGCCACCATCGCCTGCGCGGCGGCGCCGACCAGGACCATGCCGCCGGGAGCCGGGAGGCTGGCGGCGCTGGCGTAGCCGAGCTGGCCCGAGCTCCCCAGGCCGAAGCACCGCACCTGGCCGCTGTTGTCGACGACGCACGTGTGCGCGCCGCCGGTCGCGATGCCTTGCACGCCGCTGGTGCCGGCGACCGCGATCGACATCGCCGGCGTCTCGTTGTCCCCGACGTCCTGCGTCGAGTTGTTGCCGAGCCGACCGTCGGAGGCGGCGCCCCAGCACCGCATCGCGATGCCAGGCACCGCGGCGCAGGTGTGGGCGGCGCCGGCCGCGAGCGCGCCGACCATGCCGCCGCCGAGGTCGACCGAGCCGGCCTGCCGCGGCGGCTCGGTGTCGCCGACGTTGTTGATGGCGCCGTAGCCGAGCCGCCCGTTGGCGCCGGCGCCCCAGCACGCGACGGTGCCGTCGGTCAGCCGCGCGCAGGTGTGCGCGGCGCCGGCGACCAGCGCGGTCACCGGCCCGACGTCGACCGTCGGCGCGTCGGCGGCGAGCGTGATGTCGTCCATCGCCGCGGTGCCCAGCTGGCCATCGCCGCCGGCGCCCCAGCACCGCACGCGATCGCCGATGCGCGCGCAGGTGTGCTCGCCGCCCACGACGATCTGATCGACCGACGGCGACGGCGCGTCGATCATCGGCGGGCCGCCGTCGGGGCCAGCGACCGGATCGAGCCCGAACACCTGGTTGCAGGCGGCGGCCGACAACGCGAGGACGACCACGGTGCGCACGACGCAACTGTACGGCATCGGACCGCCGCGCACGCGGCGCCCCGCCGCGCTCGTGATCACAGCAACAGCAGCACCAGCGGGACGAGACAGCCGGCGCCCAGCGTGGCCAGGATCAGGCGGCGCTCCTTGCGGAACGACCACGCCACCGCGACGCCCAGCCCGGTGGTCGTGATCAGCGCCAGCGTCATCAGCACGAAGAACGCCTTGAGCGGCGCCGAGCGGTGCGGCCGGGCCCGCGGCGGCGCCGGCTGCCGCGCAGCCGCGCGATCGACGCCGAGGTTGTCGGGCTGGCGCCCCGCCGGGGGCTCGGGCGGGCGGGCCCGCGCCGGCGGCGCCGCGTAGCTCTGGCTCTTGTGCACCTGCGCCAGCCGCACCGCTACCGTCGACGGCTTGGCCCCACCCTCGCCTTCGTTCCACTCGTTGAGCAGCACCAGCCCCGACAGCGCGAAGAACACGATCGACGGCGCGAAGAAGACGCTGAGCCAGAGGTGGAGGCGACGCACGAGCTTCATCGCCGCGCAGTCTACGTCACGCCGACCGCGTCACGCGTCAGCCTCACGCGTCGTCGTGGCGACGCACCACCGCGAGCAGCTGATCGCCGAACCGCTCGACCTTCGCCGGCCCCAGCCCGGGCACGCGCAGGAGCGCCTGCTTGTCGCGCGGGCGCTGCGCGTCGAGGGCGGTGATCACCCGCTCCTGGTAGACCATGTACGCCTTCCACTTCAACTCGCGGGCCAGCCGGCGGCGGAGCTGATCGAGATCGCGGGCCAGCTCGCTGGTCAGCCCGCCTCGCCCGCGCAGCAGCCCGGTCCGCGCCCGCGGCGCCCGGGTCCGCGGCGTCGCCATCCGCGGGGTCGCCGCGCGCGGCAGCCCGGTCCGCGCCACCTCGGCGCCAGCCAGCGCGATCGTCGGGTACTTCTTGCCGCGGCGCACCACCAGCCGCTCGCGCACCAGCGCCGCGACCGTCGCGACGATCGCGTCCTCGTCGGCGTCGGCCAGCGCGCCGTGCTCGGGCAGGTCGAGCAGGCCGGCCACGTCGACGGTCTTGGCCCGGCTGCCGCGCAGCGCCTTGGCCAGCGTGGTCGCGCCGACCGGCCGGCGCAGGTGGCCGATCGCCGCCAGCACCGTGGCCCGGGCGTCGCCGTCGAGCGCCGCCGCCGCCACCGCGATCGGGCGATCGCTGACCGCGTCGGGCGTGGTGCACACGTCGCAGCGCGCGCACGCCGCCGCGTCGGTCGCGCCGAAATGCGCGCACAGCACCTGCTGCCGACAGCGCGCCTGCCGCGCGTAGCGATCGATCGCCGCCAGCGCCTGCTCGCGCCGCTCGATCACCGCGGCGCCGCCGCGCTCGCCCTGCAGCCGCCGCTGCGTCATCAGATCGGCGGCGCCGAACAGCAGCACGCAGCTCGCGGGTTCGCCGTCGCGACCGGCCCGCCCCGCCTCCTGGTAGTACGCCTCGAGCGAGCCCGGCGCCTGGAAGTGCACCACCAGGCGCACGTCGGCGTAGTCGATGCCCATGCCGAACGCGCTGGTCGCGACCAGCACGCGCGTGCGCCCGCCGGCGAACGATCGCTGCGCGCGCTCGCGGGCCAGTGCGGTGCGGCCGGCGTGGTAGTAGCCGGCGGCGAAGCCGGCGTGGCGCAGCGCCTCGGCCACCGCCTCGGCCTTCTTGCGCGTCGAGCAGTAGACGATCGCGCGGCCGCCGGCGCCGGTGCCGCGCAGCCCCGCGGCCTCGCACGCCCCGACCACCGCGGCCAGCCGATCGTCGTCGCCGCGGTGGTGCTGCACGCTGAACCGCAGGTTGGGCCGCGCGAAGTCGCCGATCACCGTCGTCGGCGACACCAGCGCCAGCGCCCGCGCCATCTCGGCCATCACCACCGGCGTCGCGGTCGCGGTCAGCGCGATCATCGGCGCCACGACCACCTCGCGCAGCTCGGCCAGCCGCAGGTACTCGGGGCGGAAGTCGTGGCCCCACTGCGACACGCAGTGCGCCTCGTCGATCGCCACCAGCGAGATCGCGACCCGCGCCAGCAGCCGCTTGAAGCCCGGCAGCACCGCGCGCTCCGGCGACACGTACAGCACCTCGAGCTGCCCGGCCAGCAGCGCGTCGATCACCTCGCGCTGCGCGTCCTCGTCCTGGTGGCTGTTGAGCGCCGCGGCCACCACGCCGCGCCCGCGCAGCGCCGCCACCTGATCTTCCATCAGCGCGATCAGCGGCGACACCACCAGCGCGGTGCCGCCGCCGCGCCGCGCGTTGACCACCGCCGGCACCTGGTAGCACAACGACTTGCCGCCGCCGGTGGGCAACACCACCAGCGCGTCCTTGCCGGCCAGCACCGCCGCCACCGCGTCGCCCTGCCCTGCGCGAAACCCGGCGTGCCCGAACACGCCCCGCACCACCGCCCCGGCGCCATCGGGCGCCGTCATCCCAGGTTCGTCCAGCATCCGGCGTGGCTAGCACGCCGGTACGACGCCGGCGATCAGCCCCGCGCGATCAGCCCCGCGCGCGGCGGCGCCGCGCCAGCGGCACCAGCGCCAGCGCGGCCAGCCACGCCGCCCCCGCGCCACCGCCGCCCGCCGCGCAGCCGCCCTCGTCGCCGGGCGGCACGTCGAGCACGTCGACCGAGACCGGCGCGCTCAGGTTGCCGTCGAGGTCGATCGCGCGCACCTCGAGCGTCAGGTCGACCGGCTGGCCTTCGTCGACGAAGTGCAGCGCCGGATCGGCGATCATCTGGGTGAAAGGCGTCGCGGGCAGGCCCGGGAACAGCACGGCGCCGGGGCGCGTGACGCGCACCAGGAACCCGACCGTCCCGCGGTCGTCAGCGGCGTCGACCTCGAGCGTGACGATGCCGGTGCCTTCGCAGCTGCCGTCGCCGCGCCACACCGTCGCGCGCGTGACGCTCAGCGTCGGCGCGACCGTGTCGCCGTTGTCGCCCAGCGTCATCGGCTCGTAGCCGAACAGCGAGCACGCGCGCGCCGGCCGCGGGGCCGCCACCGCCAGCGCCGCCGCCGCCACCGCGGCCAGGGCCTTCACGCGTCGCCGCCGCCGCAGCCGCCCATGCCGCACGCGCCCATGCCGCAGCCGCCGAGGCTCGGCATCTCGCAGGCGTCGGCGGCCTTGCCGGCGGCCATGCCGCCGAGGAACGGCGCCGACAGCACGCGCTCGACCGGCTCGCCGGTCTCGGGGTGCCGCGTCAGCGGCGCGTCGGCCATGCGCTGCTGCACCTCGAAGGTGCGCGGCGCGCTGCCATCGGCGGGGCGGGTCTCGTAGACGTAGGTCGGCATGCCTCCACCTTGGGCCGCGATCGCCGCGACGCGCAAGAGGGGGCTCCGCGGCGCGTGATCGCGGTTACTGGGTCCAGCGGCGACGCTGATCGAGCGCGCCAGCACGTGAGCCGGCGCGGCCCGCGACCTGGCTGGCGGGGCCTGGTACCATCGACGGGTGACACGCCGTCTGGTCTCGCTGTTCGCGGCGGTCGCGTCGCTCGCCGGCTGCGCGTCGCTCGACGGCCACCGCTGCGCCGGCGCCGCCGACAGCTGCGGCCCGGGCGGACGCTGCGAGCCCGACGGGCTGTGCTCGTTCGCCGACGGCGCGTGCCCCTCGGGGCGGGCCTACGGCGACGAGGTGGCCGGCGGCGTCGCCGGGCAGTGCACGGCCAACGCGTGTGGCGACCGGACCCTGCTGTGGCGCGACGAGTTCGACCAGCCCGGCCCCGGGCCGCGCTTCACCAGCGACCCCGCCAACACCGGCGCCAACGACGAGGTCGACGGCCAGCTGGCCATCTCGGTCGGCGTCAGCGCCGGCGATGGCGGCGAGTACCACTCAGCCGCGACGCTGGACCTCCGCGGCGGCGCGGTGATCGTCGAGGTCGCGTCGCTGCCACCCAACGAACGCTTCTTCACCATCTTCGAGGTCACGCTGGCCGGCGCCGAGGCGCAGATCTGGCACACGATGACGTCGATGCCCCGGCTCGTGGTCGACATCAACGACACCGACCTCGAGCAACGCCCGTGGGATGGGCTGGAGCGATTCTGGCGCCTGAGCGAGCGCGACGGCACGATGCGCTGGGACGTGTCGGCCGACGGCGTGACCTGGCAGCTCATGCACAGCGAGGCGCCGCCGTTCGATCTCAGCCAGGTCACGGGCACCCTGCGCGCGTGGAGCGAGGGCCAGGGCGGCACCGTCCGGTTCGAGTCGTTCACCGTGTGCGGGCCCTGAGGCCGCGCCGCGGCGATCACCGCGCGGCCAGCGCCGCCAGCGTCCGCGGCGCCAGCGCCGTCAGCGCCGCGCGCGGCGGCGCGCTCAGCAGGCGGTCGCGGGTCGCCGCGTCGAGCCGCGCCACCGGGCGATCGTCGCCGTCGGCGCGCGCGAAGCCGGCCTCGACCGCCGCCGCCGCGACGCCGAGGATCGCGTCGAGCCGCGCGTACGTCATCAGCGCGCGCGCCGCCAGCGCCGCGGCCGGCGCGCCCAGCCGGGCCACCGCCGCCACCTCGTCGTGCAAGTCGCCAGCGAAGTCGTCGACGCCGCTGACCCGCGCGATCGCCAGCGCGGCGGCGGTCAGCGCGCGATCGCTGCCGTCGGGCGCGAACGGCACCACGCGGCTCGCGACCTGCGTCAGCCACGCCACCCGGCTGGGCAGCGACACCGCCGCCGGGTCAGCCGGCGCCACCCGCACGAAGTCGGGCGGATCGTCGCCGGCCGCGGCCAGCGCGGCGATCGGCGCGGCCAGCGCGTGATCATGCCCTAGCGCGAGCAGCAGATCGGCGTAGACGAACTGCCGGGCCAGCGCGTGCAGCCACAGCACCAGCTTCCAGTTGGCGTAGTGCGCACCGAAGCCCAGGAGCGCGTCGCGCTCGACGGCCAGCGCGGCCACCGCCGGGTGCGCCAGCGTCGGCGCGCCGTCGACCAGCGCGGCGAAGCAGCGCCGCAGCATCGCCTCGGGGCCCGCGCACGCCTCGACCTCGCCGACCAGCGTGCCGGTGCGCTCGCTCGACGCCAGGATCGCCTCGGCGGTCCACGCGCCCGACGGCGGCGCGCCGGCCAGCTCGTCGGCCAGCACGCGCTGCGCCCAGACGCCGGTGCCCTGGCACGCCTTGGCCAGCGCCGCGGCGAACGCCGGCGCCGGCGCCGCGCCGCGGGCGCGCAGCAGGTAGAACCACGGCAGCGCGGCGCCGAGCTGGCTGACGCGCCACAGGTCCATCAGCGTCGCCGGCCCGGCGCCGCGCGCGTCGCGGTGCAGCGTGCGCACCAGCGCGAGCGCGTCGATCAGCTCGGGCCAGTGCGCCGACGCCTGGCGCAGCGCACCGACGTTGATCGGGCAGCCGCTGCGCGCGCGCGAGCCGGCGTACGGGCAGGCCTTGTGCTCGATGTCGCCGGCCCGCAGGTAGGCCGGCGGCGTGCGGATCTCGCGCAGCGGACGATCCTCGTCGTCGCGGTGGAACGCCTCTTCCACCAGCCGCACGATCCGCACGACGCTACCAGCCCTTCTTGCCGCGGCCCTGGCAGATCACCTGGGGCACCGGCGCTTGCTGCGGCTGGTTGAGCATCGATAGCGCCAGGATCGGCATCAGCTGCGACAGCGCGTCGCTGCCTTGGTTCTGGTTGCGACCGAGGTCCTTGATGGCGCTCTCGATGTCGCCGAGCATGTCCATCATCCGGTCCTGGGTGTCGCGGCTGGAGCTGCTCGACGAGCGGCGACCGCCGGCGACCGTGGCGAGGTCGGCGGGGTCGATGGTGGCGAAGGCATCCTTGGGGGTGGGGGGCATGGCACGTCCTCGATGGTTGGGGGGCGGGGTCCTGCCGGGGGCTAGAGCACGCGATGTGCCAGCGCCGATCGCCGCGGATCGGCGCCCGCGGGCCCCGGGGACGGCGGGGATCCAGGCTCCGATCCGCTCCCCGCGGTCGGCGAGCGGACGCGGCCGCGCCCCCACCCGCCGGTGATATCGTGGGGAGGTGCGTGCGCTCGCCCTCGTCCTTGGGCTCCTCGGCGCCCCGGGCTGAAGCTTCGGCGTCGGCCCA
>Ga0073899_10003068_pt1 | contig 14934 bp, 9 predicted proteins | sample KloWWTmetaKNB5Ph_FD_88975 | JGI IMG/M metagenome (GOLD analysis project Ga0073899, IMG submission 88975) | Active sludge microbial communities from Klosterneuburg, Austria, studying microevolution and ecology of nitrifiers - Klosterneuburg... | ecosystem: Engineered > WWTP > Aerobic digester >...
GCCTCCGGTGGCACCGAAACCGCTGGTCTCGCCGATCATCTGGAAAGCGCGAAACTAGAAATCACTTCCTGCGGAGCCTTTCCAGAAATACGCACTCCAGACTGACCCGAAGGAGAAACAAAGCTTCATGATGCGGCGATGAAGAGGGGCTGCCTGCAAATCTCAAGGGCAATCATTCATGACGACTGTGGACGAACCCGTTTCGCTGGTGTGAAGCATTGTGTTATTTCAGGAGTGGGTGATCTTGCGGAAGCTGCCTTGAATACCAGAGCGCAAGCTTGTGCCTCAAGCTTTTTTCGGCAACCTGATCCTCGGGTAAAGGTTGAATCACTTTGTCGTGAACCAGCAATCTATAGATATACAACAACTTCTCGCTCGCCGAGTCCGTTGCCTCAAACTCGACAACTCCTCGCCCTTCGGCATACCTGACCCCTGCCAGCAATGCGGCCTTGAACAACTCATGTTCATGCTTCAGCTTTTTCATGGCAACCTCCGAAGGCCTTTGTAGGCCCATTATTGCACTGCCTACCTCATGACAGCCAATAGACCATAGACAACATCCCTACCGAATAGCCAAGGAAAATCGCGCAGCAAGAGGCCTACTGCCAAGCATCTCAAACCAGGCATTGGGCTCACGGACAAGATCGAGTTCGAGAAAATACGCACCCGACGAATCTGGAACCGTGAGAGTAACGAGGAAGTCGAAGTGACCTGCCGTGATGGAGCAAGCCGACAAGGACGGTCAGTAACGACAGAGGAGGTACAAGTTGCGCTACCGTTACCGGAAGCTCCCTACACGATTGATATACTGCAAAGCGCCGATACAGGTAGCGTAATGCCGAATCCGTGCTTGTCGATTTTGCAAAAGCCGGGATGAATATTGTGACGCTTGCCGCCAAGCTGCAACGGGAGGAAACGCAATCCTTCAGGAAATTATGGAGCGGTCTGCTGGCTGTCATCGCGTCAAAAAGTGCTTCACCGGGCAAGCCGGTAAAACAGTAAGGAGACGACCCTGATGGAAACGAACAAGCTCGCTGACAACTCTCTGACACCCGATCTGCTGCGCAGGATGAATGCTTACTGGCAGGCCGCCAACTATCTGTCTGTCGGACAAATTTATCTCTACGACAACCCATTGCTGAAGCAGCCGCTCACGCTTGCACACATCAAGCCGCGGCTGCTCGGCCACTGGGGTACGACGCCGGGGCTGAACTTCATCTACGTGCATCTGAACCGGGTCATCAAGCAGCATGATCTGAATGTAATTTACATCACCGGCCCGGGACACGGCGGCCCGGGGATTGTCGCCAACACTTATCTGGAAGGCACCTACAGCGAGGTCTACCCGAACATCTCGCAGGATGAAGACGGAATGAAACGTCTGTTCAAGCAGTTCTCCTTTCCTGGCGGGATTCCCAGCCACATTTCACCGGAAACACCCGGCTCGATTCATGAAGGTGGCGAGCTGGGCTATTCGCTGTCGCATGCTTACGGCGCAGCATTCGACAATCCTGATCTGCTGGTGGCCTGCGTCGTCGGCGATGGCGAAGCAGAAACTGGTCCGCTCGCCACGAGCTGGCATTCGAACAAATTCCTCAACCCGGTTCACGATGGTGCAGTACTACCCATCCTGCATCTGAATGGCTACAAGATAGCCGGACCCACCGTGCTGGCCAGAATTCCTCATGACGAGCTGGCAGCGCTGTTTCGCGGCTACGGCTACACACCATATTTTGTCGATGGAAATGATCCGCTGGAGATGCACCAGCGCATGGCTACGACACTCGACTGCGCAATCAAAGACATCCAGCGCATCCAGCGCGACGCCCGTGAGCATGGGTTCACAGAACGTCCACGCTGGCCGATGATCATCCTGCGCTCACCGAAAGGCTGGAGCGGTCCGAAAGTGGTCGATGGCAAACAGACCGAGGGCAGCTTCCGCTCTCACCAGGTCCCGATGGGCGACATGCGTCATCCGGGACACGTAAAGGTTCTGGAAAAGTGGATGAAGAGTTATCACCCGCAGGAGTTGTTCGACAAGACCGGCAGACTTATTCCTGAACTCGCCGAACTGGCTCCGCAAGGTACACGCCGCATGGGTGCCAACCCACATGCCAACGGCGGCCTGCTGTTGCGCGACTTGCGCCTGTCTGACTATCGCGATTATGCGATTGCCGTTCCTCAACCCGGCGCAGTGATCGGCGAAGCCACCCGCAACCAGGGTGAGTTCATCCGCGACGTGATAAAACTGAACCCGCAAACCTTCCGTATTTTCAGTCCGGACGAGACAGCCTCGAACCGCTGGGGTGCCGTATTCGAAGTGACGAATCGTTGCTCGACCGCAGAAATCATTGCCAGCGACGACCACATCGCACCAGATGGCCGAGTGATGGAAATGTTGAGTGAGCATCAATGCGAAGGCTGGCTCGAAGGCTACCTGCTCACCGGCCGCCATGGTTTTTTCTCATGCTACGAAGCCTTCATTCACATCATCGATTCGATGTTCAATCAGCATGCCAAATGGCTAAAAGTGGCAGGTCAGATTCCATGGCGACGACCAATCGCTTCATTGAACTATCTGCTTTCGTCGCACGTCTGGCGGCAGGATCACAACGGTTTCAGCCATCAGGATCCAGGATTCATCGACCACGTCATCAACAAGAAAGCCGAGATCATCCGCGTCTATCTGCCACCCGATGCCAACACGTTGCTTTATGTGACGGACCAGTGTCTGCGCAGCCGTAACTGTGTGAACGTAATCGTCGCCGGCAAGCAGCCTGCGCCGCAGTGGCTCGACATGGACGCTGCCATCAAGCATTGCACTGCCGGCATCGGTATCTGGGAATGGGCAAGCAACGATCGAGGAGAACAACCGGATGTTGTGATGGCCTGTGCCGGCGATGTACCGACGCTGGAAACTCTAGCGGCCGTGAAGTTGTTGCACAAACATTTCCCCGAACTGAAGGTGCGCGTGATCAATGTGGTGGACCTGATGACACTCACAACGCAAGACGAACATTCTCATGGTTTGAGCGACAAGGACTTCGATGTACTGTTCACCAAGGACAAACCGGTTATCTTCGCCTATCACGGTTATCCATGGCTGATTCACCGGCTCACCTATCGCCGCACCAACCACAGTAACCTGCACGTGCGCGGCTACAAGGAAGAAGGCACGACCTCAACACCATTCGACATGGTGGTGATGAACGACATGGACCGCTTCCACCTGGTTGGCGATGTCATCGACCGCGTGCCGCAGCTCGGTCCTAGCGCGGCTTATGTCAAGCAGGATATCCGCGACAAGCTGATCGAACACAAGCAATACATCGCGGAGCACGGCGAGGATCTACCGGAGATTCTTAATTGGCGATGGAAAGGCGACGACTCAAAGCGAAAGCGTTAGTATTCGCGGAATATCCTGCTCCATATCGGAGGATTCGTTGAGTCGATCTTCACTCAGACGCTGATCATTCACCTCATCCGCACCAACGAGACTCCGTTCATCCAGAGCCAGACCAGTTGGCCGCTGATTATCATGATGGCGATGGCGATTTCTGATTGGCTACCTTGCGGTGAAATCATCTGCCGGAGACGATGGTGCCAGCAAGGCTGCATCCACCAGTACATCGACCCCCGCAGCAGGAGTAACCGCCCGTGCAGGAATATTTTTGCCATCGCGCCAGTCGGTGATAGCACCGCGTTTACTTTCACCACTGACTAAAAATATCGCCCTCCGGGTACGGCTCAGGCGCGCTGCGGAGAGTGACACTCGCTCAGGCGGCGGTTTGGGTGCATCGAATACCGCCAGAGCGTCCGGCGACTGTGGCGAGCTATCCCAGTCGTGTCCGGGGAAAAGGCTTGCCGTGTGCCCGTCCTCGCCGATCCCGAGTAGAACCAGATCAAATTCACCGATAGTTCGCAAAGTTTCTACATACGCGCTGGCCGCTTTGTTTGCGCCGAGTTCCGCAGGGATGACGTGTAATTGAATTATGGGAATGGGTACGTGATCAAGCCAAGCCTCCCCGGCCATGCGGGAGTTGCGCGCCGCATCTGCTGGCGGAAGACAACGTTCGTCAGTGAAATAGATGTGCCAGGCAGACCAATCCGTATTAGCCATGCGTAGTCCCGCATAAACTCCGCGCGGCGTGTTTCCGCCGGCAAGTACAAGATGAAATTTTCCGCGTTCGTGTATGGCTTGAGAAGCGCAATCGAGAATTTTCTCGCAGGCCGCTTGTTGCAGTGACTGCGTATCGGAATATGCACGCCAGCGGCAAACTATTGGAGCTGCTGGATTCATCTATTTATGTGTTATTTGGCAGACAGCGTGCTACGTCTGTAATATAAATCGCGCATGGTGAATTTCTCTCGTGCAACAGATAGAAATGCTCTGCGCATGGCCTCATGCGCCCTTTTCTTTTATTGGATTATGCCAGCTGCACACATCCGCAATAATCCGATCGGCCTCGGGTGGACCCCATGTGTTCGGTGGGTACTCAATTATTGGTGACTGATTTCCGAGGATTGGATCGATGATGCGCCAGGCTTCCTCAACGGCGTCATAACGGGTAAACAGCGAAGTCTCACCGCGAATGGCGTCGCCGAGCAGACGCTCGTAGGGTGGCATTTCGTCGCCGGGGCGATGGCGCACAACAAGTTCTACCTTTTCGCCAACCATGACCTCTCCAGGTGCTTTATGCCGTGCTCCGGCGGAGATAAGAACATCCGGACTGAGACGAAAGCGGAAATAGTTCGAATCCTCAGGTCCAATTTCGTCAAAAACTATTTGTGGTGGACGCTTGAGCTGAACCAGCACTTCATTGGCTGTTACGGGCAGATTCTTCCCCACCCGGATGAAGAAGGGAACGCCCGCCCAACGCCAGGAATCGATATGCAGACGCAGCGCGACGAAGGTCTCGACCTGTGAGTCAGGCGCTACACCCACCTCGTTACGATAGCCACAGAATTGCCCGCGCACCACATCGGCCGGAGTAGGCGATCGAACGGCCTTGAACAGTCGAACTTTTTCATTACGCACCGCCTCCGGATCGTCACTGACAGGAGCGTCCATGGCGAGCAACGCCAATACCTGCAGCATGTGGTTCTGCACCACGTCGCGAATAGCGCCAACCTCTTCATAGAAACGTCCACGCCCCTCAACCCCGAAGCTCTCGGCCAGGGTGATCTGCACGCTCGCCACATAGTTACGGTTCCAGATCGGTTCGAGAAATGAATTGGCGAAACGAAAGTAGAGCAGATTCTGAATCGCTTCCTTGCCGAGGTAATGATCGATGCGGCACACCGCTGACTCGGGGAAGAATTGGTGAATCAAGTGATCCAGTGCTTGCGCCGAAGCGAGGTCGCGGCCGAAGGGTTTTTCGACGATGATACGTGCATTTGTTGTGCACCCACATTTGTTAAGGCCTTGTATGACGGGCGCAAACATACCGGGCGGAATCGCCAGATAATGCAGTGGTCGCTCAACGCCCTCCAGTGTCTGGCGCAGGTGGACGAATGTTGCATCATCGCGGTAATCGCCATCGACATATTGAAGCCGGGCAGAGAGCTTGACGAAGGCCTCTGGGTCGAAGTCGTCGTTCTGTTCGAGACTCGCACGTGCGCGCGCCTGAAATTGCTCGAGACTCCATCCGGATCTGCCGACACCGATGACCGGCATATCGAGACGGCCGCGCCGAGCCAACGCCTGCAATGCCGGAAATATTTTCTTGAAGGCCAGATCGCCGGTGGCACCGAAGAAAACAAATGCGTCTGAAGGAAGGATCTCTGTCATTTCTGCCCTGCCTGCTGGTCGGGAATTATTTCGCTGTGTCCGCCGAACTGATGACGCATGGCTGATAACACCTTGTCGGCGAATGTCGCCGCGCCACGTGAACTGAAGCGTTCAAAGAGCGCCGCGCTGAGTACGGGAACAGGAACCGCTTCGTCAAGAGCGGCGGCAATGGTCCATCGTCCTTCTCCAGAATCCGATACACGGCCGGCGTAATTCTCCAAGTCCGGAGCATCGAGGAGCGCTTTGGCGGTGAGGTCCAGCAACCACGAATCGATGACGCTGCCACGGCGCCAGAGCTCAGTGATCTCGGCCAGATCAAACTCATACTGGTAAAACTCCGGGTGACTCAGTGGTGTCGTCTCGGCATTGGCATCACGCGTTCGTTTGCCGGCGTCGGCGTGGCGCAAAACGTTCAGGCCCTCCGCATACGCTGCCATCAAGCCATACTCGATCCCGTTATGCACCATCTTGACGAAATGGCCGGCGCCATTGGGTCCGCAGTGTAGATATCCTTGCTCTGCTGATCCACTGCCCGCTTTTCTGCCGGGGGTAGGCGATGCAGCAGCAACGCCGGGAGCAAGAGCAGCAAAGATCGGTGTGAGATGCTGGACGATATTTGGCTCACCACCGATCATCAGGCAGTAGCCGCGCTCAAGCCCCGCGACGCCGCCGCTGGTGCCAACATCCAGGTAATGAATTCCGCGTGGTTGCAACTCGGCGGCGCGTCGAATGCCGTCGCGATAATAGGAATTGCCACCATCAATGACGATGTCCCCCGCCTGGAGAAGCGGTGCCAACAGCGCGAGTGTCTGATCGACGATGGCCGCAGGCAGCATCATCCATATCGCGCGTGGCGTTTTCAGTTGTCCGACCAACGCCTCGATTGATGTCGCGAGTTCAACACCTTTTTCTTTGGCCCGCGCACCCGCCTCGGCGTTTGGATCGAAGCCAACCAGACGATGTCCGTTGCGCAGAATCCGTTGCGACATGCTTGCGCCCATGCGCCCCAATCCGATCATGCCAAGTTCCATTGCATTACTCATATCGTTTGCTCCTTCGCTTGTGATTAACGCTGCCACAAGATGCGCCCCAGTTCCAGAGGAATCGCCACGCCGGAGTGCTGCGGTATGACACGCGCCGTATAGTCCGCTGCCGATCGGCTTGCCAGCGCCGATGCACGGTAGACGCAGTAGCTTGTCACGCCCGCCGGTGGCTGCACACGTGTCATCTCCAGGCGCACTGCCGCGCTCCCGCTGCACTTATTGGCATACAGCTCCACCCGCACGGCATCCGGATCGAGATCATTGAGATGTAGCTGCACCTCAAACATATGTTGATCGTTTACCGTATCAACCTTGAGTTCGCCAAAATGCAGCGCGGACCATCCCCGTTCGATGGCACGCTGCCATTCAGCCATTTCGACACCGAATGCGCCTTTGTTGGCAACGCGCTCACGATACGCAATAGCTGCTGGCAGGTAGTGTTGTTCGGTGTATTCACGCACCACACGATTCGTCGAAAAGTGTGCTGTCAATTGCGCCATGCTGGCTCGCATCCGCGCCACCCAGGCGGCAGGAATCCCATTCGCATCGCGCGCATAAAATTCGGGAATCACCTGGTGTTCAAGCAGGTCGTAGAGCGCCTCGGCTTCGACTGCATCCCAGGCCGGATCGTCGCCATGCTCCTGGCCGTCTCCCAGTGCCCAGCCGACTTCCGGCGTATAGGCTTCCGCCCACCAGCCATCCAGTTCCGACAAATTGATACCGCCATTGACGAGCACTTTCATACCGCTCGTTCCGCTGGCTTCCCAGGGTCGGCGGGGTGTATTGAGCCAGACGTCTACGCCCTGCACCATATGTTCGCTGAGGAGCATGTCGTAATCACTGAGGAAAATCACATGCTGGCTAGCCTCGCTGCGTCGGATGAAATGCGTCCACTGCTGTATCAGCGCCTGACCTGCCTGGTCTTCCGGATGCGCCTTGCCAGCAAGAATGAGTTGCAACGGGCGCTCTGGATTGTTTAACAAGCGCAACAATCGCTCCGGGTCATGGAGCAGCATATTGGGCCGTTTATAGGTCGCGAAACGACGCGCAAATCCCAGCGTCAACACCCTTGGATCGAAGCGCAGCTTCGCTGCCCCGACTTCTTCGGGTGACGCACCAGAGGCGTCCAATTGCCGCGACAAGCGCTTGCGAACATACTCGACAAACGATTTTCTGGTAGCGCTGCGAAATTGCCACAGCTTGCTATCAGAGATACTGCGGATCTTCTGTTCCAGCTCCTCCGTCGTCCCCAGCCAGCGATCCTTGCCACACACCTCTGTCCATAGATCGTCCGCCTCTACCGAATCCCAGGTCGGCATGTGCACGCCGTTGGTCACATGTCCGACCGGTACCTCGCCTGTCGGCCAGCGCGGAAAGAGCGGCTCGAACAGGTGACGACTCACTCTGCCATGCAAGCTGCTCACACCATTTACCGCCCCGCTGCCACGGACGGCGAGATAGGCCATATTGAAATTTTCCGAGTCATCATCAGGGTTTTGTCGCCCGAGTGACAGTAGATCGTGCAGCGTAATGCCGAGTTTCTGTTCAGCATAACCACGCAGATATTGCCCAATGAGCGCCGGCGCGAAACGGTCAAAACCGGCGGCCACCGCCGTGTGTGTGGTAAAAAGATTCCCCGCCCGGGTAACGGCTAGCGCGACGTTGAAAGGCTGACCGGTCTCTGTCATGAAGTCCCTGGCACGTTCCAATACGGCGAAGGCAGCATGCCCTTCATTCAGGTGACAGACTTCCGGCTGAAGTCCGAGTGCACGCAGCAACCGCCATCCACCCAAGCCGAGAAGCATTTCCTGCTTGAGTCGCAACTCCGGCCCTCCGCCGTAAAGTTCGCTGGTAATGCCGCGATGCGCAGGAAAATTCGCCACATCATTGCTGTCCAGCAGGTACAACTTCACGCGGCCAACCTGAACCTGCCAGGTGCGCAACCAGACCGAATAGCCAGGCAAGACGATCTCTAGCCGCAGCCACTCACCGTTTGGCTTGCGCAAGGGTCTGATCGGCATTTGCCCTGGGTCGTTATACGGATAAAGAGCTTGTTGCGCGCCCTCCCGGTCAAGCACCTGACGAAAGTAGCCCTGCTGGTAGAGCAGCCCGATGCCGATCACCGGAACTCCCAGATCGCTGGCCGCCTTGAGCTGATCGCCGGCGACATTGCCCAGTCCTCCGGAATAGATCGGGATCGCTTCGCTCAACATGAACTCCATGCTGAAATATGCGACACAGCTCAGCGGCGATTGCGCATGGTTCTGTTGAAACCACACGGGTTGGGCCGCCTCGCGCGTCTTGGCGTGTATCAGGTCATCGACCTTTTTGCGGAAGAGAGGATCGGCCAGCACATGATCGAGCCTTTCCCGGGAAACGGTTTGTAGCACGTCACAAGGATGATGCGTTTGTTCCCACAGCAGCGGATCAAGTTCCCGCCATATCGCATCGCTGGCATGGTCCCATGACCAACGCAAATCCAGCGCCAATTCGGTCAGCGCATCGAATCCCTCGACATCAGTGGGCAGCAAACGGTTTAACGAACGGTCGACACTCATCTGGTTACTCATGATTTCTCCGCCAAAGCATCGCTGACAATGATCTGCGCTTCCTCCAGGATGCGCTGCAGATGGTCTGCACCGAGGAAACTCTCTGCATAAATCTTGTAGATACTCTCAGTACCAGACGGCCGCGCCGCAAACCATCCGCTGGCGGCGTTGACCTTCAAACCACCGATGGGAGCGCCGTTGTCCGGCGCATTGGTGAGTACTGTCTGGATTTTTTCGCCTGCCAGTTCGGTGAGCTTGACCTGCTGAGGTGAGAGTTTCGCCAGCAGTTGCTTTTGATCCGGCGTGGCGACCGCCTCGATGCGGTTATAAACAGGCTCGCCGAACTCGTGCGTGAGTTCGCGGTAGATCTCGCCGGGATCGCGCCCCATCCGCGCAGTGATCTCTGCCGCCAGCAAGGCCGGAACCATTCCATCCTTGTCCGTCGTCCAGACGCTGCCATTCAACCGGGCAAAGCTGGCACCTGCGCTCTCTTCACCAGCGAAGCCAAGCGAACCGTCGAGCAGGCCAGAGACAAACCACTTGAAGCCGACAGGCACCTCATACAGCTTGCGGCCAAGCTTCGCCGTGACGAGATCGATCATCCGGCTGCTAACGAGCGTTTTGCCGACTGCCGCTGACTTGCTCCAGTTCGGTCGGTGCTGGAACAGATAGAAAATAGCGACGGTCAGATAATGATTTGGCGGCAACAGACCCGCGCCCGGAGTAACAATGCCATGCCGATCGTGGTCGGTATCGCAAGCGAAGGCAATATCGAACTGGTCCTTCAGTTTGATCAGGCGCTGCATCGCGTAAGGCGACGAAGGGTCCATGCGAATGCGGCCATCCCAATCAACACTCATGAAGCGAAAGGTCGAATCGACTTCCTCGCTGGCCACGCTCAGATCGAGGTGATACTGCTCGGCAATCCGGTTCCAGTAGTGCACCCCAGCGCCACCGAGTGGGTCCGCACCCATGCGAATTCCAGCCGCGCGAATCGCCTCCATATCGAGCACATTGCCGAGATCGTTAACGTAGGTGCTCAGAAAATCGTGCGGGTGGGTAGTCGAAGCGTGACGTGCCTTGTCGAAAGAAACTCGCTGTACACCGCGCAGGCCGTCTTGCAGAAAGGCATTGGCCTGTTTTTCGATCCAGGTGGTGACAGCGCCATCCGCCGGACCACCGTGCGGCGGGTTGTACTTGAAGCCGCCATCTTCCGGTGGATTGTGCGACGGCGTAATGACAATGCCATCAGCCAATCCGGTCTTTCGTCCACGGTTATAGGTAAGAATCGCGTGAGAAACCACGGGGGTCGGCGTGTATTCGCCGTCCGCCGACATCATCACCTCCACGCCATTTGCAGCCAGCACTTCCAGTGCGCTGGCAAAGGCCGGTTCGGATAACGCGTGGGTATCGATGCCGATGAATAATGGACCATCGATGCCCTGTTGCTTGCGGTACAGGCAAATCGCCTGGCTGATCGCCAGCACATGCGCTTCGTTGAATGTTTTGGTGAATGCCGAACCACGATGGCCGGAGGTGCCGAATGCCACGCGCTGCAATGGATTCGCAGGATCCGGCACTTCGCTGTAATAGGCGGTGACAAGTCTGGCGACGTTGACCAATATTTCTGCGGGCGCAGGTTTCCCGGCCAACGGGCTGATTTTCATGGTCTGCGTCATTTTGCACCACCTGCATCACCTGCGCCGGCTGTCGGGTTTGTGGAATGACGTGCAATTTGTGTCTTGGCTGCGGCAACGACACGCGCGGGCTCAAATCCGAAATGTTGTACAACGGCATGCAGCGGCGCAGAGATGCCAAACGTACTTATCCCGAGGATCGTGCCAGCGCCGCCGGCGTACCTCTCCCAGCCGAAAGGGGAAGCTTCCTCAACCGCCACGCGCGCGCGAACCGCCGGTGGCAATACCTGGTCACGATATTCCTGCGGCTGACTTTCAAACAATTCCCACGATGGCATGCTGATCACGCGCACCTTGATGCCCTCCGCTGTTAATTGCTCATACGCGGTCACACACAGCGAAACTTCGCTACCGGTCGCCAGCAACAGGACATCGGGTTTGCCATCCGGGGCATCGGCCAGGATATAGGCGCCCAGCGCCACACCGCTGGCGCTGGCGTATTTCGTACGATCAAAAGTTGGTACCGCCTGCCGCGTCAGCACCAGGCAAACCGGTGCATCCTTGAGTTGCATAATGACCCGCCAGGCTTCCACGACTTCGTTTGCATCGGCCGGCCGCAGCACCAACATACCTGGCATGGCCCGCAACGAGGCGAGTTGCTCGACAGGCTGGTGAGTCGGTCCGTCTTCACCCAGGCTGACCGAATCATGCGTCCAGATGGAGATCAGCGGCAGTTGCATCATCGCACTGAGTCTGAGTGATGCGCGACAGTAGTCGGTGAATATCAGGAAACTCGCAACGAAGGGCCGCACTTTCGACAGACTCATGCCGCTGCCGATGGCACACATCGCATGCTCGCGAATGCCGAAGTGGAGGTTGCGACCAAGGTAACCACCCTCCTCAACCCCCTCCTCGCTCGGCGCCTGGAAATCACCGGCAGATTCACCGTTCAGCTGAGTCTTGGTCGATGGCGCCAGGTCCGCCGCGCCGCCCAGCAGCCAGGGCATATTCCGGGCGATGGCATTGAGCACCTTGCCTGACGATTCGCGAGTGGCCATGCCTTTTGCATCGACCGGAAAGCTTGGCAGCGCATTGTCCCAGCCTTCAGGCAAATCGCGGCGCTGCATTTGCTCGATCTGCTCGGCGAGATCCGGGTACTGATTTCGATACGCCGCAAATTGTTCTTGCCAGTCCGCGTGGGCCGTTGCGCCACGTTTGCCAAAGCACTTGCTGAAATGTGCCTGGACGCCTTCGGGTACGAAAAATTGCACATCCGGATTACAGCCGTAATACTCCTTCGCCAGACGTACCTCCGCGTTGCCCAGCGGCTCACCATGGGCTTCCCGGCTGTCATGCTTGTGTGGGGCACCATAGCCGATGTGGCTCCGAACGATCATCAGGGTAGGACGATCATGCGTCTCCAGAAAAGTCTGGTAGCCGTCGGTCAGTCTGTCCAGATCGTTGGCATCATCGACATGAACAACATTCCAGCCATAGCCATGAAAGCGGGCCGCCACATCTTCCGTAAAAGCAATGCGCGTCGAGCCTTCGATTGTGATGCTGTTGTCATCGTAAATCCAGCAGAGGTTGGCAAGCTTGAGGTGACCAGCTAGAGACGCCGCCTCACTGCTGATGCCTTCCATCATGTCGCCATCGCCACACAGCGAATACACATTGTGATCGAACAGGTTGTAGCCGGGGCGGTTGTAATTGGCTGCCAGCCAGCGTTCCGCGATTGCCATGCCGACACTGGTTGCAAGCCCTTGTCCGAGCGGCCCCGTGGTCGTCTCCACACCGGAAGTCCAACCGTGCTCCGGGTGACCCGTGCAACGACTGTCTGCCTGGCGAAAGCTCTTGAGGTCATCGAGCGTCACCGCAAGTCCATTGGCCTGCGGGTAGGTTGGATTCTTCCCCTTGACGCCACACAAATAGAGCAGGCTGTAGAGCAACGCCGAGGCGTGTCCAATCGAGAGAACAAAGCGATCACGGTTTGGCCAGTCGGGATTCTCCGGGTCATAGCGCAGAAAACCCTGCCACAAACAGTAGAGTGTCGGCGCCGCGCCCATCGGAGTACCGGGATGACCGGATTGTGCCTTCTCGACAGCATCGATGGAAAGCGTGCGAAGCGTATTGATGCATAGCTGGTCGAGCCGGGCGTTGCCTGTGTTATTTGTCATGATTGTCCTCGCTTGAGCTTGAACTTGAGTCGGCGGCAGTGCCGGGGCAGATACCGGCCCGGTTCCGCTGGACTCAACGGGGTGAGTTCTCCTTCAGGCGAACTGCAAACTCTTTTCTTCGATACGTGACAACAATGCGCTCCATGACTTCACGAAGGCATCGACACCTTCGTGCTGAAGCCGCACTGCCAGCACTTCGTCGTCGACGTCTTCGCGTCTGAACTCTTCGATGACTGCCTCGGCGTAGCCACCATCAACCGGCAACATTGCATTGATCTTGCCATGCTCGGCGAATGCAAACAGTGTCTTTTCTGGCAGGGTATTGATCGTGTCGGGTGCCATGAGTGCATCGATGTAGAGCGTGTCGGACGCGGCAGGGTCCTTGGTGCCGGTGCTGGCCCAGAGCAGCCGCTGCGGATGTGCACCCGCCTGCGCAAGCTTTTGCCAACGTGCCGAAGCCAGCAGATCGCGGTATGCCTTGTAAGTGCGCATCGCAATCGCAATGCCGAGGCGATTGTGGTACTGCGGCGAAATCTCTTCCCTGACGGCAACGTCCCAGCGGCTGACGAAGAGCGAGGCGACCGATTCAACCTGCGGATCGAGGCCGGCGGCAATGCGCCGTTCGATACCACGCAGGTAGGCCTCGGCGGCGGCGACATATTGTTCGCGCGAGAACAGCAGCGTGACGTTGATCGGCACACCGGCGAAGATCGATTCCTCGATTGCCGGAATGCCCGCCGGCGTTCCGGGAATCTTGATAAAAAGATTCGGTCGCGCTGCGGCGGCATGCAGCCGCGCCGCAGCATGAATCGTTTTCGCGGTATCGGCAGCAAGGAACGGCGATACCTCAAGCGAGGCCCAGCCGTCGACGCCGTTGGTCGCGTCATGGATCGGCCGGAACAAGTCGGCGGCCTGGGTCAGGTCTTCCAGCATCAACGCGAAGAGCAACTCTTCGCCGGATTTTTCCTGACGCACCAGATTGCCAATCGCCTCATCGTAGAAATTGCCATTGGCAACGGCATGCTCAAAAATCGTCGGGTTTGAAGTCAGCCCCGTGATCGACAAGTCGGAAATGTAGCTGGCCAACGTACCGCTCGTCAGCAGTTTGCGGGTGATATTGTCAAGCCACAGGCTTTGACCAAATTCGTGGAGTTGCTGCGTGGTTTTCATAGTACCTCCTGTTGAGGATGATCGACCTTGGCGGCAACGAGCAGGACAGACGAATCGCTATTGACAAATACTTCGATTCGTCCGACCTCCAGGTCGGTGGACAGACATTACATCCATCCAGGAATTTTTAACTCAATTGCCGGACACCAGTAATGACAAAAGCCTTGATGTTATTTCTGATTCCGGTGATTTGAAGTCGTGAACGACAGTACTGCCATATCTTTGCCAGTGTTGCTGACAAACAAGACGACTTCATGAATCACACCACCTCGTTTTCATGCATATCATTTCCCTCAAGAGGCGCGACGTCAACATGCTCGACCGGATTCATTAGCCAGTCGCAGCCATCCTAGATGTCGACCGTGATCGGAATATCGGCTTCACCAGATTGAAAGTACTGTATCAAGCTAAGGTCTCCCTTCTCACAAAAGGTTCCCACATACCACGCGAGTTCAAGTTCGAAGTGCAATTTTGATTAATTGGGTAGAAGGGCGAGATGCACTAGCATCCGAGCCCCTAGACCGCCAAGTCAAAGTTGCCACGAATGAATTACGTACATCTCACCCA
>Ga0073899_10003072_pt1 | contig 14925 bp, 12 predicted proteins | sample KloWWTmetaKNB5Ph_FD_88975 | JGI IMG/M metagenome (GOLD analysis project Ga0073899, IMG submission 88975) | Active sludge microbial communities from Klosterneuburg, Austria, studying microevolution and ecology of nitrifiers - Klosterneuburg... | ecosystem: Engineered > WWTP > Aerobic digester >...
ATCGAGGAGGCGCGCCGCCGCGAGTGCGCCCTGGTGCAGCTCACCACGGACAAGTCCCGGGCCGACGCCCACCGCTTCTACGAGCGCCTCGGGTTCGTCGCCTCGCACGAGGGTCTCAAGCTCAGGCTGGTCCTCTGACGATCGCCCGACCGAGCGCTCGCGCTGCCCGCCGCTGCCCCGTGTCGGCCGCGCGCGCAGCAGCCGGCGGTCGGCCCGGGACGCGCCGACACGACTGAGGCAGGCAACTGGCGACGGCGAGACCGTCCGTGGCAGGGTGAGCCAGGGGCCGTCCGCCGGTTCCCGGCCGAAGAAGCCCGGGCGCATCACCGTTCGACTCATGAACGGAGCCCGCCCAGCACTCAGCCTCGCCGCGGCGCTCCCGTGGGCGGGCCGGCACGACGACACGGACGGGGGCCGCCATGAACGAGACAGCCAAACTCATCGGCGTGGGCTATCTGGTTCTCGTCGCCACGCTCGTGGCCGAGTTCCTGGCCTCGCTGGCGCTCGGACTCGCGGGTCTCGTGCCGCAGGACGCCGTGGGCGGCGCGTGGCTCTGGGCCGTCACCTGGATGATGCTGCTGGCTGCCCCGCTCGTGCTGGCGGCCTCCTTCGGTTCCGCCTACGCACTGATCAAGGTGAACACGGCTGCCGAGGCGCTCCCCGTCGGCCTGGTCTGGGCGGGCATCGCCGGCCTCACCCACGCGATGATCGGCCTCGGCAACGGCACCATCGGCATGTTCGCGTCACCGGGCACCTACGTCATGCTGGCCGCCGTGGCGCTGGGGGCCTGGCTCGCCGGGCGCCACCGCGAGCGGCGCGCGGCCTGACGGCCCGAGCCGCATCCCGGTCCCGGCAGGCAAACCGGTTCGCCCGTCGCCGGGCGTCCTCCCTAGACTCGACCGAGCACCGCACGCCACGCGACGAGGGGACCCATGTCCGGCCCGAACGACAACTACGACCCCAAACAGGTGTCCCCGCTGGGTGACGCCGCAGTCTCGGCGATGGTCGGCGACGCCCGCGCGGCGATCGCACGGGCCGCGACCATGGCCGAGCTCAAGGCCGTCCGACTGGCGCACGCCGGCGACCGGTCCCCGATCGCGCTGGCCAACCGTGAGATCGGTGCGCTCCCCCCGGCCGCCCGCAAGGACGCCGGCGCCCGCCTCGGCAAGGCGCGCGCCGACGTGCACGCCGCCCTGGCGGCCAGGGAGGCCGAGCTCGGCGAGGCGGAGCTCGCCCGCACCCTCGTCGCCGAGCGCGTCGACGTGACGCTTCCGGTGGAGGTCGCCCCGGTGGGCGCCGTCCACCCCATCACCGCCCTCATGGACCAGCTCGGCGACGTGTTCCTCGCCATGGGCTGGGAGATCGCCGAGGGCCCCGAGCTCGAGGCGGAGTGGCTCAACTTCGACGCGCTCAACATCGGGCCCGACCATCCCGCCCGCGGCACGACCGACACGTTGTTCGTCGATCCGGTCGACAGCCATCTGCTGCTCCGGACCCACACGTCTCCCGTGCAGATCCGGTCGCTGCTCGACCGTCCGCTGCCGGTCTACGTGGTGTGCCCGGGGAAGGTCTACCGGGCCGACGAGTTCGACGCCACCCATGTGCCGGTGTTCCATCAGATCGAGGGGCTGGTCGTCGACCGGGGCATCTCGATGGCCCACCTGCGCGGCACCCTCGACCACCTGGCGCGAGCGATGTTCGGCGAGGTCCGCACGCGCATGCGTCCCAACTACTTCCCGTTCACCGAGCCCTCGGCCGAGGTCGATCTCGAGTGCTTCGTCTGCCACGGCGCGTCGGTCGGACGTCCCGAGGCTCCGTGCCGGACGTGTTCGTCGGAAGGCTGGATCGAATGGGGTGGGTGCGGCGTCGTGAACCCGCGCGTGCTCCGGGCGTGCGGCGTCGACACCGACGTCTATTCCGGCTTCGCGTTCGGCATTGGGGTCGAGCGCACCTTGATGTTCCGCAACAACGCAGCCGACATGCGAGACATGGTGGAAGGGGACGTCCGGTTCAGCCGGTCCCTGGTGGGAGGAGCACGATGAGGGCACCGGTCAGCTGGTTGCGAGAGTACGTCGCGCTCGACCCCGCCGTCACCGGCCGCGACATCGCCGAGGCGCTGATCCGCGCCGGACTCGAGGTCGAGGGAGTCGAGCGTGCCTCGGACGTCCGCGGTCCGCTCGTGGTGGGGCGGGTGCTGTCGGTGGCCGACGAGCCACAGAAGAACGGCAAGGTCATCCGGTGGTGCCGGGTGGACGTGGGGGCCGAGCACAACGCCGGTGCGTCCGAGCCCGACCGCACCGGGGCCACCCCTGCCGGGGGATCGCGCGGCATCGTCTGCGGTGCCCACAACTTCGCCGCCGGCGACCTGGTCGTCGTCGCGCTGCCCGGCACCACCCTGGCCGGCGGGTTCGAGATCGCCGCCCGCAAGACCTACGGGCACATCTCCGACGGCATGATCTGCGCCGAGGACGAGCTGGGCATCGGCAACGACCACTCCGGCATCATCGTGCTGCCGCCGGACGCCGGCCGGCCGGGAGACGACGCGGCGGCGCTGCTCGGCCTGGGCGACGAGGTGCTCGACATCGCCGTCACTCCCGACCTCGGGTACTGCCTGTCGATCCGGGGACTGGCGCGGGAGGCCGCCCAGGCCTTCGGCGTCCCGTTCACCGATCCGGTCGCGGTGCCGACCCCGGGACCCACGTCGGGGGGCTATCCCGTACGCCTCGAGACGGACGGCTGCCCGCTGTTCGTGGCGCTCACCGTCACCCACGTCGATCCGGCACGACCCAGCCCCGCCTGGCTGCAGAACCGGGTGCGGCTGGCGGGCATGAGGTCGGTGAGCCTCGCCGTCGACATCTCCAACTACGTGATGCTCGAGTCGGGTCAGCCCAACCATGCCTACGACGGCGACAAGCTGCAGGGTCCGATCGTGGTGCGCCGGGCAAGGCCGGGGGAGCGCATCGTCACGCTCGACGGTGTCGAACGCGCCTGCGACCCGGAGGACGTGCTGATCACCGACGACTCCGGGCCGATCGGCATCGGCGGGGTGATGGGTGGGGCGTCCACCGAGATGGACGAGCGCTCGACGACCGTGGTGGTCGAATGCGCCTCGTTCGATCCCGTGGCCATCGCCCGCGCCTCGCGGCGCCACAAGCTGTCGAGCGAGGCGTCCAAGCGGTTCGAGCGTGGTGTCGACCAGAACGCCGCCTACGCCGCGGCCCACCGCGTCGCCGCGCTCCTCGTCGAGTGGGGCGGCGGCAGGCTGTCCGGCGCCGAGACGGTCGTCGGTGCCGTGACACCCCGGCAGCCCATCGTCATCCCGGCCGCGCTGCCGGGGCAGGTGCTGGGCACCGCGCTTCCCGCGGCGCGCGTCGTGGCGGTGCTGCAGGACTCGGGCGTGGCCGTCGACCAGGTCGGCGACACGCTCGTCTGCACCCCTCCCACCTGGCGGCCGGACCTCAGCGACCCCTACGACTACGTCGAGGAGGTCGGCTGCAAGGTGGGTCTCGAGACGATCGAGCCCGTGGTCCCGCGCGCCCCCGGTGGGCGCGGTCTCACCGCCCGGCAGCGGGCGCGGCGCGCACTCTCGGCAGCCCTGCCGGGCGCCGGGTTCGTCGAGGTGCTGTCGTTCCCCTTCGCGTCCGTCGACGAGCTCGACAAGCTGCGTGTCCCGGCCGGCGACGACCGGCGAGCCCTCGTCCGCCTGGCGAATCCGCTCGCCGACACCGCGCCCTACCTGCGCACGACCCTGCTCCCGGGCCTGCTGGCCGCCGCGGCGCGCAATCGTTCGCGAGGTCAGGACGATGTGGCCCTGTACGAAGTGGGTGCGGTGTTCCGGGGGGCCGTGGGCGTCGCGCCCATGCCTTCGGTCGCCGATCGGCCGTCCGCGGACGAGCTGGCGGCCGTCGCCGCCGCCCTGCCGCGACAGCCGGCCCACGTGGCGTGCGTCCTCACCGGCGCCTGGCGTCCGGCGGGCTGGCTCGGCGTCGCGGAGCCGGCCTCGTGGCGTCACGCGGTCTTCTTCGCCGAGACGGCCGCGCGTGCCTTCGGCCTCACCCTGACCCGCGCAGCCGATGACCACGCCCCGTTCCACCCCGGCCGCTGCGCCCGGCTCACCGTCGGCGACACCCTGGTCGGCCACGCCGGCGAGCTCCATCCCGAGGTCTGCCGGGCCTACGGGTTGCCGCCTCGCACCGCCGTGGCCGAGCTGTCGTTCGACGCGCTCCTCCGGGTCGCTCCCGGACCCGCTGACATCGCCCCCATCTCGTCGTGGCCCGTGGCGAAGGAGGACGTCGCCCTCATCGTCGACGAGCACACCCCGGCGGCAGGGGTCGAAGCGTCGTTGCGCGCGGGCGCGGGTGCTCTGCTCGAGTCCCTCCACCTGTTCGACGTCTACACCGGCGAGCAGGCGGGGGAGGGCCGGAAGTCCCTCGCGTTCGCCCTGCGCTTCCGGGCGCCCGATCGGACCCTGAAGGACACCGAGGCCGCCGCCGCCCGCGACGCCGCCGTGGCCATGGCGGTGCGTGACTGGGGGGCGGTGCCGAGGATCGCCTGACCCGGTCCTCCGGGTTGGCATGAACATGCCTTCAACGGCATAATCATGCACATGGCATTCAAGGTCGCTGTGGCGGGGTGTACGGGCTACGCGGGCAGTGAGGCGCTGCGGCTGCTCCTGGGGCACCCGGAGGTCGAGATCGGCGCGGTCACGGCCAAGGCGAGCGCGGGGTCGCGCCTGGGCGACCACCTGCCGCACCTGCCCGACCTCGCCGCCCGCGTGGTGGCCGACACCACGATCGAGAATCTCGCCGGGCACGACGTGGTGTTCCTAGCCTTGCCCCACGGCGCCTCGGCCGAGGTCGCGGCGGGCCTGCCCGACGACGTCCTCGTCCTCGATGCCGGGGCCGATTTCCGGCTCGAGTCGGCCGGCGACTGGGAGAAGTTCTACGGGTCGGCGCACGCCGGCACCTGGCCCTACGGGCTGCCCGAACTGCCGGGTCAACGCCGCGTGCTCCGGGCGAGCCGCCGGATCGCGGTCCCGGGCTGCTATCCCACCACGGTGACGCTGGCTCTGGCCCCCGCGCTCGCAGCGGGACTCGTCACGGGCCGCGACGTGGTGGCGGTCGCCGCGTCGGGCACGTCCGGGGCGGGGAAGTCGCTGCGCACCAGCCTGCTCGGGTCCGAGGTGATGGGGTCCGTGTCTGCCTACGGGGTGGGCGGGGTCCACCGGCACGTGCCCGAGATGGTCCAGAACTTCCGCCGGCTGCTGTCGGACGGCCTTGACGGACCTGGGCCCACGATCTCGTTCACACCCCTCCTCGCCCCGATGTCACGCGGCATCCTGGCCACCGTCACGGCCCCCTACACCGGCACGGTCGACGCGGTCCGCGAGGTCTACGAGCGGTTCTACGGGCCCGAGCCCTTCGTCCGGCTGCTGCCCGAGGGTCAGTGGCCGCAGACCCAGTCGATCGTCGGCTCGAACGCCGTCCACGTGCAGGTGGCAGTCGACGAGGCGGCCGGTCGGCTCGTCGCCGTCGCCGCTCTCGACAACCTCACCAAGGGCACGGCCGGCGGGGCCGTGCAGTGCATGAACCTCGCGCTCGGACTGCCCGAGGCGACCGGACTCACCACGAACGGAGTCGCACCGTGAACGATCCGACCCGGTCCGGACGGACGGGCGTCACCGCAGCGGCAGGATTCACCGCGGCGGGGGTGGCGGCCGGCATCCGGTCCGACGGACGAGCCGATCTGGCCCTCGTCCGCAACACCGGACCCCGCTTCGACGCCGCCGCGGTGTTCACCTCCAACCGCGTCTTCGCGGCGCCCGTGGGCTGGTCCCGGACGGCGGTCGCCGACGGCAGGCTTGTCGGGGTGGTGCTCAACTCGGGCGGTGCCAACGCGTGCACGGGGGAGCCGGGCCGGCAGGACTCCGCGGCAACAGCCGCGGCGGTGGCGGCGGCGCTGGACTGCGCCCCCGCCGACGTGGCCGTCTGCTCCACCGGCCTGATCGGGGTCAGACTGCCGATGGCCCACCTGCTCGCGGGCGTCCCGGAAGCCGCCCAGGCCCTGTCGGAGGGGGGTGGCGACGCGGCCGCGCGCGCCATCATGACCACCGACACGAGGTCGAAGCAGGCCTCGGTCACCTCGGTGGGGGGTTTCACGGTGGGCGGCATGGCCAAGGGCGCCGGCATGCTCGCGCCCGGCCTCGCCACGATGCTGGTGGTGATCACCACCGATGCCGAGGTGGACGCCCCCGACCTCGACGCTGCCCTCAGGAGCGCCACCCGGGTGACGTTCGACCGCGCCGACTCGGACGGCTGCATGTCCACCAACGACACGGTCGTCCTGTTGGCCAACGGCGCCTCCGGCGTCCGTCCGTCGCTCGAGGAGTTCACGGTCGCGCTGACCGGCGTGTGCGGCGACCTGGCGGTCCAGCTCATCGCCGACGCGGAGGGCGCCGAGCACGAGGTGGCGATCGAGGTGGTCGGCGCGGCGACCGAGGACGATGCCGTGGAGGTCGCTCGCGCGGTCGCCCGGTCGAACCTCTTCAAGTGCGCCATCGCGGGCAACGACCCCAACTGGGGCCGGGTGCTGGCGGCCGTGGGGACCACGTCGGCGGCCTTCGAGCCCGAGCGCCTCGACGTGTCGTTCAACGGCGTCCCCGTCTACGTGCAGGGCGGGTTGGGAGCCGACCGGTCCGAGGTCGACCTCCGGCCGCGCCAGGTCGAGGTGCGCATCGCCCTCCATGCCGGCGACCGGAGCGCCACCGTCTGGACCAACGACCTGACCCACGGCTACGTCTCGGAGAATGCGGACTACCCCACATGAGCGACCTTCCAGTGACCGCGGCCCGCGACGGGGCCGGCCTCGCCGCCTATGCCGGACGGACCGTCGTGGTGAAGTACGGCGGCAACGCGATGTCCGACGGCGCGCTCAAGCAGGCCTTCGCGACCGACGTGGCGACCCTGCGTGACGCCGGGGTCGACGTCGTCGTGGTGCACGGCGGCGGTCCCCAGATCTCGTCCATGCTCGACCGGCTCGGCATCCACTCCGAATTCCGTGGCGGCCTCCGGGTGACCACCCCCGAGGCGATCGACGTCGTCCGGATGGTGCTCGTGGGCCAGGTCGGACGCGAGGTCGTCGGGCTGATCAATGCGCACGGGCGGCGGGCCGTCGGCATGTCCGGTGAGGACGCGGGTCTCATGACCGCGGTCCGTCGCGGCACCGTCGTCGACGGGCAGGAGGTCGATCTCGGGCTCGTCGGCGACGTCGCCGGCATCGACCCCACCCTGATCCGCGATCATCTCGCCGCCGGGCGCATCCCGGTGGTCGCCACGGTGGCACCCGACTCGAACGGGCTCGTCCACAACGTCAACGCCGACACCGCCGCCGCCGCGCTCGCGGTCGCCCTGGGTGCCGCGAAGCTCGTCGTGCTGACCGACGTGGCCGGCCTCTACGCGGACTGGCCGCGCTCGACGAAGGTCGTCGACCGCATCACCGCCGGCGAGCTGGCCGCGCTGCTGCCGTCGCTGGAGGCAGGCATGCGCCCGAAGATGGAGGGCTGCCTCGCGGCGGTGCGCGGCGGCGTCCCGGAGGCCCGCGTGATCGACGGCCGGGTCCCCGGCTGCCTCGTGCTCGACCTCACCGAACCCGGACACGGCACGTCCGTGGTCCGCGACCGATCCGCCGACGAAGGGATCGCACCATGACCTGGCAGGAGCGCTACGAGCACTCCCTCATGAACACGTTCGGCACGCCGAAGCGGCAGTTCGTCAAGGGAGAGGGCGTCTACGTCGTCGACGAGTCCGGGCGGCGCTACCTCGACCTGCTCGGGGGCATCGCCGTGAACTGCCTGGGCCACGCCCACCCCCAGTTCCTCGCGGCCCTCGCCGACCAGCTCTCGACGGTGACCCACGTGTCGAACTTCTTCGCCACGCCCACCCAGATCGGGCTCGCCGAGCGGCTCGCCGGGCTGCTCGGCCACGGCGCCAGGGTGTTCCTCACGAACTCCGGCACCGAGGCCAACGAGGCCGCCTTCAAGCTCACCCGGCTCACCGGCCGCACCCGTCTCGTGGCCGCCGAGGGGGCGTTCCACGGCCGCACCGTCGGGGCGCTCACGATCACCCACAACCCGGCCTACCGCACGCCGTTCGAGCCGCTGGCGGGAGAGGTGACGTTCGTACCCTTCGGCGACGCCGCAGCCCTCGCCGCGGCAGTCGACGACACCGTGGCCGCCGTGGTGCTGGAGCCGATCCAGGGCGAGAACGGCATCGTCGTACCACCGGACGGGTACCTCGCCGCCGCCCGCCGAATCACCTCGGAGGCGGGGGCACTGCTGTGGCTCGACGAGATCCAGACCGGCATGGGCCGTACGGGGGAGTGGTTCGCGCACACCCGCGAGGGGATCGTGCCGGACGTCGTCACGCTCGCCAAGAGCCTCGGCAACGGGTTCCCCGTCGGCGCGTGCCTCGCGGTCGGGTCCGCCGCCGGGCTGCTCGGGCCCGGGTCGCACGGCTCCACGTTCGGCGGCAACCCGCTCGCCGCCCGGGCTGCGCTGACCGTGCTCGACCTGGTCGAGCCGCTGCTGCCGCACGTCCGCGAGACCGGTGACTGGCTGGCGGCCGAGCTGGCGAAGGTGCCGGGCGTCGACCATGTGCGCGGCCGGGGCCTGCTGCGCGGCATCGTGCTCGAGCAGCCCGTCGGACCGGCGGTCTTCGCTGCGGCGCTCGACGCCGGGTACGTGATCAACTCGCCCCGGCCGAACGTCCTCCGGCTGGCGCCGCCGCTCATCATCACCGCCGAGGAGCTTCAGCCGTTCCTCGACGACCTGGCTGGCCTGATCTCGGAGGCCGCTGGATGACGGAGACCCGCGAGCGGCGTACGGGGCACCGCGTGGAGGTGCCCAAGGCGCGGCGCCATGCCCGCATCGCCGCGCTGCTCGCCACCCGTACGGTGACGAGCCAGGCCGACCTGCGTCGCCTGCTCGCCGAGGACGGCCTCGAGGTCACGCAGCCGACGCTGTCGAAGGACCTCGTCGAGCTGCGCGCCGTGCGCATTCGGCAGGGCGACGGCGCTCCCGCCTACGCGATCCCCGACGAGACCGCCTTCGAGCATCCGGGGGCCCAGGTGCGGCTCGCCCGGCTCTGCACCGAGCTGCTGATCAGCGCCGAGGCCTCCGGGAATCTGGTGGTGACCCGGACGCCCCCGGGCGCGGCGCAGTACTTCGCGTCGGCGATCGACAAGGCCGGCTGGCCGTCGATCCTGGGGTGCGTGGCCGGTGACGATACCGTGCTGCTGGTCGCTCGCGACCCCGTCGGGGGAGCGGCGCTCGCGGAACAGCTGATGGCCCTGGGCCAGGAGGACGGGAACGCATGACGCACGGGGTGCTGTGGGGTGGCCGGTTCGAGGGCGGCCCGGCGGAGGCGATGTTCGCGCTGTCGAAGTCGACGCAGTTCGACTGGAGGCTGGCACCGTACGACCTGGCCGGCTCCAGCGCCCACGCGAAGGCGCTCTACGCCGCAGGCCTGCTCACGGACGACGAACGGGACGCCCTGCTGGTCGGCCTGGACCGGCTTGCCGCGGACGTCGCCTCGGGCGAGTTCGCGCCGCTGCCGACCGACGAGGACGTGCACGGCGCCCTGGAACGCGGCCTGACCGAGCGCCTCGGCCCTGAGCTGGGCGGGCGGCTGCGTGCCGGGCGCTCGCGCAACGACCAGATCGCCACCCTGATCCGGATGTACCTGCGCGACGCCCTCGGCGGCCTCGGCGCCGACGTCCGCGGAGTCATCGACGCGCTCCGGGGGCAGGCTGAGACCCACCTCGGCGTCGCCATGCCCGGCCGGACCCACATGCAGCACGCCCAGCCGGTGCTGCTGTCGCACCACCTCCTGGCGCACGCTTGGCCGCTCGTGCGCGACCTCGAGCGGATCCGCGACCTCGACGGCCGACTGTCGGTCAGCCCCTACGGTTCGGCCGCGCTCGCCGGCACCTCCCTGGGCCTCGACCCCGAGCTGGTGGCCCGGGAGCTCGGCTTCTCGTCCTCGGTGGCGAACTCCATCGACGGCACGGCGTCGCGCGACCTGGTCGCCGAGGCCGCCTACGTGTGCGCGCAGGTCGCCGTCGACGTTTCTCGGCTGGCCGAGGACGTGGTGATCTGGTGCACCCACGAGTTCGGGTTCGCCACCCTCGACGACGCCTGGTCGACCGGGTCGAGCATCATGCCGCAGAAGAAGAACCCCGACGTCGCCGAGCTGGCCCGCGGCAAGGCCGGCCGGCTGATCGGCAACCTGACCGGCCTCCTGGCGACGCTGAAGGGGCTGCCGCTCGCCTACAACCGCGACCTGCAGGAGGACAAGGAGCCGATCTTCGACTCCCTCGACCAGCTGCGGGTCCTCCTGCCCGCGGTAGCGGGCATGGTGGCGACCCTGACGTTCCATCCGAAGCGGCTCGAGGAGCTGGCTCCGCGCGGCTTCTCGCTGGCCACCGACGTCGCCGACTGGCTCGTCCGCCGTCGGGTCCCGTTCGCTAGGGCGCACGAGGTCGCGGGGGAAGCCGTGCGGTTCTGCGAGGCGCGGGGCATCGAGCTGTCGGACCTGACGGCGGCGCAACTGGGCGAGATCTCACCCGAGCTGGGGCCTGCGGTTCTGGACGTCCTCACCGTCCACGGCTCGATCGACGCCCGGTCGGGGCGCGGGGGTACGGCGACGGCCCGGGTACGCGAACAAATGGGAGAGCTAGCCGGCGAAGGGAAGGCCCACCGCGTCTGACTGGGCAGCAACCCGGCTGGGCATCGGTGCTCTACCTGGGTGGCAGCAGCCACCTGCCGCCGCGCTGGGCGTGCCCATCGGCGAAGGAGTCAGCGAAGCCGGATGCGTCGCACCTTGGCAGTCATCCTGTGTTCGGCAAGCAGATAACTGCGGCCATGTCGCTGCTCGACATCCACGTTGTCAACTCATCGGCCGCAGACGGCCAAAGAAGCCAACGCTGACGCGACGGCATCTCAAGAGCAAAACGGTCTACGGCGCAGAGCCTCAGCAGTTGGCGGGCGAGATGGCCTGCGCGGTCTGCGCCTGACCCGTGAACAGAACGGCGCAGGACGACGCGTCGAGCATGCGCCAGTTGATGGTGGTGGAGAAGGTGCTGGAGCTACCGTTTGAGGCGGACTCAATCCAGTACTTCCCAGAAACGGTGCCGTCCGGGACCGTGATGGTGCCGTTGGGCACCCCACCCGCGCAGCTTGAGGGGTCGGGCGGCAAGCACAGGTTGTTGACACCGGCTGTCGCCTTGAAGATACCCCGCACGCCGACGGCAACGCCGCTTCCTGGTGCTGTGGGCGCCGTGGTGCAGTTGCACGTGTACATGCTGGTGATCTGGAAGACGACGTCGGCCCCGGTCTGGTTGGTCAGGGTGAGCGGAACCTGCAGCGTCTTGGCTCCGCCGCAGCCCTTCTGGGTCGCGCCGGTGTTTCCGCAGGCACCGGTGAAGGTGATGACGGGTGGCGGCGGCTCGTTCGAGCCTGCGTAGGCCGGGGCGGCCGACGCGACAGCGATGGCCGGCACCGCCCACGCAGCTCCGGCTGCCACCGTGCGACGGCTGACCTTACGTGCGGGCGCGGGTGTCGAGGAAGCTTGCATGACTTCTCCTGAAGGATGATGCAGTAAGCAGAGTGGACGACCGCACAGTAGCATCGCCCCGCCACCTGCCACCACCCAGATGAGACTTGGCTCACCCCTCGGTCGAGGGTCGCACGCCGGCAGTGCGCGGCTCGTACAAGACGACGGCCACGCGCTACCGTCGTCGGTGGGGGGCGTCCCCGCCGAGGAGGTTTGGATGAGCCAGGAGATCCTGTACTTCAGCTACTCGTTCGATGCCGCGGTGGACATCCCGGGGCAGGAGGACGTCTTCGCCGTGGACCCGGACTCCGGAGCGGTGCGGCGGCTCACCGACGACTCGTCCGGGCTCGACTTCGTGAGCGACCGCGATCCGGCATGGTCGCCGGACCGGACGAAGGTGGCCATCCACCGTGCGGTCTCGAACAACTCGCCGACCGTCGTGGTCCTCGACGCGGCCACAGGAGACGACCTCCAAGTCGTGGCGGAGGGGGTCGGTCCGGTCTGGCTGTCGGACGACCGGCTGGTATTCCGCGCAGCGTACGACGAGAGGAAGATCCTCGCGTCGACGCTCGTCGGCGAGGTCGCGGAGCTACTCCTCCTCCCGGACGGCGGCTACGTGCAGGGCCTCACCTGGCATCCCGAGCAGGGTCTGGCGTTCGGCTACTACGACCCCGGAGAGAACCCGGGCATGATCGGCGTGGTCTCCGCTGCCAGAGTCGAGGAGGCGCTCAGCACCGGGACGGGGGCGACGCTCGACGACGTCGTCCTGGTCGGACGGATCGGCGCCGGCGTGGTCGAGCCGGCCTGGCACCCCGACGGCACCCGGCTCGCGGTCTCCTCGTACGACCCGGCCTCGGGCTCCCCGGCCGACACCGCCGTAGGCATCTTCGACCTGCAGCACCGCACGTACCGGCGGATCGTGACCCCTGCCGACGGGCTGGTGACGGCCTTCGCGTCCTGGTCGCCCGACGGCACCCGCCTCGTGTTCACCCGTGGCGAGGAGGACAGGTGGACCGAGCTGTGGCTGTACGACCTGGCCACCGGATCCCTCGCCCAGCTCACCGACGACCACCGGGTGCGGTTCAAGAGCGCGCCTGACTGGTGAAACCGCGCGGGGCCGGGAGGCGCGACGTCGGTAGAGTCGCACGGGTGACGGTCCTTGACGAGCTCGACTGGCGTGGCTTCCTCGCCGAGACCACCGATCGCGATGCGCTGAGTAAGCACCTCGCGTCGCCGATCAGGTTCTACATCGGCTTCGACCCGACGGCGCCCAGCCTCCACATGGGCAACCTGGTGCAGCTCATGCTGGCGAGGCGGCTGCAGGCTGCCGGCCACCATCCGTACCTGCTCGTCGGGGGCTCGACGGGTCTCATCGGCGATCCCAAGCAGACGGCCGAGCGGGTGCTCAACCCCAAGGAGGTCGTCGCCTCGTGGGTCGAGAGGATCCGGGCTCAGGTGTCGCGCTTCGTGTCGTTCGACGGTACGAACGGCGCCACGCTGGTCAACAACTACGACTGGACCGCGGGGCTCTCGACGCTGGACTTCCTTCGCGACATCGGCAAGCACTTCTCGGTCAACCGGATGCTCGCCCGGGACGTCGTACGCACCCGGCTCGAGTCGGGCATCTCGTACACGGAGTTCTCCTACGTGCTGCTGCAGTCCCTGGATTTCCGGGAGCTCTACCTGCGCCACGGCGTCACGCTGCAGCACGGGGGGTCCGACCAGTGGGGCAACATCACCGCCGGCATCGAGCTGATCAGGCGCGCTGAGGGCGGCAAGGCGTACGGGATCGGCACGCCGCTGCTGACCAAGGCCGACGGCACGAAGTTCGGCAAGACCGAGTCAGGCACCGTGTGGCTCGATCCCGGCATGACCTCGCCCTACGCCTTCCACCAGTTCTTCCTGAACGCCGAGGACGCGATGGTGGGCCAGTACCTGCGCATCTTCAGCGAGCGCAGCCGCGAGGAGCTCGACGACCTCGACCGGCAGACGACCGAGTCCCCGCACCTGCGCGCGGCCCAGCGCGCCCTGGCCGACGACGTCACCGATCTCGTTCACTCGCCGTCCGAGCGTGCCGACGCTGCCAGGGCAGCGGCCGCGCTCTTCGGTCGAGGGGACCTCCGCGACCTGCCGGCTGCCACGCTGGCGGCCGTGGTGCGCGAAGTCGGTGGCGCCACGCTGCCGCTCGACCACCTGACGGTCGCGGACGCGTTGGCGGCAGCCGGCGTGGTACCCAGCAAGTCGGCGGCTCGCCGAGCGATCGCCGAGGGTGGGGCCTACGTGAACAACCAGAAGGTGGACGATCCCGACGCCCTGCTCGTGGCCGCGGATCTCCTCCCGGGAGGTCACGTCATCGTCAGGCGAGGCAAGCGCACCGTGGGCGCGGTGACGGTCGAACGCGCTCCGGCAAGCAGCGATGCACCGCGGACCGCGGGCGACACGCCCGAGTGACCGACCCGATTTGACGCCGCCCCGCGGAGTCCGTAATGTATACCAAGCCTCGCCGGTGCAACGGACGAAGCGAACCGCTCGACTAGGGTCCAAGACCCGCCCGGGCACAAGGTTCGTAGCGGCCGATCGGCAGGATCCGAACAACACTCACCGTTGATGGTTAGGGACTCGTATGAGTTCACGAACCGAGGCGAGTAGCGCCAGGAAGTCGGGAAATGAGCCGGTTTGACACCGACGAAAAGCCCGACTAAAGTAATCTGAGTTGCCCCCCGCAGGAGCCGAAAGGGTCCGGCCGGGGACGCACCCGAAACTTGAGAACTCAACAGCGTGCTTAAAGTCAATGCCAAAAGCACATTTCTTTGTGCACCCGTCGCGGTCGGGCTCAACGTCCGGCCGTAGCGGTTCCTTTGATGATGATTGATGAAGATCCAGCAATGGGTCTGCGTCAGTGTCAACCTTTATTGAAGATGAACGGGTCTGAAAGCCCGCATCGATAAATTTCAATGGAGAGTTTGATCCTGGCTCAGGACGAACGCTGGCGGCGTGCTTAACACATGCAAGTCGAACGGTAAGGCTCTTCGGAGTACACGAGTGGCGAACGGGTGAGTAACACGTGAGCAACCTGCCCCAGACACTGGGATAACATTTGGAAACAGATGCTAATACCGGATACGACCTCCAAGGGCATCCTCGGAGGTGGAAAGCTCCGGCGGCCTGGGATGGGCTCGCGGCCTATCAGCTAGTTGGTGAGGTAACGGCTCACCAAGGCGTCGACGGGTAGCCGGCCTGAGAGGGCGACCGGCCACACTGGGACTGAGATACGGCCCAGACTCCTACGGGAGGCAGCAGTGGGGAATATTGCGCA
>Ga0073899_10003075_pt1 | contig 14919 bp, 13 predicted proteins | sample KloWWTmetaKNB5Ph_FD_88975 | JGI IMG/M metagenome (GOLD analysis project Ga0073899, IMG submission 88975) | Active sludge microbial communities from Klosterneuburg, Austria, studying microevolution and ecology of nitrifiers - Klosterneuburg... | ecosystem: Engineered > WWTP > Aerobic digester >...
AGGTTGGCCTGGTTGTAGAAGATGCGGCCGAAGTGGTCGCGGTCGGGGAAGACCTCGTCCTGCGTAGGCAGGTTGGCGCCGCCGGAGTCGACCAGGTAGACGCAGGGCAGGCGGTTTTGCGCAGCGATCTCCTGCGCGCGCAGGTGCTTCTTGACCGTGAGGGGGAAGTAGCTGCCGCCCTTCACCGTGGCGTCGTTGCAAACGATCATGCACTCGACGCCACTGACACGGCCGATGCCCGCAACCACGCCGGCCGAGGGCGCGGCATCGCTGCCGTCCTTCTCGAGATAGACACCCATACCGGCCAGCGGCGCGATTTCCAGGAACGGTGTGTCCGGATCGAGCAGGCGTTCCACGCGCTCGCGCGGCAGCAGCTTGCCGCGGGCCACGTGCTTGGCGCGGGCCTCGGCCCCGCCACCTTCCGTCATGCGCGCGAGCTGCACGTTCAGGTCGTCGACCAGCGCACGCATGGCGGCGGCGTTGACCTTGAACTCTTCGCTGCGCGGGTTGACCTTGGGCTCGAGGACGGACATCGTGGAACTCCTGGCACGGGGGGAAACGACGCGGGGCGCGGGTGGTACGCGCCGCCGGGCAGGCCAATGTAGCGCCGTATGCGGCAAACGTCGTCCGCTCCGGCCGCCCGGGACACAGTGACGAGCTTAGGCAGCGCAGCGGCGCACGGTGTGCCGACAGGGTTGCAAATCGTGCCAGATGCGCCGACACTGGCGATCATGAGAAAGCCTGCCACCGCGACGCCGATGGCCTTCGTCCGGGCTGTTGTCCTGGCATATGCGCAGCGTGGCCTCGATCCCTCAGCGGCCCTGGAGCAGGCACAGATCGCGCCAGTCACGCTGCGCCGGGCCGATGCCCGCATCACCGCCGCACAGCTGGAGGCGGTGTCGGCGCACGCCATGCGCGAGCTCGACGACGAAGCGCTGGGCTGGTTCACGCGCCGGCTGCCCTGGGGCAGCTACGGCATGCTCGCCCGCGCGTCCAACGGCGCGCCCACCCTGGGTGTGGCACTCAAGCGCTGGTGCCGCCATCACGGGCTGCTGACCGATGACTTGCAGTTGACGCTCGAGACCCAGGGCGGCGTGGCTCGGCTGTGCATCGAGGAACACCGCGCCCTGGGCGCACTGCGCGAGTTCTGCCTCGTCACGCTGCTGCGCAACGCGCATGGCTTGTCGTGCTGGTGGATCGACGCGCGCGTGCCCCTGATCGAAACGCGGCTGCCGTTCGCGGCCCCGGCGCATGCCGACGTCTACCCGCTGCTGTTCCCCGGCACGCAACGCTTCGGTACCGATGCCGCCGGTTTCGACTTCGACGCGGAGTTGCTAGCTCGGCCGCTGTGCCGCGACGAGACCGCGTTGAACCAGATGCTGCAACGAGCCCTGCCGCTGACCGTGTGGTCTTACCGACGCGAGCGCCAGCTCGCGCAGCGGGTACGACAACTCGTGCGCGCGCGCCCGCACCAAGCCCACAGCGCGACGTCGCTGGCGGCGCAGCTGCATGTGTCGGTGCGCACCCTGCACCGTCAGCTCGCCGAAGAAGGCACAGGCGTGCAGACGCTCAAGGACGAGGCGCGCCGCGACCACGCGCTGGCGCTGCTGTCGCGCACTCAGCGCCCCATCAAGCAAGTGGCGCGGGCCGTGGGCTATGCCAGTGCCAAGAGCTTCGCGCGCGCCTACCGGCAGTGGACTGGGGAGATGCCCAGCCATACGCGCCTGCGCGGCGCACCCAGTTCAGGTCCAGGGTGAGCCCGCGCGCTCAGCGCCGGCGCGCGTGCTGCCGCACCACCTTGAGCAAGCTGTGTTGATCAAACGGCTTGGCCAGACACTCGTTCATCCCGGCATCGACGCAGGCGCGACGGTCGGACTCGAACACGCTCGCCGAGATGCCAACGATGGGCACACGCCCCAACGCGCCATCGAGCAGCCGAATGGCGCGAGTTGTCTGCAGACCGTCGAGCACGGGCATCTGCAAGTCCATCAAGACCAGATCGTGCACTCCTTGCTGCACGATGCGCAGTGCGGCCTCGCCGTCGTCGCATAGCGTCACCTGGTGGCCGGCGGCTTCGAGCATCTCGCGCAGAACGAGTTGGTTGACCGGATTGTCCTCGGCCACCAGCAAACTCAACGACTGTTCCAGGGCACCGCCGGCGCACTCGGTCGCGGGCGCCGACGCCGGCGACTCAACGGCGGGCCGGCCCTCTGTGGCGAATGGCAGGTCGATCTCGATCCAGAACCGGCTGCCGCCACCGTTGCGCGGCGCGTACCCGACGCCCCCGTTCATTGCCTGCGCCAGACGGGCGACGATGGCCAGCCCCAACCCGGTGCCGCCGTAGCGCCGCGCGATGCCGGCATGTGCCTGCGAGAAGGCCTGGAACAGGCGCCCATGCGCCTGCGCGGGAACGCCAACGCCGGTATCCTCGACGGCCAAGCGCACACGCGGGGAGTCGGGCCCGTCGGGCAGTTCCAGCGACAGAACCACGCGGCCGTGGTCCGTGAACTTCACCGCGTTGCCCAGCAGGTTCAGCAGCATCTGGGCGATGCGCGAGGAATCCCCGATGCGGTGGCGATGCAGTCCGGGCGACACACTCAGCACCAGCGGCAACGCCTTCTCCGCCGCACGCGCCTGCAGCATGGCCACCATGCCCTGGGCCGTGTCAATGAGGTCGAAGCGCACGCGCTCGACCTCCATGCGACCGGCCTCGAGCTTGGACAGGTCGAGGATGTCATCGAGTAGAGTCATCAACAGCCGTCCGCACTGCGTGATGACTTCGACGTAGCGGCGCTGCCGTTCATCGAGCGCCGTCGTCGCGAGCAGCTGCGCGGTGCCGATCACCCCGTTCATAGGCGTGCGGATCTCGTGGCTCATCGCTGCCAGAAACGCCGACTTCGTCTCGTTTGCGGCCTCAGCGGCGGCACGGGCCTGTTCCAGATCTCGTGTGCGCTCGAATACACGGTCTTCCAGCGTGCGCGCCAGCTCTGCCAAGTCGGCCAGCGCACGGTCTTTGATCGTCAGCGTGCCGACGTAGAACCCCAGTGCATCCGTGGGCGACAAGTGCGCCAGGGTCAGGCCCGCGGCCAGCATGTCCTCCAGCGACGATGCCTGTGGGTACCCGATGAACACATGGCCGGCCAGATGTGGGAAGAAGGCACCACTCAGGCGCAGCCTTGTGCCGGCGCACAGCCGAAGCACCACAGACTGCCCGTGCAGCGCGCACAGCGCCGTCTCATCGAGGGGAATCGGCGGGCTTGCCAGCTCGACGTGTGTGTGCACTGGCGCGCCGATTCGAATGTCCGGAGCCAGCGCTTCCAACCCCCGGCCGAACTGCTGCAGCCGCAGTGCCGGGTCGACAACGAAGTGAAACGGGTGCGCAACTGCAAACGTCGCGGGATCCAACCCGTGGATGGCCAGCGCCTCAGGGCTCGAGTTCGATGCAGAACTCGTCATGGTCGCCCTCATCCACGCGCGAGCGCGCGTGGCGCACGGTTGCCCTGACACCGAAGTGCTCGCACAGCCCTTCGAGCAGCCCGATGACCAGCGGCGCGAGTCCGGCGCGATGCGAGTAATAGCCCACCACGATGTGGCCGACAGGCTCGCGGCGCACCGTGAACGACGGCGGGCGCAGCCCCGGCATCTGATTGCCCAGCGTGGCGTGCAGGTTGTTCAGATTGCCGATGAAGGTATAAAGGTCCGGTCCATTGAACGCGAACAACTCACGATACTCATGGCGCGATGTGTGGGCCACCCAGTCGCGCCCGATCAGGCGCATCAGGTCGGCCGCCGCCACCGACAAGTGGCCGCATGCGGTCGCGACGATCGCGTAGGTCTCGTCGTCGTCATAGGGCTGCATCGCCATATAGCGGTGGCTGTCGAATGGCAGTGCACGCGATGCCTCTCGCCACCGGTCCGCGCCATAGTGCCGCTCGATCGTCGCAACGACCAGCTTGTTTACCAGTCCGTACATTGCGATCCATCCCGTTGCTTGCGCCGACCGCGCCCAGGCGCAACGAACCGGTCGTCCACGATCGCCGACTTGGCCTCGCGACGCCGCCCCTTATGCGACATCGGGCTTGGCCTCCCCCGCCAGACGCTGCACCGGGAGCACGATGCGAAACGTCGTGCCCTCGCCGACTTGCGACTCGACATCGATGCGGCCGCCGTGATCGCGTACGATACCCCAGGACAGCGAAAGCCCCAACCCTGTTCCAGAACCGACCGGCTTGGTCGTGAAAAACGGATCGAAGATGCGGGGCAGGTGCTGCGGCGCAATGCCGCTGCCGCTATCACGGAATTCGATGAGAACGTGATCGGCATCGGGTTGGGACGTGCGCACCACGATGCGTCCGCGCGGCCCGCCTTTGATGGCATGCGCGGCGTTGACCAGCACGTTCATGAACACCTGGTTGAGCTGCGAGGCGTGGCACTCCACCTCGGGCAGTTCGCCATACTGGCGCTCGACGTCGGCAACATACTTGACCTCGTTGGCAACGATGTTGAGCGTGCTGTCCAGGCCCTTGTGCAAGTCGGCGTACTGCCAGGCCCGCTCGTCGACATGCGAGAAGTCCTTCAAGTCCTGCACGATCTGCTTGACACGCCGGATGCCGTCGCCCGACTCGTCCAGCAGCGCCGGCATGTCCTCACGCAGGTACGCCCATTCATGCTGCTCGAGCAACCCGCCGGCTTCCTGCGGCGCCAGCGCCGCCAGCGCATCGACGAGTGCGACCACTGTTTGCGCATATTGCTGCATCGTGCTCAGGTTACTCGCCACGAAGCCGATCGGGTTGTTGATCTCGTGCGCAACGCCGGCAGCAAGCTGGCCGATCGACGCCATCTTCTCGGACTGCAGCAGCTGGTTGTGCGCTTCTTCCAGCCGCGCGATCAGCGCCTGCTGCTCGGCAGACTTGAGCTCGAGTGCCTCCCGCGCGCGCTGGCGCTCCTCGAGCTCGGCCTGCAACTGGGCATTGCGCTGCGTCAGCTCCTGCGACATCAACTCGAGCGAGCGCTCGATCATCGTGCGATCGGCGTCGGCGTCGGCGTAGGCCTGGCTCACCACTGCCAGCAGCGTCTCCATGCCGGCAGGCGCCGCCTCGGGCGAGCCATAAGCGCGCCGCAGCTGGCGCACGAGCAGCTTGTGCAGCTGCGCAGTCATGTCTCGCTGAGCGTAGTGACGGTCATGGTCTGGTTGTGCAGCTCGCAGACGCCCATCGTGCCCTGCGGGCAAATCTCGCCGTAGGAATAGAAGCCGCACAGGCGCGCCTGGGGTCCCAGTGCGTCCTCCACGGCCTCGGTCTCCTCTTCGACACGCTGTCGCAACACCAGCTTGCGGCCGACACAACTGATCAACAGTGCCAGTTGCGCCGGTGCATCGTGCAGACCGGCCACGCCGGCCTGGGCAGCGCCGCTGGCGCCGTCGACCAGTCGGTCGAAGTTGGCCTTCATCAACCGGGCCTGCAGGCCAACTGGCATGTCGCCGGCGAAGGTCATCGTACCGGTGGCTTCATCGACAGCCAGCACGGTGCGCACCAGCCCGCAGCCGCCATCGCCGTCATCGAGTGCCAGCGGGAACAGCAATGCCGATGCCGGCAACCCGGCCGCGTGTTCGCCCAGGTAGCTCTTGTACAGCGCGAGCGCGCTCTGGCCGTCGAGCTCGTGCAACACGTTGCCGCTGGCCTTGGTGATGCGTCGCCAGGGCCCGAACGGATCCCAGCCGCCCATCGAGCCCCAGCCCACCCGCAGCGCCGAGCCGTAGAGCCCGACGGCCACCACCTGGGCGGAAGTGGCCACACCATCGGCCAAGGTCGTGGTGCGGGCGAAGCGATCGCCATCGCCGGCCAGGCCGCCGGTAGCCGACACGCCTGCAGGCAGCGCCGATCGCAGCGCCGCCGCGAGCTCGCTGCCGTTGACCTTCAGGCCATCGCTGAGCACGAGCACGTGGCGCAGCCCGGCGTGGCGCGCAACGAGGTCGTCGGCAAGCGAGCGCGCCACCTGTGCGCTGTGTGCGGCGTCGTCGATGGCGGCGCGGGCGACTTCGACCCCCGTACGCTCGAAGGCGATCGCCGTGGCGACGATCGAGTCGTCGTGCACGCGCGTGCCGGCGATCTCACCAGCCGTCGAGCAGCCCACCAGATGGGCGCTCGGATGGCGCTGGCGCAGCGCATCGAGCGCCTCTGCGCGATCCAACGCGGCCGTAGCGCCGAACACCAGCAGGAGCGACGCCTCGGACGCGCCCGCAGGCGCAGACTCGAAACGCCAGCCGGTCTTCGGATTCCAGACATGTTGCGCAATGCGCATGATTGCCTCCCCTTCCAAGCCGGGCGCACCCAGCGCCATGCACGCACCCAGCCTTCCCAGGTGGGGCGGCGGACACAACGCCTGCGGCCCGGCGATCATCCGCCAGTCGGGGGCGCCGCGCAACTGCCAGGCGGGCTGCGCGACGCCCGGCGCGCCGCGGCCGTGACCGCTGCGCCGGCGCGCGTCTGTTCAGCGCGCCACGGCCGCCTGCAGCGCGTCGCTGGCGTGCAGTTCACCCACCAGGACACCGTTCCAGTTCAACAACGGCGGCGCGGCCAGCGCGTGCATGAACGCCGCGTCCGACGGCGACAGATCGACCAGCGTCAGCAGCAGCGTGGCCATCACCACTTCAGCGGCGCGGGCGTTGTTGCCGTCGTCCATCTTCAGCGCCACGCCCAGGCCGGCCTCGGGCAATGCGGCGCAGTACACGCCTTCGGCGCCCACTTTGCAGAACACGCGCTCGCCCAGGCGCTCCATCACCCGGGTATCGAAGCGACCGGTGCCACCAGCGAACCACGGCTGCGCTGCCACGGCCGCGCGCAGGCGTCGCGCCGCCGCGGCATGAGCGGGCGCCAGGTCCTCGCCGGTGGCCACGCGCGCAAAGCCGGTGGCCAGCGCACGCAGCGGAAGGCCCCAGGTGGGGATGGAGCAGCCGTCGGTGCCCATCGGCGCACGCACCAGGTCGACCCCGGTCGCCGCGGCCAACGCCGCCGCGACTTCGCACATCACGGGGTGGTCGGGCCTGATGTAGCCGCGCACGAAGTCTCGGGGGTCGGCCCCCTGGGCTCCGGCCATCAGGCAGCCCAGGCAGACGAAGCCGGCATGCTTGCCCGAGCAGTTGTTGTGCCGCGCGCCAGGCTGCTGGTCCTCGCGCGCCAATGCCCGCGCCGCCGCCTCGCCGCCGGGCCAGTGCGCACCGCACTCGAGGGCCCCTTCATCCAGCCCGGCTTTGGCCAGCATGGACAGCGCGGCCTCGACATGGCGTGGCTCGCCCGTGTGCGAGGCACAAGCCAGTGCCAGCTCGGCGTCGGTCAGGCCCAGGGCGTCGGCGGCACCGCTGGCCACCAGTGGCAGCGCCTGCAGCACCTTCACGGCCGAGCGAGGGAACACTGGTCGATCGATGTCGCCAACGGCATGCCGCACGCGCGCCTGCGCATCGACGACCGCAAACGCGCCCCGGTGGAACGATTCGACGATGCCGCCCCGCAGGACATGCACGAGATCGAGATGGGCGCTGGCGGTGGGGCAATGGGTCATGGGTGGCACTCTAACGCTGGCGCGGTCCACAATCGATCGATGCGCCTGACCGCCCTTGCCCCCGCACCCGGCCTGTGGGCATCGGTGCCGCTGCTCGGCGTGGATTTCACCAGCCGCCCCGACCGCCGCAAGCCGGTGCTGCTGGCTCAAGGTGAGTGCGCGACCGGCGTGGTGGTGCTGCGCGCCTTGCACCGCTTCGACACGCTGGGCCGCCTTGCCGACTGGCTGCGCTCCCAGCCGCGCTGGGCGGGCGGCTTCGATCTGCCGTTCGGGCTGCCGCGCGAACTGGTGCTGGCGTGGAAATGGCCCACCGATTGGACAGGCTGCATCGACCGGCTTGTCGGCCTCGATCGGGCCGAACTGCGCGCGCGATTCGTGGCGTTCTGCGCCAGCCGTCCCGCGGGAGCGAAGTTCGCGCACCGCGCCTGCGATCGCCCCGCCGGCTCGAGCCCGTCGATGAAGTGGGTCAACCCGCCGGTGGCCTGGATGCTGCATGCGGGCGTGCCGCTGCTGCGAAGTGCGCGCGCCCACTTTCCGGCACATGAGGAGGCTCAACCCGGTGCGCCGCGGGTGGCGCTCGAAGCCTACCCAGGGTTGCTGGCGCGCGAAGTGATCGGCCGACGATCCTACAAGAGCGACGATGCGGCGCGCCAGACCGCCGATCGGCATCTCGCTCGCCAGGCCATCGTCGAGGCGCTGGAAGCCGGCCGCACGCAGCTGGGTCTGCGGCTGCGTTCGAGCGATGAGTTGCGCGCGGAACTGGTCGACGAGGCCCGCGGCGACGCCCTGGACGCCACGCTGTGCCTGATGCAGGCTGCCTGGGCCACGACTCAGCCCCGCTGGGGCCTGCCCGAGACGGTGGACCCGCTGGAGGGATGGATCACTTCGGCGTGACGCTACCGGCCTCCCCGCCGGTGTCGGCGCGCTCGCCCAGCAATTGGGTCAGCTGCGCATCCTTTTCGGCCCAGATGTCGCTCAGCCAGTGATGGAACCGCCGCCGGAAGGCCGAGTCGGTGCCGTAGTCGGCACGGCAGAATTCCTCGGGGATGGGCAGACGACGCAGTCGCACCACCACATGCGGCGAGTGCCCGCACATGAAGTGCCAGAACGTGGGCGCGCCGTCGGGGTAGGCGATGGTGGCGTCGATCAGCGAATGAAACTGCGTACCCATCGCATTGAGGCTCAGCGCCAGCGCGCCGGCCTTGGGCTTGAGCAGGTGCCGGTAAGGCGAGCCCTGCGCGCGGTGCTTCGCGACGGTGAAACGGGTGCCTTCGGCGAAGTTCATGACGCTGGTGGGCACGAGCGCGAACTTGGCGCATGCCCGCCGGGTGGTCTCGGCGTCCTGCTCACGCAGGCCCGGGTCGCGTCGCAGCGCGGCCTTCGAGTGCCGGCGCATGAACGGGAAGTCAAGCGCCCACCAGGCCAGCCCGATCACCGGCACATAGATCAGCTCGTACTTCAGGAAGAACTTCAGCAGCGGGATGCGCCGGTTGAGCACCCGCTGCAGCACCAGGATGTCGACCCAGGTCTGGTGGTTGCAGTTCACCAGGTACCAGTCGGCATAGCGCAGGTCCTCGGCGCCCTGCACGTCCCACTGTGCGCGCTGCGTGAGCGCGATCCAGACACCGTTGCCGTCGACCCAGAGCGTCGCGATGGCGTTGAGCATGCGGTCGATGCGTCGACGCACGGCGTCGAACGGAAGCGCCAGCTTGACCAGCGCCAGCGCGAACAGCGGAATGCACCACAAAACCGTGTTCAACGCCACCAGCACGAAAGCGAGTACGCCGCGCACCACCCCGGGCAGAAAACTCAGCATGCGGTCACCTTGACCCTCGCCACACCACAGAAACTCATCGCACCTTCACCCATCGCAGTTCCATGGTGTCGTTGGGCCATTGCACGGCCGTCACCTTGCGCGCCATTGCCCAGTTCAGCGTGCGGCGGTACAGCGGGATGTAGGGCAGGTCGTCGTGGATCAGTCGCATTGCCACGCCCACGCGTGCGCGCCGGCGGGTGAGGTCGGGCTCGGTGCGCACGGCATCGATCAGCGCGTCGAGCTGGGCATTGCTGTAGCGCCCGGCGTTGAAGGTCCCGCCGCCTTGCGGGTCCCAGGTGCGAAACAGCGCGTTGAGCATGGCCCATGGGTCGGTGGCCGGTGTCCAGCCGAACTCGATGAAGCTGGCCGTGGCCTGGCTCAGCTTGGGGAAGAACTGATTGGTGGGGGAACTGCGCAGGGTGGCTCGAATGCCCACCTGCGCCAGCATGGCGGTGGCGGCCTGGCACACGGCCTCGCGATAGGCCACGTTCACGCAGTCCAGCGTCACCGAGAACCCGCTGGGGTAGCCGGCTTGCGCGAGCAGCGATCGTGCGCGGGCCGGGTCATAGGGTATGCGGCGATCGAGTTCGGCCTGGTAGCCATCGACCAGAGGAGACAAGAAGGTCCCGCTGTGCGTGGCCTGGCCGCTCAGGACTTTCTGGATGATGAGGTCGACGTTCAGCGCATGCGCAACCGCCTGCCGAACGCGGACGTCCTTGAACGGATTGCGGCCCTTGACATCTCCGTGCAGCAGTTCGTCGCGCGCCTGGTCGAACGTGAAGTACTGCATGCCGATGTCCGGCACCGACAGCACCGTCAGCCGTGGATCCGTCTTCAGGCGGCCCACATCCTGGAACGGTGGGTCGAGTACCAGGTCCACCTCGCCGGAGGCCAGCGCAGCCAGCCGGGTGGCGTCGCTGCGGATGCCGACGAACACCACCTCGTCGACATTCCCGTTGCGGGCGTCGCTGCGGTTCCACCAGCCATCGAAACGGCGCAGCACCAGTCGCACGTCGGGCTGGTAGCTCACCAGCCGAAACGGACCGGTGCCCATGGCGTTTCGAACGGTGTGGGTCTCCTGCTTGCCGTTGAAGTCCTGCGCCTTTTCGACGCCATGCTGGCGGGCCCAGGAGCGGCTCATCATCGCCACCAGCCAGAGCTTCTCGGGCCACACGGCATCGGGGGCGGCCAGTTGGAAGTCGATGGTCAGATCGTCGACCTTGCGCACCGCCACCAGCCCCTTGAGCGAGAAGCTGCGCTGCGAGGTGGGGCCTAGCGCCCGCTCGATGGAGAACACCGCATCGTCGGCCGTGAAGCTCGATCCGTCGTGGAACTTCACACCCGGGCGCAGGCGGAAGCGCCAGGTCGTGGGTCCGGTGGCCTGCCAGGACACGGCCAATGCCGGCTCGAGCTTGAATTTCTCGTCGCGGTTGACCAGAAACTCGTAGACCTGGAATGCCACCCGCGAGTGATACAGCAGTGCCAGCGCGTGCGGATCCATGGTCTGCGGGTCGAATGCGCTGGCCACCCGCAGCACGGAGGCCCGCGCAGTCGCCCCCGGCGCCAGCGCGGCGGCCAGGACGAGCAGCAGCGTCGGCAGCAGGCGGCGGAAGTCAAGTCGCATCGGTCGGCACTCCAGCCTGGAAAGCGGGATCGGTACAGCGCTCGATTGTCGCCGCTCCGCCCACCCCGCCCTCAAGACCCCGTGAGGGCTGCCGAAATCCGACCATGACCCGGGATCTCCTCTCCGACGATCCGGCGGCGCTCGCGTGCGAGCGGGCCGCCTTGCGTGCCGCGCTCGAGACGAGCCAGGCCGAAGTCGAGACTTTGCGCGCGCGGTTGGCATGCCTGAGCCAAGATCGCGACCGGGAGGTGGCCGTGCGCACGGCCGAGTTGCTGCAGGCGCGTGACGCCGCAGTGGCCGCAGACCGTGCCAAGAGCACATTCGTGGCCAACATGAGCCACGAAATTCGTACCCCGCTGACGTCGATCATCGGCTTTGCCGAGCTCATGCTGGATCGCCGACACGACTCGGTGAGCCGTGATGAAGCGCTGCGCACCATCATCCGCAGCGGCCGGCACCTGCTGGAGTTGATCAGCGACGTGCTGGACCTGTCGAAAATCGAGGCCGGATGCCTCGAAATCGAGATCACCGACTTCGAACTGCCCGAGTTGCTGCGCGATATCGACACGCTGATCGGCCCGCGCGTACGCGAAAAGGGTCTGCTGTTCGAAGTGGACGTCGCCGGCACCCTGCCGAGCCACTGGCGCGGCGACTACGTACGCACCAAGCAGATCGTGATGAACTTCTGCAGCAACGCGCACAAGTTCACCGATGCCGGCTCGGTGACGCTGTCGGTCCGACACGACGCCGGCAGCGGCATGCTCGAACTCGGCGTGCGCGACACCGGGCCGGGCATGACCGAGGAGCAGCTCGCGCGGCTGTTTCAGCCCTTTGTGCAGGCCGACGTGTCGACCACCCGGCGCTATGGCGGCACCGGGCTGGGGCTGCACATCTGCCGCCAGCTTGCCGAGCGGCTGGGCGGACGCATTTCGGTACAGACCGACCTGGGCCGCGGCAGCCGTTTTGCGCTGCTCGTGCCGGCCGCGGAAGGCTGGCACCCTCCGGCGTGGCTGCCGCCAGGCACGGCCTGGGTCGAACCCCAGGCCGCACCCGTGCGTCGCAGCGATGAACCGCCGGCCCTGAGCGGCCATATCCTCCTGGCCGAGGATGGGGTCCAGAACCAGCGCCTGATCGCCGCAATGGTGCAGGCCACCGGCGCCACGGTCACGATCGTGGACAACGGCGCGAAGGCGGTGGAACAGGCGCTGACCGAAGAGTACGACTTGATCCTGATGGACATCCAGATGCCGGTGATGGACGGCACCGAGGCCACCACGATGCTGCGCGATGCCGGCTATGCCGGCCCGATCATCGCCCTGACGGCCAACGTGATGCGCAAGGACATCGCGCAGTACCGCCAGGCCGGCTGCACCGACTGCCTGGCCAAGCCCATCGACCGCGCGCACCTGTACGAGGTGCTCGAGTCGCACGTGCCCGAAGGTGGCGCGCGGGCCCACGGCCGGGTCGCGTTCGAGGCGCAAGCCGCCAACCTGTTGCAGACACTGGGCCGTGAGTTCCTGGCCGGCCTGCCCGAGACTGTCGACGAGCTCGAGCGCGATCTCGCCGCAGGCCGCTGGGACTCCTTGCGACGACGGGTGCATCAGCTCAAGGGCCTGGCCGGCGCCGTGGGATTTCCCGAACTGACGCGCCTGTCACAGCCTGTCGACCCGCTGATCGAGGACGGGCGCCTGGTCGAGGCATCCACCCAATGCGCACTGCTCATCGATGCCGCGCGCCAGACCATCGCCCGCACGGAGGCCACCGCATGAACACGACCACCGCACCCGCTCCCGAAAACGCGACCGCCCGGCCTGCCGGCTGCGACGTGCTCATTGCGGATGACAGCGGGCAGTGCCGAGACATCCTGCGCGCGCTGCTGCGCACGTTCACCGAAGGCCTGGCAGTGCGCGAGGCCCGCAACGGCCAAGAAGCGCTCGCCATGTGGCAGACATCCAGGCCGCGGGTGACCTTCCTGGACATCGACATGCCCGAGATGAACGGCCTGGCGACGCTGGCAGAGATCCGCCGGCAGCAGCCCGACGCCTTCGTGGCCATCGTTTCCGGCCGCAGCTCCACCGACAACGTGCGCGCGGCGCTCACCAACGGGGCGAGCGGCTTCGTCGTGAAGCCCTACAAACCCCAGCGCATCCTGGATGTGCTCGAGCGCTACCAGAAGCTCAGCGGGCAAACCATCGTCACGCTACCGCGTTGATGCGCCGCTGCGCCGAACGCGGCGGCTCCTCAGTCGGCCACCTTCAGCACCAGTTTGCCGAAGTTCTCGCCCGTGAACAGCCTGTTCAGCGTCTGCGGAAACACGGCGACGCCACCTTCGACCACATCCTCGCGGCTGGTCATGCGGCCATCTTTCAGGTACGTGGCCAACTCGGCCACCGCCTGCGGATAGCGATCGAGATAGTCGAACACCACCAGGCCCTCCATGCGCGCGCGGTTGACCAGCAGCGACAGGTAGTTCTTCGGGCCTTGCACCCCTTCGGTGCTGTTGTACTGGCTGATGGCACCGCAGATCACGATGCGCGCGCGCCGGTTGATGCGGGTGAGCAGCAGGTCGAGGATCTCACCGCCGACGTTGTCGAAGTAGATGTCGACACCGTCGGGGCAAGCGGCCTTGAGTTCGTCCTTGAACGATGACGACTTGTAGTCGACGCAGGCATCGAAGCCCAGCTCGCGCTGCACGAAATCGCACTTGGCACGGCCGCCGGCGATGCCCACCGCCCGACAGCCCTTGATGCGGGCGAGCTGGCCCACGGTCTGCCCCACCGCACCGGCCGCACCAGAAACGACCACCGTCTGCCCGGGCTGCGGTTGGCCCACGTCCATCAGGCCGAAGTACGCCGTCATTCCGGGCATGCCCAGGACGTTCAGCCACTGCGACACGCTGCCCAGGCGCAGGTCGATGCGCGCAATCGTGCCGCGACGCATGGCATCGGCCTCGATGCGCCAATACTCCTGCACGCCCGGCCCGCCACTGACGATGTCACCGATCGCGAAGTCCGGGTGGCCGGAGGCGATCACCCGGCCGATCCCGCCGGCGCGCATCACCTCGCCCAGGCCCACCGGCGGGATGTAGCTGCGGCCTTCGTTCATCCAGCCGCGCATGGCGGGGTCGAGCGACAGCGCCAGCGTCTGCACCAGCACGCCACCGGCGCCCGGCTCGACCACCGGCTCATCGGTGAACGCCCAGTTGGCAGCCGTGGGAAGACCCACCGGGCGCGAGGCAAGCCGCACCTGGTGATTGACACGCGTGGCGACGGGCGAACTCATGGCTCTTGCTCCTGGCACGAAGGGGGGCCGATGCTACCGGTCGACCGCTTGCGCAGACAGTCACGCAGGCGACGGCCGGCCCGGGACACCCCGCAGACATGCAGTGCACCGCAGCAACGACAATCGGGCCCATGGGACTCGACCTGAGCGTGGCCGCACTGGCGCTCTCCGTACTGTGGAGCGCCGACCTGTGGTCGCACATGCCGATCGTTCAGCCGATGTCCGGTGCGCCATTCCTCGTACCGCAGGCCGGCATGCTGACCGCCGTCGTGGACGCGCCATGATGGCGCAACTGCACCCGACCCACCTGCTGTGGCTGGTGGCCTTTCAGATGACGCTGCATGCGCTGGTGTGGCTGGGAGCGGGGCTGCTGCTGCGCGAGTCGCGTCGCGCCGTGGCCCACTGGGCGGTGTTCCTGCTGCTGATGGGTGCGGGCCTGATGCTCGCAGCACAGCGTGGCGAGCCTCGGCTGTGGCTGCATTTCAACGGCGCGAACCTGGTCACGATCGTGGCCTTCGCCCTGATGCGCCGCGGCACCGAGAGCTTCATGGGGCTGCCCCGTCACGATGCCGAGCAACTCGCCGTGTTGACACCTGTGATTGCGCTCATCGCTCTGGCCGGACCTGGCGAGGCCACCGCA
>Ga0073899_10003076_pt1 | contig 14914 bp, 7 predicted proteins | sample KloWWTmetaKNB5Ph_FD_88975 | JGI IMG/M metagenome (GOLD analysis project Ga0073899, IMG submission 88975) | Active sludge microbial communities from Klosterneuburg, Austria, studying microevolution and ecology of nitrifiers - Klosterneuburg... | ecosystem: Engineered > WWTP > Aerobic digester >...
CGCCGCGCCGACGACGGTGCCCGTGCTCGTGCTCGGCCAGAGCGGCACCGGCAAGGAGCTCGCCGCGCGGGCACTGCACAGTGCATCAACGCGGGCCTCACGTCCGCTTGAGGTGGTCGACTGCGGCGGCCTGCCGCCGACCCTGGTGGAGAGCGAGCTCTTCGGCCACGAGCGCGGGGCCTTCACCGGCGCCACCCACGACAAGGAGGGCGCCTTCGAGCGGGCCGACGGGGGCACCATCTTCCTCGACGAGCTCGGCGAGCTGCCGCTGGAGCTGCAGCCCAAGCTCCTGCGCGTGCTGGGCGAGGGGGAGGTGCGCCGCATCGGCGCGTCGCAGCCCCGCAAGGTGGACGTGCGCGTCGTCGCCGCCACCAACCGCGACCTCCGCCGCGAGGTGAACGACAAGCGCTTCCGCCTCGACCTCTACTACCGCCTCGCGGTGGTTCGTGTGCAGATGCCGCCGCTGCGCGAGCGCCTCGACGACCTCCCCGCGCTGCTCACGCACCTCTGCGCCGCGGTGGCGCGCGAGCGCGGGGTGACGTCCGACGGCGCCCTCGACGACGCCTTCTGGTCGGCCGTGCGCCAGCACCACTGGCCCGGCAACGTCCGCGAGCTGCGCAACTACCTGGAGCAGTGGCTCGTGCTGCGCACCGCGCCCGACCTCGACGGCCCTGGCGGCGGCGACGACGAGGGCGCGGAGGGCTTCGCGCGGTACCTGGGGCTCCCGCTGCGGGAGGCGAAGCAGGCGCTCTGCGACCAGTTTGAGCGGCGCTACCTCCAGCGGATGCTCGACGAGACGGGGGGCAACGTGGCCGAGGCGGCGCGGCGCGCGGGGGTCGACCGGGTGACCATCTTCCGCGGCATCCGGCGCTACGGGCTCCGCGAGGAGTAGCGGGCGGCGGGCGTTGCAGGCGTGTCTCGGTGCGACGCGGGGGTGTCGCGCCGCGGGGCGTGCCATGGCCGAGTTTGCGTGCGGCACGGGAGCTGCTCCATGGGGCGCATCCCAAAACACGGCGGCGCGCGGGGGACGCGCGCTGCCCACCCACACGCAGAGGCCCACGCCATGAAGACCATCGTTCGCTACGCCCTCCCGTCGCTCCTCCTCGCTCTCGCCTCGTGCGCCCCCGCGGGCGCCGACCCCGCGGGCCTCGAAGGCCCCGCCTCCGACGAGCTCGTCGTGGGCGCCGACCGCCTCTGGGGCCGCACCATCGAGGTGTGCTGGGACCTCGGCTCGACGCAGGTCGACCGCCCCGGCGAGACGCGCTTCGCCGCCGCCCGCGAGGCCACCCGGCAGGCCATCGCCCGCACCTGGTCGCGCTCCACGCGGGTGCGGTTCACCGGCTGGCGCGACTGCCCCCGCGCGGCGCCCTTCGGCGACCGGCTGCTCATCAGCGCCCGCGCGGGCGGCTCTCGCGCGTCGATCGGCCGCAGCAGCAACAACTGGATCGGCCTCGACCTCACCGCGGGCGCCGCGACCGCGATTCACGAGTTCGGCCACGCGCTCGGCTTCTACCACGAGCAGACCGACCCGAGGACCCCGTCGACCTGCACCCAGCACGAGAACGACCTGCGCTCCAACCCCGCGGGCTCCATCGCCGTGAGCGACTGGGACCCGCTCTCGATCATGAACTACTGCAACGAGCGCTGGGTCGACGGCGTGCTCAGCCCGACGGACATCGCCGGCGCCGCGCGCTTCTACGGCCGCCGCCCCCACGACGCCACGGGCGACCAGCGCGAGGACATCGTCTTCACCGCGCCGACCTCCCTTGCGGTCGACGGCTTCATGATCGCCCGCTCCGACACCGATGGCGACTTCGAGGCCGAGACGCGCGCCGCCGCGCCGCTCCGGGCCTACCTCGCGCAGGGCGGCGCTCCCCTCGCGGGCGACTTCAACGGCGACGGGCTGCAGGACGTCGCGCTGGTGCGCGGCGCCGCCCACTGGGGGACCATCCCCGTGGCCTTCGCGACGGCGCAGGGCGGCTACCGCTGGACCAACGAGACGGTCGTGGACATCCCCGCGTGGTCGCGCGTCGCCGGGGTGCAGGCGGTGGTGGGTGACTTCAACGCCGACGGGCGCGACGACATCGCCCTCGCGGGCGGCGCCGACTGGGGGACCACGCCCATCGCGCTCTCTCTCGGCGACGGCCGCTTCGTGAAGTCCAACCCCGGCGCGCCGACCTTCGCGGTGCGGGCGCGGCGGCCGGGCGCGCAGCTCGTCGCGGGCGACTTCGACGGCGACGGCTACGCCGACCTCGCGCTCACCGGCGGGGCGGGCTGGACGACGATCCCCGTGCGCCTCACGCGGACGACGGGGGCGGCCTATCTGGAGAGCGAGCTCGCGGCGCCGGACTTCGCGGTGTACGCGACGCAGGGAGCGCGGGCGCTCGCGGGCGACTTCAACGGCGACGGCAAGACCGACCTCGCCCTCACCGGCGGCGCCGGGTGGCGCACCGTCCCGGTCGCGCTGATGCTCGGCGCCGACACCGTCGCGCTGCCCGGGCGACCCGTCGACCGCGGCCCGCTCCGCGCGTCGGTGGCCAACGTCGCCGCGCCCGACTTCGCCCTCTACGCGACGCAGGGGTCGACCCCCGTGGTGGGCGACTTCGACGACGACGGCAACGACGACATCGCCCTCGTCGGCGGCGCCGGGTGGAACACCATCCCCGTCGCCAGCGCGCGCACCGCCGCCCCCTTCGCCGCCGCGGTGACGTGGTCGGTGGTCCACACCCCCTCGCACTTCGCCGGGGCGCTCGCGACGCTGCCGGGCGCTCGGCCCATCACCCGCCAGGCGCGCTGAACCGCCGCGCGGTGGGTGCGACATCGCTGCAACGGTCGTAGCGGCGGTGTCTCGCTCGCGTGCGTCGCGGCGCTCGACTCTTCGATGAATCCAGCCGAAATCGCGCGGCGCATCGCCCGTGCGAAGGGGCTCCGCGGCGCACGGACGCGCCGCCCCCTCTGGAGATCGACCCCCGCCATGACCCTCCGCACCACCGCCCTCACCTCCTTCGTCTCCGCCCTCTCCCTCGCCGGCTGTTTCGGCGAGCCGCCCGACGACGGCGTCGGCCGCGCCGTCGCCGAGGTGCAGTCCATCCCCGCGGGCGTCGGCTGCCTGCGCGTCGTCTTCCGCGCGCCGGGCGCCACCAACGACACCACGCGCAACCTCGGGGTGACCCCGGGCAACCCCGCGACGCTCGACCTGGGGTACCTCGCCGCGGGCGCGTACTCCTTCCGCGCGAGCGCCTACAACGTCGCGTGCGGGAGCGTCGCGGCGGCCACGGTGCCCACCTGGGTGGGCGACCCCGCGGCGGTGGCCATCACGCCCGGGATCGCGACGACGGTGCCCATCACGCTGCGGCCCAACGTGATGACGCGCACCACGGTGGATTTTGTCCAGCCGGTGCGGGCCATCTACTCGGGGGCGACGAGCGCGACCACCTACGCCGTGATGCAGGACGGCACGGTGCGGGCGTGGGGCGCGAACGGCTACGGGCAGCTCGGCGACGGGACGCGCACCGTCGCCACCACGCCGCGCGTCGTCGCTGGGCTGAACGGGCCGACTCAGATCGCCGCCGCGTTGGAATTCGCGTGCGCGACGAGCCCCAACGGGCTCTGGTGCTGGGGGAGCAACTACGATCAGCTCGCCGACGGCGACCCCAGCGTGAGCCTGGTGCCGCGCAACAACCCCGACGTGGAGCCCGACGCGATCGCGGTGAGCTCCTGGCACATCTGCGGCCGGATCGCCGGCACGGTCCGCTGCTGGGGGACCGGCCTCCTCAGCGGAACGGGCGGCCTGAACGGGCCATCGATCGTGGCGACGTCGTTCGCGACCGGCGACGACTTCTTCCTGGAGGGGAGGGGGCTCCTCGCCTTGAGCTCGTACACGACCCTCAGCCGCTCCAGCGTCGCGTCGCCGGGGGCGAGCTACCAGTCGCTGCGCGACCGCGTCGTCAGTGTGTCGCTCGGCGACGGCTCGTACTGCGCGATCGCAGCCGGCGGCGCCGTCCTCTGCGCCGGCGGCAACGCCCTCGGCGCGGGGCCGATCACCAGCGCGCCCTTCGACGCGCCGGTGCCCAACGGCGTCACGGGGGCCACTGCGCTCGCGAGCGGCGGGAGCCACCACTGCGCGCTCCTCGCGGACCGCACGGTCGTGTGCTGGGGCGCCAACGGCTTCGGCCAGGTGGGCGCAGGGATCGACGTCGGCGTGGCCTCGACGCCCGCGGCCGTCCCGCTGCGCGACGTGGTGCAGGTCGCGGCCGGGGCCAACCACACCTGCGCGCTCGTCGCGGACGGGTCGGTGTGGTGCTGGGGCCTCAACAGCGAGGGCCAGCTCGGCGACGGCACCAACGTCCCGCGCTTCACCCCCGTCCGCGTCCGCTTCTGACCGACTTCGCGCGCCGGGCTCGCAATCCCCTGCCACCTCGGCGACCATCCCGGAGCCCACCGATGCCCCCTTCCTCCCTCCTGCGCGGCGCCGCGCTCTGCCTCCTCCCCTTCGCCTGCACGCCGCTCGATGGCCGCGCCGCCGCGGACGCCGCGGTCGGCGACGCCCCCTCCGTCCCCGACGCCTCGCCCGACGCGGACGCCCCCGCCCCGGACGCCCCGCGCCCTCTGACCGACGCGCCCGCCTGCCCGCGCGGTGAGGCGGCCTCTGTCGATCCGCGCTTCGTCCTCACGCTCGCGAGCGACACCCCCGGCGCGCCGACCAGCGGCGCCACCGCCCGCGCCGCGCGCCTCGACCCCATGGGCAGGATCCTCATCGCGGGCACCTGCTACCGCTGCACCGCGGCTGATCGGTCGGTGGCCGCGGTGTGGCGCGTCGACGCCGCGACGCTGCGCCACGACACCACCTTCGGCGGCGCGGGCGTCGCCGCCGACCCCTCCCCCGCGCGCGCCGTCGACCAGTGGAACTCCGTCACCTCCGACGCGCTCGAGCGGGTCTACGTCGCCGGCTACGCCACGTCGGGGAGCAGCAGCGCGGCGGTCGTCGCGCGGCTCCTCCCCGACGGGCGCAACGACCCCGATTTCGGCGCCATGGGGCAACTGCGGCTCGGGCGGGGCCAGGTCCCGTCCCTGTCGGCCATCGCGGTGGCGACGGCGATCCACCACGACGGCGACGGCGCGGTGGTGACGGTGATCGACCAGCACACCTGGTTCGGGCCGGCGACCCGCGCGTGGGCGCTGCGCGTCGACGACACCGGCCGCCTCGACGCCTCCTTCGGCGACCGCGGGATCGAGGAGATCGAAGACGTCCACGGGTGCTTCGACCTCGCGCGCGACGGCAGCGACTACGTCCTCGCCTGCGCCTCCCTCACCGACCGCCCCACGCTGCGACGGCTCGGCGCGACGGGGCGACCGGTCGCGTGGGCCTCGGGCGCCCGCGCGGAGGCCCCGACGGCGCCCGCCCGCTTCGTGGTCCGCACGCTCGCGCGGGACTCGGTGGGCCGCTGGGTGGTCGTCGGGCCCGTGTCCGCCAGCTACAACGACGTCAACGCCGCGGTGGCGGCGGTGCGCTTCCTCCCCGACGGGTCGCACGACCGCACCTACGGAACGGCTGGCGTCACCGTCTTCCTGGGGCCCCGCCAGACCTTCGGGTACAGCTTCGCGTCGGCGTCGCGAGTCGGCTGCGACGACCGCCTCCTCTTCGGCGGCAGCTACAACGCGCAGCCGGTCGTGGGCTTCCTCGACGCGCAGGGGAGGCCCCTCGAGGCGGTCGGGGACTACGGCAACCTGCTGCTCCCGCAGCGTGCGGGCGCGGCCGCCGCCGTGGTCGCGGCGATCGTCCCGGTGCCGGGCTCGCAGGACGTCGTCGTCGTCGTGACCCACGCCCCCGCCGCCACCACCGTGCACCGGCTCTCCCAGTAGCGCGCTGGCACGGTGCCACCCGGTGCCCGCGCCGTGTCAGGGCCCCTGCGTGCCGTGTCCCCCGTGATTCCGTCGGTCGCTTCGCGGCACGCCCCGTGAACTACGCCTCCGCACACGCCGACGCCGCGCAGGCGACGGCGAAGCCACGGAGCAACACCATGATCCTCGGACTCCTCATCACCCTCGTCGTGCTCGCGATCACCGGCTACACCTTCTGGAAGGTGTGGCTCCCGATGATCCACAACGCCAACACGCTCATGAGCAACCTCTCCGCGGGCGCCGCCGAGCAGCGGGCGCTCCTCACCAGCGGCGTGCCGGGTCAGGCGCGGGTGCTCAACGTCCAGGGGACGGGGACGCTCGTCAACCACGACCCGCAGGTGGTGCTCGACCTCGAGGTGTCGCCCGCGCCCGGCGCGCAGACCTTCCGCGCCCGCTGCACCTCCATCGTCTCCCAGATCGCCCTGCCGCGCGTCCAGCCGGGCTGCATCGTCGCCGTGCGCTTCGACCCGATGAACCCCCAGCGCGTCGCCCTCGCGGTCTGATCGGCCACTCCCCGAAGTCCCTGCTCCACCGACCCCCGTCTCGCCCGCGCGCCCCGCCCGTCCACGCGCCACCCACCCTCGTGACGTTTTCACCCCGCCCCCGTCGATTGCTCACCGACCCCCGTCGCGCAAGCACTCGGCACCCATAGATTCGCCACGCGGGGGGGTGTCGCAGGCACATGGGGCACGTACCTTCGACACCCCCACCCCCCCCATGCCAACGCCCCGTGTGATCCCGACGCGCCCAATGGTCCGTCCGGGTTCGCAAACGAAGCGACCGTAACACCCGCGCCACGCACCCTTGCAGCGGTGTCTCGCTCACCGCTGCCACCGCCCCCGCCTTCCCCCTGGTTTCCCCGCACGGCACGCGCCCTGCCCTCCGCCCCCGGTGGAGCGCTCCATCATGCGCGCGCGCCACCCCAATGCCCTCCTCGTCCTCGCCCTCGGGCTCCTCGCCGCGCTCGCGGTGGGCTGTCAATCCGACGACCCCACCGGGCCTCCCACCACGTCGAGCCGCCAGCCCAACACGGGCGGCTGCGCGCTCCCCTCGCTCACCTGCGCGGACGTGTGCCGCGACCTCACCTCCGACCGCGCCCACTGCGGCGCCTGCAACCGCGCGTGCGGTGCCACCGAGGTGTGCTCGCGCGGGAGCTGCGCGGCCTCCTGCGGCCTCGGCCTCAGCCGCTGCGCCACCGACGGCTCGTGCCACGACCTCCGCTCCGACCCCGCCCACTGCGGCACCTGCGGCCACGCCTGCGGTTTTGGTGAGGTGTGCAACCAGGGGGCGTGCGCGCCGAGCTGCGCGTCGCACCTCACGGCCTGCGGGAGCGGCGCCTGCCGCGACGTGATGACCGACCCGTACAACTGCGGGGCGTGCGGGCGCGCGTGCACGGCGGGCGAGGTGTGCACCTCGGGGGCCTGTGCGCTGCCCGCGGTGTGCGCGCTCGGCGGCGCGAGCAATACCACGGCGGTCGTCGATCAGGCCGAGCTGGTGAGCTCCGCGACGACCGCGGCGCGCGTGGGCCTCACGCGCGCGACGGGCGCGGGTCAGCGCTTCACCGTCGGTCGTACGGGCTTCCTCTCGGGCGTCGAGGTGTCGCTCACCACCTGCGGCGGCGCGCTCCTCGCGGGCTCCACGGTGCAGCTCGCGGTGCTCGACGAGCGCGGCCAGACGCTCGCGACCGCCACGCTCCCCTCCACCGCGGTCACCAACGGCGCGTGCCCCCGCTTCCCGCCGTCGCTCACCACGACAGCGCGGACTCGGGCGATCTTCGACCTCGGCGCGTCGTGCGTGCCCGTCACGGCGGGTCGGCGCCTACACTTCGTCGTCACCGCGACGGGCGCGACCACCACGGGGACGTGCCCCAACAGCACGCGCCGCTGCAGCAACGCGCCCACGGTCGCCTGCACCGCCGCTGCTCAGTGCGCGGGCCTCCCCGCCATCGTGAGCGCGGGCGTGAACCCCTTGAGCACCTACGCGGGCGGCCTCCACACCATCGGTGACACGGACGTCCCCGGCGCGGCGCTCACCTTCAAGACGCACGTCACGCCCTTCGTCACCTGGTGCGCGGGCGAGACCTCATGCAACGGAACCTGCCGCGACCTCACCACCGACCGCAACCACTGCGGCGCCTGCGGGCGCTCGTGCTCCTCGTCGCTCGTGTGCTCGGGGGGGGCGTGCCAGACCGTCTGCGGCGCGGGCCTCAGCACCTGCACCCGGGGCGGCGTCGCCTACTGCGCCAACCTCCGGTCGGACAACGTCAACTGCGGGGCTTGCGGCGTGGCGTGCGCGCCGGGCCAGGTGTGCGCCGCCGGGGGCTGCGTGGCCACCTGCGGCGTCGGCATGACGACCTGTGGGCGCGGGGCGACGGCGTACTGCGCCAACCCGGCGACGGACAACGCCAACTGCGGCCGCTGCGGCAACGTGTGCCCCGCGGGCCAGGCGTGCGCCAGCGGCGCGTGCGCGAGCTCTTGCGGCGCCCCCACCACGCGCTGCGGCGCCGTCTGCGTCGACACCCGCTACGACCCAGCGAACTGCGGCGCCTGCGGCAACGCCTGCCCCGCGGGTCAGGTGTGCAGCGCGGGCGTCTGCGGCGGCGCGTGCGGCGCCGGGCTCACGACCTGCGGCGCCGGCGCGCTCACCCGCTGCGCCGACCTGCAGAACGACCCCACGAGCTGCGGCGCCTGCGGCCGCGCATGCCCCGCGGGCCAGCTCTGCGCGGCGGGCGCGTGCGGGGTGGCGTGCGGGGCGGACTCCGTGCGCTGCGACCTCGGCGCCGGGCCGTACTGCGCCGCGCCCCTCGCCGACAACGCCAACTGCGGCGGCTGCGGCGTGCGCTGCGGCGCGGGCAACGCGTGCATCGATGGCGCCTGCGCGGTCACCTGCGGGCCGGACCAGGGAACCTGCAGCGGGCGCTGCGTCGACATGCAGCACGACCCCGCCCACTGCGGCGACTGCGGCCGGGCGTGCGCCGCCGGGCAGTACTGCACCATGGGCTCGTGCGCGACGGCGTGCGCGGCGCCCGATACGCTCTGCGGCGGCCGCTGCGTCGACCTGCGGAGCAACCCCGACCACTGTGGCGCGTGCGGGGGCGTGTGCCCCGCGGTCGGCGCCGGGGCGATCCGCGCGTGCGGCGACGCCACCTGCGGGAGCTTCTGCAACCCGGGCCGCGGCGACTGCGACGGCGCGTCGGCCAACGGCTGCGAGACCGACCTGCGCGTCACCGCGGCGCACTGCGGGCTGTGCGGTCGTGCGTGCGCGCTCCCCCACGCGACCTCGGGCTGCGCGACGGGCGCGTGCGCCGTGACGGCGTGCGACGCGGGCTGGGTCGACTGCAACGGCGACCCGAGCGACGGCTGCGAGCTGCGGGACGGCGCCGCGTGCGCGCCGACGGCGGCGTGCGCGGTGGGCGCGCTCCGATGCTACGAGGGGCAGAGCTTCTGTCAGCCCGAGCTGGTGTCCCCGGCGGGGCAGGTGTGTCGGTCCGCAGTGGGTCCCTGCGATGTGGCCGAGGCGTGCGACGGGATGAGCCCTCTCTGTCCGAGCGACCGGGTCGTCCCCGCGCCCGCCTGTCCGAGCGGACTGAGCGGGGGCGGCACCACCTCAGCGGGTGACGACACGGGCTGCCTCGCCACCTACACGTTCCGCGTCGAGCGAGGGCACACGTACACCGTCTCTACGTGCGGCAGCTTCACGGGCGATCCCCTCGTGCGCGTGGCGGGCGCGTGCCGCTGCGCCAACGACGACGCCTGCGAGCTGGGCGCGCGCTGCACCTGCACGGCGACGGAGGACGGCGAGGCGACGATCTGCGCCGCGAGCTTCCCCGGCCTCGCCGCGAGCTGGAGCTGCACGGTCACCACCTCTGCGGGTCGCTGCGGCGCGCCGACGCCCTGCCGCCTCGCCACGGGGGTCTGCGACGCGGAGGAGGTGTGCGATGGCGTCGCGCCGACCTGTCCCGTCGATGCGCCGAAGCCCGAGGGGGCGGCGTGTGAAGACGGCGACTTCTGTACCCGGGGCGACACCTGCCGCGCGTCGGTGTGCGCGCCCGGCGCCGCGTTGAGCTGCGCCGAGGGGCAGTGCCAGGGGGCGTTCTGCGACCGGGCGACGGGGCGCTGCGTGGCGAAGTCCGACGGGACCACCTGCGATGACACCGACGCGACGACGTCCAACGACGTGTGCTACGCGGGCGCCTGCGTCGGCCACGGCGGCGCGGCGGCGCAGGTGGCGTCGGGCTTCCTCACGAGCCTCATCCGCACGGCCGACGGCCGCGTGTGGAGCTTCGGGCGCGACCTCCTCACGGGCGCGGACAACGACCGTTTTGAGGTCCATCGGGTCCCGGCGCGCGTGCCCGGCCTCGCGAACGTGAGCGCGGTGTCTCTGGGGGTCTCGCACGCGCTCGCGATCCACGGCATGGGCGTCGTGTCGGCCTGGGGCGAGAACGGAACCGGCCAGCTCGGCGACGGCACCACCGCCGCGCGCGCCGCGCCCGTCGTTGTCGCGGGCCTCCCCCCCATCGCGCGCGTCGCCGCGGGCTGGAACTTCAGCCTCGCCCTCGCCGGCGACGGGACGCTCTGGAGCTGGGGCTCAGACGCGCGCGGGCAGCTCGGCCAGGGGGCCACCACCAGCACGAGCCCCACGCCGGTGCGGGTGGTCTCGCTGCCGACGATGGCCATCACGGCCATCGCGGCAGGCGGAGGGCACGCGCTCGCGCTGATGAGCGACGGGTCGGTGTGGGCCTGGGGCGACAACGCGGAGGGGCAGCTCGGCGACGGCACCACGACGTCGCGCTCGGCCTCGGTGCGCGTCGTCGGGCTCACGAGCGTCACCGCGATCGCCGCGGGGACCGCGCACTCGCTCGCGCTCCGCGCCGACGGGACGGTGTGGGCGTGGGGGAAGAACACCTCCGGCCAGCTCGGCGACGGCACCACCGCGCCGCGCCTCATCGCGCAGCGGGTCGCCGGGCTCCCGAGCGTCACCGCCGTCGCCGCGGGCTACGCGCACAGCGTCGCGCGCGCGGTCGACGGGTCGCTCTGGGGCTTCGGGGACTCGGGGCAGGGTCAGCTCGCGACGGGCCCCGAGGCGCCCCTCGGCACGCCCTCCCCGCACCCCACAGCCGCGCGCGTCGGCTCGCTCGCTGGGGTGAGCGACGTCGCCGCGGGCATCGACCACACGCTCGCGGTCACCACCGACGGACGCGTGTGGGCCTTTGGGGGCAACGAGGTGGGACAGCTCGGCGACGACGGCGTGGGGACGACGGCGCGGCCGCGCGTGGACACCGTGGTGGGCTTCGGTCGCCACGCCACGCTCGTGCTGGAGCAGGGCTACAACACCCACCGCACGGGGGCCAACACCCGCGAGACCGCGCTCACCACCGCCAACGTGCGCCCGACGACCTTCGGCCGCCTGCCCGGGTTCAACGCCCCGGTGGACGGGCAGGTGCACGCGCAGCCGCTCTTCGTCGGCGGCGCGATCAACGGCCGCGACGCGCTCTACGTCGCCACCGAGCGCAACACCCTCTACGCGCTCGATGCGTCCACCGGGGCGGTGATCTGGTCGCGCAACTACGGCGTCCCCTTCGACCAGGTCGCGCCGCGTGCGGGCTTCGTCCCCTGCTCCAGCAGCATCAACCCCGTGGCGGGGATCACGAGCACGCCCGCGCTCGACCTCTCCACGCACACGATCTATTTCGTGGCGAAGCGCGACACCGGCGACGACCCCGCGGCGCCCTCCAACGGCGCGGCCTTCGAACTGCACGCGGTGGACATGTTCAGCGGCGCCGAGCGGGCCGGGAGCCCGGTACGCATCGAGGCCACGATCACGCGCTCGGACGTGCGCGCCAGCGAGTCGCTCCCCGTGAGCAGCGGCCGCTCGCTGGTGTTCGACCCGCTGCGCCACTACCAGCGCCCCGCGCTCTTGCTGCAGGACGGCCAGCTCTGGGTCGCCTTCGGCGGCACCTGCGACATCCTCCCCTACCATGGCTGGGTGATGACCTACGACGCTCGGACGCTCGCGCGCTCGGGGGCGTGGGTGAGCTCCAGCGTCGGCGACCCCGCCTGCGTGATGAGCTCGCCGACGTGTGTCCCGGGCACCGCGGGAAACCCCGGCACGTCGACGTGCTGCGCCTCGGGGGCGGGCATCTGGGCCTCGGGCCGCGGCCCCGCGAGCCGCGGGACGGGGGACGTCTACGTCACCACGGGCAACACCTTCGTACCCCACGCCCCCGACGGCGTCGACATGAGCAACGCGGTGGTGCGCCTCGGCCGCGGCGCGTCGGGTGACGTCACCGTCCGCGACTGGTACGTCCCCTGGAACTGGCGCTCCCTCGACGAGCACGACTCCGACCTGTCGTCCGCGGGCGTGACGCTCATCCCCGGCACCAACCTCCTGCTCGCCACGGGGAAGTCGGCGGACTTCTAGGTGCTCAACGCGTCGAGCCTCGGTCACTACACCGCGCCGCCCGACCCGGTCACCGGGCCGGTGCCCGAGCCCGGCGTGCTCCAGCGCTTCTACCTCGAGGGGCAGAACGCCTGGGGCAACGTCGGCCTCGCCTACAACGGCACGGTGTTCTGGAACGACCGCGCCTACCTCTGGCCGAGCAGCCTGCCCGTGATGGCCTGGCCCCTCAACCGCACGACGAGCACCTTCGACTGCACGCGGGGCTTGACCTACCCCGACCCGCGGGTCCCCGTCTGCGCGGGCGAGGTGCACGCGGCCTCGTCGGGCTTCAACTCGCAGCGGACCAACATCACCGTCTCCGCCGACGGGGCGCGGCCCGGCACCGGCGTGCTCTGGTCGACCGTGCCCGACTGCGACGGCGAGCTCGTCGCCTACGACGCCGAGAACATCACCGCGGGGCCCATCTATTCGAGCCGCATGGAGACCAGCGACCACCTGGGCAACTACGAGACGATCGCGTCGCCGGTGGTGGCGGGCGGCCGCGTGTTCGTCGTGACGCGCGGCGCGATCGTCGCGTACGGCCCGCTCGCGATCCCGCGCACGACGCTCACCCGGCGCCCCGACAGCGCGTGCGGCTGCCCAGCCCCGACCCTGCCGCAGGTGGGCTCGATCAGCTGGCACTACGTCTACCGGTACCACCTCGGCCCGCCGTATCACCCCAACGAGCGCTGCGATCAGGTGCCGGTGCCCGTGGGCGAAGACTGCTCCGCGCCGCGCGTCCCCACCGTGGGACGGTGCCAGGACTGCCACACCTCGGGGGCGCGGCGGATGGGGACGACCGAGCGGGAGATGTTCCTCCACTGGGAGCGCCTGGGGCTCATCAACCGCGGCGCGCCGCTCACCTCGCGCATCGTCTCGACGACGACCTCGCCGCTGAAGTGGATCAACCCGTCGCCGGGGCTGCCGATGCCCTACGACAGCTCCCCGCGGTGCAACGTCTACGGTTGGGGCGACTTGCAGGGGATGATCGAGGACTGGGCCCGCACGCCGAGCCACATCCCGCCGCCGCACAACCCGGCCACGGAGCCGCCCCCGTAGCGCCATATGCCCCTACAGCGCCCACCGCCCCGCGGCCCTCAGCCGCCCGAACGACGCCCGGATGTCCACCGGCGTCACCTCGCGGAAGCGCATCGGGTGCTCCGTCGCCGCCTCCGATCCGAACGCCATCGCCCGCGCCCGCACTGCCTCCGCGCGGAAGCGCGCGGTCACCCAGCGCACCCGCTCGTCGACGTCGACGCCCGCCAGCGCCGCCCCGTCCTGCGCGAGGAGCGCCTCCAGGTACGCGTCGATGCGCTGCCCGTCGAGGGCGGTCTCCGCCGCCCCCGCGATGAGCGGGACCAGCAGCGCCGCCTCGCGCAGCGGCAGGTACATCCCCCGCGTGGTGCGCGCCACCTCGCGGTACATCTTCTCGGCGGCGACGTACGACCGCAGCGTCGGCAGGCACCCGACGGCGTACACGGCGACGCCCATCTCGCGGCAGCTCTCGGCCTGCGTGTACCAGTGGTTCCCGCACGGGCACCCCTGCGGGAAGCCGTCGCGCGAGGGCTCCACGCCGTGCGGCGGCGCGTCGCCGAACCACACCGCCGCCCGCGCCGCGCCGGGTCGCCACGCGGGCGGACGAGGTCGTAGAGCCCGTCGGTCACCGCCTCCGGCCCGTCGCCCCCGCCGGAGGCCTCGATCGTCGACACCACCGCGCGCACCGCGTCGATGTCCGGCGTGAAGGGGGTGACGCGCGTGACGAAGGTGCGCTCTTGCGGCGGGTGGTCGCGGTAGGCCACGACGGCGAGGCGGAGGTCGCGGCAGAGCGGTGACGCCCGCAGCGCGTCGACGAGCTCGACGAGGCGCGCGCGAACCTCCGCGATGTGCGCGCCCATGCTGCCCGTGGCGTCGATGACGATGGCGAGGTCGAGCTCGCCGCGGACGCGCGTCGAGAGCCAGCGGAGCTCGTGCTCGGGGTAGGGCTCCGACGCCGTCGAGCGGACCGGCGCGTGGATCGCCTGGACCGGCCCCGACGGCATCATCGGTCGCGCGGCCATGGCGGGGGGCGGGAAGAAGGCCGTCGGCCCGGGAGCCATCGGCTCGGGGGCCCTCGGCGGGGCGTAGCCGGGCGGGGGGGCCATCGCCGGGGGCGGCGCCGCACGAGGCGCGGGCATCGCGGGAGCGGGCCTCATCGGTGCAGGCATCGCGCCCAGCGGCGGGGGCGGACCACCGGGCATCGCGCCGAACGACGGCGGCGGGCCCATCGGCATGGGCGCGTTCAGGGGCGGCATCATCGCAGGCGCGGGTGCCATCGCAGGCGCGGGTGCCATCGCAGGCGGCGGCGCTGCCCGCGCGCGTCCACCGCGGGCAGCGAGCGACTCCGTCGCGGGTCGCGGGGGCTCGGCGACCACCGCCGCGCTCCGCCGCTCCGACGCGCCGTCCCGCGCGTCCACCGCGCGCAGGGTCGGCACGAACTCGAACCAGCTCTCCGGCCGCTCCGGCGGCGCGTACGCGAAGCGGAGCCGCGTGTCGCCCACCTCCACCAGCGTCCCCACCGTGATGCGCACCTGGGAGC
>Ga0073899_10003077_pt1 | contig 14912 bp, 13 predicted proteins | sample KloWWTmetaKNB5Ph_FD_88975 | JGI IMG/M metagenome (GOLD analysis project Ga0073899, IMG submission 88975) | Active sludge microbial communities from Klosterneuburg, Austria, studying microevolution and ecology of nitrifiers - Klosterneuburg... | ecosystem: Engineered > WWTP > Aerobic digester >...
GTGCAGCGCATCTATGCCGACGCCGGCCTGGAGCCCCTGCGCGCGGCCTACCTGGACCGCCTTCGCGCACTGGCCCCGGTGATCGACCTGGACCGCCCCGGCCTGTTCCCGACGGACCGGGCCCTGTGGCGCGACCCGCTGCACCTGACCACCACGGCGCAGCGCGCGGTGATCGACACGGTGTGGGGCGGCGTGCCGTAGACCGGGTCCACACCCATCCAGCCCTGGCGTCGCCTTGGTCCATCATGACATCGCGCGTCCGGACCCCGGACCCGCATCACCCGGGCCATCCCCCACCCCGCGCGCGCAGCGATCCGCACGGTCGCTGCTCCCTTGGCCTGTGCAGAGCGCATCTTGAGCCCACGAACCACTCCCATGGCCCACATCACCCTGCGCAACGAGGAACTGCCCGGCATCGTCGGGCTCATGCACTTCCGCCCGGAGACCGCCGAACCCCTGAACGCCCTGGTGGAGGTGCTGCTGCGGGGGCCCTCCTCCCTGAGCAGCGGCGAGCGCGAGATCATCGCCAGTTCGGTGAGCTGGTGGAACAACTGCCACTTCTGCCATAGCTGCCACGGCGCCGCAGCGGCGGCTCACCTTCAACGCGGGCCGGAGTTCATCGATGCCATCAAGGCCGGGCTGCCCGATGAGCCGCTCAGCCCGAAGATGCGCGCCCTGCTGGCCATCGCCAAACACGTGCAGGAGGGCGGGCTGAAGGTGACCGAGGCCGACATCGCCGCCGCGCGCACGGCCGGCGCCACCGACGTGGAGATTTACGACACCGTGCTGATCGCCGCCGCGTTCTGCATGTTCAACCGCTACGTGGACGGACTGGCCACCTGGCGCCCCGAGCCGAAGGAGGCCTACATGGGCATGGGCGAACAGCTCGCGCACCAGGGCTACCTGAACTCGATCCCGGCCTGAGGGGCGGCTCACTTCAACCGGTGTGCGATCCACGCCGCACCGAAGGTCGACACCAGGTTCCAGGGCACGGCCACGGGCAGGAAGCCGACGGGCAGCACCCCGAGGTTGCCGATCACCACCCACATGAGCACGAAGCCCATCCACCACGCGGTGAGCCCCACGGCCCAGAGCGTGTAGCGCTGCGCCAGCCACACCACCGCCACGGCGAAGAGCAGGGCCCAGAGGCCCCAGACCGCGCCATTGAGCGGAGCGGCAGGGAAGGCGAGGCCCAGCCCGGCGTAGTGCGCGGTCCAGTGCTCGACCAGCACGACCTGGTTGCGGACGAACTCATGAACGGATATCCAAGCGGTGATCGCCAGCACGGCCACCACGGTGCGAAGTGCATCCCAGCGCATGGCCGAATGTAGCCATCCCCGTTCACCACCGCCCCTTTGGCCGTTGCCTCCGCCGTCCACCCCGTTGCCCGATCCATCCACACCGTTCAACTATGTTCTTCGTCCATCAACTAGATCTTTCGTTATTCTTGTGCCATGGAACGGTTGACGCGCGCCGAGGAGGAGGTGATGCAGGTGCTGTGGCGCATCGGTCCGGCCTTCGCCAAGGACATCCGCCAGGCGATGCCCAAGCCCCGGCCCGCCATCACCACCGTGAGCACCATCGTCCGCATCCTGGAGGCCAAGGGCTTCGTGGACCACAAGGTGCTGGGCCGAAGCCACCGCTACACGGCCCGGGTGCACAAGGCCGACTACGCGCACCGCAGCGCGCGGCGCCTGCTGAAGGACTACTTCGCCGGATCGCCCCAGGCCCTGGTGTCCAGCTTCATCGAACGCGCCGACATCGACGCGCGCGAACTGGAGGCGCTGCTGGCCCTGCTGAAGCAACAACGCAAGCGCTGACATGGCCCTCCTCCCCTTCTACCTGCAGGCCAACATCGCCTTCGCGATCCTCCTCGCCGCCTATGCCGTGGGCCTGCGCCACAGCCCGCTGCTGGGCGCCCGCCGCGCCTTCCTGCTGCTGAGCCCCGCCGGTGCGTTCGCTCTTCCGCTGCTGCCCCGCATCCCGGTGCCGACCGCCCTGGCGCCCGTCACCCTTCCCCTCATCACCGTGAGCCCGGACGCCGGCACGCCGCTCGATCCGGCGGTGAGCCTCATTGCCGTGCACGTCGGCGTGAGCCTCGTGCTGATCGCCCGCCTCCTGTGGCGCATCGCCGTTGCCGGACGCACGGTCCGCCAGGGCGGGCCCGTCGCCATGGCCTTTCTGGGCCGTGTGCATCTGCCTCCGCATCTGGCCGGAGCGGAACGCGAGGCCGTCCGGCAGCATGAGCTGGCGCACGTGCGTCTCGGTCACTCGTACGACCTGATCGCCTTCGAACTGCTGGCCGCGCTGTGCTGGACGAACCCGCTCTGGTGGTGGGCCCTGCGCGAACTGCGGCTGGTGCACGAGCTGCAGGCCGACCGCGCCGCGGCGCGGACCGCTCCGAACTACGCCCTCACCCTGCTCGCCCAAGCGCTGGGGACCGACCCGCGGCACCTGCTCCATCCCTTCAACCGCTCCTTCCTCCAAACCCGCATGCTCATGTTGACCACCTCCTCTTCCCCGCGCCGGGCCCTGGTCCGCGCGCTGCCCACCCTCGCCCTCGCCATGCTCGGCCTGGCTTGGATCGCGGCCACCCCCCTACCTGTTCCCGCCAGTGAGGCCGTGGTGCTTCCGGGATCCGACCGCAGCGCGGAATACCCCGGCGGCATGCCGGCGCTGGCCGCCTACCTCGGCAAGGCCATCACCTATCCGGCCGGCGCCCGTGCCGAGGGAGTGGAAGGCACGGTGTACGTGGGCTTCACCGTGCAGGCGGACGGCCGTGTGACGGATGCCGCGGTGAAGCGGGGCGTGCGCAACGACATCGATCAGGAGGCCCTGCGCGTGGTGGGGTCCATGCCCGCCTGGACACCGGCCGCGAAGGACGGCAAGCCCGTGGCATCGCAGATGACGCTGCCGATCGCCTTCAAGTTGGGCGGCCAGTAACGGAGCGCCGCGGGGTTGCCCGCCATCGGTGCGCTCAAACGGTCTGCCGAGCCACCACGCGTTCCACCTCGGCGGATGCCCGATACACCTTCAAGGCGAGTCCAGTGTTGCGCTGATCTGTGAGGTCGGCGGCTCCGACCGGTGCGGTCCGTTTCCATCAGTATGGACCATATCTAACGTGGCTCCAGACCAAGATCACTGCGATGTACAGTCCGCAGAGCAGGGCAGCAAGGAAGGCACCGGCCAGCAGTGCGACCGCTGTGCGTGCCATCCATCGCCACATGATCCAGATTCGTTGGGTCGGTCTACACCTTCAGCCGGTTGCCTGCGGCAATTCGCTCCACCTCGGCGATCGCCCGGCGTGTCTTCAGCAGTGAGTCCGGCGTCACGCTGATGGAGTCGATGCCGAGCTCCACAAGGAACTGGGCGAAGTCCGGATGGTCGCTGGGGCCCTGGCCGCAGATGCCCACCTTGGTGCCGGTGCGTTTGGCGGTGGCGATCAGCTGCTCCAGCATGCGCTTCACGGCGGGGTTGCGCTCGTCGTACAGGTGCGACACCAGCGCACTGTCGCGGTCGAGCCCGAGCGTGAGCTGCGTGAGGTCGTTGCTGCCGATGGAGAAGCCGTCGATGTATTCGCTGAACTCCTCGGCCATGAGGATGTTGCTGGGGATCTCGGCCATCAGGTAGAGCTCCAGGCCCTCCTTGCCGCGCTCCAGGCCGTACTCCTTCATCACCTTCTTCACGGCGAGCAGCTCCTCCACCGTGCGGCAGAAGGGGATCATCACCACCACGTTCTTCAGGCCCATCTTCTCGCGCACCCGCCGGATGGCCTTGCACTCGAGACCGAACGCCTCCTTATAAGCGTCGCTATAGTAGCGTGAGGCGCCGCGCCAGCCGATCATCGGGTTCTCCTCGTGCGGCTCGTAGTGCTCGCCCCCGAGCAGGTTGCGGTACTCGTTGCTCTTGAAGTCGCTGAAGCGCACGATCACCTTGTTGGGGTGGAAGGCCGCGGCGATCTTGGCGATGCCATAGCTCAGGCGCTTCACGAAGTAGGTCTCCTCGTCCTCGTAGCCGTGGATGAGGTAGCTGATCTTGCCGCTGAGGGTGACATCGCCCAGCTCCTTGTGCTGCAGGAGGGCCAGCGGGTGGGCCTGGATGTAGTTGTTGATGATGAACTCCTCGCGGGCCAGGCCCACGCCGGCGTTGGGCAGCGCGGCGAACTTGAAGGCGAGGTCGGGGCTGGCCACGTTGAGCATGATGGGCGTGCGCACCTCGGGCAGGTCGGTGAGCATCGTCTCCTCCTTGCGGAAGGGGATGATGCCCTCGTAGATGACCCCGTTGTCGCCCTCGCAGCAGCTGGCCGTCACCTGCATGCCGGTGTCGAGCAGGTCGGTGGCGTTGCCGCAGCCCACGATGGCGGGCACGCCCATCTCGCGCGCCACGATGGCGGCGTGGCAGGTGCGGCCACCCTTGTTGGTGATGATGGCGCTGGCCTTCTTCATGATCGGCTCCCAGTCGGGGTCGGTCATGTCGGTGACGAGCACATCGCCCTGCTTGAAGTCCTTGCCGTCCATGCCCCCGCCGCGGCCATCGAGGCTGTACAGGATGCGCACGGTGCCCGCCCCCACACGGTCGCCGATGGCGATGCCCTTGGTGATCACTTTGGGCTGTGCCACACCTTCCGGATGATCGAGCTTGTACTCCACCACGCGGTCATCGGCCCTGAGGCTGTGGATCGTCTCGGGCCGGGCCTGCACGATGAAGAGGCCACCGGTGAGCCCGTCCACCGCCCACTCCACGTCCATGGGGCACCAGGTGCCCTTCTTGTCGCTGTAGTACCGCTCGATGGCCACCACGCTGCGGGCGATCTCCAGCGCCTGCTCGTCGGTGACACAGAAGCGGTTGCGCTGGGCGCGTTCGGTGGGGATCACCGAGGTGGGCTTCCCGGGCTCCACGCCGTAGATCATCTTGCGGTCCTTGTTGCCGATCTTCTTCTCGATGATGGCGCTGTAGCCTTTGGCCAGCGTGGGCTTGAAGACGATGAACTCATCGGGGCTCACGGCGCCCTGCACCACCATCTCGCCGAGGCCGTAGCTGCCGTTGATCAGCACCACGTCCTTGAAGCCGCTCTCGGTGTCGAGGCTGAAGGCCACCCCACTGGCGCCCAGGTCGGAGCGCACCATCTTCTGCACGCCCACGCTGAGGCCGATGTCGAAGTGGTCGTAGCCGCGGGTCTGGCGGTACACGATCGCGCGGTCGGTCCACAGCGAGGCGAAGCAGTTGCGCACCGCGGCGATGAGGTCCTGGTGGCCGCGTACGTTGAGGAAGGTCTCCTGCTGGCCGGCGAACGACGCATCCGGAAGGTCCTCGGCGGTGGCGGAGGAACGCACGGCCACGTCGGTGGCCTCCTGGCCGTATTTGCCGCTGAGCTCATCGTAGTGGGCCATGATCCCCTTCCAGATCGGCTCGGGGAACTTGCCGTTCTTGATCAACGTGCGCACCGCGAGGCCGGTACGCCGGATGTTCTCCACATCGTCCGCGTCGAGCCCCGCCACGATGTCGCGGATCTTCTGGTCCAGCTCGTTGTGCGCGATGAAGGCCTCGTAGCTGGCCACCGTCACCACGAAGCCGCCGGGCACGTTCACGCCCAACCGGCCCAGGTGCTGGATCATCTCGCCGAGGCTGGCGTTCTTGCCGCCCACCGTGGGCAGGTCCTTGAGTTCGACCTCGTGAAGCCATTTCAGGTAGGCGGTGGTGCTCATGGGGATCGGGTGTACGCGTGCGAAAGCGCACTGTACGGGCGTGGCGAAAATAGGTCCGGTGGATGCCTGGGCCACCTGACGCTGGTCAACGCCGGACATCCCCAAGCTCCGCGATCGAACCCGGAGCCTCCGCGCGCGTCAAATGCCCACCTTCACCCCATGCGCGCATCCTTCCTCCTCGTGCTCGGCTCACTCGCCCTGCGCATCACGGCCCAAGGCCCCGAGGTCACCTCGTGGATCATCAATCCGGGCAACGAAACGGGCTACGGCAGCATCGCCACCAACGTGCTCAGCGTGCACTACACGGCTGCGGATGTGTACATCACCAGCACCTGCATCCCCGGGTACGACATCGGCCCGTGGGCCGGCAACCCCAACAGCCCCGCCAACCAGGACTTCTGCTTCCGCATCACGCGCGCACCACAGCCCAACACCGGAACACCGGTGGCCACCCAACTCGGTCACATCGGCGTGTGGCGCAACGGCGTCAGCATCTTCAATGCCCTTGACGGCATGAGCTACAACGACCAAGGGGTGTGGAACCGCGATGCGTTGTTCTGGGAGGGCAGCAGTTTCGACCTCTGTCTGGGCCATCCCGCGCCCAACGGCGAGTACCACCACCACGTGTCGCCGAACTGCCTCTACGACCACCTCGACGATCAACAGCACAGCGACCTCATCGGCTACGCGTTCGACGGGTATCCCGTATACGGTGCGTATGGCTTCGCCAATGCCGACGGCACAGGCGGCATCGTGCGCATGCGCAGCAGCTACCAGTTGCGCACCATCACCGAGCGCAGTACCCTGCCGGACGGCAGCGTGCTGCCCGGCGCGCAACAAGGCCCTGCGATCGACGCGCAGTATCCATTGGGCGCTTTCATCGAGGATCACGAATACGTGGCCGGTAGCGGCGAACTGGATGAGCACAACGGCCGGTTCAGTGTGACGCCCGAATATCCCGCTGGCATCTACGCCTACTACGTCACGCTCGATGATCAGCTGGATCCGGCCTATCCGTACGTGATCGGGCCCACCTACTACGGCACCGTCGCACCGGGGAATACCGGACCCGGAAGCGGCCACAATACCGTGCCCGGAGGGGCTGCGCTGTACAGCCCGGGCGGCACCGGCATCAACGAGACCCGGGCCACGACGGCCTCCGCACATCCCGTACCCTCTCACTCGACCGTGCGGCTGCACGCGGATGCGGTGGTGCAACACGTGGACCTGCTCGATGCACAGGGCCGCCTGGTGCTGCAGAGCACACCACAGCGCGACCAGGTGATCCTGGACCTCACGGAGCTGCCGGCCGGCACCTATTGCGCGCTGCTCCGCTGCGCGGATGGGCACGTGCTGCGTGTGCGCGTGGCAAGGGCGTGATCGCGTGAGGAAGGCAGTAGATCCATGGCACGGAACATAGATCCGCGCCAGCGGAGGAGAACAACGAGGCCTCAGTCCTTCACCCACCGCGCATGCCACAGCCGGTCGCCATCCTGCACCCGCAGAGTGTAGCAGCCCGGCGGCAAGGCGCCGAGGTCAAGGCTGATGCTTGCGCTACGCATGGGCTCCACACGCAGCACACGCCCCCACGCATCCAGCACCTCCAGCTGCGCACCATGCACTGACGCCTCCGCCATCCGCAGCGTCACGTGATCCGTTCCGGGGTTGGGGAACACGGACAGGCCGTGCGCATCCGCTTCCTGCGACGGCACCCCGTTGGTGCCCGAGATGGACACCTGCAGCTCGGTGGCATCGCTGGAGCAGTTGGACTGACCGGTGTTGTTCACCACCACCGTCACCGTGCCCACCGGCCCCGCCCCCCAGGTGACGTCGATGCTGTTGGTGGAGGAACTTCCCGTTCCCCCTGTGATGGTCCATGTCCAGGTGTGGCCGGCGATGAAGGGCACCGTGTAGGTGGCCGTGGCCCCTGGCACCACGGCCGGCGGACCACTGATGGCCACCGGAGCGGGGGGCAGCGGGCCGCCCACGAGCACCGCCAGGGCCGGCGACCCGAACGGACCGGCGTAGACCGTGTCGGACACCACCTCGATGGCCTGCACCGTGCTCCATGCGTTGCTGATCGGGGCCGCGTTCCAGCAGGTGGCCGCCCCTGTGGCCAGATCGAGCTGGGCGATCCGGTAGCGCGTCTGCCCGCCCATCAGGTAGGAGTTGCCCCCCACCCAGATGCGGTCGCCACCGGGGTGCAGGCTCAGCACCTCGTAGCTGCTGTTGTTGGGGGCGAAGGGCGCCAGCGTGCCGGCCGGGGTGAAGGCCGCCACGCCCTGCCGGTTCTGTCCGCCGATCACGCTGTAGTCACCCCCCACCACCACGTGGTCGTTGGTGCGCACGATGGCCGTCACCCCGAAGTTGTTCACCGACGGCTGCGGGTGCCAGGTGCTGTCCAGTTCGCCCGTGGCCAGGTGGAAGCGGCACAGATCATCATACACGCTGGGCCCCGATGCGAAGCGGAAGATGCCGCCGGCATAGACGTAGCCGTCGGCCACGAGGATGGCGTTGATGCTGCCCTGCTCCTCGAACAGCGGCGTGCTCTGCCAGCCGGTGGGCAGGCTGGTGGCGGCGTCCACCGCCACGATGCGGCACGGGCTGAAGGGGCAGTAATAGAAGGTGCTGCCCTGCGCGCCCACGCCCTGGCGCCACGAGACGAAGTTGGCCACATCGTTCCACGGCTCCAAGGCCCCCGTGGCCAGGTCGAACATGGCGATACCGAGGCGCTGCTGGCCGTCCACCGAAGTGAAGGAGCCTCCGGCGATCAGCTTGTCACCCGCCCGCGTAATGGTGTTCACGTAGTTGTTGCCCACGTTCGGCGCCCAGCTGTCCAGTGCCCCCGTGGCGGCGTTGAAGCGCGCCAGGCGCCCACGCGGCGTGCCGTCCACCGTGGTGAAGCCACCACCGATGTACACCGTGCCGCCGATCTTCTCGATGGCGTACACGCTGCCCCCGGGCTCGGGCATGTTGGGCACCAGGGTCTGGGCACCGGAGCAGGCGGCGGCAACGAGCGCGGCAACGAGAAGGGAAGGACGCATCTACGGACGGGCCGGGCGTTGATGCCCTGGACCACGCCAAGCTAGACGGCATGGTGCGCCTTCGGTTGCCGCAGGGCGGGGGGTGCGCGATGGCAGCGGTGCATCGACCCGCTTCGACACCCCGGCAGCGTTCCCCTCCCCGCCCGCGTCCTAGCTTCGATCCACCGCCATGCACACCCGATGCCTCCTTGTGGCCGCGCTCTGCGGCGCGCAGCACGCCCACGCACAACCCCTGCTGGAACGGGCCGACCAGCGCGCGGACCTCATGCACCACACCCGGATCCTCCCGATCCCCGGACCGGCCTGGGCCACCTTCGGCGACAAGAACGACCCGGGCGGTGTCGCCTCCATGAACCTGCTGTCGGCGTGGAACAGCACCGGTGACCTGCTCTGGAGCACGGGCTTCGCCGACATGGTGTTCGTGGCCGGCGATGTGGCCGCCGGGCCCGACAGCAGCATCCTGGCGTGCGGACCATGGAATGGGTGCGATGTCCTGGGCACCCACAGCATCATCACCCGGATCAACGGCGATGGCAGCACCGCCTGGTCCGCGCCTGTGGCCGTGGACGGGCTGCAGCACATCGCCACCCACGCCGACAGCCTGCTGGCCTTCGCCACGGCGAACATGGTTCACCTCACGGACCTGAATGGCGACAGCTTGACCCAATGGTCCACACCGGACGCACCGGTGGAGGCCTTGTGCTGGACCTCCAATGACCACCTGCTCCTGGCCGCGAACAGCGCCCTCCATCTCACCTCCGCCTCCGGGATCCCCCTCGGCATCACACCCATCGGTGGCGTCGTGCGCCAGCTCGCGGCCCGGCCCGACGGCCACATCTGGGTGCTCCGTGCCGACGAGGTGCTCAGCGTGTCCGCGGACCTGCAGTCCATCACCGCTTTCGACCTCGGCGCCTACACCACCGACGCGCGCCGGCTGGCCACCGATGGCAACGACGCCTGGGTGCTGACGCCCACCGAGGTCGTTCGCGTGGAGGCCTCCCTGGGGCCGATCGGCAGCTTCCCGCTGAACCCCTTGCCCGGTCATCAGGTGGCGGACCTCGCCTTCGGCAACGGGCGCCTCACCACCGCCGGACACGCCGACCTGTTCACCACCACGGCCGCGGTCCTGCGCGACTACGACAGCACCGGCCTCACCGCGGTGCACGATGCCGATGTGTCGATCGCGATCGCCGCCGTCGACTCCACCTGGCTCGTTCCGCTGGGACCACCCAACATCCATTCCCTGCGCACCGCGCTCACGCTCACCCTGACGAACCACGGGAACAGTGTCGTCCACGAGCTGCTGCTCTCGCATCAGCTTGGCCAACCCTGGATCTGCGGGCTGGCCGGCACCATGCTGCCGCTCACGCAGCTCAACCTGCAGCCCGGGCAGAGCGTGGACGTGCCGTTCACGCTGACCACGGGCTTTCCGCAATCCTTTCCGCCCGGCAGCACGGCCACCGCGAACGTCTGCATCGTGGCCGCCAGCCCGCAGCACCGCGTGGACCGCACACCCGCGGACAACCAGGCCTGCACCACGATCTCCATCGTGGGGGTGGGGATCGCACAGGAGGTGGGTCTCGCCACGTTCACCGTCTTCCCGAACCCGTTCTCCGATGAACTGAACCTGGCGGTCGATCCCGGAAGCGGTCCCATCGACATTCGTCTTTGCGATCCGGTCGGACGCGTCGTGCACACTGAACGTGTCGACCCCGGATCAGCACGGACCCATCGGCTCAAGCTCCCCGCGCTCCTGCCGGGTGCATATGTCCTCAGTGTGCACCGCAGGTCGGGCGCGAGATCCATGCAGGTTCTCCGTTCCGCCGTGCGCTAGCGCCTCGAACATCCTCAGCCCCCCTGGCGCAAGAGTTAGGCGAGGCTCTGCGAGCCGTCCTCTTGTGCCCCCACGATCACCTCGCTCGCGCCGATGTTCGCTGGCGCGGATCCGCGATACGCAACCGGCTGCCTCAACGACCCGGGCACCGGTGGTTCTTCACGTACCTGAACATCCGGTCGGCTTCGTGGTCCATGCTGTCGTACCGCCCGGCGTAGCCCTCCTCCAAGCCTTTCTCCATGGCCGTGATCGCCTCGGGGCAATCCTTACCGAAGTACGTTTTGATCTCCCGCAGCATTTCCCGGTCCTTGGCCTCGCGCCAGGAATGCATCTCCTTCTTCAGCACATACTTCCCCGCGGCCTTGTCGATGATGTACATGTACGAGAAGTTATCCCAGTAACTCGTCAGGATGTACTGGTCGCTTTCCATGATCACCTCGTGCAGTCGGTCCATGCCCAAGCTCCCGATGGACATATTGATCCACCTGCGCCCCCCGAAATGAAGCTCGGAGACCTTGCTTTGTCCGACCTGCCGTTCACGTTTGTCCTCCTTCACATGGTAGCGCAGGTATTGGCCCGTCATGCTGCATGTGCTGCTCTGCGTGCTCTGCGACTCGTACATCCACACGGTGTCTCCCTTCTCGATGAAGAAGCCCACGGGATCCTGGGCCAGGGATGGCAGGGTGCACAGGTAGAACAACCAGGTGGACAGGCGAGGGGTCATGGCGTTGGCAGGTCGTTGCGGAGCGAAAGTAGCCCGTCCGATCCGCTGGCGAATGGTCGCCCCTCGCTCGCGCCGATGTTCGCTGGCGCGGATCGGTGATCCGTGCCATCCCCTAGCTTGGACCTCGTGAGCCGGAAGTACAAGATCCACGACCAGACCGATGCTCACTTCATGACCTATGCCACTGTGGGCTGGGTCGATGCATTGAGCAGGCCGCTCTACAAGGACATCGTGGTCGACAGCCTGGCCCATTGCCAGCGCGAGAAGGGGCTTGAGTTGTTCGCCTGGTGCATCATGAGCAACCATGTGCACCTGATCGCCCGGGCCGCCGAAGGCAGGCAGCTGCAGGACATCCTGCGCGACCACAAGAAGTTCACCGCCAAGAAGATCGTGGAAGCGATCATCAGCAACCCACAGGAGAGCCGCCGGGAGTGGTTGTTGCCCTTGCTGCGCCGACCGGATGGCAGCATCCGCTTCTGGCAGCACGACCTGCATCCCATCTGGCTGCGCACCCCTGCGGTGATCGACCAGAAACTCGACTACATCCACATGAACCCGGTGACCGAAGGGCTCGTGGATGAACCACAGCACTATCCGTACTCAAGCGCGGCTGCCTATGCGGGCATGCCTTCGGTGCTGAACGTCGAGATCATCTGACGTGGGAGGCACGGATCGCCGATCCGCGCCAGCGGCATTGTTCAAAGACCCCGACCATTGCCCAGGTCTGCTGGCGCGGATCGGCGATCCGTGCCATGCCCTGTTCTCGCGCAAGCCCGCTCTGGCGCAAGCGTTAGGCGAGGCTCCGCGAGCCGTCCTCGTGTGCTCCCGCGATCAACTTGCCCAAGCGTACGTCAGGACGGCCTACCCACCCGCCAGCCACCATCCGCCTAACCCCCTGGCGAGTGAAGGGCCCGCGTTCGAAGTCACGGACTTCGGAGACCCTGCCCGGCACCGGCGAACAGGATCCCGTTGGGCACAAGTGACCCCGCGCGTGCCCAGGCGCGGGAACACTTGCGCCAGGGGGGGTCAGAAATCGGACTCCAGCTGCTGCGTCATCGTCTTTTTGAGTTCTGCCAGGAGACCTTTCATGTAATCGTTGGTCTCATTGGCGAACGTAGCCGCCACGTCCTTTAACCTGCCATTCTTCGTATAGATCATGGGGTTCTGGAAATATTCATCGAGGTTGATCTTCGACACACCTGCCCCAATGTTGTTCCCAGGCATCTCGAACGTGTACGTAACGTCGTAGATCTCCGCACGATACCGCCCATCCTTTACCTGCACTTTCACGGTAAAGTACCAGGTCTTTCGGATCTGGGTCAAACCGCTCTTCTCCTCCTTCATAATGAGTCCTTTCCCAAGTATGTTCCCGTTCTCCCGGTCGTCGAGTTGAATGACATCCTGCGCGGAGCGAAACGCACTCGCAAACCAAAGTTTGGCCTTGCCATAAAGAAGCCCTGCTTTTGAGCCTTCCACTTGAATGACCTCCGAATATTTCACCTTCCCATCCACATATGGAACTGGCGGCGTAGCATCTTGAGCGATTACTACTCCAATGGTCTGGAAGACAATTGTTAACCCAGTAATGACGTGTTGCACGCTCATGGCTTGATCTTGTAGGCGGTCGCCACAGGTAAAAATACTCGGGCTTCGATGTCAAGGCTAACCTTCCCTCGCGCGAGCGTCCACGCTCGGGCGTCGGCCCGTTGTCAGGCGTTCACGGCACGAGCGTGGACGCCCGCGCCAGAGGGGGGCGTACGGGAGGACAGCTTGTCCACCCGCCGGCCACAACAGGCCGAACGACCGTGCGAGTAAAGTACCCGCGTTCGATGGCACAGACTTCAGAGACCCTGCCCGGCACCGGCGAACAGGATCTCGTTGGGCACAAGTGACCCCGCGCGAACCCAGGCGCGGGAACTCGTGCGCCAGATGGGGCTGGTCCGCGCCTGCGGCGCGGATCATCCCTCCCGTGCCGCATGGCACGGCCGCACCCGGTTCCACCTCCGGCCCAGGACCACGTACCCAGGACCTGGAGCCCAACCCAAGCACCCGCCGCCCGGCCCGCCACCCACCGACCGCTCCGCCTCCGGCGGCCGATGGACCATACCACCGATCCGTGCTGATCCAGATCAACCCGGACCAGAAGACACATGATCAACGCGGCCTACCCTTTCTCCGCGCGGATCCGTTCTTTGATCCGACCATCACGGCCATGGATCACAAGCATCATGTGCTTCTTCCCCGCCACCGCCCGTGCATACCTCACAGCTTCTGCCTTGTTCGTGTGGGTGGCCGTTGCCTTCGTCGCGCCCGCTACCTTTACCTTCCAATTGGAACCGCTGGGCACCACGTGCATCTGGGTCTTCAGGTAGTTGCCATGGCGCAACCGCAGGACATCCCGCAGAGGTTTGTTGTACCAGTAGATCCACGCCCGAAGCTGGTCCTTCCCAACCTGCACATTCACCACCTCCCGACGATAGAGCGAATCCTTGACGTTCGAGGGATCATACTCCTCATAGGCATCCAGCTTGGCCAGGACCTCCTGCACCGTGTCCGGCAACAGCCTGTACACCTCGCCCACAAGCGGATGGCCGGCGCCCTTGTCCGGCACAGCATAGGGATATTTCCCAAGGAACAGAGATGCGGAGGGCACCTGACCAATGCCCACGCGAACACCATACTTGGCCAGGAGGTTCCGCTCCGCGGCCTTCGCCTTGTTCCGCAGGGTACCGTACACGAAAATGAACTCCACGAGCCCCTCCTTGGTCATGGAAGGATGCGCGGCTCTTTCGGTCCTGTCGTGATCCCTCATCTCCTTTGTTCCCTCCGTTCACGGTTGTTCAACAGCCGGTCAAGGTCCTCGAAGCCCCATTGCGCCACATACGCACGCACCACCGGCCTATCGCTGATGAGCTTGAGGTAGTAGTCGAACAGCCGCTCGATCTCCTGTTGCCTGATCTGGCCCATGGTGTGCAGGGAGGCGATGAACTCGAAGAAGTTCAGGTAATCGACCAACTGCTCCTCGTTCGCTTCAACCTTCAGCCATTCATCCGTGATGCCATTGTGGTCCATCCGGCGTCGCACCTTCTTGAACTGGTCGTTCTCGAAGAACTTGGTGTAGAGCTGGTGCATCCATTCGGCCTTCTTCCGCAAATGGTCCCGATAGTACACCCGCACCAACGCAACACCCCCGACGATGGTCACGACGGACACCAGCATGTCCAGGATCTCCTGAACACCCCAATGGCCGCGTCCCACGCAGCACATCAAGACCACCGGATGCATCATGCTCCTCAAAGGTAACGCCGCACGGTCCTTTCTGTTCCTCCCCTCCCGACCATCTTTGCCGCATGAGCCGCACATCCACCCATCTGGTGCAGGAACACCTGGAGCTCATCGGCGGCGAGGTGTTCGAGAAGTTCGGTGCCGTCATCACCGGCCTCGTGGGCGGCCGCAATGGCATCTACGCGCTCTACGCGGGTGACCGGCTCTACTACGTCGGCCTGGCCAAGGACCTCAAGACCCGGCTCAAGGCCCACCTGAACGACCGGCACAAGGACCTCTGGGACCGCTTCAGCGTGTACGTCACCAACGGCGACGCCCAC
>Ga0073899_10003079_pt1 | contig 14905 bp, 14 predicted proteins | sample KloWWTmetaKNB5Ph_FD_88975 | JGI IMG/M metagenome (GOLD analysis project Ga0073899, IMG submission 88975) | Active sludge microbial communities from Klosterneuburg, Austria, studying microevolution and ecology of nitrifiers - Klosterneuburg... | ecosystem: Engineered > WWTP > Aerobic digester >...
CTGACCAACCTGGACAAGGTCGAGGACTTGACGCACGGCTTCGCGATTCCGAAGTACAACGTCAACTTCATCGTCAACCCGCAAGAGACGGCGTCGGTGACCTTCATTGCCGACAAGCCGGGCGTGTTCTGGTGCTATTGCACGCACTTCTGCCACGCCCTGCACCTCGAAATGCGCTCGCGCATGATCGTCGAAGGCTAAGTAACGGTGTGACAAAGAGGCTGCGCTGGGGATGGTCCCCAGCACTGCTTCGCAAGCACCGCCACAATGGCGGTGCTTGCATTGAAAGATGATGTTTATGTATGTGACATGCCAACAGCTGGCGGGTCGGGTGGTTGCCTGCCTGGCCGTTTTTTTTGCCGCCCTCACCTTGGGCCTTGGCAGCGCGCACGCCAGTACCGGCGCCTACGAGGCGGCCCTGCCGGACGAGCTCAATACCGCCAAGGACATGTGCGCCCTGGTCCCATGCAGCGCGGTGTTTCCCGGCGCCAAGAGTTTTTCGGAACGCATGGGCCAACCCCCCTACGTCGAAGCCTACGGCGATGAAGAGGCGGGCAAGAAGAAGCTGCTTGGTTATGTGATGCTCTCCACCGACATCACCGACACGCCGGCCTACTCCGGCAAGCCGGTGGTGACGCTCATCGGCATGGACCGCACCGGCCACTTTGTCGGCGTCAAGGTGCTCAAGCACTCCGAACCCATTCTGCTACTGGGCATTCCCGAGTCGGCGCTGCTCAAGTTCAACGACCAGTATCTCGGCAAATCGGTCGCCGACAAGATTGAAGTGGGCCAGTCGCGCCCCGACGAGAACGTACTGGGGGTCGACGCGATCTCCGGCGCTACTGTGACCGTGATCGCCCAGAACCAGGTCATGATGGCCTCCGGCACGGCGGTGGCCCGCCAGGTCGGCATCCTGGCGCCGACCAAACGCGATCCGGCACGCTTTGTGGTGACCGGCCAGCGCCTGAGCTGGGCCCAGCTGGTCAAGCAGGGCAGCGTGCAACGCCTCTCGGTGCGACCGGAACAGGTTGGCCTGGCGCGCACCGGCGAACCCTTCATCGAGCTCTGGTTTGGCGACCTCAACCACCCCGATGTGGGCGCCAGCCTGCTCGGCGACGGCGGCTGGGCCAACCTGCGCGCGCGCCTGAAGGAAGGCGACCACGCCCTGTTCGTCGTGCGCAGTGCCGGCATCGAATCCTTCAAGGGCTCGGGCTTCGTGCGTGGCGGCATCTACGACCGGGTACAGGTCAAGCAAGGCGCCGACTCGTTCACCTTCCGCGACCTGGACTACCTCAACCTCTACGGCCTGGAAGCGGCGGGCGCGCCCAGCTTCACCGAATCGGCCATCTTCATCATCCGCTCCAAGGCCTTCTCCGCCGCCTACCCCTGGAAGCTCAGCTTCCTGGGCAACCGCGTGGACCGCGCCACCGGCACGCGCAGCTTCACCAGCTTCGATACCAACTACTGGCTGGCGCCGGAACTGCTGCAGGGCGGCCGCCCCGTGGTGGAAGAGGCCGCGGCACCCTGGGTGCGCATCTGGACGTCCCGCGCCGTCGAGATTGCCCTGTTCTCGGCGCTGCTGGTGATCGTCACGGTGGTCTATGCCTTCCGGGAACGGCTCACACGCCGCTCCACGCGCAAGAACAAGTGGCCGGTGAACGCCTTCAAGTACAGCGCCTGGGCCCTGAGCATCGGCTTCATTGGCTTCGGCGCCATGGCACAGCCCTCGGTGACGCAGGTGCTCACCTGGTTCCACTCGCTGCTGTTCCAGTGGACCTGGTCGCTGTTCCTGTCGGACCCGTTCATCTTCGTGTTCTGGATCTTCATCATCGTCACGGTGTTCCTGTTCGGCCGCGGCCTGTTCTGCGGCTGGATGTGCCCGTTCGGCTCGCTGTCCGAGGCGATGTACAAGCTCGGTGGCCTGGTCGGTCTCAAGCGCTTCCAGGGATCGCTGCCGCGCGTCTGGCACGACCGGCTCAAGTGGCTCAAGTACGTGGTGTTCTTTGGCCTGCTGACGGTGTCGATGTTCTCCATGGGCCTGGCCGAGGTGCTGGCGGAAGTGGAGCCCTTCAAGACCACCTTCCTGGTCGGCATCAACAACCGCGCCTGGCCCTACGGCCTGTTCGTCTGCGCCTTGCTGGGGCTGTCGATCTTCATCGAGCGGCCCTACTGCAAGTACATCTGCCCGCTGGGCGCCGCGCTGGCTGTGCCCAGCACCTTCCGCTGGTTTGGTCTGCCGCGCAAGCAGGAATGCAACAGCTGCAAGGCGTGCGCGGTCGGCTGCGGCTCGCTGGCGATTGACGCGGACGGCCGCATCGACCACCGCGAATGCCTGCACTGCCTGGATTGCCTGGTGCTCTACACCGATCCCAAGGTCTGCCCGCCACTGGGCCAGGAGCGTAAACGCCGTGAGCGCGCCGGCCTGGAACTGACGCCGATCGGGCGCGATGGCTACTACATCCCGATCCACCCGGTGAGCGTGGCCACGCCGGCCGCGCTGGCCGCCAAGCAGGGACCGGACCCGCGCATGCCCTCCGATCCGGTGATGCCCCCGCACAAGGTCAACGTCAGCCGCCTGATGTGGATCTGGCTGGAGATTCGCGATCACCTGTGGCCCTGGAGCACCGAAGGCTGGCACTCGCAGCGCGCGCTGCAGGTGGCGGGCTTCTCGCTGGCGGTGGCCGCCAGCGTGGCCTGGATCCTGGCCGCAACCGGTCGCCTGTCGTCGGGCGCGGTGATTGGCTGGTGGTTCGGCTGGAGCGTCTACGAGGTGCTGATCCGCCTGTCCGGCCGGCGCTACGTCAAGGACGGCCCGTGGTGGCAAGACAACTATCGCCATGCCAGCGTGATGGATATGCTCAGTTACGTAAGCTTCAAGAATCTCCTGATTGGTGCCGCCTTGTTCCTGACTTTGAAAACCCTGGGATTGATGCTGGTATGAGTCCCAGATGAGCAAGTTCTTGCTCCTGCTGCTTGCCGCGGTGCTGGCAAGTGCGCACGCGGCGACGGTGCGGGTCCCGGCCGGCACGTCGCTGCAACAGGCGATCCGCAGCGCCAAGCCCGGCGATGTGCTGGAGATCGAACGCGCGCTCTACACCGGCAACTTCCTGGTCGACAAGCCGCTGACGCTGCGCGGCCTCAACCGCCCGACCCTGAGCGGCGCGCAAAAGGGCGACACGCTGCGCATCACGGCCACCGACGTGACCATCGAGGGCCTGATCGTGCGCGACTCGGGTGACAGCCTGAACGACCAGAACGCCGGCATCTACCTCTACCCCGGCGCCCACCGCGCCGTGGTGCGCCACTGCGACCTGAGCTACAACCTGTTCGGGCTGTGGATCGAGAAGGCCAACGACGTGGTGATCGAGGGCAACCTGATCACTGGCAAGCGCGAGTACAACTCCTCGCAGCGCGGCAACGGCATCCAGCTCTACAACACCACCGGCGCGCGCATCACCAACAACAACATCAGCTTCGTGCGCGACGCGCTCTACGTCGACGTCTCGCACCACGCGGTCTTCAAGGGCAACAAGCTGCACCACAGCCGCTACGGCTCGCACTACATGAATTCCTACTACAACCTGTGGGAGGACAACGACAGCTACTACAACCGCGGCGGTCTGGCGCTGATGGAAGTGCGCGACCAGGTGGTGCGCAACAACCGCGCCTGGGGCAACTCGGACCACGGCATCATGCTGCGCACCATGCAGGACTCGGTGATCGAGAACAACGTGATTGCCGGCAACAACCGCGGCTTCTTCATCTACGACGTGGAGTACGTCACGATCAAGGGCAACCTGGTGGTGGACAACTACGTCGGCGTGCACCTGTCGTCCGGCTCCACCCGCAACAAGGTGGAGGACAACGATTTCGTGGCCAACCGCGAGCAGGTACGCTATGTCGGCGCGCGCGACGAGCGCTGGGGCGTGGAGCGCGGCAACCACTGGAGCAACTACCTGGGCTGGGACCGCGACGGCGATGGCGTGGGCGATGTGCCCTATGAGGCCAACGACATGGTGGACCGCCTCACCTGGCGTTACCCCAGCGTCAAGCTGCTGCTGGCCAGCCCGGCCGTGCAGGCGCTGCGGCTGGTGAGCCAGCAATTTCCGGTGCTGCGCGTGCCCAGTGTGGTCGACCCCAAGCCGCACATGCAGCCCGGCCACAAACAATGGAGCCAATGGCGTGACAAGCACTACCCCGGCCAGTGAAACGGCCGCCATCGAAGCGCGTGGCGTCGCCAAGCACTACGGCGCCCTGCACGCCGTGGACGGCGTCGACCTGACGGTCAAACGCGGCGAGATCTTCGGCCTGATCGGCCACAACGGCGCGGGCAAGAGCACGCTGTTCAAGATGATGCTGGGGCTGATCGCACCAACCGAGGGCGAGATCCTGATCGATGGCTGCTCGGTGCGCGGGCGCGGCTTTCGCGCGGCGCGCCGGCACATTGGCTACCTGCCCGAGAACGTGGTGCTGTACGACAACCTCACCGGGCTGGAGACGCTGCACTTCTTTGCCCGGCTCAAAGGCGCTGCGCGCGCCCAGTGCGCGCCCACGCTGGAGCGCGTCGGCCTGGGGCACGCCGCCAAGCGCCCGCTGCGCGAGTACTCCAAGGGCATGCGGCAACGGCTGGGTTTTGCCCAGGCGCTGCTGGGCGCACCGCGCGTGCTGTTCCTGGACGAACCGACCAACGGGCTGGACCCGCAGGCCATCCGCGACTTCTATGCCACACTGCGCGGCCTGCAGGGCGAAGGCGTGACGGTGGTCATCACCTCGCACATTCTGGCCGAACTGCAGGAGCGCGTGGACCGCCTGGCCATCATGTCGGCCGGCAAGATCCAGGCCCTGGGCAGCGTGCAGGCGTTGCGCGAACAGATGCAGATGCCGCTGAACCTGACGCTGCGCCTGGGCGCGGCCGACGCGCTGCAGGCGCAGCAGGCGCTGGCCTCGCTGAGTGGCGTGCACAGCACGCTGACCCCGCAGGGCCTGCAGATCAGCTGCCCGCGCGAGGCCAAGATGGCGGTGCTGGCAGCGGTCGGCACGCTGGGCTCCAGGCTGATCGACCTCAACATCATCGAGCCGTCTTTGGAAGATGTGTTCTTTGGATTCTCCGACGTGATTCCTTGCGGGACAGATCTTTAGCTCGATCCTCAACTGATTGAATAGCCATGGAAATCTCCTAAATCCTGACCCTGGCCGCCAAGGAATTTCGCGACCGCATGCGCAACCGCTGGGTAATCGCCGTGGCGCTGGTGTTTACCGTGTTCTCGCTGGTCATCACCTACTTTGGTGGCGCGCAGCAAGGCACGGTGGGCCTGCGCTCGATCGAGTTCACCATCGCCAGCCTGGTCAGCCTGGTGATCTACCTGATCCCGCTGATCGCCCTGCTGCTCGGCTTCGACGCCGTGGTAGGCGAACGCGAGCGCGGCTCGCTCGACCTGCTGCTGGCGCTGCCCATCACCCGGCTGGAACTGCTGCTGGGCAAGTACCTGGGGCTGGCGGCCGCGCTGACGCTGTCCACGCTGGCCGGCTTTGCGCTGGTGGCGGTGCTGCTGTACCGCCAGTTCAGCTGGCCGGGGCTATTCCATTACGGCGGCTTCATGATCAGCTCGGTGCTGCTGGGCCTGGCCTTTTTGAGCCTGGCGGTGCTGATGTCGGTGATCGCGCGCGAGCGCACCCGCGCCTCCGGCCTGGCCATCGCCTTGTGGTTCTTCTTCGTGCTGGTGTTCGACCTGCTGCTGCTCGGTGGCCTGGTGGCCACCGGCGGCAGCTATGGCGGCGAGGCCTTCGCCTACCTGCTGCTGCTCAATCCGGCCGACGTGTTTCGCATCCTCAACGTGTTCTCGCTGGAAGATGTTCGCACGCTGTATGGACTGGCCAGCATCGTGCCGCCAGCGCTGGCCAGACCCTGGCTGCTGGGTCTGGTGATGCTGGCCTGGATTGTGCTGCCGTTGACCCTGGCCCGATGGAGATTTCGCACATGACCCTGAACCGACCCTCCCGCCTGCTTGCCGCGCTGCTGGCGTGCCTGGCCGGCGCGCTGCTGTCCGGCTGCGAGCCGGCGAACAATGCCAAGCCGCTGGCACCAGTGGAGATCGACGCCCGCAGCACCTGCGACCTCGACGGCATGCTGCTGGCCGACTACCCGGGCCCGAAGGCGCAGATCCAGTACACGGGCCAGCCCACGCCCACCTTCTTCTGCGACACGGTGGAGCTGTTTCACACCTTGCTGGCGCCGGAGCAGGTCAAGCCGATCGCCGCGGTGTGGGTGCAGGACATGGGCAAGGCTGACTGGGAGCAGCCGCGCGGCAACTGGTTCGACCCCAAGACCGGCTACTTCGTGCTGGGCAGCAAACGCAAGGGCTCCATGGGGCCAACCATTGCCAGCTTCGCGCAGGAGGCCGACGCCAAGAAGTTCGTCGAGCAGTACGGCGGCCAGCTGCTGCGCTTTGGTGACATCAAGCCCGCCATGGTCGACCTGAGTGGTGGCGCGCTACACGACACACGCATGTGAAGCGACACCTTTGGGCATTGGGCCTGCTGCTGACCGTGGCGGCCCTGGCTACCGGCACCTGGATGCTGTGGCCCGAAAAGGTCGCCCCGGCGCCCGAAGACATCTGCCTGGTGGCGCCGCCGCTGCCCTACGACCCGGCCTCCGGCCTGGCCTTGCTGGCACCGCGTCCGATACCGGCTGACGCGCGCTGCCCGGTGTGCGGCATGTTCCCGGCGCGCTCGCCACGGTGGGCCGCGCAGCTGATCTTCCGAAACGGCGACACCCATTTCTTCGACTCGCCGGTCAGCCTCTACCTGTACCTGCAGGCCATGGCACGCTTCAGCCCCGGACGCAGCCTGGACGAGGTGGGCGCCACCTTTGTCACCGACCTGGACAGCGGCGCCTGGACGCCCGCCGCGCAAGCCCACTATGTGCATGGCTCCAGGGCCCTGGGGCCGATGCGCAACGGCAACCTGCCAGCCTTCGCCAGCCTGGAGGCCGCCCGGCAGTTTGCCGGCGAACAAGGCGGCCAGTTGCTGCGCGCCGACCAGATCACGCCGGCCGTGCTGGCGCCGCTGGACACCCGCTCGGCGCAACTGCACAGCACGCACGCCAAGTAGCCGCAGCCCGGCGGGGAGGCTACCGCATCTCGAAGGCCTCCTGGTGGAAGCGTGGCCGCCAGCCCATGGTGCGCAGGCCCTCGCGCAGCGCATTGGCCAAAGCGCTGGGGCCGCAGAACCAGATCTCGGCATGCCGGGGCGCGCCCAGTGCCTCGGCCTTGAGCACCGCGCCCTGGCGCGCGCCGTGAATGTGCAGCGCGATGCCGGGCAGGTTGGCGCACAGCTTTTCCAGACGCGGCACGAAGGCATCGGTGTCGCGATCGCGCGTGCAGTAGTGCAAGTCGGCCGCCGGCACCTGATCCGGCCTGCCCTGCAACGACTCCAGCCAGGCCAGGAAGGGCGTCACGCCAATACCGCCGGCAATCCAGATCTGCCTGGCGCCACGGTTGCAGCGCGCGATGTCAAAGCGCCCGTACGGCCCTTCCACCCGCACCGTCTGGCCAGCTTGCAGGCGCGTGCCGAGCTGGCTGGTGTAGTCGCCCAGCGCCTTGATCTGAAAGCTGATGGTGCGGTCGCCCTGGTCCGAGCTGGCAATGGTGAAGGGATGCGCACCCTCCTTGTCATCGAAGGTGACAAAGGCAAACTGCCCCGGCCGATGACCGCGCCACCCCTGCTCCAGGCGGCAACGCACGGTGGTGACGTCGGCCACCGGATGCTCCACCGCAATGATCCGCCCGCTGGCCACACGCGAGCGGCCAATGCCCCCCAGCAGCGAACGGATGGCGCCGTAGCCACCGGCGGCCAGCAACACCGCCAACAACGCGCCAACCGGCTGCGCCCAATAGGCGCGCGGTGCCAGCAGGGCCGCGTGGAAGGCCAGCATCAGGAACAGCACCGGCATGACACGGTGCAGCACGCGCCAGGTGCGGTACGGAAACTTCTTCCACAAGGTGATGGCCAGCATCACCAGCAGGGCGTAGATCGCCCATTCACCCATGTCCTTGGACAGATGGCGCAGCACCTCCAGCAAACCGGTGAACTTCTCCTTCGGCACACGCCCTTCGCGGCCTATCAGCGCCTTCAGGATGTCGCCAGACATCTCGATCAGCCAGTGGCTCGCCGCCAGCGACACGGCCAGAATGCCGGCCCACTTGTGGGTGCGGTAGACCCGGTCCATGCCACCCAGCGGCGCCTCCAGCCAGGCCGGCCGGGTTGCCAGGAACATGGTCAGCGACATCATGGCGATCGACAGCAGACCGCCGAGGTAGAGCGCGTTCTGCCGCGCGATCCACAACGGGTGCGCACCGGCGGGGGCCACCGCGTTGCTGACATCCCAGCCCCAGGCCAGCGCCACCACGGCCAACAGGCCGGCCAGCAGCGTCTTCATGGCAGTTTGGCGCCGGAGGCGGCGCTGGCGGGCTTGGGCGGCAGGTCGTCGCGGCAGCGGCGCTTGTTGCAGTCGGCCGAGGCGCGCGCGCCATCGGTGCCGCCGCCGGCAAGGCGCTTGCCTTCGCCGCGCTGGTTCATGATCTCACCGGTCTGCGGGTTGACGTAGAGCTTGATGCGCTCACCTTTGGGGTCGGTGGCACGCACCTCGTAGCCGCCGCGTTCGCGTTCGATCTTTTCGACATTGCGGTAGCCCGCGGCCTGCAGCTTGTCGTGGATCTGCGCAATTGACAGCCACTGGCGCTCGGCCGCCGGGTCGGCTCGGTGCTCACCGGCGAACGACGGGGCCAGCAGCGCGCCTGCGACAGCGAGTGCGCTGCCCAGGGCCAGGGATACGAGAAGGGTTGAGCGTTTCATGGTGTAAACCTCCGTGTGCTTGGGTACGTGGCGGAACAGGGAAAAGGGGAACCGGCGATCACTCGTCGTAGTAGCCCTGCTGGGCGTCGAGATGGCAGGCAGCGCAATTGGCCTTGGTGCGCACATCCTTGTGCTTCCACTCCCAGGCCGGCACCTTGCGGTGCTCGCTGACCCACTTGGGCAGCTCGGTGATGCGCAGCGGCGCATTGCTGGCCGACACGCCGCGCAGCAGCTTGCCGCTGTAGCGGTTGCCGCCCGTGTCGGCGGCGTTGGCGCTCAGGTACTCGGTGATGCGCTTGGCGATTGCCGGCTCGACACTGGCGTCGTCGCCAAAGTGGTTTTTCAGGTCACCCATCATGCGGGTCCAGGAACTGGCCGGCAGCATCGACGGCGCGAACACCAGATGGCAGCTGCCGCATTCCTCCTTGACCACCGGGTCGGTGACGGGCGGATAATAGTGGCCGCCACCGGCCTGGGCGCGACCCAGCACCAGGGCCGAGAAGCCGATGACCAACAGGCCCAGGGCCAGCGGACGATAAGGGATGTTCATGGTGACCTCCTGATACTTTGCGGGACAGACCTTCCGCGCTGTCCTCAACTGACTGGATGTGATTGGGTGGGTGGCCAGGTCTACTGGCCGAGCATGAACGTCAGCCAGTCGCCCTTTTCGCGGGCATTGCACTCGCGCCCCAGCACTTCGTTGCAGTTGCGCTTGAACCATTTCTCGACCTTGGCCGCGTCGGTATAGCGCGCCGGGGTGACCGACACGGCCATCGCCTCGATGGTCTTGCCCGACGGGTTGCGGCCGGCGCCGCGCGTGTCCTTGCCGTGGCAACTGGTGCAGCTCGGCGTGTCCGGTTTGCCGCCGCCAAAGGCTTGCGTGTGCAGCGTCTTGCCACGCTCAGCCGAGAAGCCGGCAAACTTGGGATCGGCAGCCTTGGCCGCGCTGGCGTACTGGCTGAGCTGGTCCTCGCGAGGACCGGCGATGCCGGCGCCAGACAAGCTCAGAGCCAGCGTGGCGGCAAACAGGGTAGTGCTAAGGTTTCGGTTCATGGAATCTCCTGGTCAGTTGAGGTCAGAGCTGAAAATCCGTCCCGCAAGGTTGTCAAAAGGGACCGGTATGAGGGGTACTATGCGCAGGTCCGTCTGAACCCAAGGTGAATCCGCCGTTCATCCTGCGTTCATCCTGGTACGTCTATAAACCCATGATGCAAAGCCACAACCCGCCCCCCTCCTGGCGCACATTGCGTGGGCTGTTGTGCGCCGCCTGCCTGGCCTGGGCCAGCGCGGGCGGCATCGCCGGCGAGGACCACGACCGGGCCCGCAAGGCGCTGGAGGCGGGCGAGGTGCTGCCGCTGCGCACCATCCTGGAACGCATCGAGCGCGACTACCCCGGGCAGGTGATGGACGTGGAACTGGAGCGCCAACGCCAAGCCGGCACCGAGCGCTGGGTGTACGAGATCAAGCTGCTGCGCACCGGTGGCGCGCTGGTCAAGCTCAAGGTGGATGCGCGCGACGGCAGCGTCATCAGCCACCGGGTCCGGGACCGCGCCGAGGGCGAGCCCGCGGGTCCGCGAACACCCGCCAGCGCAGGGCGGCACTGATGCGCATCCTGCTGGTCGAGGACGAGCCCACGCTGCAGGCGCAACTGGCCGAAGGCACCCGCGCCGCCGGCTACGTGGTCGACCTGGCCGACAACGGCGTGGACGCCCACTTCCTGGGCGACACCGAGTCCTACGACGCGGTGGTGCTGGACCTGGGGCTGCCGCTGATGGACGGCATCTCGGTGCTGCGCAAATGGCGCGCCGCCGGACGCGTGATGCCGGTGCTGATCCTCACCGCACGCGACAGCTGGCACGAGAAGGTGGCCGGCATCGACGCCGGCGCTGACGACTACCTGACCAAGCCCTTCCACATGGAAGAACTGCTGGCCCGCCTGCGCGCGCTGATCCGCCGCGCCGGTGGCCACGCCAGCGCCGAGCTGGTGTGCGGGGCGCTGACGCTGGACACCCGCAACAGCCGCGCCACGGTAGCCGGCAAGGCCTTGGCGCTGACCAGCCACGAGTACCGCGTGCTGGCCTACCTGATGCACCACCGCGACGAGATCATCTCGCGCAACGACCTGGTCGAGCACATCTACGCGCAGGACTTTGACCGCGACTCCAACACCGTGGAGGTCTTCATCGGCCGGCTGCGCAAGAAGCTTCCCGCCGGCCTGATCGAGACCGTGCGTGGCCTGGGCTACCGCCTGACCACCCCACCGCCATGACGCTGTCGGCCCTGCGCGCTTCGCTGCGGCTGCGCCTCCTGGTGGGCACGCTGTTCTGGATTGCCGCTTCGGTCCTGGTCGCCGGCTGGGGCCTGAGCAGCCTGTTTCGTCAGCACGTATCCAACCAGTTCCATGCCGAGCTGCGCACCCACCTGGACCAACTCACCGCCCAACTCACGCTGGACGCGCAGGGCCGCGCGCAGCTCGCGCTGCCGCTGAGCGATCCGCGCCTGAGCCGGCCCTACTCCGGCTACTACTGGCAGATCGACCTGCTGGGCGGCAGCAACGACGCCAGTGCCGCACCGGCTGCCGGCCAGCTGCGCTCGCGCTCGCTGTGGGACCATGTGCTGTTGGTGCCCGCGGACACCCCGGCCGACGGCGCCACCCACCAGCACCGCGTGGCCGGCCCGCAAGGCAAGACGCTGGGCATGGTCGAGCGCACGGTGCGCATCGACGACCCCGCCAGCGGCAAGGCGCGCACGTTGCGCCTGATCGCCGCGGCGGACGAAAGTTTCATGGAGGCGCCAGTGGCCAGCCTCAGCGGCACGCTATGGCTGGCGCTGGGTGTGCTGGCGGCCGGCCTGATCGTGGCCGCGCTGGTGCAGGTGTTCGTCGGGCTGGCGCCTCTGCGCAGCCTGCGCAGTGCACTGGGCAAGGTGCACAGCGGCGAGACGCAGCAGCTCGAAGGCAGCTTTCCCGGCGAGATCATGCCGCTGATCCACGACTTCAACACCGTGCTGGGACGCAACGCCGAGGTGGTGGAACGCGCCCGCACCCACGCCGGCAACCTGGCACATGCGCTCAAGACGCCCCTGAGCGTGCTGGCGAATGCCGCCAACGCAACCACCGCCACGCCAGGCACCCACGCGCAGGCCAGCGAGTTGGCGCGCCTGGTGGCCGAGCAGGTTGCCATCGCGCGCAAGCAGGTGGACTACCACCTGGCCCGTGCGCAAGCCGCCGCCACCAACCGCGTGCCCGGCGCCAAGACCGCCCTGCAGCCGGTGGTGGATGGGCTGGTGCGGGTGATGCGCCGCGTGCACGCCGATCGGCAACTGCAAATCACCGTGGCGCCCTGGCCCGCGTCACTGAGCTTTCGTGGCGAAGCGCAGGACCTGCAGGAGATGCTGGGCAACCTGCTGGACAACGCCTGCAAATGGGCCACGCAGCGCATCGAGCTGAGCGCGCACAGCGAGGCCGGCACCTTGACCATCGTGATCGACGACGACGGCCCCGGCCTGGCCGCCGAGCAGCGCCACGCCGTGATCCAACGCGGCGTGCGCGCCGACGAACAGGTACCTGGCTCCGGCCTGGGCCTGTCCATCGTGGACGAGCTGGCGCGCCTGTACGACGGACAGCTGGCACTCAGCCCGTCCCCGTTGGGTGGCCTGCGCGCCGCGTTGACGCTGCCACGCAGCCCGTAGCCGCGGGCAGCCGCCTCAGGCCAGCGGCTGGGTGCCGCTGGCGCGCGCCTGTTCGGCTTCGGCAATCAACCATTGCACGATGTCCTGGGCATCGGCATTGCCGGCGGCGCGCGGCGCCAGCTTGACGAAGTAGCCAAAGCTGGACGCCGCGCCGGGGAAGGGCGCCACCAGCCGCCCGTCGCGCAGCAGCGCGTCCAGCAGCGGCAGGCGGCCAATCGCCACGCCCTGGCCGGCCACCGCGGCGGCCACCACATCGGAATACTGCGAGAAGCGCAGCGTGTTCTTCATGCGCATCTGCGGCAGCCCCATCATCTTGAACCACGGCTCCCAATCGATCGTCAGCGACTGGCCCTGCGGCATGTCGATCGCCAGCAGGGTGTGCCGCGCCAGGTCGGCCGGCTTCTTCAAGGGCAGCGTGCGGCTCTTGAGCAGCTGCGGCGCGCACACCGGCAGCACGCGCTCTTCAAACAGCGGGCTGCCAACCCCTTGACTGATGGTGGAGAGCCGCACCGAGACGTCAATGCCGCTGCGCTGTGGGTCCAGCACTTCCATCGTGGCGGAGATGCGCACGTCCACCGACGGATGACTGGCGGTGAAGCGCGCCAGCCTTGGTATCAGCCACAGCGAGGCAAAGCCCGGCGTGGTGGTGATCGCCACTTGTCGGCCAGTCAAAGGGGCGCGCACGCTGGCCGTGGCATCGCGCAAGCGCTCCAGGCAGTCACTGACCGCGCGTTGCATCACCTCCCCGGCCGCGGTCAGGCGCAGTGCGCGGTGACGCCGCTCGAACAGGGGCGTGCCCAGTCCGGCCTCGAACTGCTGGACCTGCCGACTGACCGCCGACTGGGTCAGGAACAACTCGGCCGCCGCAACCGTGAAGCTCAGCGTGCGCGCGGCAGCCTCAAAGGTGTAGAGCAGGTTCAGCGGTGGCAGTTCGGCGCGCCGGATGCCACGCGTCTCGGTTGCCGCGCGGGGTGGTTTCGCATTCCGTGGACGCATGCAATGGATTCCAATTCACCGTTTGATGTCTCTGGGGCGGCTCAGTATATTCATTTGCACAGAGAATGTGAAAGGACTGCCATGAACACCACTTCCAACCGGTTTGACCTGTCCCTCGCTCACCAGGCGACGTTCCAGGTTACCGACGCCGCCGGGGTCCAGATCGCCTGCCACCGCGGCAGCCTGTGGGTCACCCTGGACGGCGACCCGCGCGACATCGTGCTCGACGAGGGCCAGCGCTTTGTCGCCACCGAACACCGCCGCGCGCTGATCTATGCGCTGGCACCGTCCTCGCTCAGCCTGAGCGAGGCGTCTGCCGCCGCCGCGCGCCGGGCAGCACGCGCCTGCACGGTCTCGGGCACCAGGATGACCTGCGGGCTGCAGCCTGCCTGACACGCTGTCATCAAGCTTTCACACAGGGCCGCGACAGTCTCCACTTTGCCAACCGCCCGCCAACGCAGCCCGCGTGGCGCGCCTTACCGTGAAGTGAGAGACCATGACCCACGCGACCGAACCTTCCCGCCGCAGCATCCTGCAGATGCTGGCCGGTATGCCCATGCTGCCGCTGACCTCCAGCCTGGCCGGCACCAGCTTTCTGTTGGGCGGCTGTGGCGGCGGCGGTGACGCCGCCGCCGCCACAAGCGCGGCGCTGAGCGCCGTCAGCTTCAGCTCCATGCCCGCGCCGACGCTGGCCAATGCCGCCGCCATGGCCACCACCACCGTGGGCTCGGTCATGACCGCCACCTTCAGCGATGCCAGCAAGCTCGACTTCAAGCTGGCCTACCGGCCCTTCTTCGTCACCGGCGACCTGGTCCCGGACGGCAGCGGCGGCAAGGTGCTGTCGGGCGGCTACTTCGACATCCACAACCAGCCCATCATCGACGCCAGCGTGCCCGGCAAAGAGCGCCAGTATTTCTCCGACTCGCCCGACGGCACCTCGCTGCTGAGCGTGCCCAATGCCAAGGTGGCCGGGGTCAAGGGCAACACCGTGTTTGCGGTGGTGCAGTTCGAATACGCCACTTGGGCGCAGGACGGCACGACCGGCATGTACGGCAAGCTGCCCTCGCCCATCGCGGTGCTGACGCTGGACCAGGACAGCGCCAGCGGCAAGCTCACGCTGGTGAAGTACCACAACGTCGACACCGCCGCGGTGCACGGCCTGTGGATTACCTGCGGCGCCAGCCTGTCGCCCTGGGGCACGCACCTGTCCAGCGAGGAGTACGAGCCCAACGCCTTCACCGCCGCCAGCAACGCCCAGTTCAAGGCCTACAGCCAGAACCTGTACGGCGACCCGGCCAAGGCCAACCCCTACCACTACGGCCACATGCCCGAGGTGAGCGTGAACCCCGACGGCACGGCCCGCATC
>Ga0073899_10003080_pt1 | contig 14904 bp, 11 predicted proteins | sample KloWWTmetaKNB5Ph_FD_88975 | JGI IMG/M metagenome (GOLD analysis project Ga0073899, IMG submission 88975) | Active sludge microbial communities from Klosterneuburg, Austria, studying microevolution and ecology of nitrifiers - Klosterneuburg... | ecosystem: Engineered > WWTP > Aerobic digester >...
CGCGCAGGTAGTTCGGACAGCACTCGCGGGTGTAGCTGCCACGCAGATAGACCTGCCAGAAGTAGTTTTCCCAGAAGGGGATCTCGGTGAAGACCTGCTCGAGCTTGGCCTGGAGAAAGCCCGGAATGCCGCCATCGAAGTTCTTTTCGATGAGCCGGATCTGCGCCCGCGGCACGCCGAGCATGGCCATGGAGACGGGCTGGCGGAGGAGCCAGGTGACGAGCTTGGTCCAGAGGATGGGGCGAACCTCTTCGTAGATGGCTTGTTGTTCCTTGATGGATTTCGCCTCGAGAATCGCGGCGGCGCTCTCGCGCAATTTGCCGCGTCCGCTTGTGAAAGTCTTCAGTGCGAGCCACGCCATCTGGCCGGCCGTGCCGCGGTAGTAAAAGGAGGGGTTCAGTGGCGTACTCTTGAAGTAATAGTGTTTCTCCTTCCAGTAGCGGCTCGCATAGGGCGGGAGGAGATCGCCGAGTTCCTTGCGGAGCCTTTTGAAATCGTCGTGAGAGCCTTCGCCGAAGAGGGCGAAGAGATCCTCGAACCGATCGCGCCGGATCATCGCGACCTTGAGCTGGAGAAGGGCGTTTTGACGCGGGTTCATGTCCACCGCATGGATCTCGGCGGGGTCGTCGAGGAGGTAGTCGAGGGCGTTGCAGCCCGCGCTCGTGATCATGACAACCCGGCTCTCGCGGTCGAGAGCCATGAGTTCACGGTCTATCCGCGGATCCTCCCAGCAGGCGTTGTAGACGAGATTGCCCCCGTGGACCCGTTGAAAGGTGGCGTCCTGGGCGCGGTGATGGATCCTGGTGGGTGCGACGGTCTCCGGCATGCGCTGAAGGAGCGTCAGGAAGTCCGGAATTTCACGTCCTGTGTGGTGACGAAAGTGTCAGGTTCGAGGCAGTCAGTTCCCAAGGGGATCTGGTGAAGAGCCAATTCCTCCGGAGGGTGAACCACCGAACGGGTCCGGTGCAAGAAGGGGTGCAAGAGGGGCAGCGGAGGGAGTGGTAGGCAGCGGAGCGGGTGCAATGCGTAGCTTGATTTTTGCCTGATACCACCACTCGGAGAGATGATCCCGGCAAGTTGGCGGGTAACAGGTGTGTGACTCGAAGCATACGCGTCGATAAGTTCCAGATTCTCGCGGCTGGTCTTCGCTCGAAGGACGGATCGATCTCGGAAATACTCAACGGAATCGGTAGCCGAAAGAGGAATTCCTGTGTGATGAAAAACTTCCCGGATGGCATTCGGATCTCTCGCCGGGTCGATTCCACTGAAGAAGTCGGGAGAGATGGTGAAGCGTCCTTCGATTGTTTTCTCCCGTTTGGGAGAGTCCAATAGGCTGAACTGACCCCTCACTTGGGCAGCGCACCAGCCCAATTGCCTCCGTTCCTCGGCGCATCAACCCGAAGGAATCGGGCCGGAGGCAAGTCCGGTCAATGACTAACAAAACATCATCGCGTCGAGGAGGCGCGCCGGTGACGCCTTGGTGCGCCCTTTTTCAAAGGCCGAAAACGAGCAACTTTTGCACTTGAAATCATCTGGTAATTCTGACTTCAGCGCCCTGACGCACTTGCCGTGACGAACGCTGGATCCGCCCACGTATATCACGATCACTCCGGCAGTTTCGGAGTTCCTTCTAGTCTCTCGTGTTTGAGCACGGAGAAGCGTACGGTTCTTGAGAGACTGGATGGCTTCCCATCGATGCCGGGGAGCGGGTCAACCGCCTTGCCATCGATTTCCGCCCATCCGCAAAGCATGGTGTGCACGGGGCCACTCGCGTTTTTAGGGGCAAGCTCAAAACTCCGCCCCTCCCAGAGCCAGATTCGGTAGGGACTGAGGGAAGACCACCGGTGAGGATGGTCTTCGGCCGCGTTGTCGGCCGCTACGATATCCGTCGGCACCCAACCCGCCCCTGGGACGAAATACTCCACCCAGCACCGGTAGCCGGGGTCGAACGCTTCACCTTCTTTGGCGTCCAGCAAACGATACCCATACTGCATCCGGGTTGCGATGCCGCGGGACCGTGCCATCGCGATGAAAAGCGAATGCAGATCAGTGCAGCATCCGCCTCCATTGACGAGACAATCCTGAGCAGAACCGCGGCCGCAATGTGGCTTTGAGGGATCTTTGGAATAGTGGTCCGCCAACTCGGCCACCTTTCTTACCAGAAGAACGGCCTGACGCCCGATATCATTCTCATTTCCACAGGCATCGGCCGCGAGCTTGCGAATATTATCGTCCGCCATCATTAGTGGCGCTTCGAGATCGAGCGATTCCTGAAAAAGAGCCGGTTGAATTTCAGGAAGCGCACCAGCGTCGGCCAAAGGAAAGCTAACGCCGCGGCGTTCCACGACACAGGTTACCGCGACTTCAACGGCACCCGCCTTTGGGTCTTTAACTTCCACGTAGAGAAATTCCCCCCTGCCGCCGGGCTGGGAAACGATTTCCCAAGTGCCGGGAGCCTGATCGACGGATATGTCCAACACCCTCTGCCAGGTGCGATCTGAAGGAACAGGAACCCAGAGACGGAGTTCCCTCGATCCCGACGGGACATCCGCAATGCGAACCTTTTGAGTCAATTCCACGGTCCGGGTCTCGACTACATCGGGGAGAATGACCTTTGGAACTTGCTCGGCGGGAAGTAACGAAGCAATCCCGAGCAGACCGCATGACAGGAGAAGGCGTTTAGTAGTGGGGTGATTCGGGCTTGATTTTTTCATTCTCTCAACGGGTTGGAATGAGCCCGGGCAGTTTCGCTTCGAGCTTACACCACTTGTTGCTATCAGAAAACGCGTGATCACTCAAGTTTCAATTGCCGATATCCGGACTCTCCGGGGCAAATCTGAGACGGATTATTCTCGCGCTAAAGAAAACGTCACAATACAGTTGCCTTTCACCAGGCCAAGTAGTAGAACCAAAATTCATTGAAATTACTGAATCCGTCGCCCATGAGAAGTCAGTTCACGATCCCGCACCTTCTGATGCTTCCCGCGCTGGGTTGTCTGCTTTCCTCTTCCCTCTTTTCCGGTGAATTCGACAGGATATTGGTTCCCGGCAACGCCTCCCTAACTAAGGATTCGTTAAGCCCCTACGCGGATTTCCGGTTTCGCTATGAATCGGACTGGGACTCATCCAATGGGGCCGGTGTCCTGAGATCCGACCGCGATCGACTAAGAGTTCGCGGGCGAGTCGGGATCAAATATGAGCCCAACGATATCTGGCTCTTTGATATGCGTGCCCGAACCGGTGACTCGTTGAGCCAGCAGTCGCCCCACTTGACGATTCATGATTTTGATGGCGGCCCCAATAATGATTTCAGTGGCATACTCGATAAATACTACGCACGCATTGCGACGGAGGATTTTAATCTTTGGATGGGAAGGAATACCTTTCCGTTCTGGAAACAAAACGAACTCTTTTGGGATGACGATGTAACGATTACCGGGGCGGCCCTCTCATCAAAGAAAGAGTGGCTTCAAGGAACCCTCGCGGGGACGATCGGGGCCTTCTATCTGCCCGATGGAGGATGGGACCTGAATGGAAATCTGTATGCGGGCCAGGCGGTGTTCACACGAAAGATCGGAGACGTCGAGATCATGGCGGCTGAGGGCCTCTATTTCATCGACGGCTCCCCGGGAGCAAAACAGTTGCTGAACGGTAACGGTGCCAGAGACTACACCATTCTCGGCAGCCAGATCGCCGTGGCTCGAACCGTTTCCGGTGTTCCCGTTTCCCTTGGAGCGGATGTTTATTTCAATCTTGAAGATTATGCCGCAAACTCCCCGGATCGCTTCACCGCACGAAACGTCGATGAAGATTTTGGCTACGTCCTTTCCGCTACGCTGGGATCGCTAAAGGAAAAAGGCGATCTCCAATTCGGTTATTATTACGCGTGCCTCGAAACGTTCTCCGTCAACGCCTCCTACGCTCAGGATGACTGGGTGCGTTGGGGTTCCGCAACGCAGACTGACTCAAGCGACCTGAAAGGCCATGAGTTTCGCCTCACCTATCGCGCCTGTAAGAATCTCGACATCATGGCACGACTCTACGCTGTCGATGCGATTACCTCACAGCAGGATGGAATGCGACTCCGGATTGACTTCAATTACACTTTCTAAGTGGCGAAAGGCCGACGACTGCACTGCTAGTAATTTCCTTTTTCATCCCTTTTGACTTCGCTGCGTTCCGTCCATCTCCGTTTCGCTCCGATTGCACCCGCCCACCGGAAGGCCGGGGATAGAGGGGGTTCGGATCGTCCGGCCGGACGACGAGGATACGTCTCGCCTGATCCAATGCGAGCGTAATCCCGGAGTGAAGTTTCGCGGGTCGGCAGCGGGTCAGTTCACAACTGCCGATAGACATGCTCCAGCGCGAGCAGCGAATAGGAAGTCACGAGGACGTTGTTGTCCTCCATCCAGCGATTTGAGGCCGTGTTCGTCCACGATCCGTCCGCTGCTTGCCCGCTGATTAACTTCAAAGCGAGCTCCCTTTTCCAATCGATTTTCTTGCCGGCGGGATCGACGAGCGTTTTTATCCCGCTGATGGCCAGGGCTTTCGCCATCGTGTGATAGTAGTAGTAGAGCCCTTGCGCGTCCATGCCCGGATTCTCCCCGAGGCTGTAGTTTTTCTGGAGCCACTCCATCGCAGCGGCGATGCGCGGGTCATCGCGGTCCATGTCGGCGTAGATGAAGGCGAGGAGGCCCGCGTAGCTCATGCTGCCATAGCTGCGCAGTGCAGTCTTGACGCCGCCATCGGTCTTCAGCTCGACCTCCTCCGACTTTGTGTCGCCGGGGTAATAAATGAAGCCTCCCTTGTCCTCTTCGCGCAGTCCCGCCGAGTCTCCGAGTCGTCTCACGGTGGCTTCGGTATTCTGGCAGGCGCTGACGAATTTGATCGCCGCCTTCCAGTCGAGATCAAATTCCGTGCTGTCGTCAAACTCGGTGTCGGCGAGAGCCTTCTTCGAGTAGTAGAGCGCCTCCACCGCCAGGACCGTGTTCGAGAGGTCAGAGTGGGTCGACGAGCCGCCATAGCCGATGCCCCCGTCGAAAACATTATCGACGACTCCCTTCTTGTCGTAATCCGCCTGCTGATTGATGAGGAGGCGTCGGGCTTTCGCGATCACGGGGAGGTGTTCCTTCTTACCCGACTGTGAAAAGGCAGTGACCGAGAGAGCCGTGTTGTAGGTGGCGAGGCCCTTGCCATAAATTCCGCCGTCGTCGTGGACGTTCGCGAGGAGGAACTCGTAGCCCTTTTCCACTTCGGTCGGCAGTCCTTTCGCGGTATCGAGTGAGGGCTCGCCAAGGATCGCCGAGATCGCGATCGCGGTGAAAGCGGGGTTCACCGGATCGCTCCATGAACCCGTTTCGGTTTTCTGCTGAGCCTTCAGGAAGTCCGAGCCCTTGGCGATGGCTCGTTCGATCTCTAGCTTCAGGGAAATATTGGCCCCGTCGGGACCGGGAGCAATTTTATCCTGTGCGGGAAGCGATAGGGGCAGCAGCAGGAGGGTGGCTAGAGTGACAAGGGTAGAATTCATGACAGGGGGAGTTTGCCTAGGCGAGAGAGAGAGACCTATGGTCACAAGAATGGCGCTGACGAGGGGTGTGGGATGGGAAACCGAAAAATTCCGATTCATGCGGCATAAGGTGAGACGGAATTCACTACCGCAACAAGGAGAGAGATCAGAAATCGATTCTCTGGGCGTTTTTTGACCACCGAAGAAGCAAAAATGATCCATCCAGCGTCCCGACAGCGACGTCCCGGTCATGCGTCCTCGGGGAAGCCGCCTGCTATGCGTTTGTCATCCCGGACTGGAGACTGAATTGATAAGGAATTGCCTTTTCATCCTTTCCGCCCCCGCCCCACCGCAAGGCCGGGGAGAGAGGGGGATCGTTTAATGGCTCCGGATGATAGGGTTTCACCCCATTTCTACCAGATCGATTGCGGGCGAGAGTCTGCCATCTTTCCATTCCCATTATGCCCGCCCTCATTCTGCTGATCGCATTGTTCATCCCGCGCATCATCATCTTTGTCCTGTGGTTGCTGACCGATTGGTTTCAGGGCGTATTCGATTCCCTGCTCTGGCCCGTGATCGGGTTTTTCCTGCTGCCGTTAACCACACTGTGGTTCTCGGTCGTCATGAAATATTTTGGTGGACAATGGAGCATCGTCCCGGTCATCGGTGCCGTCATTTCCGTTCTGATTGATCTTTCACCCACCTACCGGAGACGACGGACAGTGAGGGTGGATGCCTGACCTTTCGTCCATAGTGTCCCCGGTCATCACGCAAAGCCTGCTCTTTTATGACAACCCAAGCCCACATTGAAGCCGCCGCGATTCCAACCGCCCTCGAGAAGGCATCGCGAGTGAACTCCGCCCATCTGGACCAGCTCGAAAGATCCCTCGCCATGTCGCTTCAATCCGCGCGGCACCTTGCCAGCCGGGAGGAACAACCCAATGTCTGGGACCGGAAATGGCAGAGCTAGTGGGACAACATCGAGAAAATTCTGGACCGCACCCGCTCACAGGTGAACGAGTTGATGGCCGGCTTGGATAGCGATGTCGACGGCCATCTCAAGCGGGCGACGCGGGCATGGGAGTCAATCCAATGCGAAGGCGATCTTTTGCAGCACGCCCTCGCGGAGGTGCGCGTGCAGGCGAACGAGCTCAGTGCCGGGGACAGGGAGCACTGGACACCGTGGCCCGCACTCTGAAGTATGAACTGGAGGCCATCCACTACTTCGCGCAGGCGGTGCGCATCAAGCTGGTAGTGCTTAATGGCCATTCCCGGGAGGAGGCCGGGGATGTCGTCCAGAGCCTAATCTCCCAACTCCCGGAGCACCTCCCGCAGCCGGGACCCGCAGGTGGGCTTTACGACCACGAACACCGCTGCGCGGCCTTCCAGATCAAACAGGAGCAACACCAATACCTCGGCTACATGGATGTCGTCAGAGCCTTGTTCATGTGGGTGGAAACCCCCGAAGAATGGATGAACCGAAACCGCTCTCTCCAGATGGGATCCGTCTGAGAGCCGGTCCTCCCAGTTCGTGATTGAAAATTGGTAAAAGGTTCAATACTCAACGCCCTTGGCTTTTATTATGGGACGTTCGGGCCCATGATCTCACGAACCACGCCCTCGTGACATCGTCAAAAACGCTACGTCCAGTCCCTCGAATGCCGCGATTCAGTCCTCGAATTACTGACGCGGCTTAAAGAACTTTTTGAAGAACCCCTTCTCCACCTCATCCGGATTCGAACGTGCCGCCGGGTCGGGAGTCGTCACGGGCAGAGCGATCGTCTCTGCCCGGTCCCATTCGCCGCCGATGGCTTTGATCAGCGAAACCGTGGCGACGAGTCGCTGGCCGGCGACCCGCTCCGTCGCCACTTGAGTAAGCAGGGCGCTGCGATTCGAAGTGATGACATCGAGGTAGGGGCTCGTGCCCGATTCGTAGCGGGTCCGGGCAAGATGAGCCGCCTTTTCCGCACTGGTCCGTGCCCGATTGAGGGAGACGGACTGGGTCTGGAGGTGTTGCAGGCTGGAAAGACTCGTCTCAACATCTGCAATGGCGGAAAGGAAGGCCTGACGGTAGAGCGCGAGGGCCTCGTCGTGTGCGGCCTGGGAGCGGGAGAGATTAAAACGGTCGCGGTTTCCCGAAAAAATGGGAATACGGATTTTGGGGCCGTAGCTCCACATCAGGGAGGCGGGCTCGAAGAGCAAATCGAGATCGCCGCTCTGGAATCCGCCGTTGCCCATGAGACTGACGCTCGGGAAAAACCGGGCCTTGGCGACGCCGATGCGGGCGGTCGCGGCGGCAAGCTGGCGCTCGGCCTGCGCGAGATCGGGGCGGCGTTCGAGCAGATCGGTGGGCAACCCGGCGGGTTGGTCGGGAGGTCCGGGAAGATCCCGCGTATTCACCTTAATGCTGAAGGAGGAAGGATTTGAACCTAACAAAATAGCCAATGCATTTTCCAACTGGTCGCGCTGCGTTCGTAGCACGGAGATTTCTGCTTCAGCGGTGGCGACTTCTGTTTCGGACTGGGCTTCATCCAATTCGTTCCCCGCGCCGGCCTTAACCCGGGCACGGGCGATTTTCAGTGCTTCGCCGCGCCAGCTGACCGCTTCGCGGACGATCCCGATCTCCCCATCAAGAGCCCTCAGCTGGAAGTAAGTGGACGCGACCTCCGCCTGAATGCCGAGAAGGACATTGTGCACGGCATCAGCGGCCGCGAGAGCGGTTGCATCGTCTGCTTCGACCTGACGGCGAATTTTCCCCCAGAGGTCGATCTCCCAGCCGAAGTCCATGAGGGTATTGAAAGCCGGTCCGTCATATCGCATGCCGTTGAGCGGGAAAGCGGAAGGCATGTTCGCTGAGGTGCGTTGCTGTTCGTAGGTGAGGGGAGCGCCAATGGTAGGGAGCAAGTCCGCCCTGGCAATCCGCGCGGTCGTCCGGGCCTGATCGAACCGGGCAATGGCGGCTTTCAGCTCCTGGTTGTTGGCGGTGGCTCGTGCCTGCAACTCATCGAGTTTCGGGTCGCGAAAAATTTTCCACCATTCGCCCTTTGGCAGATGGGAGGACGGGGTGGCTTCGCGCCAGGTGACTCCTTTGAATCGATTGGTCGCCTCGATGGCAGGGCGTTCGTAGTCGGGTCCGACCTGAGCGAAGACACTCGTCGCAAAGCAGAGTAGAGGAAGCAGGGTGCGTATGGTCTTGAAGCAGTGCATGAGAGGGGTGGATCAAGGTTCAGAAACCGTCAGCGGTTCGAGTGAAATCTTCTTCCGGAGTCCTATTTTCATGACCAGAACATAAAAGACAGGGGTGAGGAAGAGTCCGAAGAGGGTCACGCCTATCATTCCCGAAAATACCGCCGTGCCCATGGCTCGCCGCATTTCCGAACCGGCTCCGGTAGAGATCACGAGCGGGTAGACACCGGCAATGAAGGCGATGGACGTCATCAGGATAGGGCGCAGACGGAGACGACAGGCATCAAGAGCGGCCTCAAGCGGACTTAAGCCGTGGTCGTTGCGCTCTTTGGCAAACTCCACAATGAGAATCGCGTTTTTGCAGGCCAGTCCGATCAGCACGATGAAACCGATCTGGGTGAAAATGTTATTGTCGCCGCCGGCCAGGTGGACTCCGGCGAGGGCGAAGAGCAGACAGAGGGGCACGATGAGAATGATCGCGAGCGGCAGGCGCAGGCTTTCATATTGGGCGGCGAGGACCATGAAGACGAGGAGAATACAGAGTGGATAGACATAGATCGCGGTGTTCCCCGCGATGATCTTTTGATAGACTAATTCGGTCCACTGGAACTCAAAACCGGGCGGAAGATTTTTCGCCAGTTCGGTGATGACGGCTTCGCCCTGCCCCGAACTGAGCGGGGGCATCGCGGCTCCGTTGAGGTCGGCGGAGAGATAACCGTTGTAATGCGTGACGCGGTCGGGTCCGAAACTTTCTTTCATTTGCACGAGCGAACCGATCGGCACCATGCCGCCGGCCGCATTGCGGGTCTTTAACCTTGTGATGTCCTGGACATCGTCCCGGAATTGTGGTTCCGCCTGGGCGACGACCTGATAGGTGCGACCAAAGCGGTTGAAGTCATTCACGTAGAGACTTCCGAGATTGATCTGGAGAGTATCGAAGAGATTCTGCAAGGGTACGCCCTGGGACTTTGCCTTTTCTCTGTCCACATCCGCTTCGAGCTGGGGCACATTGACTGTGTAGCCGGAATAAACCTGCGCCAGTTTTCCGCTGCCATAGGCCGCGCCTACGAGTTGTTGGGTGGCCTGGTAAAGGGCTGCGTATCCCTGATCGTTGCGATCCTGAATCATCATTTTGAATCCGCCGGTGGTGCCGATGCCATTCACCGGGGGAGGCGGGAGGACAAGCACCATGGCGTCCTGAATGGCCATGAACTTGCCGTTCAGCGCTCCTGCAATCGCCCCACCCGAGAGCTCGGGAGTCGTGCGTTCTTCGAAGTCATCGAGGCCGACAAAAACAATGCCACTGTTGGGGCTTACGCTGAATCCATGAATCGAGAGGCCGGGGAAAGCGATCGCGTCCTTCACGCCGGGATGATCGAGACAGATTTCAGACATCTTCCGCATCACTTCATCGGTGCGGTCGAGAGAGGCACCGTCGGGGAGTTGCGCAAAACCGACGAGGTATTGTTTGTCCTGTGAAGGGACGAATCCTGTCGGGGTGATCTGAAACCCCTTCCACGTTGCCCAGACGAGGCCGCCATAAATGACGAGGGCGATCGCGCTGAAACGGATGATGCGTTTCACAAGACCCACGTAAGTGTTCGACGACCACTCGAAGAAGCGGTTGAAAGGGCGGAAGAACCAGCCAAAGAGAAGATCAATAAAGCGGGAGAGAAGATCTTTTTTCGCCTGATGACCCTGAAGGAGCAGGGCCGAGAGCGCAGGGCTGAGGGTGAGCGAGTTGATCGCCGAGATCACGGTCGAGATCGCGATGGTGACAGCAAACTGCTTGTAGAACTGACCGCTCAGACCACTGATGAAAGCAGTGGGAATAAAGACAGCGCAGAGGACGAGAGCCGTCGCGACGATTGGGCCCGTCACTTCGGTCATGGCCTGCTTGGTGGCCTCGACCGGGGCAAGTCCGTTCCGGATATTCCGCTCCACATTTTCCACGACGACGATGGCGTCATCAACGACGATGCCGATCGCGAGGACGAGCCCGAAGAGGGAGAGGTTGTTGATGCTGAACCCCAACAAGTGCATCACGGCGAAAGTCCCGATCAGCGAAACCGGCACCGCCACGAGCGGAATGATGGAAGCGCGCCAGGTTTGAAGAAAGAGGACGACAACGAGGACGACGAGTATGATAGCCTCCAACAGGGTGTGAATAACCGCCTCGATCGATTTGTTCACGAAGACGGTGGGATCATAGGCAATCGCGTAATCCACCCCTTCGGGAAATTTAGTTTTGAGTTCCGCCATTTTTGCCCGCACGCCCTGAGAGAGAGAAAGCGCGTTGGCACCGGGAAGCTGGAAGATCGGGATGCCAACCGCCTTGCGGTTGTTGAGGAGGCTGCGGAGAGCGTATTCGCTCGACCCCATCTCGACCCGGGCCATGTCCCTGAGGCGGAGTTTTTCTCCGTTGGGACCGACTTTGACGATGATCTTTTCGAACTCCTCCTCGCTGATGAGGCGGCCTTTGGCATTCACGGTGAGTTCGAAAGGCACTCCGTTCTTTACGGGCTGCTGACCGATGACTCCGGCAGCCACCTGCACATTCTGTTCGCGGATCGCATTCACGACCTCCGACGAGGTGAGGCCCCGCGCGGCGGCTTTGTCAGGATCGATCCAGATGCGCATCGCATATTCCCCTCCACCAAAGAGCTGGACCTGACCAACACCGGGGAGGCGGGCCAGTTCGTCCTTTACATTCAACGTCGCGTAGTTCCGCAGGTAGAGGTCGTCGTAGCGCTCGTTCGGAGAAAAAAGATGAACAACCATGGTGAGGTCGGGTGATGACTTCACCGTTGTCACGCCAAAACGCCGGACTTCCTCGGGCAGCTTCGGGAGGACTTGGGCGACCCGGTTTTGCACCTGGACCTGCGCGAGGTCGATATCCGTGCCGAGCTTAAAGGTCACGGTTAGGGTCATCGTCCCGTTCGCGGTGCTCTGGGAGGACATGTAGAGCATGTTTTCGATGCCGTTGATGGTCTGCTCGAGAGGTGAGGCGACCGTCTCGGCGATGGTCTTGGGATTCGCGCCGGGGTAGTTTGCGGTCACTATCACGGTGGGAGGAGCGACCTCCGGATATTCCGAGACCGGGAGCAGGAAAAGCGAGATCGCCCCGAGAATAAAAATGAGCAGCGACAGCACGCCCGCGAAAATGGGACGGGTGATGAAGAAGCGGGAAAAGTTCATGGATGTGGTTTGTGTCGCCGTCGAGCAGGTTCAGCGGCCGGATGTCGGAACCTCCGTGGGGTGCGCCTCCGTTGCCGCCTCTATCGGCTGGACCGGCATGCCCGGTTGCGGGAGTCGGGCCATGCCGTTGACGATGATTTTTTCCCCGGCGGAGAGACCACTGCGGATGATGCGTTTTCCGTCGATGCCCGGTCCGATTACGACCGGCTTGTAGACGCTCAGATTATGATCATCAACACCGAGGACAAACTTATTGGCCTGGTCGGTGAGGATGCTCTTTTCATCAATCAGAAGAGCGGGATACATCGCGGTCATGGGGATGCGGACGCGGGTGAAGAGCCCCGGGGTGAGCTGCCCGTCGGTGTTCGTGAATTCGCAGCGCAGCACCATGCTGCCGGTTCCGGCGTCGAGGCGGTTATCGAAGGATTCGATGTGGCCCTTGTGATCAAAGGTCGTCTCGTTTGCGAGTTGTATCTCCACCGGGACACGGCCCTTTTCGTCGACGAAGAGTTTTCCCTCACGCTGCAGCGCCTGGAGCCTGAGGAGACTGTTCTCGTCGATATCGGTGTAAACATAGACAGGATCGACGGAGACGATTGACGTCAGGAGAGTTGAACCCGCCGTGACAAAGTTCCCTTTGGTGGTGATGGCCCGGCTGATGCGTCCGGAGATCGGCGCAGCGACTTTGGTATGCTCCAGTTCGATTTCCGCGCTGTGTTCGGCAGCGCGGGCAGACTCGAGCGTGGCTTCGCTCTGGAGAAAGGCGCTCTCGCGGGTCTCGGCCTGTTCCGGAGCGATTGCTCGGGCGGCGAGCAGTTCCTGAACGCGGTCAAACTCACGCTTGGCTGCGGTGGTGCTCGCTCCGGCGCGGGCGACTTCCGCTTTGGCCGAGCGAAGTTTCGTCTCGAAAGCACGCTGGTCGATCGTGAAAAGGACCTCACCTTCCTTGACGAGCGCACCGGCTTCAAAATGCACTTCCGTGATGTAACCGGAGACGCGGGGACGGAGTTCCACTGTCTCGGTGGGCTCGATGCGGCCGGTGAATTCTTCCCACTCCACTAGCTCGCGGGTTTCGACCGTCGCGAGAGTCACGGGAGCGGGCGGCATCTGGCCGGCACCGGACGGCGGTCCTTCCGGCTTGCCACAGGCGGTGAGGAAGAGGCAAAGGGTGAAGAAAAAGATCCGTTTCATGAGTCGTAGGGGGAAGGCAAGGTCGGGCGAAGTGATACTAAGGAAGCAGCCATTGCGTCGCGATCTGTCGATTTAGTGCTTGAGTTGGAGAATGTGCAAAGTGCCTGATTCCAGATCGCCGAGCGGGGACAGGTCATTTTGCATGCGCGCGTGGAGCAATTGCCCTTCACTGAAAGCGAAGACGATACGGGCGAGCAAAGCGGGGTCACCTGCGACAATGCTACCCTGAGCCTGTCCGTCACGGATCGCGCTTTCAAAATAACAAATGAAGTCCGAGAGGACTTCCTGGAGTCGGTCTCGCAGCGTCAGATCAACCGTCGAGATCTCGGCTCCCAGTGAATGAACCGGGCAGCCGAGGACACGTCCGTGGCGTTTGAGTAGCTCTTCCTGCTCGGTGCGGGAATGGCGAAAACAGGTCAAAATCCTCTCGAGGGGCGGAAGGGTCGGGGAAAAAACCTCGTCGAGCTGTTTGCGATATTCGGTCCAGCTGTGATCGATCGCCGCCACCGCCAGAGCCGTCTTGGATTCAAAAAAGTGGTAAAAACTCCCTTTCTTAACCCCCGCCCGCTCACAGATGTGATCGACCGAGGTGCTGCCGTAGCTTCCCGTCCAGATCAGCTCCAGTACGGATTCAATCAAGTGTTCTTTGGCGTTGCTGACTCGTCCCATGGGGGAACTATGGAGAAAGTAGACGAACGGTCAACTATTATTCTTGACGGGAATTGACCCATATCACCGGTTACGCGCTTGGTTTTTCCCTTGATCCGCCAGTTGGCGAGAGAGAGTATCGGGCTGCTAGAGGCGCACCAGATCAGATGAGCAATCGGATACTTTTCATTTCAGTCAGCCTTATCCGGTCATCGATTCCGGTTTTTGCCTGCGCTACACTGGTGACGGCATGCAAACCCGCACAGCCGGATTTAATTGCTGACCTGCCGGCACCCGAGGTTACGGTTGCCCGGCCCATTGTCCGGGAGGTCATCGATTGGGACGAGTACACCGGACGCCTCGCCTCCCCGGAGACGGTTGAGATACGGGCAAGGGTCTCGGGTTACCTGGACGCCGTGCATTTTAAAGAAGGAGCCGAGGTGGAGCAGGGTGAACTGCTTTTCACGATAGACCCGCGGCCTTATGAGGCGATCGTGAATCGCATGGAGGCCCGCGTCAGCAGCGCACGAAGTCGATCTGAGCTCGCCGCTTCGGAGGCGAAAAACGCGATATCGTTGAAGGATACACAGGCGATCTCCGCTGAAGATACAGAACGGCGTATCAAGGCCGCGACGGAGGCGGAAGGGATCCTGCGGGCCGCAGAAGCCGAACTCGATCAGGCGAAGCTCGACCTTGAATTCACCGAAGTGCGTTCTCCGATTTCGGGCCGTCTCAGCGACGCGCGGGTCACGAAGGGAAACCTCGTCACCGGGGGGATTCAGGATGCGAGCCTACTTACGACGATCGTTTCTCTCGACCCCATCTATTGCTACATCGAAGCCGATGAACGCTCCGTGTTGAAATACCGCACGCTTCACCGGGAAGGAAAACGCGTCAGCGCCCAGTTCGGGAAAGTGGAGGCGGAAATGGAACTCGCCAACGAGAGCGGGTTCCCGCACAAAGGCTACATCGACTTCGTGGACAATCAACTCGACGCGACCACCGGCACGATTCGTTCGCGGGCCGTCTTTGAAAATAAGGACAAGCTTATGGCTCCGGGTTTCTTCGCCCGTCTCAGGATTCCAGGAAGCGGAAAATATGAGGGTAAACTCATCCTCGACAATGCCATCGGTGATGATCAGGGGCGCAGCTTTGTCTGGGTGATCGATGCCGAA
>Ga0073899_10003081_pt1 | contig 14902 bp, 13 predicted proteins | sample KloWWTmetaKNB5Ph_FD_88975 | JGI IMG/M metagenome (GOLD analysis project Ga0073899, IMG submission 88975) | Active sludge microbial communities from Klosterneuburg, Austria, studying microevolution and ecology of nitrifiers - Klosterneuburg... | ecosystem: Engineered > WWTP > Aerobic digester >...
ACCAGCAGCGCGAACACGATCATCTGGATGTTGCCGACGTCGCGCAGCATCTCGGAGGCCACGTAGACCAGCATCGCGCCGATCAGCGGGCCGACCAGCGTGCCCATGCCGCCGATCACCACCATCGCGATGACGATGCCGGTCTGCGAGATCAGGCCGAGCTCCGGGCTCACCAGTTGCGCGAAGGTGCCGTACAGGCCGCCGGCGAAGCCGCAGATCGCGCAACTCACCAGGAACGCCCAGTTCTTGGCGCGGACCACGTCGATGCCGCGGCTGGCCGCACCGATCTCGTCGTCGCGGATCGCCAGCAGGTAGCGGCCGGTCGGCGAGCGCAGCACCAGGAAAACGACGATCGTCACCGCGGCGAGCGCGGCCAGGAACAGGTAGTAATAGCCGACGCGGCTGTCCATCAGGCCCGGCACGTTCAGGCCCTGGTCGCCGCGCGTGAAGTCGATCGAGTTGTAGATCACCAGGCGAACGATCTCCGCGAACGACAGCGTGGTGAGCGCGAGGTACGGCCCGGAGAGCCTGAGTACGATGCGGCCGAGCACCAGGCCGATCAGGCCCGGCACGACGATCGACATGGGCAGCCCGATCCACAGCGGCACCTGCCAGTGATACGCGAGCAGTGCGGTCGTGTAGCCGCCCAGCATCGCGAAGGCCGCGGGCGCCAGCGAGAACTGCCCGGTGTAGCCGGCCAGCAGGTTCCAGCCGCACGACAGCATCGCGAAGTACATGCTGACGATCAGCACGCCGAGCCAGTACGGCGACGAAATCCCCAGCGGCAGCAGCGCCAGCACGGCCAGCACCACCAGGGACAGGCGCATCTCCTGCATCAGCTTGCTGCGCAGGAAGTTCGGATGGCTGGGGATGCCCATCGCTTCAGACCTCCCGCGTGCGCTCGCCGAACAAGCCCTGCGGGCGGAACAGCAAGACCAGGATCAGCAGCACCAGCCCGAAGGTGTCGCGGTAGTCGTACGAGATGTAGACCGCGCCGAAGCTCTCGAGCACGCCGAGCGCGAGTGCCGCGACGATGCTGCCCGGAATCGAGCCCATCCCGCCGATGACCACGATCACGTAGGACTTGACCGCAGGGAACACGCCGACGTCGGGCGCCTGGTTGATCACCGGCGCGAGCAGCGCGCCGGCCAGTGCTGCCAGCACGCCCGAGGCCATGAAGATGATGCTGCTCGCGCGCGCGGTATCGATGCCGGCGATCGAGGCGCCGAGACGGTTCTGCGCCACCGCCTGCACCTGCCTGCCCCACAGCGAGCGCTTGATGAACAGCGCCAGCCCGACCAGCAGCACGATCGCCACGCCGGCGGTGATCAGCTTCTGGCCGCTGGCCATGAACGGCCCGATCGACATCCGCGTCACTTCGGAGAGCGACGGACCGCGCATCGGGTAGGGGCCGACGACCTTGTCGACCAGGTTGATCAGCAGCAGCGACAGCCCGAAGGTGACCACCACCGCGTACTCGTCCTTCATCAGCGCCCACGAACCGTAGCCGGCATAGAGCGGGCGCATCAGCCAGCGTTCGGTGGCCCAGCCGAGCAGCGCGCCCGAAGCGGCTGCGACCGGCAACGCGAGCCACGGCGACACGCCGAGCGACAGCGACACCAGCGTGTAGGTGTAGGCGCCGATCATGTAGAACTCGCCGTGCGCGAAGTTCACGACCTTCAGGATCCCGAAGATCATGGTCAGGCCGACCGCCATCAGCGCGTAGAACAGGCCGATGATCAGCCCGTTGACGAACAGGTCGAGAGCGAGCAATCGAGTCTCCGCGTCGCGCCGCGGAACCTTCCGCGGCGCGATCCGTTGCCCGGCCAGCGGGTGCGCGGACGCCGTGGCGTCCGGCGCGTCGCCCGCCGCGGCGTCACTTGGCCGGTTTGACCACCTTGTCGATCTGCAGCGGCTGGCCCGGGACCTGGATCAGCGTGGTCTTGCTGACCGGCTGGTTGATCTCGGTCAGCTGGTAGGTGACGTACGGGATGTCGACCCATTGCTGGTACTTGTAGCCCGCTTCCTGCGAGAACGAGAACTTGCCGCGCACGCCTTCGAACTCCATGGCCTTCAGCGCAGCGATGATCGCGGCGCCGTCGGTCGACTTGGCCTGCTCGATCGCGCGGGCGATCAGCAGCACCGAGTCCGCGGCCTGGAAGATCAGCCGGTTCGGCTCGTTCTTCGCCTGCTTCTGGTAGATCTCGCCGACCTGCTTGCCGAGCGCGGGCATCGGCATCGCGGGGTGGTACAGGCCGAAGGCCAGCATGTACTTGCCGGCTTCCTTGACGTTCTGCCAGAAGTCCGGATAGTCGGCGATGCCCGCGCCATCGTAGAAGCCCGTCTTCGCGCTCGGCGCGACGCCCTGCTCGTACAGCTGGTTCATCAGGATGTAGGCGGCCGGCGGCAGCATGATGTTGACCACCAGGTCAGGCGGGCTGGCGCGCAGCGGCAGCACCGCAGGCGTGAAGTCCTTGCCGGCGCGGTCCAGCGCGACGTACTTGTACTGCGTCTGCGGCGCGGTCTTCTTCAGGAACTCGCCGAGCAGTTTCGCCTGGCCGATGCCGTAGTCGGTGTTCTCGGCGAACGCGATCACGCTCTTCACCTTGAGCGCGGCGATGGTCTCGGCCATCGCCGACGACACGCGGGTGTTGTAGTTGCCCGGATTGAAGACCTCCGGGTAGCCCTTCGTGCGGATGTCGTCGGACCAGCAGTTGGTGTTGACGTACGGCGTCTTGTTGCGGTGCGCGACCTCGATTTCGGCCAGGCACACCGAGCTCTGGTGGCCGCCGGTCACTGCGACCACCTTGTCGCGGCTGATCAGCTTCTCGGTGGCCGCGCGGCCCTTCTCGGGGATCCCCTGGTTGTCTTCGTAGACGACCTTCAGCTGGCGACCGAGCACGCCGCCCTTGTCGTTGAGCATCTTGACGACGATCTCGACGCCGTCCTTGACCTGCGTGCCCTGGACCACCGAGCCTGGGGGCGATTGCGCGATGCTCACGCCGATGACGATCGGGTCCGCCGCCCAGGCGACGGCGGCGAAGGCGGTCGCAGAAGCGGCGACTGCGAGTCTGAAGAGATTCTTCACGGGCTCCTCCATTCGTTTAGTGGTTCGCAGCAAACAGGTCTTCGAGTCGCGCGGCAATGTTCAGCACGCGCCAGTCGTCGCCGCGCCGGCCGGCGACCTGCAGGCCGATCGGCAGTCCGTTGTCACCGTGGCCGCAGGGCAGCGTCAGTGCCGGCATGCCGGTCAGGTTGAACGGCATCGTGAGCGCGGTCACGGCGGTGTGCAGCGGGTAGTCGCGGCCACCGATCCTCGCGGCAGCGGCACCCGAACGGGGCGGCTCGATGCGCAGTGTCGGCGTGACCAGCACGTCGAGATCGCGCATCGCGTTCGCGAACATCGCAGCCAGCGCCGCACGTCCGCGCTGTGCGCGCACGTACCAGGTCGCCGGAATGAACTGGCCGATCTCCAGGCGCACGCGCACGTCGGCGCCGAGCGTCTCGTGATGCTCGTTCAGGCGAAGCCAGAGCACGTCGGTGGCTTCGCTGCACAGCGTCACGAACTGCAGCGCCGCGGCGTGCTCGATGCCGGGAAGATCGACCGCCACCATTTCGGCGCCATCGGCGCGCATGCGCTCGAGCGCCGCCCGCACCTCGCGGGCGACGTCATCGGCCAGCGGGTCGAAGAAGTGGTTGCGCGGCACGCCGACGCGCACGCCGGCGAGCGGTGCGTGGCTCGCGGTGCGCGCGGGCTGGCCGGCCATCACCGAGAACGCCAGTGCCGCATCGGCCACGCTGGCGGCGATCGGCCCGACGTGATCGAGGCTCGCGCCCAGCGTCTGCGCGCCGTCGCGCGGCACCGCATCGAAACTGGGCTTGAAGCCGACGACGCCGCAGCACGCGGCCGGCAGGCGGATCGAGCCGGCCGTGTCGGTGCCGACCGCCAGGCGCACGATGCCGGCGGCGACGGCGGCCGCCGACCCTCCGCTGGAGCCGCCCGGCGTATGTCCGGGGCGCCGCGGGTTGACGACCCAGCCGTGATGGGGATTCTCGCTGGTGATCCCGTAGGCGAACTCGTGCAGGTTGGTGGTGCCGATCACCAGCGCGCCGGCCTCGCGCAGCCGCGCGATGGCAAGCGCGTCCCGCGTGGCCGGCGCCGGCTTCGGGCCGCCGGTGCCGTTGGTCTGCGGGAAGCCGGCGACCTGCATCAGGTCCTTGATCGCGACCGGCACGCCCATCAGCGGCATCGGTGCGCCGTCGCGCAGGCGGTGCGCGGCGGAGTGGGCGGCCGCGTCGAGCGACGCCGGGTCGGCGAGCGTGATGAAGGCGTTCAGGTCCTTGTGCTGCACTGCAGAAGCCAGCGCAGCCTTGGCCGATTCGCGCGCCCGCTCTTTCGCTGTTCGGCACTCTCGGGCGATCGCCGCAATTCCGCCGGCCTGGTCAGGAAGCGGGACGCCGGATGCCGCGATCTCCGCGGGCGGCTGGGTGAGAAAGCCGAGTTCCGCCGTCGGGCGAAGCCCGTCGAAAACGGTCAACTCCGGCAGGTTGACGCGCAGACGGTCCAACCAGGCCTGGCGCCGTTCGGCATGCGGATATCCGCTGAGGCGCGCCATGCCGTCGATCGCGTACGCGAATCGTTCGAAGAGATCATTCATCTGTCGGACAACCTCTACGGTGCTCGGTTAGGCGACGCCTCGGGATCAGCTCCGCACGTTATAGTGGTACGACCGGTCAGACCAGTCGGTCGCCATCGTGCCGAGACGGTACCGGGCTGTCAATCAGGATCAACGATCGTGGGCTGCGAGTCCGGACCATGAAAACCGTCGAGCAGATCGCACACCAACTCCAGAGCCGGCTTCGCCGCAACGAGTGGGCGCGATCCGGGAAACTGCCCGGCCAGCGCCAACTGGCCGATGAACTCGGCGTGAGTCGAGCGTCGCTGCGCGAGGCGGTCGCGATGCTGGAGAGTCTGGGCTTGTTGCGCAGCGAGCCGGGTCGAGGAGTGTTCATCGTCCGCCTCGGCGAGAAGCGGTCGCGTGGTGCGCGCGGACATTGGCGCGTCAACAGTCGCTACGCGTTGCGCGATGTCTATCTGGTGCGCAACGCGCTTGAGGAGCTTGCAGCAGCAATGGCCGCCGGTGTCGTCACCGCGGCCGGTGTCGCAAGGCTGCGGGCCACGATCCGGAGGATGGAAACTGCCGCGGACGCTGGCGATCTGGTCGCGATGGCCGAGGCCGATAACGCCTTTCACTCCGGCATCGTCGAGATCGCGGGCAGCCCGATCCTGCACGATCTGGCCGACAGCATCTCGGATGTCGTCGACAAGAGCCGCCAGATCGCCTTCTCCGATCCGGCGCGCGTGCGCGAACCGATTTCCGAGCACGCGCGCATCGTCGATGCGATGGCGACTGGCTCCCCTGCTGCGGTGCGCAAGGCGATGAGGGCGCATATACGCAATGCCGCCGGCCGGGTCGGGATCGTGCTGGACGTTCCGGGCGTTTGACGTCAAGGCGGCCACCGCCGGGCAGCCCGAGATGCCGGGCGGTTCGACGCATGATCGTCGCTCATGCATGGCTGCCGAATAAATCGTTTGCCGGCGGTGCGCAGCAGTGGCCTGATGGCAGACAGGCGCGGGCCGGTCGGTCCGGCAGTCCAGCGCCTCACGACCAGACCAATCGGGGAGACTCCACCAAATGCGCGCATCAACGCTCGTCGGCAGATTCCTTCTCGTCACAGCGGCAACCCTGTCCGCCGCGCAGGCCCAACCCGGCCCGGCCGCGGCGGAGGATCTCCGGCTGGGGGTGCTGACCGACATGTCCGGGGTCTACTCCGACTTCTCGGGCAGCGGTTCGGTGACGGCGGTGCAGATGGCCATCGACGACTTCGGCGGCAAGGTGCTCGGTCGCCGCATCCATCTGGTTTCGGCCGATCACCAGAACAAGGTCGATGTGGGAGCGAATCTCGCGCGGGAGTGGTACGACAAGCAGAACGTCCGGGCGATCTTCGACACGACGAACTCGGCGGTAACACTGGCGGTCACCGCGGTCACCCGGGACAAGAACCGCATCGTGATGATCGGTGGATCCAGCACGACCAAGGTGACCACCGACTCGTGCACCCCGAACAGCATCCAGTACGTTTACGACGCCAACGCGTTGTCCAACGTCACTGGAAAGGCGGTGATGGCGCAGGGCGGCGACACGTGGTACTTCGTCACCGTGGATTTCGCGTTCGGTCACGGACTCGAGAAGGCGACTGCGGATGTCGTGAAGGCTGCCGGCGGGAAGGTGGTGGGGTCGGTTCGACACCCGCTGAACACGACCGATTTCTCGTCTTTCCTCCTTCAAGCCCAGGCCTCGAATGCCAAGGTGATCGCGCTCGCCAACGGTGGCTCGGACACGATCAATGCGATCAAGGGTGCGAGCGAGTTCAAGATCACGCAGTCCGGCAAGCAGCGAGTCGCGTCGCTGCTGACCTTCATCACCGACGTTCACGGAATGGGGCTCGACCTGGCCCAGGGAATCGTCCTGACCGAGGCCTTCTACTGGGACCTGAACGACGACACGCGCAAGTGGTCGCGGCGGTTCTTCGAGAAGACCAGGCGCATGCCGACCATGGTGCAGGCAGGCATGTACTCCGCCGCCATGCACTACCTGAAGGCGGTCGCGGCCAGTGGTACCGACGACACGGCGGCAGTGATGGCGAAGATGAAAGCGACGCCAGTCAACGACATGTTCACCAAGGGCGGCACCATACGTCCCGATGGCCTGCACGTGCACGACATGTACCTGATGCAGGTGAAGAAACCGTCGGAGTCGAAGTCTCCCTGGGACTATTACCATGTGAAGGCCGTGGTTCCGGCGAGCCAGGCCTTCTCGCCGATGACCCCGGGGGCCTGCACGTTCGTCAAGTAGCGCGCCCCGGGGATCGTGCGATGAATGCCGCGGAGTCGTGGGATGGATCAGAACTGCGCCGCCACCCAACTGCCGAAAAGCTCGACCTCGGCCGAGCGGGCCCGCTCCTGCGGCGCCAGAAGGTAGTAGGCGCCGGCGCTCTGCAGGCGGAAATCCAACGGAAAGGCGAGCTCGTCGCGCCATTCGACCGCCTCGACCTCGATCGTCGGAACGCATGCGATGCCAAGGCAATCGCGGGCCGCAAGCACCGCGAGGAACGAATGGCCCACCTCGAGGATGGAGCTGCCGCGCCGAATCCCTGCGCCACTCGCCTGCAGCCATGCCGGCCAGGCGTCGGGACGACTCGCGTTATGAATCAACGGAAAGCGATCGAGGTCCTCGGGGCTGCGCAAGGGGGCGGCCTGCGCCAGCAGTCGCTTCGAGCAGACCGGCGTCAGGTAGTCGTCCCACAAGTGGGTCGCGCACACGCCGGTCCAGTCGTCCACCATCTCGAAATCGATTTGCGACCCACGGGCCGGGTACGTGTGCCCAGGCAGCTTTCCGACGCGGATCGCGACGTCGATGTTGTCTCGCTTGAAGCTCACCGGTTCGAGGGAGGCGGACACGTGCAGGCGGATTTCCGGATATGCCCGCGTGAACGAGTTCAGCCGCTGGAATAGCCACAAGGTCGAGATCGAGGGCAACAGGCTGATCGAAAGCGACCGCTGGTGCTGGAGGGTGCGCTGAGTCGCGTTGGCGATCTGGTCCAGGGCGGACGATGCGATCGAGAGATAGGCACGCCCGAACTCGGTCAGCTCGACCTGACGGGTCAGTCTGCGGAACAGAGGGACGTTGAGGAAGGATTCCAGGACCTTGATCTGTCGGCTTACGGCCCCCTGGGTGACCGACAGTTCCTGCGCTGCCTTGGAAGAGCTCAGGTGACGGCCGGCTGCCTCGAAGGCCCTCAGAGCGTGCAGCGGCGGGAGTTCGCGTTTCATGGCCGGTGATGCAGACAGCCGGCAGAGTATCCACACTGACAACAGTGCCGTCAATGATGGGGCGCAGGTAGCCGCGTGAAGGGAAGAAGGGAATGACGAAGCGCATCCAATGTGGGCTCGGGATCGACGTCGATGCCGTTGCCGCCTGGCTAGGCACCTTCGGGGGGGCGGACTCCCCGCACGACATCTCCAGGGGCATGTTCGCCGGCGAAGTGGGGGTACCACGGCTCCTGGAGCTGCTGCGCCGCTTCGGCCTCGAGGCGACCTGGTTCACACCGGGACATTCAATCGAGACGTTTCCAGCGCAGATGGAGCAGGTCGTCAGGGACGGTCACGAGATCGGTCTTCACGGCTACTCGCATGAAAACCCGCTCGCGATGAGCCCGCAGCAGGAGGCCGATGTACTCGACAAGTGCATCGACCTGGTCGTGGCCCTGACCGGACAGCGGCCGAGCGGCTATGCGGCGCCTTGGTGGGAACTCAGTGCGACGACGCCAAAGCTCTTGCTCGAGCGGGGCATCCGTTACGACCACAGCATGATGCATCGCGACTTCGAGTGCCACCGTCTGCGCGTGGGCGACAGCTGGACGCCAATCGACTACTCGCAGCCGGCGTCCAGCTGGATGAAGCCGCTGGTGCGCGGCACCGAGACGGCGCTGATCGAGATCCCGGTCAGCTGGTACCTCGACGACTTGCCGCCGATGATGTTCATCAAGAAGGCGCCGAACAGCCACGGGTTCATGAACCCTCGCGACATCGAGGAGCTCTGGAGAGAGCAGTTCGACTGGGTCTACCGGGAGATGGATGAAGCCGTCTTCACGCTTTGCCTTCACCCGGACGTCGCGGGCCGGCCTCAGGTGCTCGCGATGCTCGAGAGGCTCCTTCATCACATGCTGCGGCACCCGGGCGTGGAATTCAGGAATCTCGACATGATCGCCCGCGACTACGACCGGGCGCATCCCTTCGGAGCCTGAAGTCGTGTGCGGTCTGTGCGGCCTTTGGGGGGAGACTGCGCACTGGACTTCAGTGGCGTCCGCATTGCCCGGCGGGCAGCAGGCAACCGATCGCGATGGCCTGCTGCGGGCGCGGCAAGTCCAGCGACACTCGATAAACCGGGTCTGCCGGGCGTTTGGCACGAGCATCGCCGACTGGAACGCGACATCGTGGATCGTGACGAGTGCAAGTGGCGCCACCGAGATCGTCGGATCGCTGCCCGAACTCTGGAGAGCGGTCGAGTCCGTGTCGAAACGGGCCATCGATCCGCTCGACGCGGCGCTGCTCGACGCCCTGGAAAGGCAGTGTGGCACGCGGGACTCGCAGGCGCAGCGTGACTGACACCCGGCTACCGGTGCTGGTCGTTTCCGGATTTCTCGGAAGCGGGAAGACCACGCTTCTGAGGGAAGCCCTGCACGATCCGCGGTGGCAGCGCTCGCTGGTGATCGTCAACGAGGCGGCCGAACTGGGTATCGACGACCAGCTGTTGCGGCCCGCAGCGGGAACACCGGTCAGGCTCCTGCAGAACGGATGCCTGTGCTGCGCCGTGCAGAGTGACCTGAAGCGGACCCTGCTCGAGACGGTCGACGACCCGGCACTGACGCCGCGTGTCGACCGGATCGTGATCGAGACCAGCGGCCTTGCGGATCCGGTGTCGGTGATTGCCTCCTTATCGGCGCATCCGCGCCTTTCCGGGCGGCTGCGGCTGCAGGCGGTCGTCACGACGGTCGACGCCCTGCATGCCGAGGTTCAACTCGACGAGTCTCAGGAATTCACGGCGCAAGTCCAGTGCGCCGACATGCTCATCCTGACGAAGCAGGACGTCGCAGTCGCTGAGCAGGTCGAGCGCGTCGCGCGCTTGCTTCGCTCGATGAACCCGATGGCGGCGATCGTCGGGCGCAACGACGGCATCGTCGACGAACTCTTGCATGCATCCAGCCGTTTCACGACCGAGCGCTTCGCGAGCCAGTGGTTGGCGTCGACGGTCGCCGATCCGGTCGGCGACGGCTACGTCCGGCTTTCGCCGCTCGCCGGGGTGCATGGCCGGAATCGGCACACGCGTGGCGTCGTGGCGTTCGCGGTGACGGCGAAGAGGCGGGTCGACTGGGTGCTGTTCTCGACGTGGCTCTCTCTGCTCGTCCATGCCCACGGACAGCGGCTACTTCGCATCAAGGGTCTGCTGGAAGTCGCGGACGACGAGCCGCCGATCGTCGTGAACGTCGTCCGTCACGTCGTCCACTTTCCGGAGCATCTGGCGGAACCCCCGTTCGATCGTTGCGGATCGTGCCTCGTATTCCTGGTCCGGGACCTCGAACCGGCCGACATCCGCCGCTCGTTGAGTGCCTTCGTCGGCGAGTGCTTCACGACAACGTGTCAATCGAGTGCAATGACCCTGGATGCGGCGGGTCATTGAGAATGCGGGTCTCGTGGTCACCGGCAGGCGTGGGACGATTATCATTCGCGGCACCAGAACCCTTCGTTTGCAGCCTGCGCATGCAACGCATCCTGATCGCCGTCGGCCTGCTGCTGCTCGCTGCCGGCCTGCTATGGCCGTGGCTCTCGAAATTCCCGTTTGGCCGGCTGCCCGGCGACCTCTCGATCCAGCGCGAGGGCTTCAACTTCTACTTCCCGCTGACCACGTCGATCATCGTGTCGCTGGTGCTGACGCTGCTGGTCTGGTGGTGGCGCAAGTGAGGCGCCGGGCGCCGGCGCCTCGCGCCCCGACTCACCGCGCGCCGACGGTCAGCAGCAGCTCGTTGGGCCCGACCCAGCCGGTGCCCGTCGAGAACTCGTCCAGCCGCTGCTCCATCTCGGCCCACGCGGCGTCGGCTGCGGCGTGGTCGAGCCGGCCGACGATCTGCTGGATCGGGCTCGCCGAACTGCGCACGAAGTCCAGGTAGTGCTTCGCCGACGGCAGCCGGAGCGGCGCGTCCAGCGTCGTCGTGGCGACGTCGGCGAAGCCCGCGGACCTGAACAGCTGCTCGGCCAGCCCGGGCCTGCCGAGGCTCAGCAGGCCGCCGGGCTGGAACGGGTCGCGCGGTGCCAGGCCCGCGTGCTTCAGCGCGGTCGACATCAGGATCGCGATGCAGGGGTTGCGGTCGGGCCGCGAGAACACCAGCGTGCACGCGCGGCCGCCCGGGCGGAGTACCCGGTGCATCTCGCGCAGCCCCTGCAGCGGATCGGGGAAGAACATCAGGCCGAGCCGGCAGACCGCTGCGTCCATGCTCGCCGCATCGACCGGCAGCTTCTCGCCGTCGGCCACCTGCGTGCCGACGTTGCGAAATCCGGCGTCCGCGGCGTTGCGCTGCGCCAGCGCGAGGATCGCGGGCGACAGGTCGGTTGCGAGCACGTGGCCGTCGGGGCCGACACGCCGCGCGATGTCGAGCGTCTGGTCGCCGGAGCCGGCGGCCACGTCGAGCACGCGCGAGCCCGGACGGACGCCGGTCAGGTCGAGCATGGCTTCGGTGGCGGTGGCCAGCCAGGCGCGGATCTGCGGTGCGTGCGCGTTCCATCCGGCGGCGGATTCGTTCCACTGTTCGCGCAGCGCCGCCTTGAATGCCTGCGGGTCGATGGCTTGTGCGGTGGTCATGGTCTGTCTCCTCGTGGGGGCGCCGGACGATCGACGCGAACTCAGTCTGCTGGCGCCGCGCCCCCTGCGGAAGCCGCGAAAATCGCATAATGGGGCCGCGAAACTGCACAGGGCGGCCATGCTCGACTGGAACGACCTGAAGTACTTCGTCGCGGTGGCGCGCCACGGCAGCACGCTGGCGGCCGCGCGCGCGCTGAAGGTCAACCAGTCGACGGTGCAGCGCCGACTCGTCGAACTCGAGCGGCGCGTGGGCCGGCCGCTGGTCAGGCGCCACCCGACCGGCTACCGGCTCACCGAATTCGGCGAGGCGCTGCTGCCGCACGCGCAGCGCGTCGAGCGGTCGGTGCAGGTCTTCGAGGAGCAGGTCGAGGTATCACGGCGCGAGTCGGTCGGCGTCGTTCGAGTGACCTGTCCCGAGCCGCTGGCGGTGCGGATCACCAACTCGCCGCTGCTCGAGCGCTTCCGAGCCCGATATCCGGGGATCGAAGTCGAGTTCGCGATGAGCGATCGCTATCTTGACCTGTCGAAGGGCGAGGCCGACGTTGCGCTGCGTTCGGGCGACACCGACGACGGCGTGCTGATCGGGCGCAAGATCGGCGATTCGCTGTGGGCGGTGTACGCGAGCCGCAAGTACATCGAGCGGCACGGCAAGCCCGGGCGGATCGAAGATCTCGAGCGGCACGCGCTGGCCGGGTTCGACGAGTCGATGGCCAACCATCGCGCTGCCAAATGGCTGCGCGAGGTGGCGCCGAACGGCCGGATCGCCGCTCGCAACAACAGCGTGCTGGGCCTGCTGAACTCGGTGCGCGCGAGCATCGGCGTCGCGCCGCTGCCGACCGCTCTGGGCGATGCCGAGCCCGATCTGGTGCGCGTGCTGGGGCCGATTCCCGAGCTGGCCCGGATCTGGCGCGTCCTCGCTCACCCCGACCTGAGGCACACGCCGCGCGTGGCGGCGTTCTTCGACTTCATGGTCGAGGAGGTCGAGACTCTGCGGCCGATCATCACCGGCTGAGCGTCACTCGCGATCGGCGGGGCGGCGGCCGAAACGACGCAGTCGCGCTTCCCGTTGACACTTTCTATAGCTTAATAGACGATCGCCCTGGCGGCGTAGGCATCCGGTCGCGCCCCTCGCCGAGACCCCATGCACCCATCGCCGAAGTGCCCAACGATCGCTCTGACGCCGGGCGTCCCGGTCGATCGCGGCGTGTCGACGTATACCCGCTTCGCAGGCTACTTCGAGGCCTACGAGTACACCGACTGGGTCGACGAGAGCCAGTCGTGGAAGCAGACCTGCTACATCGGCGACTGGTCGCCGCTGGCCAAGTTCCACCTGCAGGGGCCGGATGCGCTGCAGTTCTTCTCGGACATCTCGGTCAACGGTTTCGCCGACTACGCGATCGGCCAGGCCAAGCACCTGTCGCTGTGCAACGAGCGCGGCAAGCTGATGGGCGAGGGCGTCCTGATGCGCCTCGCCGACGACGCGTTCCTGTTCACCAGCGGGCCGGGCGTGCCGTGGGTGACGTACCGGCACCAGCAGGGCGGCTACCGTTCGCGCGCCACGCAATTGGGCGCGTCGCAGTTCATCTTCCAGGTGCAGGGGCCGGCGTCGCTGCACCTGCTCGAGCAGGTGTGCGGCGAGAGCCTGCGCGACATCGGCTTCATGCGCTTCCGGCGCGTGCGGATCGGCGACATGGCCTTCGACCTGCTGCGCCAGGGGATGGCCGGCGAGCTCGGCTACGAGCTGCACGGGCGCAACGAGGACGCGCAGGCGGTCTACCAGGCGATCCTCGATGCCGGGCGCGAGTTCGGCATCCGGCGGCTCGGCGGGCGCACGAAGATGGTCAACCACGTCGAGGCGTGCTTCCCGACGCCGTCGGTCGACTACCTGCCGGCGCTGTACGGCGCCGACCAGCGGCCCTACCACGACTGGTGCGCGCAGCACTTCCGCAGCATGGTCACGGCGCGGCCCGTCACGTCGGGCAGCCTGCGCTTCGACGACCTGTCGGCGCTGTACCGCAGCCCGATCGAGCTCGGCTGGGGCAGGAGCATCAGGCTCGACCACGACTTCACCGGACGTGCGGCGCTCGAGGACGAGCTCGCGAACCCGCGCCGCAGGATGGTCACGCTGGTCTGGAACGACGAGGACGTGATCGACGTCTACGCGTCGCTGTTCCGCGACGGCGAGCCCTACGAGCCGATGGAGATGCCGCGCAGACCGCTCGGCTGCATGCACGTCGACGAGGTGCTCGACGGCGACGCGACGGTCGGCGCGAGCACCTCGCGCTGCGACAGCCATACGTTCCGGCAGATGCTGTCGCTGTGCACGATCGACGTTTCGCACGGCGATCCGGGCACGCCGGTCACGGTGGTGTGGGGCACCCCGGGCCGATCGCAGAAGCGCATCCGCGCGAAGGTCGCGCCGGCGCCGTACAAGCGCGACAACCGGCGCATCGACGTCGCGGCGCTGCCGGCGCGCTTCGAGCGATAGGGCGCGCGCCTTGGACTCGACGATCTTCCTGTTCCTCGTCCAGGACGGCGTCATCAACGGCGCGATCTACGCGCTGGCGGCGATCGCGCTGGTGCTGGTGTTCGCGGTCACGCGGGTGATCCTGGTGCCGCAGGGCGAGTTCGTGGCGTTCGGCGCGATGACGGTGGCAGCGCTCGAAACCGGCCGCACCCCGCCGACGGTCTGGCTGCTGGTCGCGCTCGGCGCGCTGTCGGCTCTGGCGTCGCTGGTGCAGGCGCGGCGCACGCTCACCGTCGGCGCCGTCGCGCGCATCGCACTCGCCGACCTCGCGCTGCCGGGCGCGCTGGCGGCGCTGACGCTGGCGCTGGCGCCGCTGAAGCTCGGCCCCGCGGTCCACGTCCTGCTTGCAGTCGCGCTGATCGTCCCGATGGGCCCGATGATCTACCGGGTGGCGTTCGCGCCGATGGCGCAGGCGAGCGTTCTGGTGCTGCTGATCGCCGCGTTCGGCGTGCACTTCTCGCTGATGGGACTCGGGCTGGTGTTCTTCGGTCCGGAGGGCATCGGCACGCAGGCGCTGCTCGGGGGCGAGTTCTCGCTGGGCGGAATCCCGATCACCGGGCAGAGCGTCGCGGTGGTCGGCACCACCGTGCTGTCGCTGGTGGCGTTCGCGCTGTTCTTCGAGCGCACGCTTTTGGGCAAGGCGCTGCGCGCGTGCTCGTCGAACCGGCTGGGGGCGCGGCTGGTCGGCATCCCGACCGCGACCGCGGGCAGCGTCGCGTTCGCGCTCGCCGCCGGCCTCGGCGCGATCTCCGGCGTGCTCGCGGGGCCGATCGTCACGATCTACTACGACAGCGGCTTCCTGATCGGGCTGAAGGCCTTCGTCGCGGCGATCCTCGGCGGGCTGGTCAGCTTCCCGCTGACCGTGCTGGCCTCGGTGGCGGTCGGCATCGCCGAGGCG
>Ga0073899_10003083_pt1 | contig 14891 bp, 9 predicted proteins | sample KloWWTmetaKNB5Ph_FD_88975 | JGI IMG/M metagenome (GOLD analysis project Ga0073899, IMG submission 88975) | Active sludge microbial communities from Klosterneuburg, Austria, studying microevolution and ecology of nitrifiers - Klosterneuburg... | ecosystem: Engineered > WWTP > Aerobic digester >...
CCGCCGCCGCTGCCGCTGGTGCCACCGGCTCCGCCACCCCCGAGCGCCCCACCCCCGTCCGGCCAGACCGAAGCGTCCGAGTCGATGCCCCCCCCGCCGCCCGTTCCGCCCGATGCGCCGCCCGAGCCGCCGGGGCTCTCGCTGTCGGTGGTCGTGCCCGAGCACGCGACGACGACCAGGCCCATCACCAGACCCAAGGCGCGCATCACGCAAGCGTATCAGGTCAAACGAGGGTGACCAGAAAGCTCTTCATGGGCTCGGGACCGTCCGGACCGTCGGGGCAGTCGAGGGGCGAGGGCAGATCTTTCAGCTGCCGCAGCTCCGCGCCAGCGCTGCGGGCAGCCTCGTGCAGCGTCCGACGCATCCGCTCGCGGCTGGTCTTGCGATGGTTGGTGACGGCGAGCAGGCGCCCGCCGGGCTCGAGCAGTGCCAGGGCGTCGGCCGCCACCCGCCCATAGTCCCGGTCGACGTCGAAGGTGGCGCGCTTGCTGCGCGTGCCGAAGCTGGGCGGGTCCAAGATCACCAGACCAAAGCGCTCTTGGCGACGTCGCGCGCGCCCCAGCCAGGCCACGCAGTCCTCGTGATGAAAGCGGTGCTGCGCGGGGTCGAGCCCGTTCTCCTCGAAGGCCGCTCGCCCGCGATCGAGCGCCGGCCGCGAGAGATCGATGCTGACCACCTCGCGCGCGCCGCCCCGGGCGGCTGCCACGCTGAACGAGCAGGTGTACGAGAACAGATTCAGCACTCTCCGCCCCCCCGAGAGCCGCCGGATCCGATCGCGGTTGTCGCGCTGGTCGACGAACAGGCCGGTCGACAGCCCGTCGGCGAGTCGCACGGGAAAGCGCAGCTCGCCCTCGGTCACCACCAGCTCGGCCTCGGCGGGCTCGCCGGCAATCGGCAGCGGCGGCGCGTTCTTGTCGCGGTCGACCTGACGTTGATCGGCGCGTTCGCGCAGTTTGAGGTACACGCCCCGCGCGCCGAGCACGAGCAAAGCGTCCGCGATCTCGCGAGCGCGCCCCGCGGCCTCGTCGCTCGAGACCGCGAGCACGGCGTGGTCGCCGTAGCGGTCGACGACCACGCCCGGCAGCTCGTCGCCGGCGCCGTTGACCCATCGATAGGCGGACGCTTGCTCGAACAGCGCGGCCCGCAGACACAGCGCATCGGCCAGCGCCGGACCGAACGCCGCGGGCAGCCCCACTTCGCCGCGCGCGACCCAGGCAGAGAGCGACTCGGGCACCGGGCACTCGAAGCGCCGCCCGAGCGACGGCAGATCGAGCGCGCAGGCGTGCAGCATCAGACGGTTCGCCCGCGCGCCACCGTAGAGCCGATCGCCGGCGATGGGCGCGCGGACCGCCGCCAGCTGCGCGCGCAGCTGGTGCGTTCGGCCGGTCTCGGGCGACAGCTCGACCAGCGCGCGGCCGCCGGCACGCTCGAGCACGCGATAGCGCGCCACCGAGCGCTGGCCGCCTCGGGGAACCACCCGCGTCACGCCCCCCTTCTGGGGGGCGAGCTGGTGCTCCAGCACACCGCGGGGCGATAGCCCGGGATCGGTCACCGCCGCCAGGTAGGTGCGGCGGGCCCGATGCCCCTCCATGTCGCCGGCCACCGCCGCGTTCAGCTCGCGGCGGCGCGTGAACAGCATCACGCCGGAGGCGTCTCTGTCGAGCCGCTGATGCACACCCAGATAGTCGGGCTCACCGCGGGCCACGAGCCACCCGCGCAGGCGGGTGACCAGATCGTCCGCGCGCGCCTCGTCGCCGCCGTGGACCACGATGCCGCGCGGCTTGTCGACCACCAACACGTCGCCGTCACAGGCGACGACGCGGGCGTCGAGCCACACCTAGGCTTCAGCCCTTCTTCTTGCCGCCGTGGCGCTTGACGGCGCCGCGCACGAACACGAGCGAGTTCTTCGAGCCGGGGATGCCGCCCTCGACGAACAGCAAGCTGTCGTCGGCAGAGACCTTCACCACGCGCTGGCTGTAGACGGTGACCTTCGCGTTGCCGTGCTGGCCCGGCATGCCGACGCCCTTGAGCACACGGCCCGGGGTCATGTTCGTGCCGATCGAGCCGCCATGGCGCTTGTACTCGTGCGTGCCGTGGGTCTGCACCTGGCCAGCGAAGTTGAAGCGGCGCATGACGCCGGTGAACCCACGCCCGCGGCTGGTGCCCTGCACGTCGACGTGCTGGCCCTCTTCGAACACGCTGTCGAGCTTGACCTCGGCGCCGAGCTCGAAGCTCGCGGCGAACTCCGGGGTGCAGCGCAGCTCTTTCAGCCAGCGCTTCGGCGAGACGCTCGCCTTCTTGTACATGCCCGCCTGCGGCTTCTTGGTGTGCTTGTCCTTGCGGTCGGCGAGGCCGAGCACGATCGCGTCGTAGCCGTCCTTCTCTTTGGTGCGCTTGCCGACGACGACGGGACGAGCCTCCACCACGGTGCACGGAATGACGGAGCCGTCGCTGGTGAAGACCTGAGTCATGCCGAGCTTGCGCCCGATGACACCCGGATGCGTGTTCATTGTTCGGTCTCTCTTTCGTCGTCGCAGGCGGGCCTTTCGGCCTACCGGAAATTGGGCTGCGGGAAGTAGTGTATTTCCGGCCCTCGCGCAAGCGGCGCGGTGGGGCCCCCTCGCCCATTGACGAGCCCCCGGGCGCGTGCATAATCCCCGCCCCCAGCCGGCCGGAGACCCCGCCATGTCGATGATTCACCCCAAGATCGAAGCCTTCGAAAACAGCGCTCTTCGCTCGGATCTGCCGAATTTCCGCGTGGGGGACACGATCGCGGTGCACTACAAGATCGTCGAGGGCGACAAGCTCCGGACCCAGGTCTTCAAGGGCACCGTGATCAAGCGCCACCGCGCCGGCGCCCGCAGCACCTTCACGGTGCGCAAGGTCAGCTTCAGCGTCGGCGTCGAGCGCGTGTTCTTGCTGCACTCGCCGCGTATCGAGCAAATCGACGTGGTTTCCCGCGGCGTGGTCCGCCGCGCGCGCCTGGGCTACCTGCGCAACCTGCAGGGCAAGGCCGCACGCATCCGCGACGAAAAGGACGTCTGAGCGCTGGGCTCGCCGAGCCGCTAGCGCCCGACACTATCGTGCTACTCCGCTAAGGGCGGACCGGCTATGCTCGGGCCCGCCCGTGATCTGCCGGGTTATCACGGCTTTTCTCGGGTTTCGGAGGACGCCTCGATGATCGCGTGCCCGCGCTGCGGCATTTCCAACCAGCCCACCAGTAAGTTCTGTGCTTCGTGCGGCGCGCCGCTGCCGGCTTCCGGCGTCGGTGCCCAGCCCGCCACCTTTCCAGGTCCCGGCGGCGCTCGGCCGCCCGCGGGCCCGCCCGGTTGGGGTCCGCCCCCCGGGCCTCCACCCGGGGCTCCCCCGCCCGCATACGGTCCACCGCCGGGTGCACCGCCGGGCGCTCCGCCCGGGCCTCCGCCCGGTTGGGGCGCCCCGCCACCGCAGTACCCGGGTGCGCCGCCCGGCGCGCCACCGCCCGGTGCGCCCCCCTCGCCCTACGGCCCGCCGCCAGGTCAGTACGGCCCGCCACCCGGTCAGCCGGGCTACGGCGCGCCTCCTCCGGGCTGGGGCCCGCCTCCCGGCGCTCCGCCGCCGCCGCCCCCAGGCGCTCCGCCACCCGCCGGCCCACCCGGCGCGTTCACTCCGGCGAACGAGCGCTATCGCGTGGGCTCGCCCGAAGGCCTCAACCCGTTCGGCGCCACCATGGCGCCGGATCTCGGGCAGGTGCCGGTCGGGCCACCGCCAGGGCCACCGCCCGGCGCACCGCCGCCCGGCGCACCGCCCCCGGCCGCTCCGCCGCCAGCGGGCGCACCGGGATGGAACGATCCCGCCGCCTTCGCCGCGACCGCTCCCCCGCCCACGGCGGACGAGCACGAGGCCGCGAAGCGCGCCGCGGGGGCTGCGCCGCCAGCGCCCCCGCCGCCCGCACCCGCAGCGGCGCCGCCGTCCGCGGTGCCTCCGGCCCCTTCGGCCAGCCCCCCGGCGCCCGAAGGCGATCGCCCGAGCGCCGCACCCCCGACCGGTGTGTCGCGCACGGCGGCCCAGGTGGCGGTCGATCCGATGGCCATCGCGGCCGACGCACCGCGCACGCTCGCCGGCTTCTTGGTGAGCTTCGAGGGCAACGATCGCGGCACCTTCTGGCCGCTGTATCAGGGCAAAAACGTGATCGGCCGCAAGGCCGCCGTCGAGGGGCTCGACATCGAGATCGATCACCCGACCACGTCGTCGCGGCACGCGGTGGTTCACGCCGCGGCGCGACCGGGCTCGCTCAAGCTCGAGGATCCGGGCAGCACCAACGGGACCTACCTGAACGAAGAGAAGGTCGCGAAGGGCATGCCCGTCGAGCTGAGAGACGGCGACACGTTGCGCTTCGGCGGGTACACCACGACCGTGAAAATCGTCTGAGCGCGCCCGCGGGCACGCACGAGAGTCGAGATCGAGGGACATGGAAGTTGCGAAGCTGAAACAACCGCCACGCGTCGTGGCCTGGCTGGTGGGCGTCGTCGTCCTGGTGGTGAGCGCCGTGGTGCACGCGGCTCCAGAAGCCCACATCTTGCGCGTCGACCCCCGGGCCGCGAACGAGAACGGCGCCCCCATCCTGACCACCGTGATCGAGCTGGTGCAGACCAAGCGCATCAGCGACGCCACCGTCAATTGCGTCGACGATCGCGGCAGCAGCTACTACCGCTGCCTCAGCGACTCGCTCGAGAAGCCTCAGGCGCTGTACCAGCCCTTCGGTGCTGCCAACGCCGCCTTCCCCCACGAGAACGCGCTGTTCACCGTCAAGGTCGAGGGCAGCGACCAGCCGGCGAAGTACGTGAGCCACACCAAGTGGGGCGCCAGCCTGAATCAACCGGGCGTGGGCACCGCCTGGGTGATCTTGGTGGACGCCGACGCCCGCATCAAAGACGGCTTCGAAGACGCCAAGCAGATCGCCAACGCCTTCATCGGCAGCATGAGCGGCAGCGACATCGTCAACGTGATGTTCTTCAACGACCGCCAGGTGGTGAAGGACAGCAAGTGGCTCAGCGCCGCAAAGAAGGGCCAGGCTCAGCAGTTCGTGAGCTCGGTGACCAGCACCTGGGCGTCGCAAGGTCGCAATCGCTCGCTCGGCACGATCATCAAAGAAGCCGCCACCGACGGCTTCAAGTCGCTGGGGAACGTGGGCGAAGACGTGAAGGTGCCGCTGCACCAGGCCATGGTCGTGATCTCGACCGGGTACGGCGGCGCCGACGCCCTCACCACCGGCCCCGGCGGCATGCAGATCTCCAAGTACATGACCGGCGGCCGCTTCCCGGAAGAGAACACCGCGTTGCCCAAGGCACCGGTGCCGGTGATCAGCATCTTCTTCCCGCCGAAGGTCTACGACGAGTACCGCCAGAACTCGCTCGAGTTCATGCGCGGCCTCGCCAACACCGAGATCGGCGGCTTCTTCACCGTGGTTCAGCCCGGCGAGGGCGCCCGTGGCAACACCATCGTGGGCTCGGTGCGGCAGCGCTTCGCCAACATGCACATCGTCAAGTGGCGGGTGTCGTGCATCGAGCGCGGGGTCACGCAGACCTTCGGGTTGGTGTTCAAAGAGGTGAAGCCGCCGATCTTGGGGGACAACACCTTCAAAGACGTGCCCGTGGGCATCGACCCGACCACGTGGCCGCTCGACGTGGACACGCAGTACTCGCAGGACATGGCCAAGCGCCAGGGCGGCGTGCATCCCAACGGGACCTTCAAGCTGTATGGCAACTTCTGCTGGGGCGGCGAGAAGGGGCGGGCCGAGGTCTACTTCCTGCCCGCCGGCCAGCAGGCGCCGGCGGCCCTGGCCGGGGCCGACGTCGAGAAGGCCAAGCGCACCCAGCAGCAGCTGATCGCCATGGGCATGAAGGGGCGCGCGGTCGAGGTCAGCGACACCTACGCCGAGTTCGAGGCGCCCGACAAAGAGAAGATCCTCCACGGTTCGGGGGAGCAAGCGGTGGTGCGCCTGGTCGTCTACGACAACAAGGCAAGCCGCACGAGCGGGGTCACGGCCGACAGCATCGTGCAGCTCAAGGGCACGACTCAGCCCTTCCCCATCTTGTGGGTGCTCGGCGGGCTGTTCGGGGTGGTGGTGATCTTGCTCTTGATCGTGGTGATCGTCCGCGGCGGCGGCAAGAAGGGCGGCGCCGCGCCGCCGCCCGCGCCGGTGATTGCAGGCGGCATGCCGCCCTATGGTGGAGGCGGCTACGGCGCAGCGCCGGCGCCGAGCCCTTACGGCGCCCCCGCGCCAAACCCGTACGGCGCAGCGCCCGCGCCCAACCCGTACGCGGCCCCTGCTCCCGCGGCCCCCAGCCCGGAGTTCATGTACGGCAATCAACCGGCGCAGGCTCCGGCCCCCATGCCGGCCGCGGCGGCGCCACCGAACCCGTACGGCGGCCCGCCTGCAGCGGCGTCCCGCGCCACGCTGCAGGGTGCCGCCGGGGTGTTCACGGTGGTGCCCGGTGTCGAGATGCGCGCGGGGCGCGACGGCGCGCAGTGCGGCATCCTGCTGACCGAGCCGCGCGTCTCGGGGGTGCACGCCACCGTGCGCCTCGACGGCGGGCAGCTCCTGGTCCGTGACGAGAACAGCAACAACGGGACCCACGTCAACGGCACACGCCTGAGCGCGGGGGTGTGGACTCCGGCGCCGAACGGCTCGCTGGTCCGCTTCGGGCCGGTCGAGTTCACCGTGCGCCTCGAGTAGCGAAAGGAGCGATCGCGAGTGCTCGGCTCCGCACACGGCGTGGTCGTCGACTTCGCCGAGCTGAGCGATCCGGGTCGTGATCCGTCCAAGCAGGTGAACGAGGACGCCTCGGGGTATGCCGAGACGCCCATCGGTCACCTGGCAGTGGTGTGCGACGGCATGGGGGGGCACGAGGCGGGGCGCGAAGCCAGTCACACTGCGGTGCGCTGCATCATCGACGCCGCGCGCGCCCAGGGCCCGGGGGTGCTGCCGGGGCTGGTGCTGAAGCATGCAATCGAGCAGGCCGGCCGGGCCGTATACGCCTTGGGCGGCGCCGCGCAGGCCGCCCACCGGCCCGGCTCGACGTGCGTCGCGGTGCTGATCCACCCCGGCGGCGCCGAGGTCGCACACGCGGGGGACTCGCGGGCCTACCTGGTGCGCGACGGCCGCATCGAGCGCCTGACGCGCGACCACTCGATGGTCCAAGAGCTGGTCGAGTCGCGCATGCTGTCGCCCGAGCAGGCGCTCGTGCACCCCGACGCCAACAAGATCACTCGCGCGCTGGGGATCGCGCCCGAGGTCGCGGTCGAGGTGCGCCCCGAGCCGCTCGGCCTCGCGCCCGGCGACGTGCTCTTGCTGGCGAGCGACGGGCTCACCGACCTGGTGACGGACCCCGAGCTCCTCGACGTGGTGCGGCGGCGGGTTCAAAACGGGACCGCGGTGGTGTGCCAAGAGCTGGTGGCGCTCGCCAACGCCCGCGGCGGCCACGACAACGTGACCGCGCTGGTGCTCGCGCTGGTCGAGCTGCCACCCGCCACCACGGCGCGGGGCACGGTGATCGATCGCCCGAGTGGGACGTTGATCACCGAGCCGAAGGGCACGCTGGTCGACCCGGACAGCGCGCCGGCCAAGACGCTGTTCGACGACGGCGCGCCGCGGCCCACCCTGCCCGGATTGACCCAGGTCGACGGCGGCGACCGTCGGACCGAGCCCGGCCTGTCAGCGCGCCTGCCGAGCTTCGCGCACGACGAGCCCCCGCACCTTGCGGTGCGACCGACCAGCTCGTCCCGCCTGCTTCTCTGGCTGGCGATCGTGCTCGTGGGCAGCGCGCTGGCCGCGGTCGCGGCGTGGGCGCTGCGCCGCAGCGTGCACCGGGGAGGCGACCGGCAAGAAGAGATGGTGCCCCCGCCAGAGGTCAAAGCCCCACCCAAGCCCGGAAATGTTACGGCGCCGGATGCCGCAGAAACCCCTGCGAACGCTCCACGGGACGACGCCGACGCCGGCTCGTGATTGAGAAGCCAGGTCGGCTTTGTTAGAGCTTCCTTTCGATCCAAGGCAGACGCGATGATCCCCGGCTTCGGCAAGCAGAGCATCACGATCGGTAGCGCCCCGCACTGCGAGATCCACCTGGGCGGTCCGGGCGTCGCGGCAGAGCACGCGCGCATCGTTTACCAGGGCGGCGGGCAGCTGGTGTTCGTCGACGCGGGCACCAGCCAGACCTTCGCGAACGGTCAGCCCATCGCCCCGGGCTCGTCACAGCCCTTCGACTTCCGCACCCAGTTCATGGTGGGGCAGACGCCGGTGCCGAACACGCACCCCGCCCTGGCGCTGATGCTGATGCAGCCCGGCTCGCTGCCCCCCGCCGCCGGCCAGATCGTCTTCGGCCGCGAGGCCGCTCGCGCGCATGTCGTGCTGCAGCACGCCAGTGTCTCGGGCCAGCACGCCACGGTCACGCTGAACCCACTTTCGGTCACCGACCACGGCTCGACCAGCGGCACGTGGATCGCGGGCAACCGCTTGCCCGCCAACCAGGCAACGGCGCTCGATCCCAACGGGCTCGTGGCGATCGGCCCCATTCCCGTGCCGGTGGCCCTGGCGATGCAGCTCGCGCAGTCGCTGGCGGGCGGCGGTGCAGCGGCACAACCCCCGGCCGCCGCTCCCGCTGGCGGCGGCGCCGGCGCGGCGCGCCCCAAGCACAAGACGGTGATCGGGCAGGTCGCGATCGGCGGGCCCGGTCAGCCCACCTTCAAGAGCATCGGCCGTACGCCGGACAACGACATCGTGCTGCCGCACCCACAGGTGTCGAGCAAGCACGCGATCTTGCACAAGCTGGGCTCGCAGCTGTTCCTGGAAGATCGCGGAGCCGGCAACGGAACCTACGTGCGCGGCCAGCGCATTCCCCCCGGGCAGCGGGTGCCGGTGGCGAACGGCGAAAAGGTCTTCATCGGCCCGATGCCGCTGCTCATCCAGGTCGAGGCGGAAGAGGTCGCCCTCGTCGTCGAAGACCTGGCCAAGTGGGCGGGGCGCCCGCTCTACGAGATCGAGGCCTGGGACCTGGTGATGCAGGTGAACGATCGGGACAACCCCGGTCAGATGAAGACCCTGCTCGATCACATCAGCTTCAAGGCGATGCCGGGCGATCTGATCGCGCTGATGGGGCCTTCAGGTGCCGGCAAGACCACCCTGCTCTTGGCCCTGAACGGGTACCTGCCGCCAACCGGCGGCCAGGTGCGGATCAACGGCGAGGACCTGTACGCCATTTACGACGCGCTGCGCGGCAGCATTGGCTACGTCCCGCAAGACGACATCGTGCACCCCGAGCTGACGGTCTACGAGGCCGTCCGCTACAGCGCGAAGTTCCGTCTGCCCTCGGACTACAGCAACGACGAGATCGATCGGCGCGTGCAGACCACGCTGGCCCAGCTGGGCCTCGAGTCGGTGCAGCACCTGCAGATCGGCAAGCCCGAGAAGAAGATCCTCTCGGGCGGCCAGCGCAAGCGCGTGAACATTGCCATGGAGCTGGTGACCGACCCGGTCATCATGTTCCTGGACGAACCCACCTCGGGCCTGGCCGCCGACGACACCACCGCGCTGGTCGAGCTCTTGGCGCAGCTGGCGCACACCACCGGCAAGACCATCATCTGCACGATCCACCAGCCGGCGAAGGACGAGTACGAGAAGTTCAACCTGGCGCTGGTGCTCGGGCAGGGCGGCATCCCGATCTATTACGGCCCCACCAAGGACGGCTACCGCTTCTTCGGCAGCTTCCTCGAGCGGCAGGGCAAGCCGAACACGGTCGACAACCCGCGCGACATGTTCGACATGCTGAACCAGCGCGAACGGCCCATCTGGGACGCGCTGCGAGCGCAGAACCCCTACACACCGCGCATCGTGGCGCGCCAGACCGCCGCCCGGGAATGGAACGCCGAGTTCTTCAACCCGCAGAACCCGGTCTTCCAGAAGATGTTCAGCGGCCAGCGCGCGGTGGGCGCCGGCAGCCACCAGCAGGGTGTGCCCCGGGGCCGCGGGCGCACCGGCGGCCAGTTCTTCCTGCTCTTCTCGCGCTACTTCAAGACCAAGGTGCGCGACGTCAGCGGCACGGTGATCATGCTGGCGCAGGCGCCGATCATCGGCATCTTGCTGGCGCTGGTCTTCGGCGGGCAGAAAGAGGCCATCCCGTATTGGTGCCTGGGCGCGCTGCAAGAGCTGGGGCGGCGTTCGGGCGGCCTGGGCACCGGGTCGAACGATCTGCTCTCGGGCATGCAGGTCACCACCGACCACTCGGGCGCGGCCTTCTTCTTGGTGGTCGCGGCGGTCTGGTTCGGCACCAGCAACGCCGCTCGTGAAATCGTCAGCGAGCGGGCGATCTACATGCGCGAGCGCATGGTGAACCTGAAGCTGTTCAACTACGTATTCAGCAAGTTCCTGCTGCTCACGTTCATTTGCGTGATCCAGTGCACGGTCCTCCTGGGCATCGTGTTCTTCGCGCTCGGCTTTCACGGCGGCCCCATCTCGTTCGTGATCGAGCTCGGCACCTTGATCATCACCGCGATGAACAGCGTGGCGATCGGGCTCTTGCTCAGCACCATCGTGACCAGCAGCGAGGCGGCCATGGCCCTCACGCCCATCGCCCTCATCCCGCAGGTGGTCTTGGGCGGCATCATGGTGCCCATGACCACCAACTCGCTCCTCGAGTGGCCGATGTACCTGGTGCCGGCGCGCTGGGGTTTCCAGGGCGTGGTGGCTCAAGAGCGCATGGCCATCGCCGGCGACCCGGCGTGGGTCATGGACCTGAAACGCCCCGACACCACCAGCGTCGACAACTTCGTGACGCAGGGGAAGTTCCGCTGCGCCGAGGCCCAGATCGCCAGCATGGACTTCAACGGCGCGTGGGGCTTCAAGGACTACGAGCTGATCTGGCTGCCGCCGGCGGTCTTGTGCGCGATGATGTTCGCGGTCTTGATCTGGATCCTGATCGCGCTCAAGCGGCGCGACAGCATCTAGCGAGCCGACACCTTCACCCCGTCGAAGACGCGGTCGCTCGGGTGCACCACGACCCGCGCGCCGGGCTCGAGCCCGACCACCACCTCGACGCGCCGCTGGGTCCTGAGCCCGAGCTGAACCGGGCTCAGCCGCACCACCTGGCCCTCGACCCGGAACACCGCCCAGCCCGAGTCTCGACGGAAGACCGCGCTCGCTGGAACCTGCAGGGCATCCGCCTTCTCGCGGGTCACGATCTCGGCCTTGACGCGGTAGCCATCGCCGAGCCGTGCCCAGGGTTCGGCCGGCCCCATGGGGTCGAGCACCAAGTTCACCCGCTGTTCTTCCACGCCCAGCGCCGAAAGCCGAGTGAACGCCGAAGGCTCGATGATGCGCACACGGGCCGGCAGGGGCGCCCCGCCCCACTCGCCGAGCACCGCTTCGGTGCCGGGCAGCACCTCCACGGCGTCGCTGGTCAGAACGTCGACCACGATCTCGAGCGCCGCCGGATCACCGACCTCGACCAGCGGCGTGCCGGCTTGAACCACGCCCTCGCTCTTGTGAAGCACCTTGAGCACGCGCCCGGCCACCGGTGACTTGACCAAGAACTGCTCTTCGCTGCCGGGTTTCAGCTTCTTCCCCAGCCTTCCGAGGGTGGCCCGCGCCACCTCGACCTCGTAGTCCGCCACCTTGGCCCCGAACCGCGACGACTCGAGATCGGCGTGGGCGGTGCGTTCGGCGAGCTCGGCCTGGTCCACGCTCTCGCGAGCCGCGACCCCTTTGTCGGCCAGCGAGCGCGCGCGGTCGATGTTCTTCTTCACGAACTCTTGGTTGGCCTTTGCGCGCTCGACCTGGGCGGTGGCCTGCCGCTGGGCGGCCAGCGCGGCGGCAACGCGCGCCTCGGCACTCTGCTTGCTGCGCTCGTCGAGCAAGGGCGGCGCCAGGGGAACGATGCGTGCCACCACGTCCCCCTGCTTCACGCTGTCGCCGGGATCGAGCTCGAGGCGCGCCAGGCTTCCGGTGAGCGGCGCCGAGACCACGTAACGGTCTTTGACCCGGGTCGTACCGTCTTCGTCCACCGTGACGCGCAGCGGGGCCTTCTCGGCCACGGCCAGGTCCACGGGCACGGGCTTGGGCAGCATTGCCTTGACCAGCAGCGCGAGCAACCCAAGGGCCACCGCGGCCAAGAGCCCGCGCTTGATCCAGCGTGACAGCGCCCGGCGTCGTCTAGTTTCCTTGCGGTCGTCCATGGTCATTCTCGCGTCTTGAGCACTCCGATCAGATCCAGCTTGTCCAGTCGCCGCCGCACCAGCAGCGCCGACAGCACGGCGGCGATCAGCGCCACCGACAGCGCGATGGCGTAGCTGCGGTCGGTGATCACCACCGGCATTCGCCACTGCTCGGGGTCCACGGTGGAGGCGATCCCGACCACCAGCCAGCGCCCGAACACCAGCCCCAGCGGCAGTGAAAGCAGCACCTGCAGCCCCATCTCGCCCAACAAAATCGCCGAGATCTCGCCCCGGGTGAAGCCCAGCACGCGCAGGCTGGCCAGGTCCCGGGCGCGGATCGAGAGGGCCACGCGGGCATTGTTGTAGACCACCCCCACGGTGATGGTGGCGGCGAACAGCAAGATGATGGCCGACATGGTGGTGATCATGCTCGCGCTCTGGCTCTCGAAGCGCGCCAGCAGATCGGCGCGCCGGGTGACGCTGGCGACGTATGGCAGGTCCTTCAAGCGCGCGTCGATGGTCTCCGAGCTGGTCGGATCGATCCGCAACAGGGCCAGGTTGACCTTCGGTGTCTCGCCCATGAAGCGCGCCAGCGCGTCAGCCGTCATATGGCCTTGAAGCCCCATGGCGTCGTCCACCGTGCCGGCGACGACCAGCTGCTTCGTGCCGCGCTGCCCTTCGTGGATCTCGACCTCGACCCGATCGCCGGGACGCACGCGCAGGACCTCGGCCAAGACGTCGGTGAGCACCACGCCGTCGGGTGGCAAGGGGGCCAGCCGAGCATAGCGGTCGCGCAGCTGGCGTAGCTCGCCGCCTTCGGGATAGCCGAAGATCGCACCATCACGGTGAGCGTGGCCGGAACGGAACCGCACCGGCACCGCGCGCAGCCCCTCGGCCGCGAGCACGCCGGGGGTATGCGCCAGATCCGAGAGGGCGCGCGCTGGCCGGGCCTCGATGAACGCCACCGCCACGTCCTCGCGCATCGCCTGGTGGAACTGGGTGTGGACCAGCTCGCGGATGCCGTCGTAGTACCACCCGCCGATCACCATCAGCCCGATCGACACCGAGATGGCGAGGGCCGAGAACACGGTTCGCAGCGGTCGGCGCTGAAGCTCGCGCACGATCATGTGCAGCGACGGTCCGACCACGCGGGCCAGGCCCAAGAGGTCCACCAGCGAACGTCGATAGCGGGCCGGCGCCGGCGGGCGCATCGCCTCGGCGGGCGGCAGGCTGACCACGCTCTGCACCGCGCTGAACGCCCCGAGCAACGCCGCCACCACGCTGATCACCACCGCGGCGCTGGCGCTGGCGCCGTCGAAGCGGAAGCTCAGGTTCGGGAACTTGAAGTACACCGCGTACAGGTCGACCATCACGTTGCCGAAGTAGCCCCCCACCCCCACCCCGACGCCGGCGCCGAGCACCAAGATCACCAGCACCAGCTCGAAGAAGTGGAAGCCCACCTCGAAATCCGAGTACCCCAGCGCCTTCAGCGTCGCGATCTCGGGTCGTTGCAGGTGCACCAGGCGCGAGAGCACCACGTTGACCAAGAGCGCGGCGACCATCAGGAAGATCACCGGCAGCACGGTCGAGAAGCTCCGAAGCTGTGCCAGCTCACCGTCGATCGCCCGGTTCGACGGCTGCCAGCCGATGCCGTAGGCGCCGGTGCCCCCGAAGGGCTCGAGCAGGCGGTCGAGCGCGTCGATCACCGCGCGTTCGCTGGCCCCCGGCTGCAAACGCACCGACAGAACGTTGAACGCACCCTCCATCTGGAAGGTCGCCGCGATGGCTTCGTCGGCCATCCACATCACCGCAAAGCGATCCGGATCGGGCGAGATGTCGCCGGCGGTGATGGCGAAGACGTATTCCGGGCTCATCACCACACCCGCCACGCGGACGTCGCGCTTCTTGCCGTTCAGCACCACGGGCAGGCGGTCCCCCGGCTTGATCTTCCGCGCCACCGCGAAAGACTCGAGCAGCAGGACCTCGTCGCTGCGGCCAGGCTCGAGCCAGCGTCCGTCCCGAAGGTGAAGCTGGTTCAGAACCTGCAGCTCTTCCGTGCCCACCGACACCACCTGCGCCCGAAGCGGCTCCGACACCTCGGGCAGCGGGACCATGGCCGGCTCGACCACCCGGCCGTCGGCCCGCGAGACCCCCGGCACCTGCTCGACGCGAGACAAGAGTGAACGGGGCGCGCGCTCGAGCCGCGCAAACACGTCGGCGAACCGCTGCCTTTCGTAGTACGCCGACCGTGCGTCCTGGATGGACGTGTGCGTGCCGCGCAAGGTGACGAACGCGGCGATACCCGCCGCGACCACCAGCGCGATGGTCGCCATTTGACCCTTGAGCCGCCACAGGTCACGGAAGAGCTTGCGGTCCAGGGGCCTCACCATCTCAGCTCCTTGGCTGCCATGCGACGCTCGTTCCGCGCCTCGCCCATCACCCGCCCGTCGTGCAGCGTGATCACGCGGTCGGCCATGGCAGCCACCGGCGCGTTGTGGGTGATCACCGCGGTGGTGGTACCCAGCTCGCGATTGACGCCCTCGATGACCTAGAGCACGACGATTCCGGTCTGATAGTCGAGGGCACCCGTGGGCTCGTCGCACAGCAGCAGATCGGGGCGCTTGGCCACCGCGCGGGCGATCGCGACCCGCTGCTGCTCGCCGCCGGAGAGCTGCGCCGGAAAATGGTTGCGCCGATCGCCCAGC
>Ga0073899_10003086_pt1 | contig 14879 bp, 9 predicted proteins | sample KloWWTmetaKNB5Ph_FD_88975 | JGI IMG/M metagenome (GOLD analysis project Ga0073899, IMG submission 88975) | Active sludge microbial communities from Klosterneuburg, Austria, studying microevolution and ecology of nitrifiers - Klosterneuburg... | ecosystem: Engineered > WWTP > Aerobic digester >...
CACGGCGATGCGTTCGACCACGCCGTCGCGCCGCGCGACGAGCTGGTGCTCCATCTTCATGGCTTCCAGAACCGCCAGGCGCTGGCCCTTGGTGACGGCATCGCCCGCCTGCACCAGCACCGCCAGCACGCGCCCGTTCATCGGCGCGCTGACCGTCGACTCGGCCGCCTGCTCGCTGCCGCGCGGCGGCGCGTAGGTCACGTCGTCGAAGCTGGCGACGCGGCCGTCCAGGGCCAGGTGCAGGCTGCCGCCGGCCGCCACCGCGGTGACGCGGGTGTGCACGCCGTCGATCGACAGCGGCCGGTCGGCGCCGTCGGCAGCCCCGAGTTCGATGTCGTGCGCCACGCCGCCGTCGAGCTCGACATGCAGCTGCCCCGGCCCGCGCACCGTCACGTGCACGGCATGCCGGCGCTCGCCCTCGGCCAGATCCATGGGCCAGCGTGCCGGCCCGTTGGAGCGCCAGCCGGCCTGCGCGCCACGGTAGGCGCTGGCGTCGAAGCACAGCGCGGCGGCCGTGGCCACCGCGCGGCTGGTGGGCGCCTTGGCCTGCAACTGCGCAGGCCCGAAGTGCTGGCCGATGAAGGCCGTGGTGGCGGCACCGGCGGCGAACTCCGGGTGTTCGGCGGCGGCCGTCAGGAAGCCCAGGTTGGTCGGCAGGCCCAGCACGCGGGTGGCGCGCAGCGCGCCGAGCAAGCGGCGGCGCGCCTCGTCGCGCGTGGCGCCGTGGGCGATGATCTTGGCAATCATCGGGTCGTAGTAGGGGCTGATGGTCTGGCCGCTGGACAGGCCGTGGTCGACGCGGATGCCCGCTCCGGCGGGTGGCCGCCACAGCGCCACGTCGCCGCTTTGCGGCAGGAAGTCGGCCTGCGGGTCTTCGGCGTACAGGCGCACCTCGATGGCATGGCCCTGCAGCGGCACCTGGTCCTGCGTCAGCGGCAGCGCTTCGCCGCGCGCCACGGCCAGTTGCCAGGCCACCAGGTCCTGGCCGGTGATGCATTCGGTGACCGGGTGCTCGACCTGCAGCCGCGTGTTCATCTCCAGGAAGTAGAAGCGGCCTTCGCGGTCGAGCAGGAACTCGACCGTGCCGGCGCCGACGTACTGCACCGCCTTGGCAGCAGCCACCGCCGCCGCACCCATGCGTGCACGCAAGGCGGCATCGACGGCGGGCGAGGGCGCTTCCTCGAACACCTTCTGGTGCCGGCGCTGGATCGAACAGTCGCGCTCGCCGAGGTGGATGACGTTGCCGTGCCGGTCGGCAAACACCTGCACTTCGACATGCCGCGGTTCGACCACCGCGCGTTCCAGGATCAGCTCGTCCGAGCCGAAGGCGTTGGCCGCCTCGGACCGCGCCGTGGCCAGCGCCGCAGGCAGCTCGGCCAGGTCGGCCACCAGGCGCATGCCGCGCCCGCCGCCGCCGGCCGCGGCCTTGACCATGACGGGCACGCCGATCTCGCGCGCCTGCGCGAGCAGCGTCTTGTCGGACTGGTCGGCGCCCTGGTAGCCGGGCACGCAGGGCACGCCGGCAGCCAGCATCAGGCGCTTGGCAGCGGCCTTGTTGCCCATCTGCTCGATGGCGTGCGGGTCGGGGCCGATGAACACCAAGCCGGCGGCTTGCACCGCACGCGCAAACGCGGCGTTCTCCGACAGGAAGCCGTAGCCGGGGTGGACCGCGTCGGCGCCGCTGGCGGCGGCAGCGCGCAGCACGGCGTCGATGCTGAGGTAGCTTTCGCGCACCGGCGGCGGACCTATGCACAGCGCCAGGTCGGCCTGCTGGACGTGCAGCGCGCCGGCGTCGGCCTCGCTGTACACGGCCACCGTCCGGTAGCCTTCGGCGCGCGCGGTGCGGATGACGCGGCAGGCAATCTCGCCGCGGTTGGCGACGAGCACCGTGCTGAAAGTGGTGTTGCTCATGGCCGGCTCACATCCGCGCCACGCCGAAGCTGCTGGGCCGCAGCGTGCGTGCCCGGCCTTCGCGGCAGATGGCCAGCGTGGCCGCCAGCACTTGGCGCGTGTCGCGCGGGTCGATGATGCCGTCATCCCACAGCCGGGCGGTGGCGAACAGCGAGTGCGACTCCATGTCGAAGCGCTTCAGGATCTCGGCCCGCATCGCCTCCAGGTGCGCTGGCTCGGGCGCCTTGCCGGCGCGCGCCATCTTCTCCTCGGTGACGATGCGCATCACCGTGGCCGCCTGCTCGCCGCCCATGACCGCCACGCGGGCGTTGGGCCAGGCGAAGACGAACTGCGGGTCGTAGGCCCGGCCGCACATGCCGTAGTTGCCGGCGCCGAACGAGGCGCCGATCATCAGCGTGATGCGCGGCACCGTGCAGTTAGTGACGGCCTGGATCATCTTCGAGCCGTGCTTGATCATGCCGACCTGCTCGACATCCTTGCCCACCATGAAGCCGGTGGTGTTCTGCAGGTACACCAGCGGCGTGCCCGACTGGTTGCACAGCTGCATGAACTGCGTGGCCTTGTTCGAGCCCTGCGGATCGATCGGGCCGTTGTTGCCGATGAAGCCGCAGGGCTGGCCTTCGATGGCACCGTGGCCGCAGACGGTGGCGGCGCCGAACTCGGGCTTGAAGTCGAGGAAATCCGAGTCGTCGATGATCCGCGCCAGCAGTTCGCGCACGTCGTAGGGCTGGCGGTAGTCGGGCGGCACGAGGCCGGCGATGTCATCGGCCGCGTAGCGCGGCGGCATCCACGCGCGCAGCGGCACGGCCGGCAGGTTGTGGTTCCAGGGCAGGCGGGCCAGCACGTCGCGCGCAATGCGGATGCCGTCGGCGTCGTCCTCGGCCAGGTACTCGGCAACACCCGAGATGCGCGTATGCATCTCGGCGCCGCCCAGTTCCTCGTCGGTCGCGATCTCGCCGGTGGCGGCCTTCAGCAGCGGCGGGCCGGCGAGGAAGGCCTTGGCGCGACCACGCACCATGATCACGTAGTCCGACATGCCCGGCAGGTAGGCGCCGCCGGCGGTGGAGTGGCCATGCATCACCGTCACCTGCGGAATGCCGGCGGCCGACAGCCGCGCCTGGTTGGCAAAGCCGCGGCCACCCTCGATGAAGACCTCGCCCACATGCATCAGGTTGGCGCCGCCGGATTCGACCAGGCGCACCACCGGCAGCTTGTTCTCCAGCGCGATGGCTTCGGCGCGCAGGCTCTTCCTCATGCCCATGGGCGTGATCGTGCCGCCCTTGATGGCGCTGTCGGACGCGAAGATCATGCAGCGCACGCCCGAGACGATGCCGATGCCGGTGACGATGCCGCCGCCGAGCACGTTCTTTTCGCCGTCGTCGTCATGCATGCGAAAACCGGCCAGCGTGGACAACTCCAGCCAGGGCGAGCCGCGGTCGAGCAGGCGCGCGACGCGTTCACGCGGCAGCAACTGCTTGCGGGCGCGGAACCTGGACTCCATCGCGTTGGACGTATCGCGCACGCGGCCCTCGAAGCCGCGGAACGATTCGATCAGGGCGAGCATCTGCGCCCGGTGGCGGGCGAACGGTTCCGAGCCGGAATCGATCTGGGATTGCAGGACGGGCATGGGTCGCGATGGTTCGTTCGATGCGGATGGAAGGTCCGAGACGCAGGCTGGGGACAACGTGAGCGGACGAATGCGCCGCTGCCCCTCGACCGACCAGACGGCCACTGACCTAACAACCGTTAGAGAGAGCAATGGTACAGGAAAGCCGCGCCGGCGTCACTGAACCTGGACCAGCCGCGCAGAACGTCCGGGGCCCCGCTCCGGCCGGTGGTCAGCGCGTGATCCGCAGTTCCTTCAACAACCCGTCCGGATCGACGATCCGGCGCAGCACCGCCAGTTCCTGCGCGGTCGGCGCTTCGGTTTCGGCCACCGTGGCCGGCACTCCGACCTCGAAGCCGGTCGCCGCCTGCACGTCGGCCACGGTGACGCCGGGGTGCAGCGAGTGGATGCGCATGAAACCGCTGTCGGGCGCGAAGTCGAACACGCCCAGCGGCGAGAACACGCGCTTGGGCGGCATGCACAGCGACTGCACGTACTTCGCGCGGTCGGCGGTGTGGCCGGGCGAGCTGATGAAGTCGACCTCGTCCACGAAGATCTTGCGGTTGTGGTGCATGGTGAAGAAGTACAGCACCCCGAACGACACGCCGAAGCACAGCCCCACCGTGCCCACGCCGCGCACCTTGGGCGCGGCGTAGTCGCCGACGCAGACCATGTTGCTGCTGCCGCGCTTGTCGATCTGGATGCCGCCGATGACGGCGACGATCTGCTCGTTGCCGCGGTTGTGACGCCACATCTCGATGTCGACGATGTCCTCCATGTCCATCACGTACTCGGCGCCGCGGATCACGCGGTGGTCCGAGGTCGAGGTCTGCAGTTTCGAGCTGGAGTTGATGGCGCCTCCGCCACCGGCCAGCCACCACAGGTTGGGGGCATAGAGGATGCGCGCGAGCTTGATGCCGGCCGCGGGCAGCTGCGAATAGGCGCCGACCGCGGCCCAGTCGCCGTCGTGCCCCTTCATCTGGCGCGCGATGGCCACCGCCATCAGTTCGCCGACCGAATAGTCCTGTGCTGTCTTGATGTTCGACATGGCGGCTCCTCAGATCGATTCACGCAGGTTCAGCAGGCGCTCGATGCCGAACTTCTCGAGGTACGCGAAGTGGTCGGCGGGGCCGAACACGTAGTCGCGCAGGTAGGCATCGATGTCGCCGTCGCGGTAGGCGATCAGCGCCGGCTCGTCGTGGTTGTAGACGCCGTGGCACGACAGCGGGTGCGAACCGTAGGGCACCTTGACCACCATGTCGATGTAGTGGCCCGGGATGCTGGTGCGCTTGGGGTCGGCCTGGATGCTCTCCAGCGTGACGATCTCTTCGGTGGTGACGATGGTGCGGCGCGAGGCCTTGGCGATCAGCGCGTCGCCGACCACCGAGCCGAGGTGCACGACGTTGCCGTAAGGGTCGCACTTGGCGGCATGGATGATCGCCACGTCGGGTGCGATCGCCGGCGAGACGATGATCTCGCGCCCGGTGTAGGGGTCGGTGGTGCGCTGGTAGGTGGGTTCGCGCTTCGGGTTGTCGCGCGCTTCGTGGCCGGGCGGATAGGGCACGAAGGGCAGGCCCAGCGCGCCGGCCTTCAGGCCCAGCACGTAGTAGATCTCGTCGCCGTCGATGACCTTGATGCGCTTTTCCTCCACCGCCTTGCGGTAGCGCGGCGCCATGCCCAGGTGTTCCAGGCCGACGTAGCACACGGTCAGCGTGTCGACGCAGCCGGCGCCCACCAGCAGGTCGGCCGGCATGCCGGCGCTGACGTTGGCGATCAGCTTCAGGCCCTTGGTGCCGCGGCGCACGATCTCGCGGATCAGCGCCATCGGCCCGTTGTGCGAGTGGACGCCGCCGAAGGCCAGCGTGCTGCCGTCGGTGATGAGCGCGGCGGCCTGTGCGAGCGTGCCGAGCTTGGGGGTGCGCTGTGGGGTGTCGATGACGTCCATGGTCTTGGTCTTTCGTCGGTCGGAGTTCAGTTGAAGCTGACGCGCGCGGGCAGCTCGCGTTGCAGGATGTCGCGCGCCTCGTCGATCATGCGCGTCACGATCTCGTGCGCCGGCAGCACGCTGGCTATGCGCGCCACGCCCTGGCCACAGAAGATGCCCGATTCGAGGTGGCGGCCGACGCTGGCCGCGCCCAGCGCCATCGGCGTGGTCAGCAGCGCCTGCTCGGGCATCGGCAACGCCGGCAGGCCCGAGGCGTCCCAGGCGGTGTCCCACTCGCTGCGCAGGTGGCGGCAGGTCTTGCCGGTGTACCACTTGCTGCGCACCGTGGCGCCGTCGCCGGCGTCGACGATGCGCTGCTTGTACCAGTCGGGCGCGCTGCATTCGCGGCTGGCGATGAAGCGCGTGCCGACCCAGACGCCGATCGCGCCCAGCGCCAGCGCCGCGGCCAGGCCGCGGCCGTCGACGATGCCGCCGCCGGCCACCACCGGCACCGGCGCCACGCGTTCGACGACATGCGGCACCAGCACCATGCCATCGACGTCGCCGCTGTGGCCGCCGGCCGCGGTGCCGGTGCAGATGACGGCGTCGATGCCGCCGCGCGCGACGCTGACCGCGTCCTTCACCTTGCCCACCAGGCTCATCACCTTGATGCCCAGCGCATGCGCGTCGGCGACCATGAAGGTGGGGTTGCCCAGCGCCGAGACGAACAGCGCCGGCCGCGCCTGCAGGATGGCCTTGACCTGTTCGCGGCTGAAGGTCTCGCCGAGCTTGAACGAGGCGACCGAGCTCATGCCGGGTGTGGCACGCGCGTCGTCGTCGTCGAAGGGGATGCCGCGCTCCTGCAGGAAGCGCTCGCGCAGGGCCAGGTGCTGCGGCGGGAAGTGGGCCTTGGCGGCGGCGGCGCGGAAGTCGTGGCCGTAGGTTTCCACGCGCGCCGGCAGGCCGATGTCCATGCCGAAGGGCCTGCCGGTGAGCTTGCGGGTCTCGGCGGCGAGCGCGATGATTTCCTCGGGGTCCTTGTCGGCGCAGGCCAGCACGCCGATGCCGCCGGCTTCAGAGACCGCGGCGACGAGCTTCGGGTCGGAGATGTCCGGCGCCATCGCGGCCAGCATGACCGGAAGGTCGATGCCCAGCATGTCGCACAGGGCGGTGCGGAAGCGGGTCGTGGCCATGCGGGTGCTCCGGTGTCGGTAGGCTGCGGCGGCGCCTTCAGCGGCGCGGGTACAGCCCCAGGTTCTTGCTGATGATCTTCAGCATGATCTCGTCGGCACCGCCGCCGATCGAGCACAGGCGGCCGTCGCGGTAGAAGCGCGACACAGGCGTCTCGTTGACGAAGCCCATGCCGCCGTAGAACTGCAGGCAGCTGTCGGCCACCTCGCGCTGCAGGCGCCCGACCTTGAGCTTGGCCATCGAGGCCAGCGTGGTCACGTCCTGGCCGCCGATGTACAACTCGGCCGCGCGGTAGACCAGCGCGCGCAAGGCCTCGATCTCGGTCTGCAGTTCGGCGAGCCTGAAGTGCAGGTACTGGTTGTCGAGCAGCGGTGCGCCGAAGGCCGGGCGCGCGCCGGTGTAGGCCGCGCAGTCGCGGATCGTGCGCTCCATCAGCATCAGCGAGGCCGCGCCGGCCCACAAGCGCTCTTCCTGGAACTGCTGCATCTGGTATTCGAAGCCGCGGCCTTCGTCGCCGATGCGAAAGCGCTGCGGGATGCGCACCTCGTCGAAGTACAACGGCGCCGTGTCGGAGCTGCGCATGCCCAGCTTGTCCAGGCGCTTGCCGCGCGTCACGCCGGGCGTGCCCAGCGGCACGCACAGCAGGCTCTTGTTGCGGTGCGCCGGGCCGTCGCCCAGGTTCACCAGCAGGCAGACCCAGTCGGCCTGGGTGGCGTTGGTGATCCACATCTTCAAGCCGTTGACGATGTAGTCGCCGCCGTCGCGCCGCGCCGTGGTGCTGATGGCCGCGACGTCGCTGCCGGCGTGCGGCTCGGAGACGCCGATCGCCGCCACCCAGTCGCCGGCGATCGACGGCGCGAGGAACTCGCGCCGCAGCGCGTCGGAGCCGAAGCGCGCCAGCGCCGGTGTGGCCATGTCGGTCTGGCAGCCGATCGACAGCGGCACGCCCATGCAGTGGGCGTGGCCCAGGGCCTCGGCCATCATCAGCTCGTAGCTGTAGTCCAGGCCCTGGCCGCCGAATTCGGTGGGCTTGTGGATGCCCAGCAGGCCGAGTGCGCCGAGCTTCTTGAAAACCTCGTGCGCCGGGTAGATGCCCGCGGCCTCCCACTCGTCGACGCGCGGGTTGATCTCGGCGTCGACGAAGCGCAGCACCGTGCTGCGCAACTGTTCGTGTTCGCTGGTGATGAACATGGTGCAGCTCCCGGGGCTCGGCAGAGCCGTTCATGGTGGAAGACGGTGATGCCATGGCGCCGCCGTCGGCGGCGGGTTTTCGACTGAATCTACCGAACGGTTAAAAGTTTGTCCATATGGACAATACCTTGATTGGCTGTTAAAAACGGATGCCTGACGGGCGCGCACCGGGCACGCTGGACCGCAGCGGCCGGCGCCGGGCGGGGCAGGGCGAGGTTGGCGAAGCAGGCAGGGGGGCGTGATGGCATGTCGGGGTCGGAATGGCAAGGCCGGGTGAGCTGGGCGTCTGGAAATCGGTGCTGCCCGGCCTGGAGCAGCGCCGCCAGATCAAGCTCGAAGTGCTGGTGCGCGAAGCCGCGCATGCCTTCGGCCGCGCCGGCTACCACGGCACCTCGCTGGACGCCATCGCGCGCAACCTGGGGCTGACCAAGGCGGCGCTGTACTACTACGTCAAGGACAAGCGCGAACTGCTCTACCGCTGCCACGAACTGGCGATGAATGTCTCGCTGGAGGGGCTGGCGCTGGGCGCGCGCAGCGGGCGCAACGGGCGCGAGAAGGCGGTGCTGACGTTGCGCCACTACCTGCTGTGGCTGATCGGCGACCACGGCTCGGCGGTGGTGCTGCTCGAAGAAGGCGCGATGCGCCCCGCGGACCGCGCCAGGATCGTCAAGCAGCGCGACGAATTCGAGCGTGGCCTGCGCGCCCTGGTCGAGGAAGGCATCGCCGACGGCAGCGTCGTCGCCTGCTCGCCGAAGCTGGTGATCTTCGCCGCCATGGGCATGGCGAACTGGGTGCAGAAGTGGTTCGACCCCGGCCAGGCCTGGACCGGCGCGCAGGTCGCGGTCGCGATCACCGAGATGCTCGATCGCGCGCTGTCCTCGACCCCGGCACCGGCCCTGACACGCGACCCCGGCACATTGCCCGCCGACACGCCCGCCCCGGTGGAGATGGCCGACCCGCCCGTTGCGCCGCGGGCGCGTGCGGCGAGGGCCCGCAAGAAAGCGACAGGCCGGTGATGCCGTAGAACCCCCGCGCCTTCCTGGTTCCGACCCACAGAACGACACGGAGACAAGACCGATGGATCTGGAGTTGAACGACGGCCTGCACTGGCCCCTGCCGGCGTTGGCGCCGCGCGGCGCGAAGCGTCCGCGGTGTTTGAGGTCGGTGCATTGGCCCACTGTCCGCCCCCAAACCCGATCGCCCCTCCTGATTCGGAAGGGGCCTAAGCCTACGCATCCGGACGACATCCGACCGACCCCAAAGAGCCGAGACAGGGTCCTGCCCAGATCCGGGTAATTCCGTAGGTCTTGGGCCGAAATGACCGCCGTGCCCAGCCTTCGAGGAGCTAGGTTTAGCTTCCTTGCGAATCAGGTCGCCACTTACCAAGAGGAATGCAATGATCATCACAAGACTCAAGATGATGCTGGGCACAGCGATGCTGGTGCTGGCGTCGCAACATGCGCTGGCTGCGGATCCGATCCGCTTTGCGTTGTGCATGGACATGACGAAGTCCTACCCGTTCATCACGGTGCCTTACGTGCAGGGGGTACGCGACTACGCGGCACTGATCAACTCGAAGGGCGGCATCGAAAACCACCCTGTCGAGATCATCATCGTGGAACACGGCAACGAGCCGCAGCGTGGCATCGAGTGTTATGAGCGCATGAAGGATCAGGCAATCACGGTCGACTTCCTGTCCACCCCGGTAGCGAAGGGCGTGCTGCCGCGCGCGATGAAGGACGGCAAGGTCATGATCCAGGCCATCGCAGGCCGCGGCGACGCCGTTGACGGCGAGGTCTTCGAATGGGTCTTCCCGCTCGGAGCCACCTACTGGGGCCAGGCCGCCAACATCATCAGCCACTTCAAGAAGCAGTCCGGCGGCAGCCTGAAGGGCAAGAAGATCGCGTTCCTCCACCTCGACCACCCGTTTTCGTATGAACCGCTCCCGGTGCTGCAGGAGTTGCAGAAGCGCGAAGGCTTCGATCTCCAGTTGTTCCCCTACCCGCCGCCCGGCAGCGACCAATCATCAGCCTGGTCGCAGATTCGGCGCGTTCAGCCCGACCTGATCGTGCACTGGGGCTTCTCGCAGATGAATGTGGTGGCCGCCAAGGAGGCTACGCGCAACGGCATCCCGATGGACAAGATCGTCACGGTCAGCTTCTTGAACGATGTTGACATTAACAACATCGGGCCCGGCGCCGCCAAGGGAATCAGGCGATCGACGATCGTGGCAAGCGGTACCGACCAGGCGCTGGTTCAGGAGATCGGTCGCGAGCTGTACGACAAGGGCAGGGGTGCGGGTGACCAAAAGCTCCTCTCCGATGTCTACTACGCCAACGGGCTGGGAGTCTATGCCCCGGTTTTCGAAGCTGCCCGCCTGGCGATCAGGAACGACAAGGCACCATTGACGGCCGAGAAAATGCGCAGGGGCTTGACAAGCCTCAGGAACTACAACGCCAATGGATTGATTCCGCCGTTGACGGTCACGGCGAAGGACCATGGCGGCAGCGGCAAGACCCGCATCGAGATGTGGGACGGCGCAAAGTGGGTGCCGCAGTCCGAATGGTTTTCCGACTACGACGATCTGGTTTGGGCCACCGTCAAGACGTCGTCCAGTGAGTTCGTCAAATCGGGCAAGTGACACGGCCCTATGCCGTTTCGTGTGGAACGCGACAGCGTTATCTGACGGCCTGTCGGTCGGCTCCGAGAAGAAGAGCTTCCGCGATGTGAAGCACTACAAGCGCCGCAAGCGCTGGCTCGGTTGAACCGGGCCAGCGGGCACGCCTCCGACCTTCAACGCGGGTAGAAGACCTCGTTGTCGCGTGCCATCTTGCGCAGCAGCTCGGGCGGCGCGAAGCGCGGGCCGTGCCGGCGCGCCAGTTCTTCGCAGTCGGCGACGAAGGCGGCGATGCCGCGACTGTGGATCTGGGCTATCGGCCCGCCCAGGAAGGGCGGGAAGCCCCAGCCGAGAATCGCACCGACATCGGCGTCGATGGCGGCCGTGACCACGCCTTCTTCGATGCAGCGCACGGTCTCGACCGACTGGATGAACATCAGCCGGCGCTTGACCTCGGCCACGTCGGGTTGCTGCGCGGCGGCAGGCCAGATCTCGGCCAGCCCAGGCCACAGGCGCTTGGTGCCGCCCTGCGGATAGTCGTAGAAGCCCTTGCCGGCCTTCTTGCCGAGCCGGCCGAGCGGGTCGACCATGCGGTCGCAGACCTCGTCGATGGCGCTGCGCACATAGGCCGCACCCAGATCGACAGCGGTCTGCCTGCGGATGCGTGCCATCAGCTCCAGCGACACCTCGTCCGCCAGTGCCAGCGGGCCGACCGGCATGCCGGCCATGCGCCCGGCGTTGTCGATCAGTGCCGGTTTCACACCTTCGGCCAGCAGGGTCAGGCCCTCGCCGACGTAGGTAGAGAACACGCGGCTGGTGTAGAAGCCGCGGCTGTCGTTGACGACGATGGGCGTCTTGCGCAGCGCCTTCACGAAGTCCATCGCGCGTGCCAGGCAGTCGTCGCTGGTCGCCTGGCCGCGGATGATCTCGACCAGCGGCATCTTCTCGGCCGGCGAGAAGAAATGCAGGCCGATGAAGTTGGCCGGCCGCGCTGAGGATTGCGCCAGGCCGGTGATCGGGAGCGTGCTGGTGTTGCTGGCGAACACCGCGGTGGGCGCCAGCATGGCTTCGGCCTTGCGTGTGACCTCGGCCTTCAGCGCGCGGTCTTCGAACACCGCCTCGACCACGATGTCGCAGCCGTCGAGCGTTGCAAAGTCACTGGTCGGGCGGATGCGCGCCGCGAGCTTGGCCTGAGCGGCCTCGCTCATGCGTCCCTGCTGCACCTGCTTGGCCCAGCGCGCATCGGCGTAGGCCTTGCCGCGCGCGGCCAGCTCGGCGCTGGTGTCGAGCAGCACCACCTCCAGCCCGGCTTCGGCCGCCGCGCAGGCGATGCCGGCGCCCATCATGCCGGCGCCCAGGATGCCCACCTTGCGGTAGGCGGCGGTGGCCACGCCCTGCGGCTGCGCCGACAGCTTGTTGGCCGCGGTGATGCCGAAGAACAGCGAGCGGATCATGTTCTTCGCCTCGGCCCCGACCGCGAGCTTCACGAACTCGCGCATCTCGACCTTGCAGCCGGTCTCGATGTCGACCTGGCAGCCGTTGTAGACGCAGCTCATGATGGCCGCCGGCGCCGGGTAGTTGCCGAAGGATTTCTCGCGCAGCATGGCGTTGCCGGCGGTGAAGGTCTCGTAGCCGGCCGGGCTCTGCACCGGGCCGCCGGGCAGCTTGAAGCCCTTGCGGTCCCAGGGTTGCACGGCGTTGGCCGCGCCGTCCTTCAGCAGCCAATCGCGGGCACGCACCAGCAACTCGCCCGCGGGCACCACCTCGTCGACCATGCCCGCAGCCAAGGCCTTGGCGGGCGTGAGCTTCTTGCCTTCGAGCAGCATGGGCAGGGCGTTGCGCACGCCGATCATGCGCGACAGGCGCTGCGTGCCGCCGCCGCCCGGCAGCAGGCCGATGCCGACTTCAGGCAGGCCGATCAGGGCCTTCGGGTTGTCGGCGGCGATGCGGCGGTGGCAGGCCAGCGCCAGTTCGTAGCCGCCGCCCAGCGCGGTGCCGTTGATCGCGGCGACGAAGGGCTTGCCGCAAGTCTCGATGCCGCGCATCAGCGCGTGCAGGTCGGCCACGAAACGCAACATGCCGGGCGCAGCTTCGATGGCCAGCATCATGTTCAGGTCGGCGCCGACGATGAACTCGGGTCGCGCCGAGGTGATGATCACGCCCTTGACCTGCGGGTCGGCCACGGCCTTGCGTGCCGCTTCGCCGAAGGCCGCCATCGAACGCTCGTTGAGCACGTTCATCGGCGCATCGGCCATGTTCCAGGTCAGCGTGGCGATGCCGTCGGCGCCTGTCGTGTAGTCGATCGTCATGGGGTTTGTCCTTGCGGCGCGTTCAGACGCGTTCGATGATGGTGGCGATGCCCATGCCGGCGCCCACGCAAAGCGTGGCCAGGCCGGTGGCGAGGTTGCGGCGCTCCAGCTCGTCGAGCAGCGTGCCCAGGATCATGGCGCCGGTGGCGCCCAGCGGATGGCCCATCGCGATGGCGCCGCCGTTGACGTTCATGCGCTCGTGCGGCACAGCCATCACCTCCATGAAGCGCAACACCACCGAGGCAAAGGCTTCGTTCAGCTCGTACAGGTCGATGTCGGAGGCCTTCATGCCGGCGATGGCCAGCGCCTTCTCGGCTGCGTAGGAAGGGCCGGTGAGCATGATCGTCGGCTCGCTGCCGACGGCCGCGAACGAGCGGATGCGGGCGCGCGGCTTCAGGCCCAGCTGCCTGCCGATCTCGGCATTGCCGATCAACACCGCGGCGGCGCCGTCGACGATGCCCGACGAATTCCCGGCATGGTGGACGTGCTCGATGCGCTCCAGCTCCGGGTAGCGCTGCAGCGCCACGGCGTCGAAGCCGAAGCGCTCGCCCTGCAACTTGAACGAGGGTTCGAGCTTGGCCAGCGATGCGGCCGTGGTGTCGGGCCGCATGTGCTCGTCGCGCTCCAGCACCGGCAGGCCGTTCACGTCGAGCACCGGCACCACCGAGCGCGCGAAGCGGCCTTCGGACCAGGCCACACCGGCGCGGCGCTGGCTTTCGATGGCGTAGCGGTCGACGTCCTCGCGGCTGTGGCCGTAGAGCGTGGCGATCAGGTCGGCCGAGATGCCCTGGGGCACGAAGTAGGTGGGCAGGGCCACGGCCGGGTCGGCCGGCCAGGCACCGCCGCCGGTGCCCATCGGCACGCGGCTCATGCTTTCCACACCGCCACCGATGGTCATCGGCGACTGGCCCGACATGACCTTGGCCGCGGCGATGTTGCAGGCCTCCAGACCCGAGGCGCAATAGCGGTTGATCTGCACGCCGGCCGTCGTCTGCGCGTAGCCGGCCGTGAGCACGGCCACGCGCGCGATGTTGGCGCCCTGTTCGCCCACGGGCTCGACGCAGCCCAGGGTCACGTCGTCGACCTGCGCGGTGTCGAGCTGGTTGCGGTCGCGCAGCGCCTGCAGCGCCGTCACCGCCAACTGGATGGGGGTGATGCCGTGCAGCGCGCCTGAAGCGCGGCCCTTGCCGCGCGGCGTGCGCACGGCGTCGTAGATGAAGGCTTCGGTCACGTTGCTGTCCTCGAGAAAGCGGTTGGGGTTGGAAGCGAAGCGAAAAGAAGTAGCGGTAGCGGCGCTGAGGTCACAGCGTGCGGCCGATGATTTCCTTCATGATCTCGTTGGTGCCGCCGTAGATGCGCGAGACACGGGCGTCCGCGTAGGCGCGGGCGATCGGGTACTCCCACATGTAGCCAAAGCCGCCAAACATCTGCAGGCAGTCGTCGAGCAGGCGGCAGTGCAGGTCGGTGGTCCAGTACTTGGCCATCGCGGCGGTGGCGGCGTCGAGCTCGTTCTTCATCAGGCTGTCGAGCAGGCGGTCGACGAAGACGCGTGCCACCTGCACCTGGGTCTTCCATTCCGCGAGCCGGAAGCGGTTGTGCTGAAAATCGATGACGCGCTCGCCGAAGGCCTTGCGCTCCTTGGTGTAGTCCAGCGTCCACTGCAATGCCGCTTCGGCGCCGGCCACCGCGCCGATCGCGATCTGCATGCGTTCCCAGGCCAGTTCCTGCATCAGCAGAAAGAAGCCCTTGCCCTCGCCGCCCAGGATGTTGCTCGCCGGCAGCCGCAGGTCGTCGAAGAACAGCTCCGAGGTGTCCTGGGCCTTCATGCCGATCTTGTCGAGGTTGCGCCCGCGCTTGAAGCCGGGGCGGCTGGTCTCGACCAGGATCAGCGAAGTGCCCTTCGCGCCCTTGGAGGGATCGGTCTTGGCGACCACGATCACCAGGTCGGCGTTCTGGCCGTTGGTGATGAAGGTCTTCTGGCCGTTGAGCACGAGCTCGTCGCCGTCGCGCAGCGCCGTCGTGCGCACGGCCTGCAGATCGCTGCCGGCGCCGGGCTCGGTCATCGCGATGGCACCGATGACCTCGCCGCGGGCCATCTTCGGCAGCCATTCGCGCTTCTGTGCTTCGCTG
>Ga0073899_10003087_pt1 | contig 14878 bp, 10 predicted proteins | sample KloWWTmetaKNB5Ph_FD_88975 | JGI IMG/M metagenome (GOLD analysis project Ga0073899, IMG submission 88975) | Active sludge microbial communities from Klosterneuburg, Austria, studying microevolution and ecology of nitrifiers - Klosterneuburg... | ecosystem: Engineered > WWTP > Aerobic digester >...
TTGCTCTGCAAGGCTCACAATGCCCATCGCGCGCGAGAGGTCTTCGGCGAAGCGCACATCGCGAAGAAGCAGGCCGAAGATAAGACGTGCTCCAAGGTGCTGTCAGCGCTGACGAACCTGGGCTTCCGCTCGAAACACGCGAGGCAGGCCATCGCGCGGGTGCGAAACGAAGGCGTCGCCCTCGACGTCGAGCCGCTGCTTCGGGCCGCCTTGGCGGTCTTGGCTTGAGCGTCGCAGCTGCGGTCGGCGCAGGGGTCGAGCTGCGCTGCGTGGGCTGAGCTCGGGACCGCGCGATGCGGCATCGGGTTGGGCGAACCGCTCGGGCGCGTTTAGCGGGTCTCGACGTGCGCTTCTTTCTACAGCTCTCGAGTCACTTCGTCTTCTGGTAATACGCCGCGATCTCTGCGGGCGAGAGCGCGCGCCGGTAGAGCGCCACCTCGTCGATCACCCCCACGAACCACGACCCGGCGGCGGCAACGCTGCCGTCGGCGGCGACGCCGCGGCAACCGATGCCCAGCCCCGAGGCCTGATCGATGAGCGCGCCCGAGAGCGCCCGGGTGAACACCTCTGCCCCGTCCACCCAGTGGCGCACCGTCGCGCCGTCGAAGGTCACCGCCACGTGGTGCCACGCCCCGGCCCCCACCGCCCCCGTGCCGGACCACTCCCAGGTGCCGGTCGCGTTGATCGCCTCCTGAAACAGCTGGGTCGCGCACTGGATCCCCAGCTCGTACGAGCCCTCTTTGTTCAAGATGATGCCGCGATCGGCCGGCGCGCAGTCGCCTTGGGTCATGACCCACGCCATCACCGAGAGGGTCGTGCCGCCGACCATGTCGAGCGTGGCGCCGTCGGGCACGGTCAGACACTTGCTGGCTTCGACCTTCAGCCCCTGGCCCACCTTGCCTGCGACCAGGGTCGCGCCGTTCAGCGCGCCGTGGTGCCCGTTGCCGCTCGAGTCCTTGCCGTTGCCCTCGAAGCGCCAGCTGCCCACCAGATCTTGATCCTTGGCGCCGCACCACCCCATCACGCAGGCGAGCCCGCTCTTGCAATCGGCCGCCGCCTGGCAGGCCTTGCCGGCCGCGCACCCGACGCACGCGCCGCCGCAGTCCACGTCGGTCTCGCTCCCGTCTTTCGCCGCGTTCTCGCAGTGGCACTTGCCGCCCAGGCACGCGCCCAGCACGCATCCGGCGCCGCACGCCCCGCAGTGCTTGGGGCTGGTCTGCGTGTCCACGCAGCTGCCGGCGCACACCGTCTGGCCGGCGGCACAGCCGGCGGCGCACGCGCCCGCCGAGCACACCTGCCCCGACGCGCAGGCGTGGTCGCAGGCGCCGCAGTGCTGCGCGTCCACGCTCAGATCCACGCACGCGCCGCTGCACGCGCTGGTGCCCCCGCCGCAGGCCGCCGCGCACTTGCCCAGCGAGCACACCTCGGCCGCGGAACACGCCTGGTCACAGCCGCCGCAGTGCTTCGGGCTCGAGCCCACGTCGACGCACTCTCCGCCGCACACCGCGCCCCAGCAGCTCGAGCCGTCGATCCCCACGGCGGCGTCGCCGCCGCTGCCGCCGCTGCCGCCGCTGCCGCTCGGGCCGCCGCTCTCGTCGCCGCCGCACCCGACCCCGAGCGCAAGCGCTGAGAGCACGCCGACCGCCGCACGCAGGATCACGCTTCCAAGCGTGCGGCGACTGCGCCAAGGGTGTCAAGCCGGCGCGCGCGGCTCCCCGCGGCGCCGGCGGCCCCGGGTTCACGCGCGATAGACTTCGTCTTGCTCGATGCGCGACAAGATCCAGTCGAATTCGCCGCTGTTCACCTTGGCGTGGCAGCTCTTGCACTGGCCTGCAACGTCGATGTGGTCGATGGGGGCGCCGCAGCTCGGGCACGCCGCAGCGGTCGTGGTCTTGCCTGCGCGCTTCGCAGAGCGAATGAACGTCCAGTACTCGCTGTAGCGCCGCATGAGCTCTCGGCTGCCCGCCACCACGGCTTCCGATTCGTCCAGCGTATAGTCCTTGCACTGGGCGAAGATCCGGACGGTGATGGCGTCGATGTGCTTGTCGTGGGAAGCGCGAGCAAGCTGCACGCTGACCACGCTGGCTTCGGCGGTGACGTTGCGGAGCTTCTGGGCCGCGTAGGCCTCGACCCAGTAGGTCTGGGTCTCGAGCAGAGCGTCGCTCAGGTAGGGGCGCACCCCGCCCAGATCTCGAGCCGACCAGGCCGCGTGGAAGGCGTGGAACACCAGCTCTGCCCTCGCCACGAAGTCCGTCCAGGAGAACGCCGGGTCGCGAGCAGCGAGCGCCGCCCACGCTTGCTTGGCGTCCGGGGCCACCAGGGTCGGCAAGTCGGTGCCTTCTTCCTCCGTGGTTCCGGTGAGCAGTGGCCCGCGGAGCTCACGCGCCACGACCTGGATGCTCTTCACCTCCCAGTCGCGGCTGCCGGCGCTCGAGGGTGCGCTGCAATACGCGCAGTTGCTGCCCACCAGCTTCTCGAGCGGCGCTCCGCAGCTGGCGCAGTCGACCACCCGGGCGCGCTCCGGCGGGCGTGATTTGATGTGGGCTCCGCGCTGGATCGTCCACACCTCGCGCACGTAGAAGCTCTGCTCGTTGCCGCCCTCGACCTCGGTGTAGTTGGCGTCGAAGGCGATCTTCACGCGCACCTGGCACTCGGCCTGGTCCACTCCGACCTCGAGGGTCTCGAGCGCACCGACCACCACGGCCTTGACTTCGTCAGCGGCGTACGGCGCCAGCGCCGCCCGGGCTTCCAGCGAAAGGTACGGGGCGAGCCGCCCCAGGCGGCCGCCACCCCGCGCGCGCTGGGTCTCGGCGTACAGCGCGTACAAGAAGTCCTGCAGCAGCACCCACGAGAAGTCCTCGTCTTGGCTCTCGAGCGCCGCCAGCGCCGCCGCCACGGTTCGGTAGCGTGTCCGCGCCGCTTCTTGCTCGGCACGAAAGGCCAGGTCGCGATCGATGTCGGCGTTCACGCTGGCCCAGAGCTGCTCGTCCTTCCGCTTCGCGAGCCAGCGAACCAACGAGCCGACGCTCACCAGGCCGATCAGCAGGCACGGGATCAGGAAGTAGCGCGACGCCGGCGTGGGCTCGCTGACATAGGCGCTGGGCTCGCTCGACGCCGGCGCCGGCTCTGCCAGCTTCATGTTCTCGCAATCACGAAAGCACTTGCTCAGCTCTTCGGGGGTGGAACCTCCGACGCAGGACTGCACGCATCGCGCCTTGGCCAGCTCGAGCTCCGCGCCGCGGGTGTCCACCGCAGGGCTCGAATACGACGAGCCGCTCGATCCCGACGACGACGAACGACTGGAGCCGGTCGAGCCCCACGACCAGCTCGAGCCGCTGCTCGACCGGGACGAACCGCTCGAGCCGCTGCTCGACCGGGACGAACCGCTCGAGCCCCACGAGGACCCGCCGGAGTAGCTCGACCCGCTCGAGCGCGTCGACGACCCGCTGCGAAAGCTCTGCCCGCCGCCGGGACGCGCGGCAGCCGAAGCCGCCAGCGCCAGGCCGAAGAGCAGCGCGCCCAGCGCCCCGGCCTTCACCCCGCCCCCTTCACGCCGTCCGCCAGCTCGTTCACGTCGTCGGCCGCGCGGGGCAGCTTGTCGGCGAGCATCGGGGCCAGGCGGCGCAGGCTGGCCAGAAAGCTCTCGGGGCCTTGGCGCACGCTCGCGTCGAGCTCGCCGGCACAAGCCGCCAGCTCTGCCGCGGGCACTCCCACGTCTGGGCGCAAGACGGCCCGACGCTCGAACGTGCTCACGAAGACCAAGAGGCCCGTGCGCCCCCGCGTCTTGTGCACGCCGTACTCCGTGAAGGCGGCACTGGCGGCTTGCTCGACGGCCGAGCCCTGGTAGCGACGCGTGGAGAGCGTGCGGGGAATGGCCTTGACCGAAGTGGACAAGAGGCTCCCCACGACGAACGCCCCGGCCAGCTCCAGAGGCAGGTAGGTGAACTCGAACTCGGCCGGGTGATAGAGGAAGACGCACAGGGCCAAGAACGCGCTCACCGCGCCCACGGCCCAGGTCACGTGCCAGTAGGTGCCAGACACCGGGCGCACCGCCACCACCACCTCGGCGCTGGTTTGCCCCTCGATTTCCGCGATGGCGGCCTCGACTCGTTGCTTGAACGTCGCATCAAAGAAGGTCACGGCAGCCCCCGCCCTTTCGTGGGAACACCCGGCGCGATGTTTCCCGAAGCGTCCGCGCCAGGCAAGCCATTCCGGCAGCGTGCGCCCAGCGGCTTCAGTAGAACCCTTCGCGGCGCGCGTAGCGCGCGCTCCGCTCCGCGTCGTAGCTCGCGGGGTCGACCGCCTCGCCGACGATGGCCCGCAAGATCTCGCCGCCGGTCGGCAACTCTGCGCGATCGACGAAGCGCGCCGGGTTCCAGAAGTCCGAGCGGATGAAGGCCTTGCTGCACTGGGTGTACGCGCTCTCGATGTCGACCAAGATCCCGAGCTTCGGCGGCTTCCCCTCCACCGCAGAGGGCGCCAGCAGCGCCGCGTCGGTGGTGAGCGTCGCGCGCCCGTGCACCCGAAAGGCGTCGCCCACCCCCGGCACGATGAACAGCAGGCCCACCTGGGGGTTTGCCACGATGTTGCGCAGCGAGTCGGCGATGCGATTGCCGGGCCGCTCGGGCAAGAGCAGCGTGCGCTCGTCCAGGATGCGCACGAACCCCGGCGGATCGCCCCGCGGGCTCACGTCGCAGCCGCCCTGCCCGTCGCTGGTGGCCAGGATCACCATCGGCGCGCGCTCGATGAACTGCCGGGTGAGCGCGTTGAGCCGATCGGCGACCTTGGCCGCGACCAGCGGCAGCGGCTCGCCGATCAGCGCGCGGAGCGCGGCTTCGTCGTCGATGGTCTGGACCGTGAGGCGGTGGGGCGGCATGCGCCGCGTGCTAGCCCCGGCTCAGCGCCCCGGCAACGTGCGGAGCAGCGCGGCCAGCTTCGCGGTGAACGCTTCGCCGGGCTCGACCTCGCGGGCGGACAGCGCCTGTGCGAAGGGCGTGGCGGGCGGCGGCTCGGCCGGCACCAGCTCTTCGGGCGCGCCGCTGAAGAAGGCACGCAGTCGCTCGAGCCAGCCGCCCCCACCCTTGGCCTTGGCCACGCCGGCCGCGCTGGCCCGCGCGGGGGCCGGTGACGGGGGCGGCGGCGGCGCTCCACCGCCGGAGCCGAAGGCGGGCATGGCTGCAGAGGGCGGCGGCGGCGCAGCGAGCGGCGGTGGCGCTCCGGGCGGCGGCGGCGCGCCGACAGCCCTCGGGCGGGCAGCGGCCGGCGGCGGGATCGGCGCCGCGCACGACTCGGCCATCACGGCCGCCTCGAGCGCGTCGCGCTGTTCGAGCCGCGCCCGCATCTTGCCAAGCGCGCGGCTGAGCCGCATGCGCACCGTGCCCTCCTTGAGGCCGAACACGCTGGCCAGCTCGGGGTATTCCATGCCGTGGCGGAAGCGCAGCACGATCAGCGCGCGCTCGTTCTCTTCCAGCTGGTCGAAGGCGTGGTCGACGTCGCCGCGCCGCAGAAGCAACTCTGGGGGCAGCGGGGCGTCGTCGGCGAAGCCGTCCACGTCGTCGTCGCCGTCGTCCCACGGCTCGCGCTCGCTGCGCCGCAGGTGATCGATGCAGCGGTTGCGCGCGATGGCAAACAGCCAGGTGCGGGGCGCGGCCTCGGCGCGGTAGCCACCCAGGTGCGAGAACGCCTGGGCGAACACGTCTTGCGCCAGATCTTCCGCCAGCGCGCGCTCGCGCACCATGCTGCGGCAGAGCGCGATCACCTCTCGCGCGTGGCGGGCCACCAGCCACTCGCCGGCACGCCGGAGGTCCCCCTGCGCCACCAGGGCCTCGAGCTCGCGGGAGGGCGACAGGGCGTCCACGCGGGCAATAGACGACGGAGCCCCCTCGGCTGTCACCGCGCCCCGCGCATTTTCTCGATCCGAGCTGCAATTTCAGGCAGTTCCAGCGTCACCTGGCGTGCCCGGTGACACCGCGCCCCGGCCCTCCGTCGGTGCCTTCGAGGGCGACGAAGCCCGAGAGAAGGAGAACCCGATGAAGCTCGACGTACAGGTGAAGAACGACTGCGTGTCGTTCGGTGACGACTTCAGCATCCGCTTCCAGCGCACGCTGCGCATCCCGGACGACGGGCGCACTTACCCGCTGCCGCCCGGTCTGGGCGCGTTTCCGGTGCGGCGCGTGGACGACTATTCCGATCGCGTGCCGGCCGAGTGGGTGGGCCGCGGCGGTGTGTTTCTGCCGATGTACCAGCGCGAGGCGATGTGGCTCTCGTTCGGCAGCACCAGCCCGCACGCGGTGAAGATCGCGGTGGGCAAGGTGTGCGCGCTCACCGGCAAGCCCTGGTCCGAGCGCCTGCATGCCGAGCCGCAGGACTATCTGGTGGCGCCCCCGCAGCCCTGGCTCGACGGCATCGCCGTCGGCAAGGGCCGCATCCGGCAGTTCGTCGCGATGCCGCTGGGCATGGGCTACACCGTCGAGGGGCAGATCACCGGCGAAGAGCGGTTCGGCGGGATCCAGATCAAGGTGATCGCGCCCAAGCCCGGGCGCTTCCCGGCGCGCGCACGGATGATGGAGTCCGAGGCGTTCGGCTGCATCCCGCCGCCCTGCTGCGCCGCCCCCGCGCCCGCGGGCGGCCCCTATCGCGCCTCGAGCGCAGCCGCCAAATCCAAGGGCGCCGGCAGCATGGGCCTGGGGGCCGGCGGCAGCATGCAGCAGAAGATCTACCCCGATCCCCACGGCATCGACACCTGGGACCTGGATCGCGACGCGCGGCTGTTCGTGCACATCGTGAACAGCGAGCTGTGGCGCGAGATCACCGGCGAGCACGCACCCGACACGCCCGTGACCGCCAAGGAGTACCGCCGCCACGGCCTGCCCTGGTTCGAGCTGTACGACGAGCACTGCCCCGCTCTGGCCGGCCAGAGCGCCTTGCAGCAGGTCAAGAGCATCAAGCAGATGGACGCAGAGCAGAGCGACTGGCCGCTGCAAGACGACGACAGCGTGACGCCCGGCGTGGTCAAGAAGCTCTACACCATGGCCAAGCACCTGGTCCGCGACGGAAACTGGTGATCACGGCGCGGAGAGCGACGCGGCCTCGAGCCTGGCGCGCGCGAGCAGCCCCTGCGACGACCGGCTGAACCCGGCGTCGCACAGGGCCGCCGCCATTTCGGACGAGGTCGCAGCGCCGCCGTCGATCTCTTCGAGCAGCACCGCCCGGCGCCCGCGGCTGAGCAGCCCGCACAGCGCCCGCGCGATCAGCCGCTGCCGCTCGGCATCGCGGACGAAGGTCGTCAGGCGCGCGTCGCCCTTGGCCAGATAGGCGGCGAGCACGCCGTCGATCAGCACCACGCTCGCCCCGGCGGCCCGGGCCAGCCGCTGCGGCTCCGCGCTCTCGGGCCACGGCACGACCGCGCCGTAGGGGCAGGCGGGGTCGGTGGCCGCGAGCAGCACCACCCGCGGGCGATCGGGCCGCGCCTTCGAACCGCGCAGCCGATCGACGGCGCCAGGCAGCGCGAACTGCGTCCCGCCGAGCCCCGCCACGAAGTATCCGCGCCGCACGCGGCCCCGCTCTTCCAGCTGCTTGAGCACGTCGTACACCGCCGAGAACCCGCCGGGGATCCCCTCGGAGTGCACCGCCTCGCGCGTGAGCACGCCGTGCCGATCGAGCAGCACCTCGGCCAGCGCCAGGCGCCGCTCGGCCTCTGAGCGCGCCCCGATGGCGGGCAAGAGCGACCAGCGCCCCTCGCTGCCGGGCAGGCCCGAGCGCGCGCCGCGCAGGCGCTGTCGCCGGCTGGGCGCGGCCTCGCCGGCCAGGCGCGAACGCAGGGGCGCCAGCGTGTCGTTGCCGACTTCGCCCGCCCAGACCATGTCCCACAAGGCGCACAGCACCTCGCGCGCGAAGGCGCCGGTGCCCGCGACGATGTCCTGGAAGAACGACGCCCCGCGCGCCGCCAGCAGCTCGCGGATCGCCGCGGGCAGCGCGCCCGGGGCCGGCGTGGGCGGCGGCGCCAAGAGCGCGTACCGATCGGCAAAGTACAGCGCGATGCGCCCGTCCCGATCGCCCAGGGGCTCGAGCCCTCGCCACAGAAGCTCGCCGCGCGCGCAGGCCAGATCCAGCTCGACGCTGGCGAAGCGCGGCAGCCGCGCCGGCAAGAGATCGCTCTCGATCACCGAGGCCACCAGCGGCGCGCCCTCGAGCCGCTCGACCACCGACAGCACGCCGTCCGGACCGCCCCCGCCGAGGCCCAGATCATGCCAGTCGCACGCGAAGCGCGCGAAGCTCTCGGCATCTACCGGTTCGATCTGGTGGCGCAGCTTGGCCAGCGAGCGGCGCTTGAGGGTGCGCAGCACGCCGGCGTCGCACAGCTCGCTGCCGCGGCCCCCGGGCAAGAGCTCGCCCTCGACGACCCGGCCCTGGGCGATCAACCGCGCGAACGCCGGCCGCACGTCCACCCCGAAGCGGCGGCGGGCCAGCTCGTGGGTGAAGGGCCCGTGGGTACGGGCAAAACGCGAGCAGAGATCCCCCAGCGCGTCGGCCACCGGCTCGAGCAGCGCGGCCGGCACGCCGGGCGGAACGGCCACGCCCAGCGCGTCGCGCAGCCGCCCCAGGTCCTCCACCGCGGCAAGCCGCAGCGCCCCGGCCATCGCCACCCGGAAGGCTCGCCCCTCGCCCTCGAGGGTGCCGACGAGCGGCGTGGGATCGCCCGGGCAGCGCTCGGCGATCTCGTCCAGCGACAGCGGCCCGAGCGCCAGCAACAGATCGTGGAGACCGTCGGCGTGGCCGACGCTGGGCTCGGTCAAGCGCTGCAGCGACCGCTCGGTCTCTTCGATCGCCTCGGCGTCCAACAGCTCGCGCAGCTCGGCCTCACCCAAGAGCTCGGCCAGCTCGTCCTGATCGATGGTCAGGGCGCGCGCCCGGCGCTCGGCCAGCGGCGCGTCGCCGTCGTACATGAAGTTGCCGACATACGAGAACAGCAGGGCCGCAGCGAAGGGCGACGCGCGGCGGGTGTCCACCGTGACCAGCGCGATCGCGCGGGACTCGATGCGCCGGAGCACCTCGGTCAGGGCAGGCACGTCGAACACGTCGCGCAGGCACTCGCGATAGGTCTCGAGCAGGATCGGGAAGCTGCCGTAGCGCGCGGCGACTCGCAGCAGATCGGCCGAGCGCTTGCGCTGCGCCCAGAGCGGGCTGCGACGGCCCGGGTAGCGGCGGGGCAAGAGCAACGCCCGGGCGGCGTTCTCGCGAAAGCGCGCCGCGAACAGCGAGCTCTGCCCCAGGCTCTCGATCAGCAGATCTTCCAGCTCGGCCGCGCTGGGGATGAAGGCCGCCAGATCCGGCGGCTCGTCGCTCTCGGGGAAGCGAAACACCAGGCCATCGTCGGACCACACGCACTCGATCTCGGCCGAGCTCACGCGCCGCAGCTTGGCCTGGATGGCCAGGGCCAGCGGAGCGAGCACCCGCGCCCCGAGGGCCGACAAGAGGCACACGCGGAAGTCCCCCACCTCGTCCACGAAGCGCTCGATCACCCAGCACTGATCACTGGGCACGCGCCCGGTGGCCTCGCGCTCGGCCCGCACGTAAGCCACCAGGTTCTCTGCAGCGCGGGCGTCGAGCGCGTGATCGTGCACCAGCCGCTCGCTGGCCCCGGCCTCGAGCGTGGAAATCTCGCGCGCCAGGGCGCCCATCGCCTCGCCCAGCTCCGGCGCGCGGCCCGGGCGATCGCCGTGCCAGAACGGCATGCGCCCCGGCTCGCCCGGCGCCGGCGTGACCAGCACGCGGTCGTGGCTGATGTCGTCGATCCGCCAGCTCGAAGCTCCGAGCACGAAGACGTCGCCCGTGCGGCACTCGAACACCATCTCTTCGTCGAGCTCACCCACCCGCACGGGGCGATCTTCCGTGCCCGCCAGGAACACGCCGTACAGCCCGCGGTCGGGGATGGTCCCGGCGTTGACCACGGCCAGCCGCTTGGCGCCGCGGCGCGCGCGCACCACCCGCGCGGCACGGTCCCAGGTCAGGCGCGGACGCAGCTCGGCGAACTCGTCCGACGGGTAGCGCCCCGAGAGCATGTCGAGCACGCCCTCGAACGAGCTGCGCTGAAGCTCGGCGAAGGGCGCCGCGCCACGCACTCGATCGAAGAGCTCGTCCTCGCCCACCGCATCCATGGCGGCGATGGCCACGATCTGCTGCGCCAGCACGTCGAGCGGGTTCCGGAGATAGCGCGTGGCCTCGACCTGGCCTGCCACCATGCGCCCCGCCGCCGCGGCGCAGGCCAGAAGATCGCCGCGAAACTTGGGCACGATCACGCCCTTCGACGGGGCGCCCACCTGGTGCCCGGCGCGGCCGATGCGCTGGATCCCCGAGGCCACCGAGGGCGGCGCCTCGATCTGGATCACCAGATCGACCGCCCCCATGTCGATCCCCAGCTCGAGGGAGCTGGTCGCCACGATCGCCGGCAGGCGCCCGGCCTTGAGCTGATCTTCGATCTCTTTGCGCCGCTCTTTGGCCACCGAGCCGTGATGGGCCAGCGCCAGCGTCTCGCCGGCGGTCTCGTTGAGCGCACCGGCCAGGCGCTCGGCCAGGCGGCGGTTGTTCACGAAGATCATGGTCGAGCGATGCGCGCGCACCAGCTCGACCAGGCGCGGGTGGATCGACGGCCAGATCGAGGGCTCGCCGTCCCCCGCCGCCCCGCGCAGGCGGGCCATGTCCTCGATCGGCACCTCGACCGACAGCTCGAGCTGCTTGCCCGCCGAGGCGTCCACCACCTCGACCGCTCGCGCCTCCCAGCGATCGCCCAGGGCGCTGCCGCCCCCGAGCAGGCGCGCGATCTCGTCCAGCGGGCGCTGGGTGGCCGAGAGCCCGATGCGCTGCAGCGGCGGGCGCCCGGCGCGCAGCGCCTCGAGCCGCTCGAGCGACAGGAAGAGGTGGGCGCCGCGCTTGCTGGCCGCCAGCGAGTGGATCTCGTCCACGATCACGGTGTCCACGCTGGCCAGCCGCGCGCGCGCCTCGCTGGTGAGCAGCAAGAACAGCGACTCGGGCGTGGTGATCAAGATGTCGGCCGGCGCCCGCGAGAACGCGCTGCGCTCCTTCGCCGGCGTGTCCCCGGTACGGACTGCCACCTGCACGTCGCGGCAGGGCACGCCCAGCTGCTCGCTCACCGCGCGGATCCCCGCGATGGGCTGCGAGAGGTTCTTCTCCACGTCGGCAGCCAGGGCCTTGAGCGGCGAGACGTAGAGCACCGAGAGGCGCTCTTTCTTCGGCGGCTCGGCGCGAAACGCCAGAGTGTTCAGCGCCGCCAGGAACGCCGCCAAGGTCTTGCCCGAGCCGGTGGGCGCCAGCATCAGCGCGGATCGACCGGCGGCGATCGCGCTCCAGCCGCGCGCCTGCACGGCGGTGGGCACGCCGAGCGCGCGCTGGAACCATTCGCGAACCGGCGGGTGGAAGTGTGCGAGCGCTGCCTGAGTCACGGAGCCGGCCAGGCTAGCACCGCGCCAGTTGCGTGCCCCGCCGACCTGGACAAAGCTCCGGCCATGCGGGGCACGACGGCGATGGCTTGGGTGGCGCTTCTCTCTTCGGCCTGCGGCGGCTCGACCAGCGGCGGCGCGCCCGCGGACGGTGGCGCGGCCAGCGGCGGCAGCGGTGGCAGCTCCGCGTCAGGCGGAACGGGCGCTTTGGGCGGCACCGGCGCCACGGGCGCCGTGGGCGGCTCGGGCGGCTCGGGCGCCGTGGGCGGCTCGGGCGCGACGGGCGGCTCGGGCGGGGGCAATCCGGGCGTCGGCCAGCCACCGCCCCCCGATCCGAACGCGCCGCCGGCCAGCGGCACGGCGCCGACCACGCTGGTGATTCGCAGGATCTTCCTGGGCGACACCAACCCGCAGGGGCAACCCGATGCGCAGGCTTGGCGGAAGTACGGGCTGAACGTCGACGGGCTGGTCTCGACCAAGACCTCGACCAATCACTGCATGCCCCAGAAGGGCGCCACCAAGTCCTCGATCCAGACGGACGGAGACAACGGCATCGACAACTCGTTCGGCTCGAACCTGGTCAAGATCATCGCAACCCTCACACCGAACCCCAGCGACGAGCTGAACACCACCCTCGACGCGGGCGCCGGCACGTGGCTGTTCCACCTGCAGAACCTGGGCAACGGCGCGGCGCAGAATGGCGTCAAGGCCGCGCTGTTCGGTGCCGCTCCCTTGGGCTCCGCGCCCAGCTGGTCCCCGACCGAGGTGCGCCCGGTGACCTTCGAGTCGGTGTCCGGCGGCAGCATCACTTCCCCGCTGAACGCCTACCCGCAGAGCTACGTGGTCGGGGGAACCTGGGTCGGCGCCCCGGCGACCGCCGGCAAGCTGGCGCTGGCCACGGGGCTGGGCGCGGCCACGATTCGCCACGTTCGCGCCGTCGCCACCATCTCGGGCACGGGCCCGAGCGCCACGGCGACCGGCGTCATCTCGGGGGTCATCGGCACCGAAGAGTACATCACCGAGTTCGCCAAGGTGGCGGGCCAGTTCTCTCTCGAGCTGTGCAACGGCGCCACCTTCGAGAGCGTGGCGCAGGCGATCCGCGCGGCCAGCGACATCATGCAGGACGGCAGCAACGGCGATCCGAGCAAGACCTGTGACGGCATCTCGATCGGCGTCGGGTTCGAGGCCACGGCGGCCATGCTGGGCTCGGTCGCCCCGGCCGTGCCGCCCGTGCCCGACCCCTGCAAGTAGCGCTCAGTGCCGGTGCGGCTCGGGCTTGTCGAGCAGCTTCCCGAGCTCGCGCTCCAGCGCCTCGAGGCTGGTGGCCGTCGCGCGCCGCTTGCCCGTGCGATCGAAGACCCAGATCTGCGGCAAGCTGCTGACGCCCTTCAGGTGCTGAGCCGCCACGGGTGAGTCGAACTCTGGCACCTCGACCCGGCGCACCGCGAGATCGGCGTGCTGCGCCGCCAGCTGCTTCAGCCGCGCGTCGATGTGCTTGCACGAGTGACACCAGTCCGCCCAGAAGTCGATCACCGTCACCTTGCGCGGCGCCAGCACCCGGTGAAGCTCGAAGCTCTCGCCCCCCCGGGCAGCGTCCGCCACATCGCCAACGCCAGGTTTTTCTGCGGAATCGTGCCCGTCGCCGTGCCCGTCGCCGTGCCCGTCACCGTGCGCGTGCGCGTGCGCGTCCTCGTCCTCGCCCGCGTCCTCGCCGCCATGGTCGTGGTCGTGGTCGTCGTCGCCGTGCTCGCCGCCGCCGCCGCCGAACGAAACGCTCAGCGTACCGTAGACCGAGTAGGTCTCGCTCAGCTGCTGACCGTTCACGTCGGTGTAGAGCGGCACGCGCCCGCCGATGCCGAACGCCACCTTCTCGCTCGCGCGCACGCTGGCCGAGCCGGTCGCGAACACCACGCGCCCACCCGAGTTGACCACGCGGCCCTCCTCTTGTTCGTCGGACTGGGTGCGCACCTGTAGCAGCCCACCGGCACCGAGCACCAGCCACGACGTGGGCACCACCAGCGCATCGAGCCCGGCCAGGTACGTCCCGCCCATGGTCACGCCGGACTCGCTGGCGCCGAACGGTTCGCGCACCGACGCGCTGGGTGACACGCCAAAGTAGCGCGACGCGAACTGCGTGAGCCGCAGCTCGGCGCTGCCGCTGTACGCGCCGAAGCCGATGGCCAGGATGTTGGGCGGCACGCTGCCGCCTTCGTGGCCCAGCGTGCCCTGCCTGCCGGTGGGAAGCCCGAGCCCAGCCCGCAGGGTCAGGCTGGGCTGATACCCGCCAGCACCCCACAGCGCCGCGAAATCGTAGCTTGCGCCCAGCTCGAGATCGCCGAACCCCGAGAGCCGCCGGGTGGGCTCGCCCTGCCCCGGCTCGACCGTGATGGTGCCGGCGGGCAGCGCCAGATCCGCAGCGAGGCCCGCGCCGAAATAGTGGCGCAGCGAAAGCTGCGTGACGAACGCATCCAGCTCGGCGGTGTCGCCATCCACCACGGCGCTGCCGCGGTACTCGTCCAGGAACCGCGAGTACGCCAGCGACAGCGCGAGCTGCGTCAGGCCCGAGGGCAGCGCCTGCCGCGCGCCGAGCTGCAAGTTGAGAGCGGACCCCCCGACCGGAAGGTTCGGATTCACTCAAGCAGTTCAGGTCGCGAACGCCGGCGACCACACCCCGAGGGACGCGATCGCCGCTGCGAAAGCCAACAAGCGCCGTTTCACGAGGCCCGCCGTTTAGGCTCGATCCATGCCCCGTGCAAGGCTGGATTGCGATCCGGCTCGGGCTGTGGGATGGCTCCGGGCGATGGGGCTCTCGATTCGCGCGCTGATCGCCTGGATGACGCTGACCGCGTCCGCGCTCGCCCAGGCTGCGCCGCCGATCGATGCGTCGATGGCAGCGCCCGAGCCCGAGCCCGACCCCAAGGCCGACCCCGCGCCCGCGCCGGGCGCTTCACCGAAGCACCACTCCGGCGGGCACAAGGGAAAGACCAAGGCCGCCGGCAAGGCCAAGCCGACGAAGACCGCGACCAAGCCCAAGAAGGCCAAGCCGCCGAAGCCGTCGAAGCCGTCGAAGCCGACCCCGGCCGTGGCCAAGGCCAAGCCGAAGCCGAAAGCCAAGCCCAAGCCGAAGGCCAAGGCGGTCGCCAAGCCTGCCCCCGCCGCCAAGCCGAAGCCCCACGCCACGGCCGCGGTGAAGCCGATCCCGATGACCAAGCCCAAGAAACCCGCGGGCACGGCCAAGCCCGCCGGGACCTGAAACTCCCTGCTTGCGCGGCGGCCCTTCGGTGCGCTAGATCCGCGGCCCCTCGCGAAGGTGGCGGAACTGGCAGACGCGCTGGATTCAGGTTCCAGTCCTAGAAATAGGGTGGAGGTTCAAGTCCTCTCCTTCGCACAACGTCGGGCTCTCCGAGCCCAGTAGAAACCAA
>Ga0073899_10003089_pt1 | contig 14874 bp, 16 predicted proteins | sample KloWWTmetaKNB5Ph_FD_88975 | JGI IMG/M metagenome (GOLD analysis project Ga0073899, IMG submission 88975) | Active sludge microbial communities from Klosterneuburg, Austria, studying microevolution and ecology of nitrifiers - Klosterneuburg... | ecosystem: Engineered > WWTP > Aerobic digester >...
AGGCGGCCCCCCCCTGGTTCAGGTGATCCGGTAGAAGTCCAGGATCACGCGGCGAGCCTCCCGCCGCCCCACCGCGAGCGCCATCACGCGGTTCAGGTGCAACCAGGCCGGCGCACCGGTGTTGAAGCGCACCAGGGTGCGAAAAAAGTACTCGCCCGGGTCCACTTCCTCGCCGCGGGCCAGGCGCTGCATCACCTCGGCCGGGCCATGGCGCAGGCCGTCGCTGCGCACCTCGATCAGCCCACCGTCGTCGGCGCGGATCACGTAGTGCGCCGCGATCTCCAGCACCCCATCGCTGCGCTGCCACTGCCAGTCCACACCCCCTTCGACCAGCCGGCCATTCAACTCCGGCCCTTCTGCCGTGCCGCCGCCCAGCGGCACGAAGCGCCGCTCCCCCTGAGGGGCCGGGCCGAGTGTCTCCAGCGCCGCCACCTCGCAGACCACCCGGGTCATCGGCAGGAGGGCAGGCGGGGGCGGGAACGGGAAAAGAGGGGACATGGAGGCTCCGGATTCGTGAGTCCCGGCGCAACGCAGCGGGGCTCGGGTCAGTGGGGATGGACAGCCGCTCTGAGGGCTCGATCATCTTGCCGTTGGGGACCGGCGCCGCACAGCCCGCCCCCGTCATCCGAGAAGATGACGCGCCGATCCTCACCACACCCTTGCCTCACCCGCATCCACCTGTCCCGATGAACGCCTGGCCTCTTCCATTGACCGACGCCGGCCCGGCCTGGAGCCGCGCGCTGGCCACGCTGGTCGGCGCGGTCGGTGCGCCGCGTTTTGCGGACGCCGCCCTGGCGGCGCTGAACCAGGCCCAGCTGAGCGCAGGCTCCTGGTCGGTCTATCGGGTCTGGAGCGACCGGGCGCCACTGCTGCACCTGTCGGGCAGTTGGGGCGTGGCCGACACCACCCGGGACTGCTTTGCGGCCTACCGCAACGAAGGCCTGTACCGGCGCGACAGCAGCTTCGACGCGGTGCAACCCGGCCATGCCGCCGTGCTGCGCATGCACGCCGACGAGGCCCCCAGCCGCGATCACCGAGAGGCCATCTACCTGCGCCACGGCGTCGTGGAACGGCTGTCCGTGGTGCGGCGCGAGGGAGATGGCAGCGTCTTTGCCGTCAACCTCTACCACCATGCGCACCAGGGCCGCTTCGGTAACGGCGAGCTGCAGGCCTTCGCTGCGGCCGCCCCCCTGCTGCTGGCCTGCGTGCAACGCCACCTGGAGCTGGCGCAGGCCGGCTCGGACGAGGGGGGCCCAGAAGGCGCCAACCTGTGCCCGCTGCGCGCGGCCCTCAGGTCGCGCTGCGAGGCACTCACCGAACGCGAGCTGGACGTGTGCGAGCGGCTGCTGCGCGGCTGGAGCTACGACGGCATCGCCGCCGACCTGGGGCTGTCCACCGCCACCGTCAAGACCTACCGCGCGCGGGCCTTCGAGCGGCTCGGCCTGCATTTCAAGAGCGAACTCTTCGCCACCTTCCTGCCGCGGCGCTGACGCGACCCCTGCGCTGTCCACCTCTGGGATGACAGGCGCCCTCCCCGGTCACCGGCACACTGCCGGTGAACCCTGCGCGACGGCCCCCCCGGACCGTCACCCGAACGAGGAGACCCGACATGCCCCCACGCCGCCGCACCAGTGCCACCCTGGCCGCCCTGGCCGCTCTCTGCCTGCTGACCGCCGGCCCGCTGGCCACCTTCGCCCCGGCCGCCGCGCAGACCTGGCCAGACCGGCCGCTGAAACTGGTGGTCGGCTTCCCACCCGGCTCCGGGCCGGACGTGGTGGCCCGCCACCTGGGCAACAAGCTTGCCGAGCAGACCCGCCAGCAGGTGGTGGTGGACAACCGCGCCGGGGCCGGCGGCCAGATCGCCGCCCAGGCGGTGGCCCGCTCGGCGGCGGATGGGAGCACCTTCCTGCTGGGCGAAGTGGGCTCGATCAGCATCTCTCCGGCTGCCTACAGCAAGCTGCCCTACGACCCGGCGAAGGACTTCACCGGCGTGGCCGAGGTGGTGCGCTCCGACTTCGTGCTGGTGGTACCCGCCACCTCGCCCGCCCGGACGGTGGCCGAATTCGTCGCCGCCGCCAAGGCGCAGAAGGACAAGGTCAACTTCGGCACCTTCGGTGCCGGCACCCCGGGACATTTCGGCGCCGAGGTGTTCGGCGAGCTGGCAGGGTTCCCGGTCGAGCCGGTGCACTACCGCGCCACCGGCGATGCGGTCAGCGCCATCATCACCGGCGACGTCAAGGGAGCCTTTGTCTCCACTGCACTGGCGCTGGCGCAGGTCAAGGGCGGCAAGATGCGGGCGCTGGCCACCACCGCCGCACAGCGTTCGCCGCTGTTGCCGGAGGTGCCCACCTTCACCGAGACCGGCTATCCGAAGGCCGACTTCGCCGCCTGGTTTGCCGTGCTTCTGCCCGCCGGCACCCCGGCCGCGGTGGCCGACGCACTGAACCGCCAGGTGGTGACCGCAGTGCAGAGCCCGGAGGTGCGCCAGAAGCTGCAGGAGGCCGGCTTCAGCGTGGTGGGCAGCAGCCGCGCCGACACCGAACGCATGCTCAAGGCCGAGGCCACCCGCTGGGCCGCGGTGGTCAAGGCCTCCGGCTTCAAGGCAGACTGAACCCGGCCGCACGCAGACCCACCGCAGCTCAGTCCTGCGAGCGCATCAGTGCATTGACGCGCTGGGCGGTGGCCAGCAGACGGGGCAGGAACAGCTCGCGCATCTGCGCGGTGGAACTGCGTGCGCTCTGCCCGCTGATGTTGATCGCGGCCACCACCCGGCCTTGGCGGTTGACGATCGGCGCGGCCATCGACACCAGGCCCTCCTCCAGCTCCTCCACCACCAGCGCATAACCCTGTTCGCGCACCTGCCGGATCTCGGCCAGCAGGGCCTGTCGGTCCGTGATGGTGCGGCGGGTGCGGGCGCACAGCGGCATCTGCGCCAGCCGGGCCTGGAGGGTGGCATCGTCCAGCCCGGCCAGCAGCACCCGGCCCAACGAGGTGCAATGGGCCGGCAGGCGGCTGCCCACACCGAGGTTGATCGCCATGATCTTGCCGGCCGGCACGCGCAGCACGTAGACGATGTCCGGCCCGTCCAGCACCGCGGCGGAGCAGGACTCGTGGATCTCCCGCACGAGCTCCTCCATCGCCGGCTGCGCCAGGTGCCACACCGGCTGCGAGCTGAGGTAGGCAAAACCCAGCTCCAGAACCTTGGGCGTGAGGCGGAACAGCCGGCCATCGCTCTCCACGTACCCCAGCTGCTGCAGTGTCAGCAGGATGCGGCGTGCACCGGCGCGCGTCAGCCCGGAGCGTTGCGCCGCCTCGCTCAAGGTCAGCGCCGGCGCCTGGGCACCGAAGCTGCGCAACACCGCCAACCCCCGCGCAAAGGACTGCACATAGCTGTCGCCCGGGCGCGGAGCGGGTGCGGCATCCTCCCCTTCGTTGACAGAACCGAGCGGCGTCACTAGCATCGAATGTTCTTTCCAAGAATTTGTGTTCGCATAACGAACCGCCGCATTCACTTTAGCCGATCGTCCGGCCCCTTCCAACCCTGCCCCCTCTTTCTTGCCTCCGAGGAGACCCGATGTCCCGCCACGCCTTCATCTGCGACGCCATCCGCACCCCCTTCGGCCGTTACGGCGGCGCGCTGTCGTCGGTGCGCACCGACGACCTGGCCGCCATCCCGCTGAAGGCGCTGATGGCACGCAACGCCGGCGTGGACTGGGAGGCGGTGACCGACGCGATCTACGGCTGCGCCAACCAGGCCGGCGAGGACAACCGCAACGTCGCCCACATGGCCACGTTGCTGGCCGGGCTGCCGCTGGCCCTGCCCGGCTCGACCCTCAACCGTCTGTGCGGATCGGGCCTGGACGCCGTGGGCACCGCCGCCCGTGCCATCAAGGCCGGCGAGGCGGGCCTGATGATCGCCGGCGGCGTCGAGAGCATGAGCCGCGCACCCTTCGTGATGCCCAAGGCGGAGAGCGCCTTCTCGCGTGCCAACGCGGTCTATGACACCACCATCGGCTGGCGCTTCATCAACAAGCGCATGAAGGAGCTCTACGGCGTCGACTCCATGCCCGAGACCGCAGAGAACGTCGCAACCGACTGGAAGATCGAGCGCGAGGCGCAGGACCGCATGGCCCTGGCCAGCCAGATGAAGGCGGTGGCGGCGCAGAAGGCCGGCTGCTTCGACGCCGAGATCTGCCCGGTCACGATCCCACAGAAGAAGGGCGACGCGGTGGTCGTGAGCCAGGACGAGCACCCCCGCGAGACCAGCCTGGAGGCGCTGGCCAAGCTCAAGGGCGTGGTGCGCCCGGACGGCACGGTGACCGCCGGCAACGCCAGCGGCGTGAACGACGGCGCCTGCGCGCTGCTGCTGGCCGATGAGGCGAGCGCCGCCAAGCACGGTCTGACCCCGCGCGCCCGCGTGGTCGGCATGGCCACCGCCGGCGTGCCCCCGCGAGTGATGGGCATCGGTCCGGCGCCGGCCACCCGCAAGGTGCTGGAACTCACCGGCCTGACGCTGGAGCAGCTCGACGTGATCGAGCTGAACGAGGCCTTCGCCGCCCAGGGCCTGGCGGTGCTGCGCGACCTGGGCCTGGCCGATGACGATGCCCGCGTCAACCCCAACGGCGGCGCCATCGCGCTGGGCCACCCGCTGGGCGCCAGCGGTGCCCGCCTGGTCACCACCGCGGTCAACCAGCTGCACCGCATGAACGGTGGACGGGGTGGCCGCTACGCGCTGTGCACCATGTGCATCGGCGTGGGCCAGGGCATCGCGTTGATCCTCGAACGCGTCTGATCACGGCGTGAGGCTTCGCCGGGCGCCGTGCTGCGAAGCTTCGGCGCCCATGCCACACTGATCGCATGAACCGCGTCCACACCTACCCCCTGCGTGTCGAGTTCGGCGACTGCGACCCGGCGCAGATCGTCTGGTTTCCGAACTACTTCCGCTGGGCCGATGCCGCCAGCCGGCACTTCTTCGTCCAGTGCGGCCTGCCGAGCTGGAAGGTCAGCGAAGCCGAGCGCGGCATCATCGGCACGCCGCTGGTGGACACCCACGCACGCTTCCTGCGCCCGGCCTCCTACGGCGATGCGCTGCAGATCGACAGCTTCGTGCCCGAGTGGCGGCGCAAGAGCTTCGTGATGCGCCACAGCGTGCGCCGCGGTGAGGACACCCTCTGTGAAATCACCGAGATCCGCGTCTTCGCCCGCCGCAAGGGCGACGGCAGCGACCCGCACGCCATCGAGGCGGTGCCGGTGCCGGAGGATTGGCGCGCGCTGTGCGAATGAGGTGAGGCGAGGCGCGCAGGCAGAGGCGGAGGCGAGCCCTGCGAACCGGCAGACGCACGCGCGGCCGAGGGATCAAACGCCGGGAAGGGTGCGGGCGCGGCCCTGCTCGATGGCCTTGACCATGGTGGCAATCGTGACCGAGCCCAGCGTCGCAGTCACCATCTGGTCGATTTCGGCCAGCAGACCCGCCAGAACCTCGTGCGCCGCGCCTGCTTCTTCCGGCGGCGCGGGCAGCTCCTGGGCCGGATCCTCAAAGAGCACGACGACATTGAGCAGCGTCAGGCGGCGCGCATTGCCGACAAAGCGGTAGCCCCCCCCCACGCCGCGCACCGACTCCACGATGCCCGCACGCACCAACTCGGACAAAACCTTGGCCAGGTGATGGGCCGACTCGCCGTACTTTTCCGCAATTTCCGCCGCCGACACATGCTCTTCAGGCCGGCAGGCGAATTCCAGCACGCTGTACAGGGCCAGGAGGGTGCTCTTCTGCAGCTTCATGCGCCATGCCCCTCGCTGCGAAGGCCGCCCTGCTCGGCCTCCAGGTTCATCTCCAGCGGCAGCAGGTGGCCTGCACGCATGCCCTGACTGCGGAAGAACGACTGAATCATGGCGTTGCTGCTGGCCACAATGGTGCGCAGGGTGTTCACGCCCACGCGCCGAAAGCGCTGCGCCAGTGCGGCCAGCAGCAGGGCACCCACCCCCATCTGGCGGGCACTGGGCATCACATCGATCGCAAACAGCCAGCCGCAGGGGGGCGCACCGAACTCCCAATCGCGCACTTCGCCGATGACGAAGCCGCACACCCTGCCGTCCATCTCCGCCACCAGGAAGTGACGCTGGCCCTGACTGCCGACGCCATAGCGCCGATAGACGCGCTGCCAATATGCCGCCTTGTGCAGGCCGGTCACCGTGGCGTCCAGCGTGGCGATCTGCGCCATGTCTGCAGCCTTGACCCCGCGGATGCGCGGCACCGCAGGGCCTGCAGCAGGAGATGGGGAGGCCTTGCGGCGAGGGGCCCCGGCGCGTTGGGGCGCAAGCTTTGACTTCTGCATGCGGACTCTGGAGGCAACAGGACACTGGGATGGGATGACGACGACTTTGTACCACATCAAGGAAAAAAGGTAATTCAATACCAGAATACCGACAATGACTTACAGGCCCCCACCCCGCTGCACCGATCCCGCCGCGCAGGAGCACACCGCCGCGCATCGCCGCAGCCCATCCGAGCGGGCCTGCGCCACCCTCGGCAACGACGACTGCTGGCACATCGATGTGCGCAACCTGCCTCCGCCCGCGCCTCTGGTGGCCATCCTTCGCCATGTGGACGGGCAAGGGCACGACGGGCGCACTCTGATCGTCCACCACGACCGCGATCCGGTGCTCCTCTACGCCGAACTGGCACAGCGCGGCTGGGTGGCCGACGCCATTGACGCCGAACCCGGGGAGGTGTGCCTGTGCCTGCGCCCGGAGGTGCCATGACGGCACCCCCACCCTCCGGCCCCGCTGCCGGCAAAACCCCGGCGCGCGCGGCCGTGCGCGCCCCGTTGGGGGGCACGTTCCTGTCCGGAGCGGGCGGGCGCCTGTTGCCGGCGTCGCTGCCGCTGCGCTTCTTCGGTGCCGCAGTGGTCTTTCACCTGCTGGCCTGGCTGGTCGTGCTGATCACCGCCGCGCAATGGCCGCAGTGGCGCGGCGGGCTGGGCCCGCCCTTGGCCGCGCTGCACCTGGTGACCCTGGGCACACTGGCGGCCAGCGCGATCGGCGCCAGTCTGCAGCTGCTGCCGGTGGCCACACGCCAGCCGCTGCAGCAACTGCGTCTGATCGCCGCGCTGTGGTGGGTCTTCGTGCCGGGCGTGGCGCTGCTGACCTTCGGCATGGGCACGGCCAGTCCGGTGCTGCTGGCCGCGGGTGCAGTCGCCGTGATCGCAGCGCTGCTCGTCTTCGGCGTGCTGCTGGGACTGAACCTGCGCGGCGCCCGCGGCATGCCCGGTGTGGTCGCGCACGGCTGGGGGGCCGTGGCGGCCCTGCTCGTCCTGCTGGGCAGCGCAGCGGCGCTGGTGGCGTTGTGGTCCGGCCATTCCGTGCTGGATCGGGATGCCGCCCGCGGCCTGCACCTCCTGGCCGGCGTCTTCGGCTTCATGGGGCTGCTGGCACTTGGACTGACCCATGTCCTGCTGCCGATGTTTGCGCTGGGTCGCGTACCGCCGGACCGGGAGCAGCTCATCCAGGCTGCGCTGGCAGGTGCGGCGATCCTGGCGGGCGGTGCAGCCGCACTTGGGCTGGGCCGTCCAACCTGGCTCAACGGCGCGGCCACCGTGCTGGGGGGCGCTGCACTGGCGCTGCATCTGCACCTGGTCCGTGGCGTACTCGCCACGGCGATGCGCAGCGACCTCGGCCGCAGCGGCCGGTTGATGCGTGTGGGCTGGGCCGGCCTGGGTCTGACGCTGCTGCTCGCCCTGGTCCGGCCGGCGACACAGGGGGACCAGCCCTGGGGTCTGCTGTTCGGTGCGGCCGCCGTGGCCGGCTGGCTGCTCACCTTCCTGTTCGGCGTGCTGCAGCGCATCCTGCCCTTCCTGGTGTCGATGCATGCGGCACAGGGGCGGCGTCGCCCACCTACGCCGGCCGCACTCACATTGGAGCTGCCGCTGGTGTGGCATCTGCGCTGCCATCTGCTGGCGCTGGCCGCGCTGGCCGGCGGACTGGCTTCGGGCTCGGCCGACCTGATCCGCCTGGCCGGACTGGTCGGCGCACTGGGGGCCGCCGCATTCGCCCTGTTCTTCCAGGTTCTGATGCGGCGCATGCGCGACGCGACGGCGACACCCGCGGGTGAGCGCAGACTTGAAAAAAAATAAACCGGTACTAAAATACCGATTTAATGGAGTCAACCTACCGGCAGGTGCGTTTCCGTACCCGCCTCCCACCGCCGCTTGACGAAAGCCCTCACCATGAGATTCATGCGCCAGGTTTCCAACCTGCTCGATGACGAACACCGGGCCAGCATCTCCCTGCTCGACCGCGTCGACCGTGCCCTGGCGGGCCGCGACGAGGTGGCGCTCAAGGAACTGGCGCAGCCGCTGGTGCGCCAACTGGAACACGAGGTGACCCGGCACTTCCGCTTTGAGGAACAACATCTCTTCCCGCGCATGGACGAGGCCGGCGACGGCGATCTGGCCGCACTGCTGGCCGAAGAACACGACACCCTGCGCGCGGTGGCCGAGGAGCTGCTGCCGCTGGCGCGGCGCCTGTCGGGCGGTGCACTGGCTGCCCCCGATCGCACGACCCTGATGCGCCTGGCCAACGAAATGGTGGAGCGCCAGGTCGCCCACATCCAGAAGGAAACGATGGCGCTGCTGCCGATGCTCGACGATCTGCTCGACGACGACAGCGACCGCGAACTTGCCTTTGCCTACGCCGCCGACGCCTGACCGGCCAACGCGGTACCGACCCCTCCAGGAGCTGTCCGATGAGCCTCACCCCCGCCCCATCCGAATTCCACATCCGTGCGTTGCTGCCGACCGACCTGGACGACGTGGTGTCGATCGACACCGCCGTCGAAGGTCGATCGCGGCGCGCCTACATCGAACGTCGCCTTCAGGCGGCCATCGCCGATCCCGCTTCCCATGCACAGTTCGCTGCAGTCAGGGACTCGGGTGAACTGGTCGGATTCATGCTGGCCAGGCGAGTGGCTGGAGAATTCGGCCGCAGCACCGCTTCCGTACGCATCGAGCTGCTGGGGCAGCGGGTCGGACAGGCACACCAGGGCATCGGCCGCAGCCTGTTCGAGGCCGTGGCCGGATGGTCGCGTCGCCACGACGCCGCGGAGCTGCGCACCCTGTCGGACTGGAGTCGCAGCGGCCTGCTGGGTTGGCTGGCCGCCATGGGTTTCGAGCTGGCGCCGGAGCTGGTGCTGGAAGGAGGTGTGGCCGACAGCCCCCTGTACCAGGACCGCGACGGACCGTTGTCGATCGACACGGCTGAAGGCCCGGGCGGCGAAGTCGACTTCGGTCGCGACGAAGGCAACGATCAGGAGCGCCACTCCCGACACGGCGCGCAGGTGCAGGCGATGACCGCTGCCGACCTGGATGCCATCGTGCGCATCGACCGGGAAAACACCGGACGGGATCGCCGCGACTACCTCTCCGCCCGTCTGGCGGAGGCCGAACAGCAGCGCTCGATCCGGGCCTCGCTGGTGGCGCGCTGCGACGGTACGGTGGTCGGCTACCTGATGGCACGGGCCGACCTGGGGGACTTCGGCCGCGCCGAGCCGGTGGCGGTGATCGACACGCTGGGTGTGGATGCGGGCTATGCCCAGCGCGGCGTCGGGCATGCCCTGATGGCGCAGCTGTTCGCCAACCTCGGGGCCCTTCGCGTGGACCGGGTGGAGACGGCGGTGCCCTTGACCAACAGCAGGCTGCTGAGTTTCCTGGTCTCCTGCGGTCTGCACCGTTCACGCCACCTGGCCTTCCGGCGCACACTCTGAAGCCGGGGCAGGCTCGATCCCACGAGCCTTGGCCCGACAATCAGCGGACCCGCCCCCCTGCCCTGCCCTGCGGCGCGGGTGCGGCAGGCGCGCTCACTCGGCCGGTCAGCCGGTCAGCCCGGCAGCCGATGGACTCGAGGATGCGGCCGCCGGCCGGGAGGCAGTCTGGCGCGGGGCCTGCGGCAAGCCGACGGACGCGTCCGTGTCGTGAGGCATCACCACGCCAAACAGCCGCCGCACCTGCTCGCGCAGCCAACGCTGGGCCGGGTCGTCATTGACGCTGCGATGCCAGACCATGCGCACGTCGTAGCCGGCCTCCTCGGGCAGGTCCCAGATCTGCAGGCCGTGCCGCGCGGCCATCGCGTCGGCAAACATCTGCGGCACCACAGCCACCAGATCGGTCCCGGCCACCAGATCGGGAATTGCCCCGTAGTGCCGCAGACGCACCGCCGGCGGCGAACCGATGTCCAGGCGCTGCAGGATGCGCTGCACCGTCCCCAGCAGACTGGCCGAAGGCGCTGCCACCGCAAGCGGCGCCTGCGTCAGTTGCAGGCGGCTGAGCCGCCCGGGGGCACCGGCAGGAACCGGTCTCCAGCCGGGATCGCTGACCGCGACATAGCGTTCATGAAAAAGCAGATGCGACTCCACGCCCTGGTGTTCGGGCAGCAGCATGCCGATGGCCAGGTCGATCACACGCGCCTCCAGGGCCGCATTGACCCGAGCAGCGTCGATCGACTCGTTCGACAGCCGGCAACCCGGAGCAGCATCCCGCAGCAACCGCGCCAGCGGCGGCAGAAACATCATCTCCCCCAGGTCCGACAGCGAGATGCGCCAATGCACACAGTCATCGGCGGGGTCGAAATCTTCACCCAGGCACAGCTGCGACTCCAGCTCGCGCAGGTGGGCCTCCACCAGCGGCGCCACCCTCTGCGCCAGCCGGGTGGGGTGCAGCCCGGTCGGTGAGCGCACGTAGAGCGCATCCCCGAAGCAGTGGCGCAGGCGCGCCAGCGCGTTGCTGGTGGCGGACTGGGACAACGCCAGCAGGCGCCCGGCCTCGGTGACCGAGCCGGTGCGGTGAATGGCGCACAACACCCTGAGCAGGTTCAGATCCAGCTGACGGAAGTTCATCGACGCACTTTCGGCACTGAACGGGTGGGCTCCAACGGGCAAGACGGTGGGGCACGGCAACCCACGCGGCACCGTAAGCGCGCCGCAGTCGCCCCCACTTGCACCAGATCAAGTCTCGATCCGACAGGTCGGTCCTGTCATACCCCTATTGCCAACCTGACCCTGCCCTCTCTCCTTCCCTTCCCTTTTTCCGCCAGGGCCCGTCGAGAGGGCAGAGGGGCTGACACGATGGCACGGATGCGTGAGCTCGTTCAGCCCGGGTGCTGCCGACGGTACAACTGCCGCACGCGCTCACGCAGCCAGGCATGCGCGGGGTCGGTCGTCGCGCTGTGGTGCCAGACCATGCGCACCTCATAGCGCGGGCCATGGTCGGGCAGCTCCCACACGCGCACTGCGCGCCCGGCGGCCAGGGTGTGGGCGTACATCTGCGGCACGATGGCCACCAGGTCGCTGTCGCACACCAGGTCGACCATGGCCGCGTAGTGACGCACCTGCAGCACCGCACCGTCGTCGATGTGCAGCCTCGCCAGCATCTGCGTCACGCTGCCGTGCACGGTGGCCGCGGGGTCGGCCACCACCAGCGCGGCCTGCGCCAGCTGGGCCGGTGTGAGCGTGAGCGTCGGGGAGGCGTCGGCCGGCGTCCACTGCGCCGCGCTCAGCGCCACGAAGTGCTCGTGGAACAGGCCCTCGCTGGCCACGCCGCGGTGCTGAGGGTTGAGGATGCCGATCGCCAGGTCGACCTCCATCGCCTCCAGCGCCGCCGGCAGGCGCTCGGCCGGCACCGACACGTTGGACAGCCGCGCGGACGGGGCCTCGCGCCGCAGCAGGTGGGCCAGCCGCGGCAGGAACAACTGTTCACCCAGGTCCGACAGCGACAGCCGCCAGCGCACGGCTTCGGTGGCCGGGTCGAAGGACTCGCCGACGAGCAGCTCGGCCTCCAGCTCGCGCAGCAGCGCCGTCACCGCAGGGGCGATGCGGCGCGCCAGCCGCGTCGGGTGCAGTCCACCCGGTGAGGGCACGAACAGCGGATCGTCAAAGGTGCGGCGCAGCCGTGCCAGGGCGTTGCTGGTGGCCGGCTGCGACAGCGCCAGCCGGCGGCCGGCCTCGGTGACCGAGCCGCAGCGGTACACCGCGCCCAGCACGCGCAGCAGATTGAGATCAAGTTGGCGGAAGTTCATCGGGATCTCGGGTGTGTGCGAGGGGGCATTTCGATCATGAATGGCTGTGATTCTGACAATTGATTCGCCAATTGCCGCTGCGCTCGCTAAATTGCAGCCACGCAGGCCTGACCGAGCAACCCCACACAGGAGACAACGGCATGCGAGAGGTGATCGTGCAGGGCCGTGGTGGCCAGGGCGCGCAGACCGCCGGCAACCTGCTTGCAGCGGCATTTTTTGCGCAGGGTCTGCAGGTGCAGTGCTTCGCCAGCTACGGCGGCGCGCGGCGCGGCACTCCCGTCAGTTCGTACCTGCGTGCGGCCGAACGGCCCATCCGGGTGCGCTGCGACATCGAACGGGCCGACGCCATCCTGTGCTTCGACGCCAGCCTGCTCGAAGGACGGCTGCTGGCGGCGGCCGATGCGCGCACGCTGATCGTGGTGAACTCGGCGCACGATGCGGCGCATTTCGGGGCGGTTCTGCCGGGGCTGCGCGTGCTGCCCATCGACGGCCTGGCCATCGCCCGCGCTCAGGGGCTGGGCCGCATCGTCAACTCGGCGCTGCTGGGCGCGCTGGCGCAGGCGCTGGGCGGGCCGGACCTGGAGGTGCTCACGCGCACCGTGGTGGCGCAGGCACCGCGCCTGCACGAGGAGAACATCGCCGCCGTGCGAGCCGGCTGGCAGGCGATGGCGGCACAACGGCAGGAGGCACGGCCATGAACGCACCACTGCCCGTTCCCCCCACCTGGACCACCGGCACCACCGAGGGCATCCACACCGGCACCTGGCGCGCCGCCACGCCACGCCACATCGCTGCACCGTCGCCCTGCCGGCAGGCCTGCCCGGTGGGCGGCGAGATCGCCACCTGGATCGGTCAGGCGCGCAGCGGCGACCTGCACGGCGCCTGGCTCACGCTGGTGCGCAACAACCCCTTCCCGTCGATCGCCGGGCGCATCTGCCACCACCCCTGCGAAGCCGCCTGCAACCGGGGCGGCTACGACGAAGCGCTGTCGATCTGCCGGCTGGAGCGCCACGTGGGTGACCAGGCCCTGGCGCAGGGCTGGGCCCTGCCGGCGCCTCAACCGCAAACACAGCTGGGCGCCGGCCCTGAGACCCGTGCAGCCCATGCAGCCCGTGCAACCCATGTGGCGGTCGTGGGCGGCGGGCCGGCCGGCCTGTCGGCGGCCTACCAGCTGCGCCGCCGGGGCCACCGCGTGAGCCTGTACGAGGCCAGCACCGAACTGGGCGGCGTGATGCGCCACGGCATCCCGGCCTACCGGTTGTCGCGCCGCGTGCTCGACGCCGAGATCGCGCGCATCGTTGCCCTGGGCGTGGAGCTGTACTGCGGCCAGGCCTTGAGCGGCACCGACGCGCTGGACGCGCTGGCCCGCACGCACGATGCGGTGTTCGTCGCGCTGGGTGCACAGCAGCCCAAGGCACTGGCGCAGATCGACGGCGCGCCGGCCTGGTTCATGGACGGCGCAGGCTACCTGGCGGCCTGCAGCCGCGGTGCGCCGCCCGCGCTGGGCCGGCGCGTGGTGGTGGTGGGCGGCGGCAGCGCGGCCATCGACGTGGCACGCAGCGCGCGCCGCGCCGGCCACGCGGTGACGCTGCTGGCGCTGGAGCGCCGCCCGCAGATGCCGGCGCAGCGCGACGAGGTCGACGAGGCGCTGGAAGAGGGCATCACGCTGGTCGACGGGGCCCAGCTCGGCAGCGTTCACGAGGCGCCCGAAGGCACGGTCGACGCGGCGCTGACGCTGCAGTGCCGCCGGGTGGACTTCGTGCCCGGCGCCGAGCGCGGGCGCTTCGAGCTGCGGCCGATCGACGCCGGCGACTTCACGCTGGCCGCCGACGCCGTGCTGGCGGCCATCGGCCAGGATGCGCGGCTCGACGACCTGGGCCCGGCACTGCAGCGCCGCGGCGCGCTGCTGTGGACCGACGACGCCGGCCAGACCAGCGATGCGCGGGTCTGGGCCGGGGGCGACCTGGCCAGCATGGCGCGCTTCGTCACCGAGGCGGTGGGCATGGGCGCACGCGCCGCACGGGCCATCGACGCCCGGTTGCGCGAGCGCGCCGGGCTGGCCCCGCTGGGTGACGTCGGCAGCGCCGAGCCGGTGGTGCCGCTGTCGGCCATCAGCCTGCACTACCACCCGGCGCGCGCGCGCGCCGCCTCGCCGCGACGCCCGGCGGCCGAGCGCGTGGCCGACCAGGCCGAGGTGCAACTGGGGCTGGATGCCGCCCAGGCGTTGGCCGAGGCGAAGCGCTGCTTCTCCTGCGGCCACTGCATCCACTGCGACCAGTGCGTCACCTACTGCCCCGACCTGGCGGTGCAGCGCGTGGATGCGGTGCTGGGGGGCTACCGCGTCAACACCGACTACTGCAAGGGCTGCGGCGTGTGCGTGCGCGAATGCCCCACCGGATCGATGGCAATGAGCGAGGACACCAAATGAACAGCCCGGCGCAGACCCTGCTGTTGACCGGCAACCACGCGGTGGCCTGGGCGGCGCGACTGGCACGACCGAAGGTGGTGCCGCTCTACCCCATCACGCCGCAGACGCCGGTGCTGGAGAAGCTCACCGAGTTCCAGGCCGCCGGCGAGTTCGACGCCGAGGTGCTGACGCCCGAGTCCGAGCACTCGGTGATGTCGGCCTGCATCCCGGCCTCGCTGGCCGGCGTGCGCGTATTCACCGCCACCGCCTCGCAGGGGCTGCTGCTGATGCACGAGCTGCTGCACTACGCCAGCGGTGCGCGCGCACCGATCGTGATGGCCAACGTCAACCGCACGGTGGCCTCGCCCTGGGCCTTCTGGCCCGACCAGACCGACAGCCTG
>Ga0073899_10003091_pt1 | contig 14874 bp, 6 predicted proteins | sample KloWWTmetaKNB5Ph_FD_88975 | JGI IMG/M metagenome (GOLD analysis project Ga0073899, IMG submission 88975) | Active sludge microbial communities from Klosterneuburg, Austria, studying microevolution and ecology of nitrifiers - Klosterneuburg... | ecosystem: Engineered > WWTP > Aerobic digester >...
ACCTCTCTCCCTAAAATTGGGCAACCTGACCAGCCCATCTATGGTCTTGCCTTCGGCGGGGGCGCTTTCGATACCACCATGTATCTAGGCGTGGTGCATGCGCTGCTGGTCAGCGAGCGCCGTGCCCCGGATATTGTGCTCGGAGTATCGGCCGGATCTTTGGCAGCTACAGCCTTGGCTGAGGTGCTTCAGGCTGGTTCGAAATTGGATCCGGAAGCAGCGGCGGAGGCGAGGGTCGCGAGGTTCCGCGAATTCCTGACTGCCTATCGTGACGCGCCGGCGGAACTCCGCCGCGCATTCGTACCAGATCTGTTTGAGCTAACCAGCCGCGCGCCACTGAAGCCGTTGGACTCGCCTCTCCATTGCAGGGCTGAACGCGAGGATCGCAGTGAGTACGTGCAGTCACTCTCGGGCTTGGTCAACCTCATGAATGACATCTTGGCGCTGCACGTGGACGTGCACTATTTGGTTCAGGCAGCGTATCGCTGGCTGAATCTTGCTGCGGTTGCTAACTATTCCTCTCCCATCAGACGATGGTGGTCCTGCGTCTGGAATGGTACAACCGTCCTCATCCGAACCGCGCCCAATCTCTGGCGGATCGGGCCGTTGGTACCCCAATACCTTGCATCGTTTTTGCCGAAAGGTAGGAACTCGAAAGGACAATCAGCTGAACAGTTGATCAGTCCTTTGCGCGGTTTTCTGAGTCGAGTTGCCCGGATCATCGCGTTGGGCCTGAGTTGGGTGCTGCTGCACGGCATCTGGCTTCTCCTGTGCATTGGTTTCTCTCTGTGGGTGGTCTATAAATTGGGAGAATCGCTCTGGCAAGAACTCCTGCTTGCCGTGACAAACAAGCAGCTGATCCCCTCGCTGAAAGTCTCTTCGGGCTTCAAGGGCTGGATGCGCGTCGTAATCAAGGATATCGGACGACGGCTCCTTCTCCAGTACGATCTGCACAATGAGTTGTCCCATCCCTATCCACTCAAAGAGATGCTCATTCGTCTCCTGGATCCGGAGAAGTATTACGGCAAAGTGAAACTGTCGAATGTTATTGAGAAAGCCATTCGACAAGTAGACGAAGTGGGAGACCGCGACAAACCAAGTCACAAGACATTTGCCCACTATCTGCAGGCGGATCCGCCTATCCATGTGGCGCCGGTTGCCGCGGAGATTGGGAAACTCGAAGTGAAGGTATTGCCGGCTGGCAGTCGCGTCGTCGATGGTCTTTTGGCGGCAAATGCGATTCCGATCCTGTTCAAGCCTGTTTCCGACGGAGAATTATTCGGTAGCGACGCAGAGGGTGGCGCCTATATCGATGCGGCTCCCATCACGGACGCTCCTATTTCCCTATTGATTAAGCACCTAAAGGAAAACGAACGGGTCCATCCACAGGTGTCAGGCATTTATTTGTATCCGGTACGGGCGTTTTCGTCGGCTGGAGAACCGGTTCCGTTGGATCGATCCTTGGACTCCGTGCTGGCACTTGCCGAGCGCGCGCTGGAGTTACAGCGCTACCAGCACATCCGGTTGGAATATCGCATTACGAAACTGTATAACGCCCTTCTTCCTCGCGCGGTCCAACAGATCGACGGGAAGCCTTTCATCTCCGCACACCTTCATCCGATTGAAGCCAGTCCCTCATTGAATCTCAATGAACGGATCTTTGAGGCCAAATCGGCAGCTGAGCAAGATCGACTAGTATTGGAAGCGGTGGCGACCGGCTGCCGCAAGACGATGGAAGTTATCCTTGAGCGCGAGGTAACGCGTTATGGGAGTCAGGGCGGTTGCGTCTCTTGTGCCCAAGTGGTGCGGACGTTGCTCAAGGGGGAATGCCATGGTCATCTAAAAAATGACTCGCCGGACCCTCTCCTTGCTCCTGGTCCCGGGCTTCCGGAAGTGTGTCGAGTCTGCCAATTCGCGCAGGCATCACAATTCCTTCAAGTGCTTGGCTCGCGGAACCCTTCTCCCTTATGGCCCCATCGTGATGCGAAGGCGGAGCTTTCTGCCGAACAAAGCCCATCGTTTCCTGTCCTGTCCGAAGAATTTCAGAAACCCGATGATGATACTAAGGTGCCGGACGAACCATGGATTACGCTTGTGCTGAGCGGCGGGGTATTCAGGGGAGTGTTTCAGATCGGCGTACTGAGCGCACTGCAGCAAGCTTCCGTGCAACCCAGGCTGTTCGCCGGAGCGTCGGTGGGATCCATCATGGCGGCAATGGCTGCCAAGCTCTTTACCGTCAAAGACGGCACCTTTGAGCTCCAGCGTCTCGCTGCCACCTTTATTGCCCTGGATCGCTTGGTCGTGACGGACCGCTTGGCGGACTTTGTTCGCCGCTTCCTGGTGCGCGCGAACGATGTGCGGATTGCCCCGAGGAATCTCGATCACTTCCTCCGCCGCCTCGATCAGCCCGATGCAGGCGCTTACAGCGAAAATGCCAGAACCGTGCTGGCTGGCATCGAGCGATTGTTCTTTATCAGCCCGTTTGAATCGTTGCAATTGATACGCGCCGTTCACGACGACAACACTGGAGAGGCGGCACAATTGCTTCGCCGATACAGTGCGTATTTTTTTGAGCGGTATGGCGTGGGAATGGAGTTGCTCGGAGCGGAACCCCTCAGACTGCTGATCGCGGAGCATGTCTTGAAGGGCCTCGACTCCCCTTACGATGAGGATCCATGGTCTACCCCCTTCGACTACTTCCGCAGGCATAACACATATTTGCTTGCAACATCGACCAATGCGACCAAGGGGGAACTCCATGTGTTCGGCCAGGAGGCTGCGGATAATAAGCCATGCAAGGCTCTCCTTGTTGAAGCGCTGCTCGCCAGTAGTGCCTTTCCGGCGGTTTTTCGACCCAGACGTTTTGCCGAGGTCTATCCCTGTGATGCCGACCAGTCGGCGGAGGTTGAAACGAAATTTATCGACGGCGGTCTCATGGACAATCTCCCGCTCGACCACGTGGTGACCTTTCTGCATAAGCGCGCTCAGCAGGGCCTTCTCGCGAGACAGCCTAGCGGAGGAAAGGTCCCTCATCTGCTGTTGACCGCGTCGCTCGAACCGAAGGCCGAGGCTATGGAACCTGATCTGAACCCTGCAGCTTTTCGCGAGGACTGGCGGCTGGTCGCCAGGCGAGTCAAGGAATTGAGCTACGACCGGAAGATCGAAATGTTCGCCGAGGCTCAAGAGGACTTTCGGAAGATCGTGGCTGCCCAAATACAAGGGAACTCAAAATGGCCTCCTCTGGACATTAAGGTCATGACTGTCGTCCCGAAATGGTTGTGCGGCACATTTGGATTTCACGCCACGCTCGGATTTCGTCAGTACAAACAGGCCGCGAGCATTGCCCATGGCTGTGCTATGACGTTTGCGACTTTGAGCAGTCTCAAACAAGAGTCCTACGGAAACCGCTATGGCATCCAGGCGGAGTTTGCACCGGAGGCTTTTAAGAATGGGCAGGTCAACAGTCACTTCCTGAAGAAGTTAAACAGCGCCGGAGGAAAGGTGGAACCGGGCGCCTGTTGGTTTCGGCCTGACAGCCGTTGCCCCTTCAGTGCTGAAGCATTGGCACGATCGAACCACCGCAGCCAAGAACCACCCTTTCTCGATGAAACCGCAAGGGCATTACCCATGATTTATGAGTATTGCCGCAGGCCGGAAACCCACGACCGGCTTGACTGAGCATCCGGCAGGGGAGACTGAGGTATGGCGGATTCAAAGCTTACAGGGCGAAGAAGGACCGATAACGCCGGCGTCTTGAAATTTCCGCTCCGCGTCGGAGGCCTGTCCAGTTGGACCGCGCTCACTACTCTATTGTTCTGTATCGTGGGCCTGATTGCGGGAGGGGTGCTGTACTACTCCTACGTTCAAGATCGCGAAGTCTCACTCAGCAAACACCATTTCCGCAGCCTCGACACGATCGGTAAAAGTCTCTCTGAGGAGACCAAGGCCTTTGAAAAGATAATCGAGGCCGCAGGGGCCACACTCCGCGGCGATGGCAAACCACCCAGCTATGAACCATCGCTTAGGGATCAGCGTTGCTTTTCAAATCCTTTCGTCAGGGTAACCGGAACAAAACAGGAAATTAGGGAGACACATAGAAAAACTCTGGAGGAACACAAGCCTTTCTTCGCCTTTCTTTGTGCCAGTTCCAAGTTGAGCGAGGTCTTCATTACTCTGGACATCAAAGACACCGTTAGCCTGCCGTTAACTCTTTTTCAACGACAGAAGAATAATGAAGCCGTTGGGCTGGCAATCGAGGAGGGATATGAATTCAAGTTGCTGGCGAACGATAGTCTGTCGCTTGTGCCGGCTCCCAGTGATGAGGAGAAAGATTTCCACCGTTACCTGGTTACTGCCGAGATCAATGGCGGGAGGGGGCTGAGGCTTGAGAAAGGCCTGCCACACAGATTGTCTGGATGTGACGACTGCAGGGCCACCCTGCACGCACGTTTTGAACTCCAACCGATTCTGGACGAGATCGTTCCAATTGAAACGTTTTCCGATGTGCTGGTTGCGGATGAGCAGGGCAATGTCATTGTGCATGGTTCCGACAAAGAGCGATCAGCGGAAACGCGGCTTGAGTTGCTCAGCCGCCTTTTGCGGACAGAGGCGGAAGCGACGCGTGGTGCGGCAACGCCGCCGGTCGACAGCGGCCCATTAGCCGGCTCTCTCTGGGAGCAGTTACCGCTGCAGAAGAAAGTTCGAGTTGGAGAGAGTGAATACTATTTGTACGCGCTGGCCGTTCCCATTGACTCGTGGCGGTATGATTGGACGAAGGGGACGACAGGGAAGGCCGGTCGGCTCAAGCTGATTGTCGCAGGCCTGGTGCCGATGAGTGAGGTGATGTTGCAGGCCCTGGCCATTCCCCATGGCGTGTCGCTCACGCTCATTTTCCTGTCCTTTGCGCTCACCTTCACGCTGCCGCTGATCAAATTGGCCACCATGGGGCCGAGGGATCGTCTTGGCCTACCCGATGCACTGGGTTGCATGCTCTTTGCCATGATGGGCGCGGCACTCATCACCTTTACGATTGGCTCATGGGCTCTCCATAACAATGTAAGATCCACCGCTGATGCGAAGCTTCAGCCGGCAGCCCAGGCGATACAGAGGAATGTTGAACGAGAGCTTCGAGGGCTGCTTGCCAGGCTGGAGGGACTAGCCGAAGGCCGGGATGGTTGGAGCGGTACCGGGGAGTGCGTATCGATCAATTTGAACCAGCGGCAACACAACGCCTGTTTTGGCAAAACATTCAACTGGTCCGATTGGCCATTGATCCACACGGTTATTTGGGTCGATCCTCTTGGCGAAATTCGAAGTCTGGCAACGAACCGGCGAACATCAATCCTGACCAGAAACATAAAGGGGCGTCCCTATATACAGTCAGTGTGGTCGGGCGACTTGCGCTATCTCAAACCAACCAATGGTCAGACAGACAAATCCTTCGGTTTCACCATCATGCCCAGCTACGTCTGGGACGATGGCGAGTTCGGCACCATGTTGGCGGCACAGGCGAAATTTCCTTCAGTCACCATCCTCGGCGAAGGTGCGGGCTATCTGAGCAACGATTATATCGTCGCCATTAGGACCCGCATGGAATCCCTGGTCGGTACGGTCGTGCCCGTTGGTTATGGATATGCCGTGATCGACATGGAGGGAGCCGTTCTTTATGCCTCCGAGAAGAGCCGAAACCTTCGCGAAAACCTGTTCAGCGAAACTGATCATGATGTGCAATTGAAGAGTCTGGTTAATGGCAAGACGACCGGCACTATCCGGGTGATTTATCGCGGCCGTGCCCACGTCATGCGCGTGACTAGGCTGCTTGAGCCACTGCCATGGACCCTCATCGTTTATCGGGATACTCGCTGGCTGGATTGGGTCACGGACCAGGCACTCTTCTTTGGCGTCGCCCTGTTCACCTGTTACAGCTTCGTGATCCTGCTTGGCGGCCTGTTCGTCTTGGTTATCTTCCAGTCGGTGCGTAGCGGGGAAGCAGGTTGGATGTGGCCGGCCCAAGGGCGGGTCCACACCTACTATGGCCTCATCATGCTCAACTTCTTCGTCATGGTGCTTGCGGTCGTCATCACGTGGAGCCTTGGTTCCAATCATCCGGGATGGGTTCTGTTGGCGGCAGTGGGTTTATCCTCCACGGCCATGGGTCTCACTGTGTGGATTCTCAAGCAGTCTAACGGTACTGGCGCTCGAGATAAACACGGAGCCCTGAGGATAGAGACGAACTGGGCCTATTCCGTCTTGGCGACGACGGCAATTTTGCTGATGGCCGCGATGCCTTCCGGGGTGTTTCTGACCGTGGGATTCCAACGAGCCCTCTCTCTGTACGAGTCCTATACCATTCAGACCTTATATCGGAATGTCGAGGATTCGACGCGTGAGAGGCAACAGTGGTATCAGCGTGTCCTTCCATCGACTCAGTTCGATGCTATGAAAAGCCTTTCGGCACCGGCGCAATGCCCTGGATGCTGTGCATGCTTGAAAGGTACGAACACTAGGCAGGCCAGTCTCTATTGGGAATTCTTGCTCGACTGTCCTGTTGCTGTTAGTGCCAACCCACTAGAGCAACCGACATTCCCGCAATCGCTCAATGATATGATGCGAGTTCTCTTGCATCTATGGATGTGGGATCCCGGTAGGAAGTTGGGAGGCTGGCTAGCGAACCAAAATAAGGCGGAGCATGGTGCCCCGCCGTTCATGCTGTTTGCTTCGAACACCTTTCAGCCTTGGCTCATCACGATCGGCCTGTTTGCCGGCATCGTCTCCATCTTGTGGTACATGCGGTTGTGTGAAGACCCTGACGAGAAGTATCGCAAGATTACAGTGGCTATTATGGTGGGCATCGTTGGTTTCATCTTGTTGCTCTATTTCATCGAGGATGAGAATCCCGATTCCTTACACGAGAGAGCGTTCAGATTTGCGCTCTATACGGGGCTTGGAAGCATGTTGGTGACGGCCGCCACCTACGGCAGCCAGCGGTTGGTCTGCCACTACCTCTTCTTGATGGATTTCGCCGTGCCGTTGACGAACAGCAGGACGGACGACCGTCGGACCAGTCAGGTACTGATCGTCGTTCCTCCGGCAAAAGACCCACTCACGAGCTTGGATCGGCTGAAATGGAAGGTGCTTCCCATCCCTACGCTGCTCGCTGATTACCAGGAGTCGGACAACCCATGGCCAGATTACGTTACGGACGAGACGCATCCGTTGGTTATTGCGGGATTCGACCACCGGCTGTCGGAGCGCCATCAGGCCCTGCGCATGCTGAACCTCATAGAACGGCTGGCGCAGCAACCCAATCGGCCCATCCTGGTCGTTTCGCATCGGCATCCCTTCGATTCTGAAATTGTCTCTTTCGAGTCCAGCAACATCCCCGTGCAGGATCGATCTGCCGTACTGAGCCGCGACCGTTGGGCGGCGGCCTTTAAGAACTTTCTGGTGATTCCCTATTCGGGTTTCCGCGAGAGGGACGATCAGATGGTAATGATCAATGCCATTATGCGGGACCCCGCTTCACTCATGCATGAGTCTTGGGTGAATTGGGTGAAAAATCGGACGATACATGTGGACGAAGAATCTCAAACCGAGGCTCGTTATGCCCTAGGGGTGTTGCGTTGTCGGTACGAATATTGGTGGGCCGACTGCTCGCCGAGTGAAAAGCTGGCACTCTGGCATGTGGCGACCGACCGGTTTCTGCATGCCTCGAACTCGAAATTATACCCGCTCCTCTGGAAGGGTTTGCTCAAGTTGGCGCCGGATATTCAGCTCTACAGCCGAAGCTGGCAATTGTTTGTGAAGCAGGCCGGAGATCGGGATCAGTTAGCATTCCTAAAGCCGGACCTAAAGCCGAGTACCTGGGCAAAGGTTTCCAGGCCCTTACTACTTGGACTCTTTTCTGCTGTTGTTTTCCTGGCCGTCACGCAGGAAAACGTTCGCGAGGTTATCATCGCACTTATTCCGGTCTTGCCGGTGTTTCTGGTCGAAATCCCGCGACTTCTCAGCGGTGGGATACGGTCGGTGATTTCGAGGGATGCATGATCCTGGACCAAAGAGAATGCAAATGGCGTGTTCATACTAACGATGAAAAGCGGTGCCGATTTCCCGCTTCCAATAACTTGCGAAATCCAGGTCAGGGTCTTCCAATCCAACATGTCACGGGTAGTGGCAGGGCAGGTTATAGTTGCTCCATCCCACGACGGATGCCCCGCCTCCACTGGCCAGCCTCCGAACCCATATTGACTCCCCCCTCAAACCCCGCTAGCCTCTGCCCCGCGAGACAATCACCCGGTTCACCAGGATGTTAGGCCATGACGCTGTTTCGATTAGCCGCAATGTTGGTTTCGTTGGTCCTTGTGCCTCTGCCGGTCACGGCTGCGCCGCCACCGGAGCCGACGGTGGAATATTCAGCGGACAGCACGATGGAAACCGAAGGTGGTATGACGATGAAGTTCCGGGTCTATCACACGCCCACGAAACAGCGGATGGAAATGGGTGGGGCGGACGGCAGTGTGACCATCACCCGCAAGGACAAGAAGGTCGTCTGGCAGGTGATGGGCGATATGTATATGGAGACGCCGCTGGATCAGTCGAATGCACCCGACATGGGCGGCTTCGACATTCAGGAACAGACCGAGGTCGGTGAAGAGACGGTGAACGGGTTGAAGACCACAAAAACGAAAATCATCGCGACTAAGCCGGACGGGTCGAAGTTCGGGGGCTTCTTCTGGACCACCAAAGAGGGTGTCACGGTGAAAATGGATCTGCTGTCGAAGGACGGCGATAAGAAGATGCGTATGGCCAGCGAGCTGACCAACGTGAAAATTCAAAAGCAGGACCCCGCGCTGTTCGAAGTCCCCGCCGGCGCAACGAAGAACGATATGGGCGCGATGATGGGGCAGGGCGGCATGCCGAACATGGACGAGATGATGAAGAACGCCGGGCAGGAGCGGGCGAGGGAGAAACGCTCGTCCAGGAGCAACAGCGGGAACAAGAGCCAGGAGAGTGAGACGCCGGCGGGCGAGGTAAACAAGATGCTCAAAGGCCTCTTCGGTCGATAGGGGAGGTGCGCGATGCGTACGGTCAGAATCCTGAGCTGTGGCCTGCTGCTGCTTGCCGTGATGGTGTCCCCGGTCCGCGCCGACGATCCCTGTTTGGGGGATGAGGAGGAGAAGAGCGCCAAGGCGGCGGTCGCCGCTCTGACGAAAGCGGAAAAGGCCGGCCGCCCGGCCGAGCTGTTTGTGGCCTATCGATTTATCCTTGGCAATGAGTGTCTCGATCGCTACGACAAGACTGCCTTGTCCCGCGCCAAGAGCGGCGTGCCGAAGCTGGGCCGTGATTTGGCCAAGGCGGCTGAGGCGAAGGGCCTTTTGTATTCTGCCGATCCGGTGCGGGGCGATGGGCAGACTTCGGCCTTTCGTTATTTCGAGACCATCGGGGATTATGCCGATGCGAATCGTGTGATGCTGAAAGCGCTGCAAGCGAAACCGGAAGATCTCGCGCTGTTCAGCGCAGCATGGGTGGTGGATGAAGGGCGTTGGGTGGTACCGGATCAGAACACCGGCGAGCGTCAGCCCTATGTCTCGCCACAGGCCTATCGGCAGGATTTGCAGAAGATGGCAGCCGCTACGGCCGATCGGCTGATGAAAGCGGAAGAGCAGGATGCGAAGGGTCTCTCGGGCAGCGCGATCGAGGTGGCTAAGGCCGCGATGAAGTCTCTCGAGAAACTCAGAACCGCCGCCGGGTGGATGAAGTTCTTGCCGATGAGCGACAAGGCGGCGCGGGAGCGGGCCGAGCAGCGGGGCGATACGATCACCGCGCGTTCCGATTCCACGTTCACCCAGGCGAATGCGGTGATGTACTACGAGTTCGCCGGCTCGCCGAAGGCGAAAGACAAAGTCGCGCAGGTGAAGAAGAAGATGGAAGAGTCCAGTCGTGCGTTGGAAAAGTCAGGCGAGAAGGTGAAGGGGGCCTTCGCGGAGCAGAGCCAGTCGGAGCAGAAGAAATTCGACAAGAAAAAGGCCGACCTCGAAAAGGAACTCGGGTTCTAGCCCGGACTATTCATGAATACCAGCTCCGGCGTCCGATCCTCTCGCCCGGCGCGGATTTTCTCGTTCGGCCTCCTCGACGGACTGCAGGTACGCCTGCGTCGGCCTTACGTGCGGGCAGCCTCGGCGGGCTTCTGTCTCGAACGCCTCGCGACGGCATTCATGAATAGTTCGGGCTAGGACCTATCGCCCAATGGCTGAGCCGATGTGAAAAGTCTCTATCATGCGCTCGCACCCTGCGTCTATGAGACGCCAGCTGGAAACGAATCCAGGTACACTTTCTGATGAGCACATCCCTGCAGGCCGACCCCACCGTAAACCGGCGCCGGCCTGAGCTGTCTTGGAGGCGGTCCTATGGATCGTGAACGCCGGCCTGTCGTGGCACATGCTGCCGCAGTGCCATGCGAAAGACAAAACGGCGCATTGCCGATGTCGTCGGTGTGCGAGCGGGAGGCGCCGCCTGCCGACTCATGGGGAAAGTGACGAGTGGAGGTGCGGCTGGGCTTCCTGACCGGAACCTTCCAGATGGGCAACCCCTTTCTTGCCCTTACTCCGGATTTCCCTGCGCGAGGTCGTCAGTCGCCCTGCCCTTCTCAGCTGCTCCACCGCCAAGGGGCGCCGTCCACGAGGAGTGACTCGCTCCCGCCCGCACCGAGGAGGTATGTGAGCTGTTCGCCCTCCGTGGAGGTGAGTTGCAGGCGGACACGAGAGGCCCTTGTCACGAGAATAGTCCATGTCCCTGTGAGCCGGGAGCGGCTCGGGGTCGAGGATGTCATGCCCCCGAACGACACACGCGTTAAGGTCGAACGCTCGAGTACGAAACGGCTGTCGAATAGCCGGAGCGCAACGCGCCGTTCGATATAAGTGGAACTGCCGTAGTCCGACTGGAAATCATTCTCGGCGTGCGACAAGAGGGTGTTGCGAAGCTTTTGAGTCCATTCCGCCGCCAGGCGCGCGGTAGGATCAGGTTGCGGCGTGGCGGTCGGTGTCGCCGGATTCTGCACAGCTACCTTGGGTGCGGCGATCGGAGCGGGGGCCTTCTCCGGCGCACGGCGCGCCGGCATTTTGGTGCCGACGCGATAGAACAGGAAGTCCTGCACCTCAACCGGCAAGTCGTCACGTGTGCGCGCAAACAAGGTGGCCGTGACGCGGTTTCGTCGAAGCTCTAACCCAAGCCAGAGCGAGTGCTCGCGTACCTTGAGGGGGCCGGACGCCCGATCGGCTCGATCGAGGGACAGGTTTATGGGAAGCGATGTCTCGTCAGCGCATAGGCTCCCCTCGATACGCGTCTCATACGGTCTGGCCGGCACAGGCTTGCCGACGGCCAGCGTGAGCGAGGCGACCTGGCTCGACACCAGCGCGCCGGCCAACTCCCCCGCGATCGTCCCGCTGGGCGTCTCGATCCGACGAGCCTCTCGCCAGTTGCGTAATTCGAACTGTCCGGTGAACGTGTGGATGGAGTCGGCGGTGGTGGAATCGGTCATGAGTGGGCCCCGAATGCGGTCCCAATTATGGGCGCCTGTCGACAACCGTAAGAGGCTGTCGACAAAGGCCGCCTGCGGCGGATTCCGGGAACGTCCGTGACTATGCTGGTTCGCACATTTCTACTCTGAATAGGTTGTAAGTCAACAACCTGTTAACGGGCCGGCGGCTTACCAGGCCCTGGCGCTGCCCGCGGCTCGCCGATCGGCGGGCGACGGTGCCTGGAGTCGTCCGGTCGGACCGGCGCGCCTGCCGCGCGCAGCGGCTCATCGTCGGGCGCCAGCGGTGCGACGAAAGGCGCATCGGCATGAGACCGTGTTAGGCGACATACGGGCGGGTCTGCCCGGTCGGCCCCCTCACAATCCCCATGTATTCGCAACTTGCGTTATGTCGTTGTCGAAGTCCGTTTCGTTAATGATCAGGTTGCGGAAATCATCGAACGTCAGCACGTTATTGTCACTGCTGTTCAAATAGCGTCCGACCGCTTCCCGCAAGCCCACGCGGCGAGCGAAGTCGAGAAAGATTGCTCCATAAATCGCACCCTCTACGTTGTCTCCCGTGAGAGCGGGAACGACGTTGCCGGCGGCGTCCAGGCTTCCAACCTGGCTGTAGCCAGTCAGGTTGGTTCTCTGCAGGAGTGGCGCTGCCGACAGCTCATCCCTGAAAAACGCTTGACGGAGCGCAACTCCCGTAAGGGGCGGCGTACGCCGATTGCTGAAGAAAAAGAATCTCTCGGAGAAGAGACCGAGCGATTCGATCCACGCCACAAAAGGCGTAGTCGCGAGGTTTGTGTTGTGAAAAGGCGGGAGACCGGACGCGACCCTATTGGCGAGCCATCCGAGGTACTGCGCCTCGACCGACGCTCGTGTAGCGGTCGGCATCAATGCAAAGTACAGCGCGTGAGCCAATTCGTGTGGAATCAACGTCGGATCGGTGGCTGGTGTGCCGACCGGAATCGGCGCCGTAGCATCCGGCGCCGGATCGGGAACGCCGAATAACCGCCGATCTACCGGAGCCGGACCAGCGGGATTAAAGGTCTTGTGTTTGATGTGAATGAGAGGGAAGCCTGTTCCAAGCGAGACAGGTTCCACGAACGCCAGTGTAGACGGGCTGTTGTCAGGATAGACAACTTCAATGCGCGGCAGCCTGTTGCGGGTTGCGGCCACAGTTGTTCCTTGACCGAATGGAAACGCCTGTCGTTCTGCGCGGTTAAATGGGCTGAATTGCCGAAACACGGTATCGTAGACACGCAAGCAAGTCTCCATGATGCGAAAATGATCTTGTTGCTCGGCATTCGTATTGATATTGATCGTGCCCCCATTGGTCACGGTAAAATTCTGTGAGACTTCGACTGGGATGGGGAAATTACCGTCGAGAACTCGAACCACGGAGTTTTGCGCATGCACGGTAACCGTGATCGTACCATTCGGTCCGGTTGGGTCCGTCGTCACATTAGCAAGGCCGGCATTTGCCACAGTAACTTGGCCGGCTTCGTTTGTTCGGAAGAACAAGGTTTGTGGGACGCGAAGGAAATCGAAATGCGACACGTAGGTGCGCCGAAGCGGAACGCCGCGAAGCATGACAGTGAACGCGACCGCCATAGTCTTCCCCCTTCTGCCGTGTTGGTCTAATCATCGAGCCTCGTGCCTACGAGGGGCGTCTGCAATATCTGACCTTTGTGCGACTTTGTCAAGAAACCGCAGGGGTGAATGGACGGCAAAACCGGGCGGTGTATCCAGGTATGGGCTCGCTGGGGGAGTCATCGTGAATAATGCGGGCTATGTCTCGTCCAAGCGAGAATCACTATGGCCGGCTGCCTGAGGCGGTTTTTCTATAGCGACTCTCTTCTTCATTGCGAGCCATACGACGAATAGAGCGATGTCCAATCCATGCTGTGAAGCCTCCGCCGCCGCCTGAAGGCGGTGTTCTCGGAGATGCCTGGTTCGGATTGCTATCCTCCTGCGTGGGTGGTTTCGGTTGCGTGCCGGCAGGTGCGATTTTTCCCCCGAGAGGTTTCTGCTTCTGCCTCCCGACTTCGTCCAGATCTTTCCCGTCGCAGATCAGTTTGCCCAGCCACTTTCCGGTTTCGTAGGGATCGGCGGTCGGGTCACAGCTCTTGATGTCTTCGTAGATCGCATAGACCGACCCGGCCTTCCCGATGATCTCGACGGCTTTCTTGATGCGATCCGGTCGCTTGATAATAGCCAGGGGAGCGGTGGCTAGCCCGCATTATTCATGACGGTTCGTCGCGAAAGCGCCGAGTCACGTGGCGAGACCGGCGCGCGGAGCCGGGCGGACCCGACGCGTACTCGTGCAGTATGTTGAGGATCCGAGGGGCGAGCCCGTCGGCCAAAGGCCCGTCGCAGCAGTGAATCGGCGATTGCAGCAGAAGCGCTCATGAATAACGCGGGCTAGATCGCTGGGCAGATTCTCGGCAAAACAGTCGCCCATTCCCTTGAAGACGCCGTCGGCAAATATGAACGGAGGATCCGGTGTCCCGAATCGGTGACGCCCGGGCCGCTGATTTGTGGCTCCACCAGGAGGTAGCTTCTGATCTCCTGAATCAGGAGAGGGCGGTATCGGCAATGTCGCCGGTTCGGCTGGACCTGGATCGTTTGGGGGCGGCACTCTTCTTGGTGGTGGAGATGCGGCCTTGCGTCGCCTGGGATCCGGCTGTTTCCCACTGTCCGGTTGCCGATCCGGCGGAACCTCGTTCCGCTCGACCCGGCCTTGAAGCATCGGCCGGCGATTCGATTGATTGAAGCAGTCGATGAAGGCGCCTATGTTCTTGTCCCGGAGCCCGAACTGTTCGTTTGCCCGCTTGCGGAGTGCCGTGGCCTGGCAACTGTCCAGGCCGGGTCGTCTGGCTTCTTCGTCAAGAGCCAGCGCCGTATCTTGAATAGCGTGGGCCTCGTCCAAAATCGAGAGGCAGTGAGTGGATTTCTGTCTGGCGTCGGCGGAGTGCTTGTCGTACCAGCGGTGCGCGTTGTCGACGGCGAAGCGATCGTATTGACCGGAAATACTGAGGACATCGGAGCCCTGGATCTGGGCGAGCGCGAGGTGGGGAACAAGTAGGACCCACATAAGGAGTAAGTAGCGGAACGGGCGAGAGTTGAACGAAGCGGGCCACACCATCGATGTGCGTCCCGAAAAGCCCGGCGCTCAAGGGGAAGCCGGGCTGCGGAAGGCCGCAGCCCGGCGTTTTGCGGAAGCTGCTTAGCCCGCATTATTCATGAGCACTTCTGCTGCAATCGCCGATTCACTGCTACGACGGGCCTTCGGCCGGCGGGCTCGCCCCTCGGACCCTCAACGTACTGCACGAGTACGCGTCGGGTCCTCC